>Ga0314774_1001400_pt1 | contig 15537 bp, 11 predicted proteins | sample MetaGCBIA2018_FD_204515 | JGI IMG/M metagenome (GOLD analysis project Ga0314774, IMG submission 204515) | Cryopeg brine microbial communities from Beaufort Sea near Barrow, Alaska, United States - CBIA 2018 | ecosystem: Environmental > Aquatic > Marine > Coastal | place: USA: Alaska | collected... | reverse complement strand
GAATGTCGCCTGAAAAGGTGAAGAGATGCTTGAGCCGTATGAGCGGGAAACTCTCACGTACGGTTCTTAGACGAGGGAAAGGGAGTAATCCCTTTTCTTTAGTCGATTATGTCTGTAATGAATACCAAAAAGCTACAGAGGAAATGATAAATAGTTACTCAAAAAAAGCTTATCCATGGGATAATGCATGTATAGAATCATTTCATGCGCTAATCAAAAGAGAATGGTTAAACAGATTCAAGATATTTGATTATAGTCATGCATATCGCTTGGTATTTGAATATATAGAGGCTTTTTATAATACAGTTAGAATACATAGCCATTGTGACTATAAGTCACCTGATCAACACGAATTAGACTATCAAAATGAGATAGAAACAATATACGCAAAAGTTGGTTGACACTACGCTGGTTATTGTGGGATTATTTTGAATTTAACTTGTACTTTTTCTTGACATAGTACCAGAACGTTCTTAGCATGGTTTAGGACTTCTTTGAGTTTAATTGCTGCGGGTATTGCTGTTATGAAATTAGACATAGATTTAATGTTTTTTATTGGAGGTATTTGCTTAATAGCAATGGGCATTCCTATCGGTATAATCGGATTTATAAGATATGCTAGAATGAATAAACGACTTGAACAAATCAAATTCTAGTGCACTAAGATATAAAAGATTAGGAAAGAATTGAACTTTTCGTTCAAAGAGGTTAACTATGAATAATATTTCGATTTTAATAAAACCTTCATCATCTAATTGTAATCTAGGCTGTAAATATTGTTTCTATTATGATGTTGCAGCCCATAGAGAGCATAAAAGCTTTGGTTTCATGGAGGAACCTAGGGTGACTTCCCTTATTGAAAAAGCTTTTATGACAGGATCACAACAGGTAAAATTTGTATTTCAAGGTGGTGAACCCACTTTGATAGGACTAGAATATTTTCGCTTTTTTGTTAATGAAGTTAACCGTTTGAAAGAGAATCAAACGGTCAATTATGCTATTCAGACGAATGGCACATTGCTGAATGATGACTTTTGCGATTTTTTCCATGAGAATAGATTTTTAGTAGGTATTTCATTGGATGGGCCTAAAGATGTGCACGATATGAACCGACTAAATAGTAAAGGGCAAGGTACTTTTAAAGAAGTGAATAGAGCTGCCGACTTATTAGTTAAGTATGGTGTCGAATTTAACATTGTGGCAGTTGTAACTAAAGCAAGTGTTCGACATGTTCGTAAGATTTATCAGTATTTTAAGAATCAAGACTATAGGTATCTCCAATTCATTCCCTGCATTAATGATTTTGATGAATCGGAATTGAAACCTTATAATATCACACCCCAAGAATATGGTGAGTTTTTAGTTGAATTGTTTGAGATGTGGTATTCAGATATTATAATTGGTAATCCTATAAGCATAAGAACTTTCGACAACTATGTCCAAATGCTTTTGGGCATGCCACCGGAAAGTTGTGATATGAACGGTTTTTGTTCGGTTAATCCGGTTGTAGAGGCAGATGGTTCTGTGTATCCTTGCGACTTTTATGTGCTTGACCAATGGAAACTTGGGAACATTAAAGACGATGAGTTTGAAGTATTAATGAAGAGTGAAGTAGCAAGTTCGTTTGTTGCATCAGGGCAACATGTTGATGAAAAGTGTCACTCATGTGAATATTTCCATTTATGTCGAGGCGGTTGTCGTAGACATAAAGAAATGTATCAGAATCTAAATGGGATCAATAATGGGGAGCTAGGCATCAATTATTTCTGTGAGTCCTATCTGAATTTTTTTGATAAATGTTATGTGAAGCTGAAAAATGTAGCATCAATGATTAGATCGAAGCAGCTGCCTATGGGCAAATAAGTTGTTTCCCTTCATGTTCTATCTTAACGATAAATCAATCGTTCTTATGTGTGAGGGGTTTTGCCTTGCTGCTTCTTAAATCAGTAATATACTGCTGGGTTCGTGATCCCAACTTTTGATTTTAATACATTGCAGAGGTGATTTTTATTCATATAAAATTTCTCTGCGATAGTAGATAAGGTTAAACCTGGTTGATTATAATCCTTTTCAATCAACTTTTCAATCAACTCAATTGTTTAACCAATATTTTAAAAGGGCATCAAATTCGGAAATTACTCATTTCAAATATAACCCCATTTTTGCTAAAATAACAGCAGAAATGGGGTTTTGATATTAAGGAAATGTTACTTTGAAAAGCTGATAAATTATATCAAAAGTTTTAGAAAACATCCACATCGCCTTTGTTACACTTTTACTTTATTATATTTTTTCTGGAGATAATCAAGCCTATTGCTGAGTAGGGCTTACTAGAAACGAAATTTCTCTCTGTTTTTCGGGTAGGCTTCAGAGCCGCGAAAAATCAGATCTGGACTAACAATAATACGCTTTGGTTTCTTTTTTAACCTTCGACTATCTTGCATACGTTCCAACAATAATTCAGCTGCTATTTTACCTATGTTGTAATTGGGATCTTCGATTGCTGTGATATTCATATTTTTCAACGAAAAAGAGTAATCGTCTCCATATGAAATAAAAGCAATATCATCGGGTATTTTTAGATTACGATCATTAATGGCTTTTAAACAACCACGTGTAATGATTGTATTAGATGAAAATATTGCTGTAACGCGGGGATTTGAATCTAATAATTCATTTGCTATATTATAAGCATGATTTTCATCAAAGTCGCCATAATAAATATATTCATTTCGAATGGGTATATCGTTGGATTTCAGAACTTCAATATATGCTGCAAAGCGATCCATGCTGGGTTTTATAACCATAGGGCCATTGATAATGGCAATGTGATGATGTCCGTTCTCGATGAGGCGGTTGAGGGCTTTGCTAGTGTGGTGAAAACAATCAACAGCGACACTGTCAATATTATAAATATTGATGTTTCGTACTAAAGTAACAATGGGAATTGTTTTATTTATTTTCTCAATATATGTTGTGTTGTAATCGTCTAATCCTGATGAAGAAATGACAAGCATTCCACCTACAAAATCCTTTATTTTATCAATACAGATAATTTCTTTATAAGGCATTTCATTGGTATCGGTAAAAATTGGTGTTATATTTTTTGATTCCATAACGGTGTTAATACCGCTCGCGATCATGTTGAACCAAGGATAGTTGCGGCATGAGATAATCACACCGATGATTTCAGTATTTATGTGGGAAGGCGTGTGTTTATGGTATATCTTTGGAGAATAGTCCATTCTATGTGCTATTTCTAATATTATTTTTCGTGTAGACTGATTGATATTTGAGCCATCGCTAAAGGCTCTTGAAACAGTTGCAATTGATACTCCGGCCTCTTTTGCAATATCGTTTATTGAACTCATGTATATCCTCCTTCATAAAATAATATCTGTTTTGGCGAAAACTTAATAAACTTATTTCATTATATTATATAATATATCAACGCTTATGTAAATGATGTAAATCTAAGAAAAAATTCCGTTTTTTTAACTTCATTAGAATTATCATTTGCGGATAATTTGTTTTTGTGATTTAACAGAAAATCACAAAAACATAATAACAGGGCTTTCAAATCAATGCCAAAAAAACTCCTTACATAATTATGTAACTGAATATTAATAAATAGAAAATGTAAATCTATGAAATATTAGATGTATATCTAAGAATTACATAATGAAATATTGGTTGATTTTTAGTAATATGAATATACAAAGAGAAATAAGCCACACATTTGAGATTCTATACATACAGTACGAAGAAAATGGAGGAGCACATGAAAAAACAACCTAATATTTTAGTTTATTTTACAGACCAGCAAAGAGCAGATACCTTGGGCTGCTACGGACAGGAACTGGATGTTTCGCCGGTTTTAGATGAACTTGCAAAGGACGGCGTCCTATTTGAATCAGCATTTACATGCCAACCTGTCTGCGGGCCTGCAAGATCATGCTTGCAAACTGGAAGATATCCTACCGAAACAGGATGTTATGTAAATGGGATAGGGCTTGATTATGATGAAATAACAATTGCAAAGGAAATGTCGAAAACAGGTTACGAAACTGCTTATGTTGGGAAATGGCATCTAGCAAGTGATTTTACGAAAAAAATTCACTATGAAACCACCTATATGCCACTTGAGCGTTTGGGAGGGTATCGGGATTATGTTGTATCTTGCGATACAAATGAGCTGACATCACATGGATATGACGGATATTTATATGATTGTGTCAACAATGAAAAACTCGATTTTATTGGGTATCGTGTCGACTGCGTTACTGATTTTGCAGTTCACTATCTGCAAAATAAAACAAGTGACAAGCCGTTCTTGTTATTTGTTTCCCATCTTGAGCCACATCATCAAAATGACCATGACAGGTTTGAAGGACCTGATAGAAGCAAAGAAAGATTTAATGATTATAAAGTTCCACTTGATCTTGTTGATGCAAAGTATGGTGGTGATTGGAAAGAAAATTATCCGGATTATCTTGGTGCATGTAGAAGTATTGATGATAATCTTGGGAAACTTATTCGAACACTTAAAGAAAAAGATTTATATGATGATACTATTATTATCTTTGCCTCAGACCATGGATGTCATTTCAGAACAGAAGACGGCGAATATAAGCGCAACTATTTTGATGGATGTCTAAGAATTCCTATGGTAATATCCGGAGGGGCGTTTAAAGGCGGAATTAGATCTGATAAAATAGTTAGTTTGATCAACATACCGACTACGATATTGGAACTTGCTGGTGTTGAAGTGCCGGAGGAAATGCATTATCCATCTTTGCAGGATGCACTTGAAAATAAGGAATGGAAAGACGCGGTTTTTTTTCAGATTAGCGAGTCGTTTGTCGGGAGAGGCGTCCGTACAAAGAGGTGGAAATATTGTGTAGACGCTCCTCATTTACAAGAGGTTGGTGAAATTAGCCATGAATGGTCGTTGGAAAGCTTTTATGAGATGGTAAGTAAATCAAGTATCAATAGTGATAGATATGTTGAGCGTGCGTTGCACGACCTTGAAAATGACCCCTATGAAAAACATAATCTTGTCAATGATCCTGCTTACGCCGAGGTCAGAAGCAAACTGGCAAAGATGATGGTTGATTTTATGATTGAAGCAGGAGAAGAGGTGCCCGAGATTTATCCTATAAATAGAGTGCTTACTAATATAGTATGATTTCATAAAGATGTAGCTTTTCATTTGGCATTAAGAAAGCCAACCCTTGCAGGGATTATTTATTATAAACATTTTGTTTTTCTGATAAAGAGAGAATTTGCCTCGGGATACGGCTGAATACCAACGCTCTTGCTCACATAAACAGCGTCAAAGCATCAATGAAAATCGTTGTAAGTGTGTTTGGAAATAAATTATTTACATATTGAAGTATAAATATTTTGTTGCTATACTTATTGCTAACGAAGCTAAGCGTTTAAATGAACTTATGACGGAGGATATTATGAAAAAACCCAATGTACTTTTTATATTGACGGATGATCAACGTTATGACACGATTCATGCATTCAACAATATGCATATTCAGACAAAGAACTTGGATGCTCTTTGTGCGGACGGTATGGCGTTTTCCAATGCGCATATACCTGGCGGTACGGTTCCAGCGGTATGCATGCCGAGCCGCGCTATGATTAACACGGGCCGGAGCTTATTTAGCCTTTCAAATGACGGCAAAACCATTCCGAAAGATCACGCGTTGATGGGTGAAACATTTATGCAGAACGGTTATCAGACATTTGGTTGCGGTAAATGGCATAACGGTGTAGACGGATATCGCAGGAGTTTTGGTGCAGGAGATGACATTTTTTTTGGCGGCATGTGGGACCATTGGAATGTACCTGTATATGAATATAAGGCAGATGGTGTATATGATCAGATGGTGAACGCCTCCATCAGTCCATATTTTACCAACAAAACTACGATGAGCCGCGCAACTCATGTGCACATGGGGGTTCATTCAACGGATTTGTTCACGGATAGGGCGATTGAGTGGCTCGAGCAGTATACTGACGATGATCCGTTTTTTATGTATCTTTCTTATTTGGCACCGCACGATCCACGTACCATGCCCGCGCCATTTGATACGATGTACAATCCAGAGAAACTACCGCTCGAATGTTTTGCAGGCGAGCATTTTCGGTACGGAATCGAGGATGTCAGGGACGAGATTATTGAAGCATATCCGAGAAAATCTGATAAAGTCAAGCAGCACATTGCCGATTACTACGGTATGATTTCACACCTTGACGATCGCATTGGCATGATCATCTCTCAACTCAAAGAAAAAGGACTGTATGACAATACAGTTATTATATTTACGAGTGATAATGGGCTTGCTGTCGGCCGGCACGGTCTTATGGGCAAACAGAGCTGTTATGAGCATGGTATTCGTGTTCCTCTGATTATGGCTGGACCGGGGATACCGCAAAATAAGCAAAATACTGGGTATCATTTTCTATATGATATTTTTCCGACGTTATGTACATTATGCGGTATTGACACTCCAGAAACTGTGGAGGGGATTGATTTTTCAAAAGTGTTTAAAGATCCAAAATCTGTCCAACGTGAAGAAATTTATGCGGTCTATGCAGACAAGGTGCGAGCAGTTAAGGATGAAAGATATAAATTGATTGAATATCGTTTTCAAAAGACGGTAATGACACAGTTGTATGATTTGGAGCGTGATCCTCTGGAAACATTAAATCTGGCTGATTACCCCGAGTATTTGCATATTCGCGAGTATCTGACAGGACGGTTAATTGAAAACGGCAGAAGCTCAGGTGAAATGGAACATAAAGCAGGGAAATATTTTTGGAGCCGGTATTATAAGGACACGGCGTTTATTGAACCTGAGGCACTCAACTGGATAGAAACAATGTACAAGCCTGAACAATAATTTTTGTGAAAATATTATTTGTAACCAAACATAAGCATATTACAGTAGTCATAATGATTATTGTTTATATGAAAAAAATGGAGGTATAAGAGAATGAAAAGAATAGGATTTATTGTATTGGCAGTTTTATTGGTATTGACAATGTTTGTAGGTTGTAATAAACAAGCTGAAGAATCGAGCATCAAATCCGAAACACCTACTAATGAGAAACCAACGGAGAATAGCACGGTATCTGAGGAATCGGATACAACTTCAGAGGAGCTAGCTGATTCAAGTGTCGAACAGCCAGAAGGCTATCCGATGCAGGATATTCGTTGGATTGTTCCCGCACCTGCAGGTGCCGCGCTTGACTTGCCTTCAAGAGTGTTGGCTAATCTTTTGGATTTGGGCGCAAATGTTGTTGTTGAAAACATTGGTGGAGGTTCCCAAACGATTGGCACGGCGGCAGCTGTTACCCGTGAGGCTGATGGTTATACATTACTGACTATGGCAAATGCATGTGCATTTACCCAACCACTGATGAACGAACTGGCATATCAACTTTCTGATTTCAGGAAAATCGTTATGCTTGCGCCTTTTGTACAGGGTGGGGTTGTTGTCAAAGCAGATTCGGAAATTCAGGATATTGATGATTGGTTAGAACTATTAAGTTCAGGAGAATCGTATTCTTACGGTGTTACTAATGCTGGTGGATTCGGACACATGTCTATTGCTTCAACACTGAGCCAACTTGGCTATTATGGCGACAAGAATGGCGTCATGGTTGTATATAACGGTTCTGCTAACAATATCGCTGCACTTTTGAGCGGAGAGCCTGACTTTATTATTGCGGATGCAACAGACGTGATATCACATGTTGAAGCCGGTGAAGTCCGTGTGATTACCATACTACATAATGAAAAATCCGCACTTTTCCCAGACGCTCCTATTATTTCTGATTATGGCGTTGAAAATATGTCTACATTTGTTGGTATGAAGTGGATTTCTGTTCGAAAGGATACCCCTGAAGATATTGTTGCTTGGCTCAAACAAGAGTTAAACAAAACGATTCAGACCGAAGAATATCAGCAATATATGAACAATATGGGATTTGGCAACTTGCGTGAATACACAGAAGAAGAGATTAATGAAATTATAGCAACTGCTGTTAAAGACTATGGTGATGTCATGAAAACAACTGGAATTATTGACTAGAATTATTCTCATACTGCACTACTAGGAAAGATTTTTCCTTGTAGTGCAGTATGGGCAATATTAAAGAATCATATTGCTCAGGACGATGATTGCAGCTATCACGGATATAATCTTTGGTAAGGATTAAAAAACTGATCAAGGATTATTGGAGGTTAAGAAAGGAATGTCAATGGAAGTTAAGAAAGTAAAATATGATATCATCGTGATGATGATATTGATGATAGTTTGTGTATTGTTCTATTTTATTTTTATACCAGGTCAGATTCGCTTGAGCGGAGCGTGGAACGGCAATACATCGTTTTCTAGCCGAACATTTCCTTATATTTCAGTTATTACGATTTTTATCGTTTCAAGTATTAGTCTGATAAAATCAATTGTAACAATAAAGAAACATAAAAGTGAAATATCGTTGGAAGCAAAAGCAAAATACACTTTTAACAAAAAGACGATTTACCACTTCTTTATGCCGTTTATAGTATATCTTATTATACTGGCATACGGTATTCTCTTTATGAAAATTGGTTATATTTTTGCAACGTTAATTGTACCGCCAATACTACTGTTTGTGCTTGGTTGTAAAAGGTGGCAGATATATTCATATGTCTATGGGTTTGCTGCCATCATGTATCTGATATTCAAGATTGTACTTAAAGTACCAATGCCATAGGAGGGAGATACACAGATGAATTTAGAAATTATAAAAAGCATTTTTTCAGTGATGAATATTTTGATGATGAACGTTGGTGTCGCATCAGGTATCATAATTGGTGCGCTACCTGGCTTAAACATCATATTTGCTCTTGCTGTGTTACTGCCTCTTACGTTTGGCATGGGGTCGGAGACGGGCATGTTCCTACTTCTTGGTGCATATATCGGTGCAACATACGGTGGGTCGATTTCGGCAATACTGATCAACACACCAGGCACACCAGCAGCTTGTGCAACGATGGTAGACGGCTATCCTTTGGCTCAGCAAGGCAGAGCGGGAGATGCTTTGAAAACGGCATTGATTGGATCGACGTTTGGCGGTATAGTCAGCTGTATCGCATTGTTGTTTTTTGCACCGTTAATTGCAAAAATAGCGCTTCAAATTACATCGCCTGAGTATTTCGCACTGTGTGTATTCGGTCTGACGGCAGTTATTGGTTTATCGCAGGGCAAGGTGTTAAAAGGCGTTATAATGGCCATGATAGGACTATTTCTTTCGACAGTCGGTATCGATTCTGCAACAGGGACTCAGCGGTTCATGTTCGGCAACATGCAGCTTCTTGCTGGGTTGAAAATTGTGACGGTGATGCTTGGTACGTTTGCGCTCAGTGAAGTACTTTTCAAAAGTGAACAAATTGTTTCCAAGAAAACAGACAAAAAGGATATAATTAAATTTAAAAAATCAACTATTAAGCTGCGTGATATATTAAAGTATTGGAAAACGATGATCAAGTCATCAATTATGGGTGTAATGATTGGAGCCATTCCCGGTACCGGCGCCGCTATTGCCGCTATGCTTTCGTATAACGAAGCACGGCGCTCATCAAAGAAACCGGAGGAGTTCGGACATGGTTCGATTGAAGGCGTGCTTGCACCGGAAACAGGAAATAACGCTGTTTCCGGTGCAACGCTGATTCCTCTGCTGACACTAGGTATTCCGGGTGATGCTGCGGTAGCTGTATTGCTTGGCGCATTAATGATGCAGGGCATTACTCCTGGCGCTGCGCTTTTTTCCGGAGGCGGTTATTGGGTCTATGCTATTATGGGTGGTTTGCTGCTCATCAATGTATTTATGCTGATGCAGGGATTATTGTTTGTACGCATTTTTGCCAATATCACACGAGTACCTGCGATTATGTTGATACCATGCATCATGATACTGTGCACAGTCGGTGCGTTTGCGATTAACAATGCACTGTTCGATGTTCTGATCATGATGGCATTCGGTTTATTTGGCTACGTCATGATCAAGTTTGATTTTCCGATTGCTCCGCTGACCATCGGTCTGGTGCTTGGCAATCTTTGTGAGACAAATTTGAGGCGAGCGCTGATGCTTTCAGAGGGTAACCCATTGGTATTCATATCACGGCCAATAAGTGCGGTGATACTCGCGATTGCATTTATTATGTTGTTTATGCCCATGATAAAGGATTTATTTAAGAAAAGAAAAGCCGCATATGTAGCAAAATGAAAGTCGGCGACGGATCGTTTGTCGGTCTGTATGTCAAAGTGGTTGCTGTTCGGAGGCTTTAATTGCACTGAAGACACGTCCTATTAACTTCAGAAAAAATTTTTGATAGAAATAAGGAGGCAAGTCTATATGAAGAAAAATCTTATCATCATTATGGCAGACCAGCAACGAAAGGATTACCTCGGATGTTACGGTAATTCGTATGTACAAACACCACAAATCGACCTTTTAGCTGAATCAGGCGTGCAGTTTGAGAACTGTTTTGTTAACAACCCGATATGTATGCCTAATCGCCTATCCATATTTACGGGACGGTATCCGAGCAACCATGGTATGTGGACGAACGGGCTCATGTTACCGCATATGCTGCCGACGATTGCGGATTTGTTAAAGGACAACGGGTATACAACTTGCAACATCGGCAAGATGCATTTTGAACCAACTGACTGTGGTGGAAGCGCGCCGATTGTAAGTCGAGAAGATCACCGTTACTGGCAGCATGTTGGAGATGACATCGATTGGTACGGACCGTACTGGGGATTTGATCATGTCGAACTAACTGTCGGTCATGCAACCCGCCCTATTGCACATTATGGGAAATGGTTCCATGAAAACGGTGGTACAGATGATATGGCTAAGGCGAAAAATATCGAAGGATTTGAATTCTGTCCTGTGACATCAATGCCGGAAAGACTGCACGATTCGATGTTTATCGGTGAGCGTAGTGCCAATTATATCAAAGAACATGCAGAATCGGAAGATCCGTTCTTTCTTGTAGCTAGTTTTCCGGATCCGCATCATCCGTTTAATCCTCCATATGAATTGGCGAAGAAATATAAAGATACGCCTGTTAAAATGCCTGTAAATGAAAAAGATTCTCTTGAAACAAGACCCAAACATTATAAACAACAGCAGCTTGGAATATGGCATCGTGCCGGTATACTTCAGGAAACTCAAGACATGACCCAGGAAGAGCGCACACAGGTACAAAAAAATCATTCTGTAATCAGTGAATTTATGGATACGGAAATACTTGAAGGGCTTGGTCTGTTAACAAGCGGTGGCTCAGCCAGAAAACTTGATGATAAGATTGTAAGTGAAAAGGAGCGAAATCAGCGTATTCGCAATACGTATGCGATGGTTGATCTTATAGATAGGGGCATCGGTAAGATTATTGATGCGCTCAAAGAAACAGGCGAACTCGAGAACACTGTGATTGTTGTCACCGCAGATCACGGTGAGTTGATGGGTGATCACGGTTTATGGCTTAAAGGACCGTTTTTCTATGACGGGCTTATCAATGTTCCGCTTATTATTTGTGCTCCGGGTGTCAAACCAGCAAACGTACAGGCTTTAGTATCGTCCATTGATATTTTCCCGACGTGCTGCGAACTACTGGGTATCGATGCGCCAAAAGCATATGATGGTGTTTCGCAGGTAAGTGCACTCCATGGCGGCAATCCTCGTGAATCCTGCATGATAGAATATCGGAACGGTTATTTTGATAGAGATGTCAACACGATGGTCTATATCGACGATCAATATAAGTTTGTGCAGTATCAAAACGGCGATTATGAACTGACGAATCGCATTAATGATCCGGAGGAAAATATGAACATTGCGTATAACGGTAAGAACGCGGAGCTCGTTGCAAAGTACCGCGCAAAAATGCTTATGATGGTCCTCGATAGTGGTACGCGATTTCCGAATCAAATGTCACATGCTTGAGGCTGGGCTGTTCGGCATGTATGGTTGCGGGAGCGTAGTTGATTTACAGGAAAGAAACAAGAATTATGCCGCAGAGAACGATTGAAACGATCATTCGAAAATCTTTTTTTATGCAATAGAAAGCTGTACATTTGAGTAGTGGAAAAAGAGATTAGATTGGACATTATCATTATATATGTAACTGAATAATTTATGACAATAAGGAGATTATCTATGAATATACCAGAAAAAATGAAAGCGGTAGTAGCATATGGACCAGAAGATTATAAAGTGACTGAGGTAAATGTTCCATCAGTTGGGCTTGAAGAAGTTTTAATTAAAATCGGAGCTTGTGGTATCTGCGGTAGTGACATGAAAGCTTATCACGGAGCAGACATGTTCTGGGGTGGTGATGATCCATGGATGAAAGCACCGGTAATTCCTGGTCACGAATTTTTTGGTTATGTAGCTGAGCTGGGAGAAGGTGCTGCTGAAAAGTATGACATAAACATAGGTGACCGAATTATAACGGACCAAATTAAACCATGTGGCAAATGTCGCTTTTGTCAATCAGGTCACTACTGGATGTGTGAAGTACATGATATGTATGGTTTTCAAGGTGGTATCGCAGATGGTGGTATGGCAGAGTATATGAAGATATATAAAGAAAGTAAAATCTATAAAATTCCAGATGAATTATCAATGGAAGAAGCAAGTATTCTTGAGCCTTTAGCTTGTGCTGTTCATACAGTTCAACGTGGGACTATTGAATTTGAAGACGTGGTTGTACTGGCAGGGGCAGGTACATTAGGATTATGCATGGTTCAATTAATTAAACTTAAGACACCAAAAAAATTGGTTGTTTTGGATATTAGTGATGAACGACTTGCTCTCGCTAAAGAACTTGGAGCAGATATTGTTATAAACCCTATGAAAGTAGATGCTATTAAAGAAGTAAAAGCTTTAACGGAAGGTTATGGTTGTGATGTTTATATTGAAGCAACAGGATCGCCGGTAGGTGTGACACAAGGTCTTGAAATGGTAAGAAAACTTGGTCGTTTTGTTCAATTCAGTGTCTTTGGTAAGGAAACCACAACAGACTGGAGTGTTATAGGTGATAGGAAAGAACTAGACATTAGAGGTTCTCACCTAGGACCATACACATACCCAATCGCCATAGACTTATTGAATAGAAAACTAATTAAAGCAGACTTAATTGTTTCAGCAAAGTATGAGCTTGGAAAATTCGAAGAAGCATTTGAATTAGCTCAAAGTGGAAAAGTTATTAAAGTGTTGTTAATTCCTTAAAATTGATAATACCCTCCAATAAATCCGTTGCTTCATTATTGACAGCGGATTTGTAAATTAATTATATAACTTCAAAGTTGCTCGGGTATATAATGGTAAAGTACATCATGAAGACAATAAGAATGAGAACGATAGTTGGAAAATGAAGCATACTGAAATAGTTGGAAATAATGTCATTGTATCATTAAAAAGGAGAAAACATTGAATGCACAAATTAGTAAAATAAAGGATGCTATTATTGCTGGGAAAACGGTGTTAGGTATTGAACTGGGTTCAACTAGGATTAAAGCAGTACTTATTGATGAGGACAATAAACCTATTGCAACAGGAAATTGTGAGTGGTCTAACAGCTATGAGGATGGTATATGGACTTATAACCTAGAAGATGCAATTGTTGGTTTGCAAACAAGTTATAAACACCTAGCAGATAACGTGTTGTCAAAGTATGAAGTTCTAATAGATCTAGTAGGAGCCATAGGAATTAGTGGAATGATGCATGGCTATATTGTTTTTGATAAGAATGATGAGTTATTAGTACCATTTAGAACTTGGAGAAATAACATAACCGACAAAGCATCTAAAGAATTGACGCAATTATTCCAATATCAGATACCACAACGTTGGAGTATTGCGCATCTTCATCAATCAATTCTCAATGGTGAAAATCATGTATCTGAGATCAATTATATGACCACCCTAGCAGGTTATGTACATTGGCTATTAAGTGGGGAAAAAGTTTTGGGTGTAGGAGATGTATCAGGTATGTTTCCGATAGACCTTGAAACAAAGACTTATAATAAGAGGATGTTGAATTTGTTTGATGAGTTAGTAGAGGAGAAGCGTTTTGAATGGCATCTTGAATATATAATGCCAAAGCCCCTTGTTGCTGGTGAAAAAGCGGGTAAGTTGTCAGGAGAAGGTGCCATATTATTGGATCCATCTGGCACATTGAAACCAGGTATACCAATGTGCCCACCTGAAGGAGATGCAGGTACAGGGATGGTAGCAACAAATAGTGTTGCTGAGCGTACTGCGAATGTATCAGCAGGTACGTCGATTTTTGCAATGGTGGTTTTAGAGAAGTCGCTGACTAAAGTATATCCAGAATTGGATATGGTGACAACACCAACAGGTAGCCTAGTAGCAATGGTCCATTCAAATAACTGTACCTCTAATTTAGATGCCTGGGTAAATCTATTTGACGAGTTGTTGTTGTCTTTTGGATTAAGCACAGATAAAAATAATTTGTATAATATCTTATATAACAAAGCGTTAGAAGGTGATGCAGATTGTGGAGGACTTCTAGCATATGGCTATTTATCTGGAGAGCATATGACTCATTTTGAAGAAGGCAGGCCATTATTTCTTTGGTCTTCAGAAAGTCGCTTTAATCTTGCTAACTTCATTCGAGTTAATCTTCAGACTTCTCTAGGAGCAATTAAGATTGGGTTGGATTTGTTAATGGAGAAAGAAGGCGTTAAGATTGATAAAATGATGGGTCATGGAGGACTTTTCAAAACACCTGGAGTCGGTCAGAGGTTTATGGCAGCTGTAGTTGAAGCGCCTGTTGAAGTCGTTGATAATGCTGGAGAAGGAGGGGCATGGGGTATCGCTTTATTAGCAGCCTACTTAGTCAATAAGAAACAAGATGAGACGTTAAGTGAATTTCTTAACAATCGTATTTTTTCAACCATTGAAGGTGTAATAATAATGCCTGTTAAAGAGGATGTTGATGGTTTTAAATTATTTATGGAACGCTATAAGGCAGGTCTTCCAATTGAGAGGGCGGCCATAGATAATTTCAGACCACAAAATTGAAATCATCATTGCCTAAATTAATAGAGATGGATTTGCAAGGGGAGAGATTTTACTGGAACAACAAGTTTATTATCTTGATACACTTGATTTAGTCCTTCCATGAGATTAATACCAAAAGGTGAGCATTTACCACAAATTGATACAATATTTCTTAGCGTTTTTTGTATTAAATACAAACCAAGAAGATAGCATCATATTAGATATTAATTTAGGCTCTGTCACTATAAATGGTTGAAATATGGGAACATATGTTCTTTTGCTCTAAAAAATGTGTTATGATATAGGTAGACGACACATTTCAGAAAGGGCTTATTATGAATATATCAGATATTTTGAAACTAATTGGTACATTATCACCCAGAGAACAAGAGATGATTAAAGCATCCATTCTAAACGTTAGCACAAATGTAA
>Ga0314774_1001399_pt1 | contig 15538 bp, 13 predicted proteins | sample MetaGCBIA2018_FD_204515 | JGI IMG/M metagenome (GOLD analysis project Ga0314774, IMG submission 204515) | Cryopeg brine microbial communities from Beaufort Sea near Barrow, Alaska, United States - CBIA 2018 | ecosystem: Environmental > Aquatic > Marine > Coastal | place: USA: Alaska | collected... | reverse complement strand
CGCCTTCTCGGCTCTTACCTGACACACCACATGGGTGAGCCTTTTCCCCCGATGCTTACGACAACGGTCTTCAGCCAATGCCGCTCGGGGTGGTTTGGAGCCAGCCCCTGCAGGCAGACTCCGGGGGGTCGGTTCCTCCATCACTTCAACAGCTTCTCATGCAGCCTGGTCAACTCCTGTACGACCGGACGGCATTGCTGTGGCACACACAACTAGGCTGACAGAGGGGGAAAGCGGGTAAAGGCAAGCCTATTAAAGTTTCCAAAGCCGATGTGGCTCAGAGCCACATCAATAAACTCTACGCCATCGAGCGCCAGATCAAAGAACTGAGCATGGACGAGCGTTACCGCATCCGTCAGGAACTGAGCGTGCCCAGACTGAAAACCCTTAAGAGCTGGCTGGAAGCCAACGCCGGCAAAGTTGCAAAGGGCTCCCTGACCCGCAAAGCCATGGACTATACGCTGAACCAGTGGCCCACTCTGGTGGGCTACTGCGAACGGGGCGACCTGCAGATCAGCAACGTGCTGGCCGAGAACGCCATCCGCCCGTTCGCCCTGGGTCGCAAAGCCTGGCTGTTCGCGGATACATCCCGAGGTGCAAGGGCGAGTGCAACCTGCTATTCCTTGGTCGAGATGGCTAAAGCCAACAGACTGGAACCCTCGGCTTATATCCAGTATGTACTGCAACGCATTGCTGAGGCAGACACGCTGGAAAAGATGGAAGCATTGCTGCCGTGGAACGTGGACCTGGAACGGGCTTCGAAAAAAGTGTCGCTGATCGACTGAGGGCAAGAGGGCCGATTTAACGGCGCTTACGGATAATGCCCCGGTTCTGTCCGTTGACGAGAAGACGCAGATCCAGGCTCTGGATCGCACCCAGCCAAAATTGCAACTGAGACTCGGACAGATTGAGCGCCGTACTCACGATTACAAACGGCATGGCGCCGCAAGCCTGTATGCGGTCTTTAATATCCTAAACGGCGAGGTGATCGGACGTATCACTCAGCGTCATCGAGCCAAAGAATTTCTCGACTTTTTGCGACAAATCGATCAAGAAACACCCAGTGAGCAAGACCTCCATCTAATTCTGGACAACAGTTCAACTCATAAAACACCCGACGTGAAAGCCTGGCTGGCGAAGCATCCTCGTTTTAAACTTCACTTCACACTGACCAGCACCTCGTGGCTGAACGCAGTAGAAGGCTGGTTTGGCCAACTGGAACGACGAACGCTATACCGAGGTGTTTTTGCCAGCGTTGGCGAGCTCAAGACGGCCATTCGCCGATACATCAAGATCCATAACGAAAAACTGGCAAAGCCCTTTCGATGGCATAAAAGCGTGGAACCCCATTATGACATCTGTGACGCGAGCAAAGCTGAGTGTTATTGATAATAAGAAAACGAATTAACCAGATGGGGGACTGAATCACCTGTCGGTGCCAAGCGGTGTTAGCACCGACTGATGCAGGGAAAAGCCGGCGCGCTTGTCGGCCTTGTAGCGGTCTCTGTCCGTCTTGCGCTTCAGATCATAACGCGAAAACAGCCCGGAGAGAGATGCAGCCGCCGCGATTGGGCGCAATGGTGACGGGTGCTTGCCATTACCTCAGTAATCCTACCATCACGCCCCTATGGGCAGTCGGGGCAGTCTAGTCGCTTTTCATTAACACATGAACACTCCAGAAGTAGCTTACCTTCAACATAGCGAGCCGCAGGCTGCGGCAGCAAAACAGTGTGCACCCTCCAACCCATTATTAGAGAGCTGACCGTTGCTGCCTGCGGCGTCCCCCGCTCCTTAGCTCCCGACCTTTCTCACTGTTGCCGCCTTGCAGTCCGCCATAAAATCTGCAACGAAATCCGTCGTCACACTGCCGGCACTGAAGCGGCTGTCCTCCAATACTTCGCGGAGGAAGCGAGCGTTAGTGGATAGACCCTCCACCACCAACTCGTCCAGTGCTTGTCCGAGGCGTGCGATCGCCGTTGCCCGATCGGCGCCGTGGGATATCAGCTTGGCAACCATCGGATCGTAAAATGGCGTGACCCGATCGCCGACACGCACGCCGGTATCTACACGCAGCGCATCGTCTTGGCTTGGCCACTGCAGACCCGCTATCAACCCTGGTGAGGGCAAAAAGTTCTTTTCTGGCCGTTCGGCGTACAGACGGCACTCAACCGCGTGACCTTGCATCACGATCCGCTCCTGCGGCACCGGTTTCAAGGTGCCGGCGGCTTGCTGAATCTGCCAAGCCACGAGGTCCACTCCGGTGACCAACTCAGTGCAAGGGTGCTCGACCTGAATGCGGGTGTTCATTTCCAGGAAGTAGGCCTGTTCCCGGTCAGTGTCATAGATGAACTCAACTGTGCCAGCACCGCTGTAATGCTGGTGGTGGACCAGCGACAGTGCGGCACGGAATAACTCGGAACGCACCACATCTGGGACGTTCGGTGCGGGAGCTTCCTCAACGATCTTTTGAAAGCGTCGCTGAACCGAGCAGTCGCGATCATACAAGTGCACACCTTGACCGTCGCCGAAGCCAAACACCTGCACTTCAATGTGGCGAGCCTTGGCTACACAGCGCTCCAGATACACGCTGGAATCGCCGAAGGACTTGCCTGCCATGGATTGCGTCGCTTCCACCACGGCCTGCAGTTGGGCAGGCGCATTAACCTGCCGCATACCAATGCCGCCGCCGCCGGCAGCCGCTTTTACCAACAAAGGGAATCCGACTGTTTCGGCCGCAGCCATCAGGCCCTCTAGCTTCCCCTCAGAAAAACGCGGACTTCCCGGAAGGATCGGGACGCCGGCGGCTTTGGCGATTTCCCGTGCCCGCTCCTTATCACCCATATCCACGATGGAACTAGGCGAGGGGCCGACCCACGCTAAGCCGGCAGCCATGACCGCCCGAGCGAATTCGGCATTTTCAGCAAGAAATCCATAGCCGGGGTGGACGGCATCCGCACTCGTTGCGCGCGCTGCCTCAAGGATTACCTCGGTTTTCAGATAACTCTCCCGCGCGGCGGCCGGCCCAATCTCCATGGCCTCGTCGGCCATTTCCACGTGCAGTGCCTCGCGGTCGGCCTCGGAATAGACAGCGACGGTACGGATGCCCAGGACGCGGCAGGTACGAATGATACGGCACGCAATCTCGCCACGATTTGCAATTAGCAGTTTCTCAATGGTAGGCATGAATTCTCCAAAAATTTTCAAGTAGTGAAAGCGGCATTGAGCGCCGCCAGAAAGAGCGTGCCCGTGGCCGCTAACAGCAGCACAAGCACCGTGTTGCGCCCCAGGATCATTTCCTGACGCGAAATCCGGAGTATATTGGACGCCACTATCAGTAGCAGTCCCGCGACGGAGACTAAAGCTCCGCAGGCCCAGCCAAGCAACACCGCGCCGACCAGGATCAAATCCGCCAATCCGCTATCGGTGGCGGCGAATAGCGCCAGCAGTATTGAACCGGTGACAATGGGATGGATAGCCAGCGCCGCAGCGACGATCATGCCACCGACGACGAGAACGATCTGCAGCACTGGCGGGAGTTCTGGCCCCAATAGCCCCTCCACTAAGAGATGTACGCTGGGGCTGGCGCGCATCACCGCCCCGAGGACGAAGGCAAGCGAGACAATGGCGATTTCCACACCCAATCCGTCCAAACCGCGGCGGGTGGCGGCCACGGCCTCATCACGGCGCGCCGGCGGCTGCAGACGCAGCAGCAACAGCGCCAGCGGCGGCAGGGTCAGCGCGGCGGATTCAAGGGTCGAGAGCGAGGTGATACTGTGCACCAGAATTACAGAGGCCGCCGCCGCCGCAACAAGTGGAATGATCGGGCGTAGTGCCGCCACCGCCCGCACCACCGTGCGGCGCTTCTGAGGGACCCTCAGCAGCAGCAGTGCCATCAATAGGCCGAGACTGGCCATGCCCATCCCCAGTAGCACGGATTGCCAAAGCGGGACGTCTGTCACGAACTCAGAAGTCACTGCCATGGCTACGAAAACCGGCGACCACAGTAGTGAGAGAGCTATCCCCGAAACAGTAGCTAGCACCATGGCCCGGCGAGTCTCAGCGTCGGCGTCGGCCTCCAGAACCTGAGACATGATAGCCAGAGCACCGACTGATAACGCTGCACCCAGTACGTGCGAGCCGATAAGCATCCAGGCTGGACGCTCCGATTCTGCTGCTGTCATGACTTGACTGCAATAGGAGAGCACCCGATCGTCACCGTAAAGCACGCTGCGGAGAAAATAGACAGCTGGCAAAAAGGCCGCGAACACCAGGGACACCTCCAGTGCGGTGAGCAATTCTGTCCAAGCGCCGTCCATAACCGCCAGCCAGCCGATCCCCAGTACCAGTGCCAGACCCAGCAAGCGATTACCCCAGCCCGTCACCGCGAACGCAAGTAGCAGATACAAGGCAAACACGTAGGCCGCGATGACTGAGAGCCAGGGTGGGTGGAACAATAACTTGACCATCTCGACTGGCCATAACACCAGCAGCATCAGCCCCATTAGCCTGGTGATTACCGGGCCTCGCGGCAAGAGGTGTCTGGGCACGACTGACATAGTGCTCATGAAGGACTTATCGCCTACTTATTCGTGAGGCTTTGTAGCCCCTAGATCCGGAGCCTTGATTAGTCGCTGCACGGCTACGAGGGATATGGCAGCGGCCACTGCGAACACGTCAGCTAGTATGTGATCTGCGGCTACGCCGACACCTGCGAGCACCAGAACAATGGCGCTGGGCGTCGGGATGCGGCGGTAGAAAAAGCGACCGGAGCCCACTGCCAAGAGCCAGGATGCGACAAAAGCCATAACGGCAGTCCAGGCAATACTCTGCCAAGTACCCTCTAACAGAATCGATGGACGGAACACAAAGAAGAACGGCAGAAGATACTTCATAACCGCTAATCGCATGCTGTCTACGCACACTGGCCACCAATGCGTCCGGGCGATCGTAGCGGCGATAAATACTGCGGTGCACACAGGAGGAGTGAGCGCCGACAAGAGAGCTGAGTAGAACACAAAGAAGTGAGCAATCAGGGGGTCCACGCCTAGCTCTATCAGAGCCGGTGCAGCGACGGCGGCGGCTAACAAATAGGCGGCGGTGGTGGGCATGCCCATGCCCAGCACCAGTGCTACAATCGCTGCCAGCACGGCGCCCACCAACAGGCCACCGTCGGCGCCTACACTGACGATTGTTTCGCTGAGCTTGATCCCTACACCGGACAATCCGATCAAGGAAAGTACGATCTGTGCCGCAACCAGCAATGGCATAATCTTGCCGATGCTCATCGTCGCCATCTCCATGCCCTTGAGCAGGCTACGCAGACGCTCGAAAAAATTGACCCGTTCGACGCCTCCCATGATCAGATAGAGTCCGATATTGGTGCAGATACCCAAGAAGGCTGCGTACTCGGGCGTATATCCGGTGAACATCGTGCCGATGGTGATACCAAGCGTAAGCAGCAGTGGGCCGACACGGCGGAAGGTCAATACCTCGCGCGCCGTGGGGATCTCGGACTCGTCAAACGCACGCATCTGCTCCCGACGAGCCTCGACGTCAATCGATAGCCAGACGCAAACGAAAAACGTGATTGCAGGGAGGATCGCCGCGTATACGACAGTTGTGTAGGGTACGCCCAACAACTCGGCCATGATGAAGGCGCCGGCCCCCATGATTGGAGGAGTGATTTGGCCACCGGAGGAAGCTGTGGCCTCCACCGCACCCGCGAAGCTGGACCGGTAGCCCAGCCGCTTCATGGCGGGGATGGTGAAGTTGCCGGTGGTGGCAACATTGGCCACGGCTGCACCATTAAGCATGCCGAACATGGCGCTGGAGATGCAAGAAACTTTTGCCGCACCGCCGGGGAAGCGCCCGGCAATGAGCATGGCCAGGTCCATAAAGCTATTGGCTGCGCCAGTAGCCATTAGAAAAGCGCCGAAGATGATGAAAATGGCAATTAGATTGGCTGACAATCCCGTAACTGTTCCCCATATCCCTACGGTGCCCAGATACAGATGTTCGATCAAGTAATCGAGAGGCAAGCCCGGATGACCCCAGTACCCTGGAATCAGGTTGCCATATAAGGCGTAGGCGAGCATGCTAACCGCCAGCAAGGGCAGTGCCCATCCGGTGGTCCGCCTGGCAGCATAGACCACGAGAGCCACCAACCCGATGGCGAAGACCATTTCGTGCGTTTCAGCAATGACTCCGAAGGACTCGGTGAGGCGTGTTTCCTCCTTGAGAATGTAGCCAGTAGCTACGATCGCAAAGATGGCTGAAACAATTTGTAATGCTCGCTTAACGCCCGCCCTGAGCCCGCTACCCCGCACGGCGCCCAGACCGCAAATGGACAAGAACACCAGCACCAGGCCAACGTGAAAGGCCCGCTGGCTTAGCGGTGGCAGCCGGCCGAAGCCCGCGGTATACACTTGGAAGACCACCAAAACTACCGCTAGGAGAAGCCCGAGTAGCCACAAAGGCTTGGGCATTCGCCGCCGATCAAAATCACTTTCGTAATCATCGCTCATCACTGGGCCCTTACAACGTCACTGTTGTTGTTATTTCATTTCGGGTGGTACAAGTCGCTCGGGCACGGTGAGCCCGCGCTCGCGGTAGAACTCTACAGCGCCGGCGTGCAGCGGAATAGTGATCAATTCCACCGAGTCGTTGAGCGGATTGAACTTTCCGAAGCTGGGAAAGGCGGCGATCTGCGGCTCGCGATTATCGAAGATTCCTGTGAGAACTTCTTTAACCTGCTCCTTACTCAGAGCATCGCGGGTAGTGATCTGGCCGATTACCTGCACGGGCGTGGTCACCTCGCCGAAGCCTTCAAATTGGCCTTCTGGATAGGTCATAAAATTGATAAAAGGCAGCTCAGTCTTGACCTGCTTTACCTGCTCGGGTGTGAAACTCAGGATATTGATATCGGTTGTGGCCTTGAGCTCTAAGGTAGTGCCATCGAGGCTCCCGGTGCCACCGGCCTTGGTGTAGCCGATTGAACGACCATCCTTCACCGCATCAACGGCATCGGAAAGACTGGCACGGAAGTAGTTCGGCTTGATCTTCAGCACATCGAGCATCTGCATAACCAACTGCTCAGTGGCCGAGCCGCGCTGCCCGGGGGTAAAAGTCTTGCTTTCCAGCTGCTCGATTTTACTCACGCCCGAATCTTGGCGCACTATCCACGCTTGGGTGGAGGGGGCATGGACCCATAAGCCGCGCAGCTCCTTGTTGGCTTTCCCCTCGTAAGCACCGATACCGTGATAGGCCTGGTAGAAAGTAGCGTAGGTGCCTGTGCCGATTTGAATTTGCTTACGCTGCAGACGGTTCAGATTGTCCACGGCGCCCCCAGTGGCCAGTACGGTGACCTCAAGCATGTCCGAACTTTCGTTGATAGCTTTGGTGGCTGCGGCACCGTAGGTGTAGTGAACTGAGCTCAGCGCTGAGGCGCCGAAACCGACTCGCTCTTTGGCAACGGCGATTAGGGGCAAGCTCGTTAAAGCGGTCGCTAAGATTGTGCTATAGGCTAACTTACTTACTGTTGACATGATATTTGTCCTATGTGTCAACTTGCTTGGCGGAGCGTTTGGTGGCGCTCCGCTGTGTGGGCGTTGTTATTGTCATTTCATCTCTGGCGGTATCAGTCGCTCAGGCACTTCGATGCCGCGGGAGCGGTAAAACTTTACTGCGCCCGCGTGCAGGGGAATCGAGATTAGATCCACACTGTACTGCATGACATCAATCTTGCCGAAGCTTGGGAAGGCGGCCACCTGTGGACCCTGGTTTTCGACGATGCCCTCCAGCAGCGCCATTACCTGCTCCTCGGTCATGCCGTCAGCAGTCGTGAACTCACCAACCACCTGTACCGGGGTGGTGAATGAGGGGAAGCCCTCAATCTGGCCGTCCTTCACGGTCTGGAAGCCGATAAAGGGAAGCTCCGCGTTGATCTGCTTCACTTGCTCCGGCGTAAAGCTGAGGATGTTCAGTGGCGTCGTGGCCATGACCTCCATGGTGGTGCCGTCGAGACTGGCAGTGCCGCCGGCCTTTGTGTAACCCAGAATACGTCCGTCCTTGAGTGCATCCACCGCGTCGGACAGACTCATCCGGGCAAACTTCGGCTTAATCTGGAGCACTTCCAGCATTTGGATCACTAGCTGCTCTGTGGCCGAGCCACGCTGACCTGGGGTAAATGGCATGCCCTGCAGCCCCTGCAGGTTCTCGATACCGGAGTCCTTACGCACAACCCAGGCCTGCATGGCGGGTGAATGTACCCAAAGTCCACGCAACTGGGGGTTAGCCTGGCCCTCAAACTTTCCGATACCTTTGTAGGCTTGGTAGACGGTCTCGTAGGTACCTAGGCCGAGGTTGATCTGGCCGCGACGAATACGCTGCAGGTTGTCCACTGCACCCCCGGTGGCCATCACCGTGACCTCCAGCTTGTCGCCTACTTTCTCGTTGACAGCCTTAGTCGCGGCAGCGGCGTAAGTGTAGTGCACCGAGCTCAGTGCGGTCGCACCAAAAGCAATGCGATCGGGCGCGGCCTGCGCCGCGCTGACGCTGCCCAGAGTGAGAATGAGCGCTCCCGTGAACGCCCTTAACCAGTTACAGTTGTGCATTTTATTCGCGTCCTTTTTTATATTTGTTTATGACGTTTAATCCTGGATTTCATGTCCTACTCTCGACCTCCAATGCAATCGATGAAATGTTATTTATCAGACTGCCTACTTATCTTCTCTATGGCGCTACCCCGCAACGCGACCGTGGTCCAAGCTCGGCTCGCAACCGCCGCTCAGCCAAGGCGATGAACTCGCACAGCACCGGCCGGGTTTCCCGGGGATCAATGATCTCCTCGACCGCGAAAGCTTCGGCGGTTCGGAAAGGAGAGGCATAAGGCTTGAGCTCAGCTTCAAGCTCCCTTTCTTTTGCCACTGGATCCTCTGCGGCCATGATCTCGTGGCGGAATGCGGCAGCCACCCCACCCTCAACCGGCAGCGAACCCCACTCAGCGCTGGGCCAAGACAGTTTAAGATCGACGTCGTTCTTGTTGCAGGTCCCCATGCCGGCCATGCCGTAGCACTTGCGAATCACGAGTGTCAGGGTAGGCACCTTAAGGTTGCCAGCGGAGTAGACAGCGCGCATACCCTCACGCAAAGTGCCGTCCTCTTCCGCCTTACGACCCACCAAGAACCCGGGCACATCGACGAAAAAGATCAGTGGAATGTGAAAGGTATCGCAAAGCTCCATAAAATGGATCTGCTTGCGGGCGGCCTTCGTATCCATCGCGCCGCCGTAGACCTTCGGGTTATTTGCGATAATGCCTACTGGTCGACCGTCCAAGCGCGCCAAAGTAGTAATCACCGACTTGCCGAACGTGGGCTGTATCTCGAAGGTTGAATCCTGGTCCACCACCGCCTTCACTAAACGATGCATGTCGTACGCCCGAGTGCGTTTTTCCGGAATGATGGAGGCCAGATGCTCTTCGCAGCGGTCCACCGGATCCGTGGATTCCGTCACCGGCGGCAACTCCCAGACGTTAGATGGCATGAAACTCAGGAAACGACGAATCTGCTTTAAGGCTTCCTCCTCAGTATCGGCAACATTGTGCACGGTTCCGGCGGTATCTACTGCCACCTTAGCTCCGCCCAAGTCGTTCTTGTCGATCTCCTGACCCAGCGAGCGTTTTACCACAGGGGGCCCGGCTGCAAATATTTGGCTGGAGCCGCGTACCATCACTGAGAAGTGGGAAAGAATGGCGCGGCCGGCCGGCCCGCCTGCAGCAGTACCCAACACAGCCGAAACCACAGGTACCACGCCGAGGAGCTGCACTGAGCGCTCAAAGCCGTGCACACCGGGGAATACGCTGTGACCGCGGCGCTTGATGGAAGTGACACTGCCACCGGCACCGTCAATCAGGTTAACCAGCGGGATCCGGTAGTGGTAGGCGAGGTCCTCAACGAAACCGCCCTGGCCTCCTTTACGGCGTGCACTGCCAAAGGTAGTGCCGCCGCGAACGGTAAAGTCCTCTCCACCCAGCGCGACCGGGCGCCCGTCGATCTTAGCTAGGCCCGCCACATAGGGCGCGGGAGCGACTGAAATCAAGCGGTTGTTCTCATCGTACTTTCCGGTGCCCGCCAAGGTACCAACTTCCCGGAAGCTATCTGCGTCTGTCAGCCCGGAGATACGCTCGCGTACAGTCAGTCGATTATTTTGGTGCTGACGTTTGATATTTGCAGGACCGCCCATAGCGCGGCTCTCTTTGCGCCGGAAGGCCAACTCAGCAAGTTGAATATCCCGCTCTGAAATCGGTACAATATCGTCGGTCTCGGGTCGCTCGCTTATGATTCGATCACACATAATACTTGATCCTCCTCGACAGATGCATTCTCCTCAACCGTGAATTCCACGATCACTCCAGCGGCTGTAGACTCGAGAGGTATTTCCATCTTCATGGACTCAAGTATCAGTACTGATTCACCCTCTTCTACCCTGTCACCCACCGATTTTTCTATCTTCCAAACTGTTCCTGTAGCGGGAGCCATAAGTTTGATATTTGCCATTTCTTTTTCTCCTGAACTTTTCTATTTTTGGATTAAAAAGTAGTAGGCCAAGCGGCCATATGATGTTTTCCTATTCCATTACTACGGCGCATCTCATGCACCTCTAGCATACGGATTAGGTAATCACGAGTTTCTTGTGGTTCGATCACCGACTGCACAGAATACATCTCCGCCATACCCCAGACGTCGCTCTCCTTTTCCATTTTATTTCGCAGCTGACCCTGTTCTTCTTCACTAACCTCGCGGCCCCAGGTTACCACCTGAACTGAATAGGTAGGATCCATAAAGCTCACCTCAGCACAGGGCCAAGCGGCAACTTCGTCGGAGTTCTTTCCTCCACCCATGTTTAAATAGGCTTGTCCGTAGCTCTTTCGCATTATTACGGAGAGTTTGGGCACCGAACATAGCTGAAGGGCCGTCATGAAATTCATGATTTTTCCTGGTGCTTTCAACCGCTCCCCCTCGATTCCAATAATGAACCCCGGGGTATCTACCAGCATGACGATGGGGATATTGAAGGAGTCGCACATCACCAGGAATCGGGTGATCTTCTCGCAGCTCTGTACGTCCATTGCGCCGGATTTGCCCATGGGGTTATTGGCGACGATACCGACGCTGAGGCCATTGAGACGGGCCAGTCCAGTCACGGCGGTACGGCCGAAACGGGGCTTGAACTCAAAGAAGCTGTCAAGGTCGACGATGGCGTCGATGACCTTACGCACCTCGTAGACCCGCCGCCGGCTGTCCGGAATAATTTCCGCCAGTTTGTCGGCCTGAGCATCTGACCCAAATGGAACCGCTGCCCGCGGGGGCGCCTCATTACTATGAGACGGTAAGTAGGAGAGAAAGCGGCGAATCAGGTCCAGTGCCTCTTCGTCGGTTTCGGCGACGCGGTCAACTAAGCCGGTGACCTCGCTGTGCAGCTTCCAGCCGCCAAGCTCCTCCGACTCCACCTTCTGGCCGATGGCCAAGGAGGCTAGAGCCGGACTGGCTACCGCCAGAACAGACCCCTTACGCATCACCGTAAAATCGGACAAACAGGAGTACCATGCAGAAGAACCGTAGCACTGGCCGAGTATGGCGGAGGCCCACGGACTCTCGCGGTATCGTACGTACTGCTGTCCGTCATTGCCCAAAAGCATACCCATGCCGCGCGAGCCCATATTATCAGGCATTCGGGCACCAGTGGACTCTCCGAAGAAGACCAGCGGAAAGCCACGCTCGGTCGCTACACGCTTCACGTGCCCGATCTTCTTCATATTGGTCAACGAGCTAGAAGCACCCTTGACGGTGAAGTCATTGGAGAGCATTCCCACTGGGCGACCGTCGATTCGTGCAAAGCCGGCGACCTTCCCATCTGCGGGGGTGCTCGCACGATCCTCCGGCACCACCGAGGAGACGCCCAGCAGCCCACTCTCTATGAAGCTGTCGTGGTCCGCCAGGTAATCGATGCGCTCACGCGCATTCAAGATGCCCGCTTCCCTGCGGCGGGCCAATTTTTCCTCACCGCCCATAGCTAATGCTCGGCGCTTGCGCTGAGCCAACTCTTCGATTTTATCCGTCAGTGTTCCGGTCATTTGTTACTCCTTAGTATTTTTAGGCGCAGGCGGACCCGGCTGCTTCATGCTTCAGGCTGTTCGCCCGACCCCAAGTGAATAACTTCGGCGGCGGCCAACTCGAGGATTTCTCTTTCACTAAGACCCAACTCTTCAGCAAGCACCGCCGCCGTATCCTGGCCGATGTCGTGACCGGCCCAACGCACAGCACCTGGCGTGCGCGATAGACGCGGCACTACATTAGCCATGGTTACAGGACCCAGCACCGGGTCTTCGGGCTCGACCAGCATCTCGCGAGCTCGATAGTGTGGATCGGAGAAAATGTCCTGCATATCAAAAATGCGCGATGCGGGCACAGCAGCCTCTTCAAGCAGGCGCTCGAGCTCGGTGATCGGCAGACGCCGTGTCCACTCATTAATTAGTGCGTCTGTCTCATTTTCGTACTTGGAACGTGCGGTTGGCGTCGCGAACCGTGGATCCTCAAATAGCTCCGGCTGGCCCATCACTTCCAACAGACGCTTGAAAACTGACTGTGCACCGGCTGTGATGTGGATATGGCGACCTTCACTGCTGGTGTAGAGTGAGTTGGGGGTGTGGTTGGGTAGCCTCGATCCAGAGCGGCGGGCAATATGGCCCAGCTGCTGAAAGGCCGGTATGTGTGGCTCCATGAAACTGAAGGCCGCCTCGTACAGCGCCGAGTCGACCACTTGGCCGCGGCCGGTGTGCTGACGGTTGACCATGGCCATAGTCGCTCCGAAGGCACCATAAAGGCCGGTGATGTAGTCAGTCATTGACGTCGCCACCCGCGCCGGGGGACGGTCCGGATCACCAGTGATCTCTCGGATTCCGCTTACAGCCTCACATACCACGCCATACCCTGGGCGCTGACTGTAGGGACCATCCTGCCCATAGCCGCTGATACGCACCAAAATTAACCCTGGGTTGGCAGCACTGAGCACGTCGTAGCCCAGCCCCCAACGCTCCAGAGTGCCAGGGCGGAAGTTCTCGATGACGATATCGGCCCTCCCGCACAAATCACGTGCCAACTCCCGGCCCCGCTCAGTACGCAAATCGATCGAGGCGATGCGTTTGTTACGCAGAATCGACGCTCCGTACAGAGAACGGCCGCCCTTATGCATTCCCATGGAGCGCACCGCATCGCCCTCCTTTTGCTCAACCTTGATCACGTCAGCGCCGAAGTCAGCCAGCAGTCGAGCGCAGAACGGCCCAGCGACAGTGGAGCCCAGCTCGATCACTCGACACCCCGTAAGAGGGCCATTTGCGAAAGACCCTTCGGACTCGTTTGATTGACTCATAAACACGATCCCTCTCCAACCTATTGCCGCCGCGCCCCTACTACAGCAGGTATTTTTTATAGCTGTCAAAGCTATCACGGGCACTGCGGATGTTTTTACGTTTAAGCTGCTCAGCGAGCTCGGCATTGCCGTCGCTCATGGCCCGCAACGTCTCCTGGTGCTGACACATACCCTTTGAGGCCCGCCCCGGAACCAAAACTAACCGCCGAACCAGCATCTTGGTGCGGTCATAAAGACTGTCGAGCAGCGCGGCGAGGATCAAGTTATTCGCGGCGACTGTCGTCCGACGGCGAAACTCGGTTACGCAGTCGACATAAAAATCCAGTTCCCCTCGCTCCATCGCCTCCTCTACGGGCTTGCCGAAGAGCTCTACCATGTCCTTCCATGTGTCCGGCGACGATTTCTCCGTTGCCAGCCGCACAGCCAGCCCTTCAAGAACCTCTCGCACCTCAAAAAGGGCGAACGCCTCGTCCACTTTCAGCCTCGTGACAACCGCACCCCGGTTAGGGATGCGCTCGATCAGACCGCGTTCTTCCAGTATGCCGAACGCTTCTCGTACCCGAGGGCGCGAGACATTGAACTCGACCGTCAGCGCAGCCTCGCGCAACTTGGAACCGGGCGGCAACTCATGCTCCACTATCCGGTTACGTAAAATCTCGACGATGTCTTCCATGCTGAGGCTGCCGGCCTGCGCCGTTGCACTCCGTCCTTTTTTTATATTCACATCAGCAGTCATCTTTTCCCCCCTTGGGATTGACCTAAGGCTACATTCACTGTTACAAACTTGTCAACACTTCTGTTTGTAAAATTATATTCGTATTTGTAAGCATTTTTTATCGCTGCCCGAGATGGCCGAATTTCGCCCTTAACAGCCCGTGCATATCGTGTGTGAGGCTTCGGGGTTTACCGGCGCCGCTCAGCCAAAGGAGACTGGTGAATGAACAACTACAACCACCGCGCCGCCTACCAGGTCGCCGCCACTAATCTTTTTACCAAGGCCCGACGCGCGTTCCCGGGCGCGCTGATATGCGTCACTAGTCGGTATGGCCGCCTCATTTTTATCCAGTCATTACGGCGGGCCACCGATGCTCTACGCCCTGCTATTCGGCATGACTTTCAACTTCCTCGCCGACAACGCGCACTGTTTGCCGGGAATAGATATGACAGCGCGCACAGTGCTACGTTTGGGTGTAGCACTGCTGGGCGCACGTATTACTTTTGCGCAGGTGGCAGCGCTGGGAATGCAGACGGTGTTAATGGTGGTAGCGGCGGTGACGTTAACCATTGGCTTCGGGTGGCTACTGGCGCGACGACTGGGACTCCGTAGTGATCACGGTCTCTTGAGCGGCGGCGCCGTTGCCATCTGTGGCGCCTCGGCAGCGTTGGCGATCTCCTCGGTGCTGCCGCGCCATCCTGACGCCGAGCGCAACCTCATCGTCACCGTAGTCGGCGTCACCACGCTCTCAACGGTGGCTATGGTGGCCTACCCGTTCATAACCAGCGCCCTCGGCATGAGCGACCGTACTGCCGGCGTCTTCCTTGGGGCTACCATTCACGATGTTGCTCAAGTAGTTGGCGCTGGTTATATGATTTCGACCGAGACCGGTGATACCGCTACCATCGTCAAACTGCTGCGGGTGGCACTGCTCGTGCCAGCGGTCTTCGCCTTTGGTCTTCTTCTGGGCCGCGGCAGCAGCGGTCCCAAAGCACCGCTGCTGCCTAGGTTTCTGCTTGGCTTCGCGGTCCTTGTGGCGGCCAATAGCCTCGGCTGGGTGCCAGAGATGGCCCGCAACATGCTGAGCGACCTCTCAGGAGCTCTGCTTGTTACGGCCATTGCTGCTCTCGGCATAAAGACCTCGTTTCGTAGGCTAGCTACCGTCGGCTGGAAGCCGGTGCTGATGATGGTTGCCGAGACGGTCTTCCTAGCTCTGCTGGTGCTGATTGTGCTGCATTTCAATCTAGTGTCTCGTTAATTGATCAGCGCTTCCCTAGGAGTCTGCGCGGTAGAAACGTTGTTATGACATAATAGGCGGACTTTCTCGAACGGCGGAATAGATGTGATGGGAACGAGTTTTCGACCTTATTCGCCAGATCAGGAGTTGTTGCTGCCGGC
>Ga0314774_1001398_pt1 | contig 15547 bp, 6 predicted proteins | sample MetaGCBIA2018_FD_204515 | JGI IMG/M metagenome (GOLD analysis project Ga0314774, IMG submission 204515) | Cryopeg brine microbial communities from Beaufort Sea near Barrow, Alaska, United States - CBIA 2018 | ecosystem: Environmental > Aquatic > Marine > Coastal | place: USA: Alaska | collected... | reverse complement strand
CTAAATCCATTTATCCTTTCCCTAAAGGTATTTTAAATGGTTTCAGGCAGTTTTGTGTTGAATATGGATTAGATTTTGAAATTTTAGATGAAATTTATGAAGACATGGAACTGCTAAGTAAAGATGCATACATTACTATTGAGGAAACAGATCTTGTGAACCTGGTACATCAAATTCGTAAAAAAGGTTTGAAATTGGGGAAAGACATTGGTATTATTTCTTACAATGACACTCCTTTAAAAGAGCTTTTGGGTATTACTGTGGTTAGCACCAATTTTAAAGCTATGGGTGAAACTGCAGCGGATTTTGTACTAAAAAACCAAAATGAAAAAGTGAAGACTGTATTTAAATATATCGAAAGAAATTCGGTTTAATTCAGTTCCATTTCCTATTAATCTTCCTTAAAAACTTAGTCAACATCACATTACAGGATACCCTTCTATTCATTTTCTCTTAATTTAGACAGCTTTTAATTTAAAGTTCTCAGTTTGTTTCCCTCAAAAATTCCTGAGTATTTTCTCTATTTTACCCTCCATTCATTTTTCCTTAATCGCTCAAATCAAATTGCCGTCTATAGTAGGCGATGAAATGGTTCATCTGCAAATTACCATTCTCAATCTTTAGGGCTGGGCAGCACCTGGGAGCAAATAGCTATTCTTTTACGTTGGAAACAAAAGGAATTGAAAACTAGCCCTAATGAAGAAGTAAATTGGAAAGTTAATCAAAAACCTCACAAAATTATTCTCAAAAGTAAAAACAAAATCAACCGGCATGTTCAAGTTAGTGTTATATTACTTTTTCAGATAGACAGAATAACTCAAAAAAGTTCCTGAAGGGAGTTAGACTTCACCTCTGCTCGCATTCTCAATTGCTTTATTCAAGACATCAGAATCCAAGGCTGTTCTAAGGGTGGAAACCGTAAGCTTTCCTTTGGTAATTTCTGGCAGAAATGGAATTAATTTGTCCTAAATATGACCAAAAATGTAACCTTTAATTTATCCAAACTTAATTTCCATCTGGTTTAACAAGACTGGTTTTGGGACTAGGAGGCCAGTTAAAAGTTTCAAATGAATCTGGTGTTTTAGGGTCAAATTCGGGAGAGTCTATCAGGTATTTTGCAATATCCATTTTTTGTTCTTGAATTGCTGTAGTGATTATTTTAGCAAGTTCATAAGCCCCATAAGGGTTAAAATGGGTATTGTCATTTAAACCCAATTCAGGAAATATCACAAATGCTTTCTTAGAACCTTCCTCACCCAATGTTTCGAATAAAATTGTGGATAAGCTTGTAAGATCAATTAATGGGACACCTTCTTCTCTTGCAGCCTTTCTGGCAGCCTCCGGGTAATCACCATGAGTATTATTCATTTTCCCATCTTTTCCAAAAGACCGACGTGCAGTAGGAGTTATGATAACCAAATTTCCACCTTTCTTTTTTACTTCTGTCGCAAAAAAGTGAAGTCGTTCACTATAAGATTTATACGGACCATCATTAGGCCCTTTTTCTTTTTCGTCATTATGACCAAATTCTACAAACACATAGTCTCCAGGTTTAAAAATGCTCAATATTTTTGTTAGCCTTCTACTGCCAAGAAAACTACCGAGAGACAAACCAGATTCCGCGTGATTTGCGATGGCTACACCAGGTTTAAAGAATCGGGTGATCATTTGACCCCAGGATGCCCAAGGTTCTTCGTCCTGGTTTACCACAGTTGAATCCCCGGCCAGAAAGATCGTGATCTGATCCTCAACTTTAGTTATTTCAATAGCATTCACAGCGGTTTGAAGGTCGAACTCAAGTGTTAACTTATCGTCCCAATCAAGTTTTGTGAGTTCCCTGGTTTTTAAACCTACCTGAGTGCTGTCATTTATATTCCGATCTTTAATATTAACAATAAATGTATCAGTTCTAAACTTCCCGGCATCCGTCTTAACATTCTCAAGCATCAACCTTCGCGATTCTGCTTTTACTGTAGATGTAGTTTCCCCACCTAAATCACCAAATGTTACGGTAATCTTATAGTTCCCTTCAGGTAGCTTTACCGAAAAATAGAATGGTTTATCACTGGTTATAAAATCACCCTGGAGGGAATCAATTCCTCCACGATCTATTGCTTTTGGAACTGTCCCGAAATCAAAACCATATCCCTTTTCCAGAGAGTAAATCTCTTCTGGCGATACAGCAGTATATCCTTTAGCGACTTTTTCTGTTCCGAAATCAAACTTATAAGATTTATCTTTACATTGTCCTTGCACTATGGCAACCACAAAGAATACTGCAACAATCAAAATCAAATTTTTCTTTATCATTTCTAGTCTATTTTACTGTTATTACGTATGTTTTTCCTGCTTGTGTTGGTAAAGATGTTATGTATTGCAAGCTTTTAGATATTTTATCTGTTAAACTGACTGATTTAACATCATTAACTATAATATATTGATTTGTAAGCAATAAATCCAATTATAGGCCAAAAAATAAAATGCAATTTCAAACAAATCAATTCCTGGTATATTACCGAAGTTCAACATTTACTTTTTTCGCATCTTTAGAAAATTCTTCCTGTAAAGATTTCTTTAATCGTGAAACCACATCCGAATTTTCTTTTAACACATTATTTTCTTCAGAAGGGTCTTTTTCAAGATTGTACAATTCAAAATCAGGATCACGATCCAAATGTCTGGTCCTGATTAGTTTCCAGGGTTTCTTTATATAACTTTCCTGGATATGTCCCCGAACATATACCGAATGGTTGAGGCTGTCATTTTCTCCTGTCAATAATGGCCAAATACTTTTTCCTTCCACTGTTTTAGGAATGTTTTTAACTTTTGCCAAATTTAAAACTGTAGGCATTAAGTCATTTACAGTCACGTAATTTGAATAAATTTTAGCGGAAAGATGGTCTTTCCAGTATAAAATAGCCGGAACGCGAATCGCCCCATCATAGTTGGTAGTTTTATATTCTCTAAGCGGAAGGTTACTTCCTAAAACCGGATTCGGGCCATACTTGCCATCATATTGAGTGACAGGATACCAATTTTTTTGTGCGCCATTATCACTCATAAAAACAATAAGGGTGTTTTCTTCCAAATCTTGTTCGGAAAGGACTTTTAATATATCGCCAATCCGATGATCCAAATGTGTCATTGCTGCTGCATAATCCCTTCGGGAAGTATCCTTGATTTTTTCGGTATACTTTTCCTTCCATTTTTCAGGTTCTTGCAGTGGGATGTGAGGAGCACTATAAGCGACCTGAAGATAAAAGCTTCGGGTAGTATCCCTTTTTTTGGTCAGCCAATCGATGGCTTCCTTTGTAATCAAATCTGTGGCATGTCCCTTTTCTGATATAAATATTCCGTTTCGATACCAACTGAGATCCCCATTTTTATAGGTATGCGAATATTGGTCTATTTGTCCGTGCAAAAAGCCGTAGGAATAATCAAATCCATAAGCGCTGGGACCACTTTCAGGTTTAAGACCTAAATGCCACTTTCCCATTAGGGCGGTTTGATAACCATTTTTTTTCAAGGCTTGCGGGAGGGTTTCTATACTTTCCGGCAAGGTTTTTTCACTTCTCCCGCTTATAGGAGCCACAATTCCCAAACGGCTGGCCGGCATCCCTGTAAGCAAACTTGCCCGGGTAGGAGAACAGGTGGGGTTCACATAAAACCGATTTAACTGTGCGCCCTTTTCTGCTAATTTGTCAATGTTTGGTGTTTCAATTTCTGAACCATGAAAACTCATATCGTTCCAACCGGCATCATCGGCAATGATGACCAGAATGTTGGGGAGATCATTCTTCACAAGCATTGTTTTGGATCGTTCTTCATGCTCCCCACAACTTTGAAGGAGCCCAAAAAAAAGCAATAAGATCACTAGTTTTGAGAAGAGCATGTGTTTTTTCATCTCTATTTGGTTAAATTAATTTCAATATCTTTTTTATTTGTCTGAGAAGGTTTCAAAATTAATTGGCGATCTTCAAATGAAATTATTCCTTTTAAATCCAAAGGTTGGGTTTCCAGATTAAATGTTTTTCCGTTGATTGTAGCTTTCTTGAAATTTTCTTTTGAATGAATCTTCACAATGTAGGTTCGCTCATTAACTTTATAATCTCCTTTCGGGGAACTTATGCTTATAAGCAACTCCTTATCATTTTGGGATGTCTTAATTTTTGTGATGCTATTTTTCCCTTTTTCATAATCCAGACTTTTCCCATCATCGTCATAAATACTAAAACTGCTATTTTTAGACGGATAAATGTCTAGGGTTAATTGATTAATCTCTTTTTCACCAATATAATTTTGGGACTCCTGTGTTGGTATTATTGCCCCTGCTTTAATGAAGATTGGAATCTGATCTATTGGACAAAGTACATTTAAATATTGTTTTCCTTCATACTCATCTTCCGTCCAATAGTTGGTCCATTCCCCTTCTGGCAAATATACCACACGCGTTTTTGCTCCTTTGGTTGTTACCGGGCAAACCATCATACTTTTCCCCAATAAATATTGATCGGTAATGTTGTAAACATTTTGATCATCCTGGTATTCCAAAACCAACGCCCGCATCAATGGCATTCCGGTTTGATGATTTTCAAAAGAAGTACTGTATAAATAAGGGATTAACCTGTAGCGCATTTGAGCATATTGCTTAAAAATACGTTGGGCTTCTTCACCATAATTCCAGGGTTCCTTATAATTTGGATGTTCCATACCGAACAAATGAGCGATAGGACTAAGCATTCCAAACTGGCACCATCGTATGTACAATTCCGGATCAGCTACATGTTCAAAGCCTCCCATATTATGACTCCAGTAACCAACTCCTGATATTCCTATATTTAATCCGGCCTTAATCACCGGTTCAAAATATTGCCATTCACTGGGCCAGTCTCCTGCCCAAATAAATGGATAGCGCTGAATTCCGGCGTAGCCTTCCCGGGTATGGTTCATTCCCCGCATATTATTATATTCCTGAAATTTTTCAAAAGGAGCTTTGGCATATGCAAGTGGAAATAAATTGTGCAAAGCTTTTATTTCTTCCCCCTGAGGGCCTGTTTTATTGCTCTCATTGGCTTTACGACCGAAAGCACTGCCTTCATCTGTTTTAAAGAACATCGCACCTTCCCGCACGACTTTCATTGCGCCATTTTCCCACCACCAATCAACACTTTCCTGATTAAAAAAATTGACGAATTCACCAGTATTGTCCGGTTCAGGATACACATGACCCGCTTCTCTTGCCTGATCCAGTAATCTTAACTTTTTACCATTATCAAATCGAGGCCTGATATGTAGCCCCACCATATTGATGTTTAAATCATATAAGCTGTCAAACATCGCTTCGGTATTTATAAAGGTCTCTCTCCATTCAAAAGTAGTTGCACCACTTCCTCCATTTTCACCAAAAAGCCTCCAGGTGGAATCGAGATGAAGAACATCTATTGGGATTTCCAGCTCGCGGAATTTTTTTACCAATGCGACCGGGTAATTTGCAGAAGTCTCTTCTTCATGACCCCAGGTTCCTCCACTATAGGTTCCAACCTGCAAGCCTAATGCAAATTTGGGCAGTAAAGGAGACTTGCCTGTAATGGAAGTATATCCATCAAGAATTTCAGGAAAATTCGGCCCATAAATGAAGTAGTAATCCAGCTCCCCGCCATCGGCCTGAAAACTGTATGTATCTGGATCGCTCATCCCCATATCCCAGGTAGTTGGGTATGCTGTATGAAAAAATATACCATAACCTTTTGTACTCATAAAAAAAGGTGCCGGAGCATAGTTAGCCTCCAAAACATTATAGGCACCTATTATGTGAGGCTTTCCTATTCCCCGACCAACATCCAAAGTAACCTTTTTTCCTCTTCTATCAAGAAAATCCATTCGCTCTCCAAAACCAAAAAAATGTTCTTCAGGTAAAAGCTTTTTTTGAACGCCTTTTATTTTATTCCGTTTAAAAGCACCTCCATCATTACTTTGCATATTGGTTTCAGACGAAATTAATTCCCCTTTTTTATTATAAATATGTATTTGTAATGGTTTTTTTTGAATATAAACCAGCACACTATCACTTTCAATTTTTAATGCATCAAGGGTTTCTTTCACCTTAATATCTACTTCTCGCCAAACGTATTTATTTACCATCAATGATTTCTCCTCATCTAAAAATATTCTATCCCATGAAGTCTGGAAACGAATAATTGAGGGGGTACAAAATGAAATTTTCAAATCTGCATTTTCCGCACCAATGTGTATTTTATTTTTACTCTCTACCTTGAAATTTTTAAAATTCCCTATCTTCTCCTGACTTTGTAACGAATAAAATATAAAAAGTGTGAAAAGGATTAAAGTGCGTAAAACTATTTTCATCAGATTGCGTATTAAAAAACAAACGCTATATCAATGATAATAGCGTTTGTTTCAGGATAATAATAACCTTTAGTTTCCCGTAAAAATTAATTAATTAAATTTTTACTAGTAACCAGGGTTTTGAACAGCTGCTCTTTCACTTGGTGACAAAGAACTACCATTAGCTTCCAATGCATCAATATAGCTTTGCGGGATTGGTCTTAAAAGATGCTTCTCGCTCACATTAGGAGCTGCATCCGGATTATAGGCTCTTGCTCTTTCCACCAAGGTTTTTGTTCTGGACAAATCTACCCACCTATAAAATTCTCCTAATAATTCCCTTGCTCTCTCGTTTAGAAGGAAATGAATGAACATATCTGGTTTGGAACTAACTCCTGCAGGATAAAGTTGTTCAGCAGCTTCAGGTGTTCCTGGCGTAAAGAAATTTTCAGTCGCCATCATTTCAGATTCGGTACTGGTCATTTCTCCGTAGGGCACCTCATCTTCAGTTAAATAGTAAGAAAATCCCCTGTTTTCTCCACTTTTAAAGGCTGCTCTACTTCTTAGTGTATTTATATACCCTAAAGCCTTCCCATAATCTCCTAATCTTCCTGATGCTTCTGCTGCAATAAGGTAGGTTTCTCCTAATCTGGCCAATATTCCATCTCTAGTTCCTTTAGCATCATTGAAACTTGTTCTAAAGGGATCCCTATATTTGGATAAAGAAGGATAAGTGCTAATATCCCAGTCTGTAGTAAGATCTCCGCCTTCGTCCACTGCAGATCTTGCTAGTATGTGAGGTGAAAGAGATGATTTGTATGCCGGTGTGAATCGTCTGTCCTCCATTTTATTTACAACATAAACAGCGGCAGTATCACCCACGTTGAACTTTAATTCTCCTATAAGGTCCGGGCTTGGCGCATTTTCAGCTGTCCAGGCAGGAACTCCATTAGTATTATTGGCTAAATAGGATAATTGAAAACTCTTATAGAACCTTGAATCATTTTTTCTATCATAATTATCAAGTGTAAAATCTGTAGGTTTAAGTCTTTGAAACTCCCTACCGTCATTTAAATTCCTGGTCATCCCAGGAAAAAACCTATAAACTGATAGAAAATAAAGATGAGTCTGATTTCCATATCTTCCTAATAAAGATTGATTATCATCAAATTGAGCCGCAAGAATAATTTCCGACAGGCTTTCATTAGGTCCATTTACAGAAGAATAATCAAATAATTCCCCAAAATCAGGTGCTAAAGAACGGCCCGAACCTGATATAACCTCCTCGGAATATCGAAGAGCATTTTCAAGATCATCAGCCTGGGTAATATCAGCATTGAGTTCGCTTGCCCTTGTTAAATAAGCTTTAGCCAGAAAATGTTTTCCCGCAGACTGAGTTATTCTTCCTTGTTGTGAGGCAGTCGTGGGAAGTAATTCAACCGCTCTTGTTAAATCCTCAACAATCAGATTAAATACTTCTTCCTTGGAAGCCCTTGGGAAATCAGCTCGATCAGATTGTATAGGCTCAATAGAAATAGGAACTCCACCAAATTGGGTTACAAGCTTCAAGTAATTAAAACCCCGAAGAAAATAGAGCTCACCCATTCGGGTATCCCTAAGTTCCTGAGGAGAATCAGCTAAAACCTCTGGGATTTTAGAAATTCCAAGATTTGCTGTGTTTATCTGTGCATACATATTATCCCATAATGGTGCCAGATTGTTGGTTTCTAATGGATCTAAAGCTCCTGAGTATGTATTCCACATAACATGATTAGTACCTCCTCCATTTGTAAAAGTATCGGTTCCATAATTAGTGAGAACATAAGACCACTCATAATTAAAATGGAACCGCAAACCTTCATAAGCTCCATTGACTAATTCTTCAATTCCCTCAGGTGTATTGAAACGCTCCTGAGTTAAAGTCGAGACCATTTTTTCTTCCAAAAAATCCTTTGAACATGATGAAAACAAGCCAAGGGATATAATTGCAAGTATTGTCAATTGTTTTTTCATTTTTATATTTTTTTAAAAGGTTGCATTTATACCAAAAACAAAACTACGCGTTGTAATTGAGGAGGCGCTATTGTTTGAACCTCCATTTTGGAAACTGGAATCAGAGTCAAGATAATCAGTCTTAGAATATAAATAAGGATTTAAAACTTGGGTGTAAATTTTTAATTTACTCATTCCAAAATTCTCAAGTACTTCTCTCGAAACATTATAGGCTAATGAAACATACCTTAATTTAATGAACGATCCATCCTGATAGTTCATGGAACTATAATACAAAGGCTGTCCACCGTTATTATAATCCGCCGTTGGGTATGCATTTGTAGGGTTATTAGGTGTCCAGTAATCTACTGCCCTGTGTACGTATTGTCCCTGCAAATCTACTGCTCCTCCTTCTACAGTTTGACCCCATCTTGAGAAAATAAAGGTAGAGAAGTCAAAATTCTTATAAGAAAAAGTATTAACCAAACCACCTGTCCAATCTGCATCTGGAGTACCAATTATTTGCCTGTCATTTTCCGGATCTATTATACCATCGTTATTTACATCTTCTACCCTGATATCTCCAGGCTCAAAATCATGTCCGTTGGCATTATATCTGGCGATTTCATCAACATCATCCAATTGCCATACACCTATTTTTTTGTAGTCGTAATAAATTGATAATGGCTGACCAATAAATCTCCTGTTATTAATATCATCTTCTTTTCCATTTACTAATTCTACTATTTCTGTGTCATTTTTAGAAAAAGTCAGATCTGAAGTCCATTGAAAATCTGGTAGTTGGATATTTCTGGTGGTTAGGGCCAATTCAACCCCCCTATTCTTGGTTTTTCCAGCATTAACGGTTATTGAACCATATCCTGTAACTGAATTCGGGGATTTACTTAAAAGAATGTCATTAGTATTTGCAACATAATAATCGATTGAACCTGAAATTCTGTTGTTATAGAATCCGAAATCTATCCCAACATTTATTTGTTCTGTTTTCTCCCAGGATAAATTTCTATTCGGAATTGATCCACGGTCTGATCCTTTAGGATCTCCGGTCACATACCCACTGGCAGGAATATTTCCAAATACGTAAGGTAACCTAACTAAACCACCAGCGGTACTGTAGGCTCCAACGGCTGCATTACCTACCGTTCCATATCCAATTCTCAATTTAAGCTGATTTATTTTATTCGAGTTTTCCAAAAATGCCTCCTGATCAATCTTCCAGGCCAAAGCGAGGGAAGGGAAAAAATCCCACTTATTTCCATCACTCAAAACAGATGCACCATCAGCCCTACCTGATGCTGTTAAAAGATATTTATCCATAAAGGAATAATTAACACGTGCCATATAGGACGTAAGAGTATTTTTTGTATAACCGGAACCCCAACCATCTAAAGAACCTCTGTTAGTGGAACCTAAGTTATGCCAAAGTTGACTGTTATATGGCAAATCCGATGCAGTCATATCAGAATTTTCCTGTTTAAATCGAGAGGAACTTTGCAAAAGGGTAACTCCAATTTGATGAATATCATTAATCGTTTTATCATAGAAAAGTAAATTTTCCATTGTCCATGATAGTTGTTCACTTTTTCCTAAACGTGCATAATTCGTAGAAGAGGCAGATCCGCCACCTCTCAAACTAGACTCCTCACTTTGAAATTGACCATTTCTAAAATTTCTTACATCAGGCCCAAAGATTGTTTTAAATCTCAAACCTTCTGTCAATTGTATCTGAGCAAAGAAACTACCAAACATTCTGGCTGTTGTCCTTTCATTAATAACCAGACCATTATCCCTGATTGGATTCACAATATTCGAATTTCCTCCTGGATTAAAAATATAATTTCCCTCTGCATCATATGGTTGTGCAAACGGCAACTGACCTTGTGCAGCTTCATATAATGTTCTTGATCCTCTAGAACCTCCTGCAGTATATCCATAATCCTGAACACTATAACTTGCATTTATTGTTCCCCCAATGGTAAACCAATCTGTTGCATCCAATTCCAAATTCACCAAGCCTGTATATCGTTGATATTTCTGGCCGGCAACTACACCTATTTGGTCTAAATAGCCTCCTGAAATATAGCCTCTTAATTTTTCAGTTCCCATATTGGCGCTAAGGTTGTAATTTTGAAGAACCCCCGTTTGTTCGACATAGTCAGTCCAATTAGTTGTAGGAACATTGGATCCATTGTATACAGGAACCTCACTAACACCCCAAAGAGCTTCTTCAGCAGGCGTAGTTGGCCGCATTTGAGCTACCAAATTATCCCTGTCCACAAATGAATAGCCTTGGGCTATATTGTCAAATGCTGTAGGATCGTTTCCGAAATAGGCAAAATCTTTTTGCGGGTCTGCATAAGAAATAACATTCCCGGCTTCATTATTGTAAAGACCTGCACGCCTTAATGCATCTCTTCTATATTCTGCATATTCACCTCCATTCCAGAAATCTGCTAAATTATTAATATTCTCTAAAGTCAAAGATGTATCAAAATTTAGTTGAGCACGACCCACTTTTCCTGATTTGGTGGACACCAAAATAACACCATTTGCGCCACGTGAACCATAGATGGCAGTAGCAGAAGCATCTTTTAGAATTTCAATAGATTCAATATCATTCGAATTTAACATTTCCAATCCTCCAGATTGTAAGGGCACTCCGTCAACTACATATAGCGGAGAATTTCCTCCTGAAATTGACCTATTACCTCTAATTCTAATTTCACCTATTTCTCCTGGACGGGCATTAGATGATATATCAACACCGGCTGCTTTTCCCTGAATTCCCTGTAATGTGTTTTGTATAGGAGTCACGTTTATTTCTTCCGAAGAAATTTGCGAGATGGACCCGGTAATATCAGATTTCTTTTGTGTACCATAACCCACAACAACTACTTCATCCAACTCAGAGCTACTTTCTTCCATGACTATATCATAGTTGTTTTTTGGACCCACCACTTGCTCCATCGTTTTCGTTCCTATAAATGAAAAAACAAGAACGTCTCCAGGGGAAGCCTGAATGGTATATATTCCATCAAAATCAGTTTGGGTTCCTTTATTGGTTCCCTTTATTGCTATATTGACTCCCGGAGTAGGAAGCCCAATAGCATTAGTAAGAGTACCTGTTATGGTCTTCTCTTGGGCAAAGAGAGATGTGCTGAGAAACAAACAGCTCATCAAAACAAAAAACCTTATTTTACAATTTTTCATAAAGTATTAAATTAAAGCGTTTACAATTAATTAGTTTTCAAATATATTTTATATTAAATTTTAAAGCATCCTGTACTATGCTGCATTCTCCATAAGAAAAGGAGATAATTTTTTTTAAAAAAAATTATCTCCAAAAGCATTGATTGACTTAATTTTACAAGAAATAAATATGTGGAAACAGGATAGCACAGGATGCTAATTGAATAAGAAAAATTTATTTTTATCGCAATAAATATATAATTCATCGTCAATATTTTCTATTAAGGAATCAACCCCATCCCTATGAAAAAATACTGTTTACCTGGAATTTTAATGATTCTTTTTTTCGCAGTAATTTCCTGCAAAAAAAACGTGTCAAAAGCCACAACAGATAATGTTGCCCAAACCCAGGAAGCACCTGTGTTAAAAACTGGAGGACAAAATAAGATGCCGGATGTTTGGATAGATGAAGATACAAATCACAAAATTGTAAAGCTTATTAACCGGGAAGGACAGAACCGAAGTTTCTATTTTCATAATAATCCCTTTTTGCCTTCTAAGGATGGTAAAGGTTCTTTAATGGTTTTCTATGGAGATACTCCTAACGGAAAACAACTTTTTTCGATTAATTTAAATACAAAAGCTTTAGATCAAATAACAAATAAACCAGGAGATAAGAAAGGGGAAATAGTTGGTGTAAAAACCAGAAAAGTCTTTTATAAGACAAACGACAGTATCTTTTCTACCCATATAGATTCACATAAAACATCTTTCCTCTATAAATTTCCTGATGGCTTAATTGGCTCTGCCAACACGTTGAATGCTGACGAAACTTTATTGGGAGGCGTAATAATTTCGAAAGAAGAACAAGAAATTTTTGATAAGAACCCCAAAAAAGGCGATTACTTCAACAAAATATATGAAGCTAAATTAAATCGTTCCTTAATAACCATCAATATAGAAAATGGTCAGTTAAATGAATTTTACAGTGAAAATGCCTGGCTAAATCACGAGCAGTTTTCTCCTACAGATCCTGAACTTTTCATGTATTGCCATGAAGGCCCCTGGCATAAAGTAGATCGTATTTGGACAATTAATATCGACGATCCTAATCCAAAATTAATGCATAAAAGAACAGTCAACCGTGAAATTGCCGGACATGAATTTTTTAGTCCGGACGGAAAGACAATTTGGTTTGATTTACAAATCCCGCGGGGAGAAACGTTTTATTTGGCCGGTAAAAATATAGAAACAGATGAAGAGATCCGTTATTCTTTAATGCGCGATGAATGGTCTATACATTTCAATATTTCTCCCAATTCGAAAACTTTTGCGGGAGACGGAGGGGATGAAGGTCAGGTAGCACATGCCAAAGATGGAAAATGGATCTATCATTTTACTCCAAAAGAAAATCAACTAATTTCTGAAAAATTGGTTAATATGATCAATCATGATTATAGTTTAGAGCCAAACGTTCACTTTTCCCCGGATGGAAAATGGGTAATTTTTCGTGCTAATTTTGAAGGTAGTACTCAAATTTATGCCGTTGAAATTGAAAAATCAATAATGTAAATCGAATTCCCTATGCTCATAAAAAACCTATTCCTATATATTCTAGCCGGATTTTTTGTCCAAACAATTTATGCCCAGGAGGAAGTACCTCCCGAAAATAAAAATTTCTGGCCTGAAATAACCAATACCACAAAGCCATGGACTCGCTGGTGGTGGATGGGAAATGCGGTAGATAAAAAAAACTTACGTTCAAACCTCATTGAATTACAAAAATCTGGAATTGGCGGAGTAGAAATAACCCCTATTTATGGTGCCAAGGGCGAAGAAGAAAACTATATAAACTACCTCTCGCCCAAATGGATGGAAATGCTGGATTACACCATCCAAACAGCAGATAGCTTGAATATGGAAGTGGACATGACACTTGGTACTGGTTGGCCATATGGTGGTCCGCAAGTGGGCTTAAAACACGCAGCTACAAAGCTGGTTACTCAAAAATATGATTTAAAAGAAGGAGATCGCTTTAAAGGGAAGATCGAATTGGATACCAGCAAAGAAAAAAGACCGGCTACGCTGCAATACGTGCTGGCCTACGGTAAAAATGGTGATTATAAAAACCTTACTGAGGAACTCAAAGAAGAAAATTTCCTTAATTGGAAAGCCAGAAATTCCGACTATACCTTATATGCGGTTTTTGCGGGAAAAACAGGACAACAGGTTAAGAGGGCTGCTCCCGGCGGAGAAGGATATACACTAGACCATTACTCCAACGAAGCACTAAATTCCTATCTTGTCCCATTTGATAAAGCATTTTCGGGAAGTTCGGAGAAAATACGGTCTGTCTTCAACGATAGTTATGAGGTATATGGAACGGACTTTACTCCTGCTTTTTTTAAAGAATTCCAAAACCGGAGGAGTTACGATCTAAAACCCCAGCTTCAATTATTACTGGATACAACCAGTACAGATAAAGGAAATCGTGTTAAAAGTGATTACCGCGAAACTCTATCAGATTTATTGCTGGAAAATTTTGTTAAGCCCTGGACAGACTGGGCCAACAACAAAGAGTTTAAATCTCGTTTACAAGCCCATGGATCCCCTGGAAATTTGATAGATTTATACGCTTCTGCCGATATTCCGGAATGCGAAACCTTTGGTTCCATGCCCTTTGATATCCCCGGATTACGGAGGGAACAGGAAGATATTCGTGAAGGGGATGCAGATCCGGTAATGTTGAAATTTTCGTCTTCAGCTGCCCATATTTCGGGCAAACCACTAACATCATCCGAGACCTTTACCTGGTTACGCGACCATTTCAAAACGGCTTTGTCACAAACCAAACCCGAAGCAGAAGAACTTTTCCTCAATGGCATCAATCATATATTTTTGCACGGTAATACATATTCCCCAGAACGTGCAGGTTGGCCAGGATGGAAGTTTTATGCCTCTGTGAATTTTAGCCCAAATAATACGATCTGGAATGATGCTCCTGAGCTCTTTTCCTATATTGCCAAATGCCAGTCCATGCTGCAATCAGGAAAACCCGATAACGAAACTTTACTTTACTGGCCTGTTTATGACGAGTGGGATAAGTTTCAAGGAGGATCCCTGTTCTTCCAGTTCAAAATTCATTCCCTGGATCAATGGTTGCACAGCACTTCCTTTTATAATATCACTCAGGAGATGATGAAAAAAGGATATGGGGTAGATTTTATATCTGATAGGTTTATTGCTGAAGCTACAACCAAAGATGGTCAAATTCAACTGCCTGGTGGAAACTACAAGAGCCTGGTCGTGCCTGATAGCAACAAAATGCCTTTGAAAACCTTGCAAAAATTACTAGAGCTAAAAGAACAGGGTGCTAATATTATTTTTAACGGATTCCCCGAATCAGTTCCCGGATTGTATGAATATAAAAAGCAAAACGAAGAATTAAAACGTTTGATTGAAAAAAGTTCAGTAGGAACGTTGGAGCTTTCTCAACTTTTTACAGAGCTAGAAAACACTGGGGTGTATCCAGAAAGCTTGGTAGAAACTGGCTTGAAATATATACGACGGGAAGTGGATGGAGGAAAAATTTATTTTTTGGTCAACCACACCTCAGAAACAATTAATGAATTCATTCCATTGCAATCGAAGGCAAAAGAAGTGGTATTATTTGACCCACTTACTGGAAACTATGGTAAGGCGGAAACTAAAATTGAAAACGGTGTGACCAGAGTAAGGGTTAATATAGCCCCGGGAGAATCTTTCTTCCTAAAAACAGAAGAGGAAACAGACACAACACCCTGGAAATATTATGAAACCACAGGAGATCCTCAGAAAATAAAAGGAACATGGCAATTATCCTTCGAAAAAGGAGGACCGAAATTACCATCAGATATAGAAATATCTGAATTGAAGTCCTGGACTTTACTAGGAGATGAATATGAAGCTTTTTCTGGATCAGGAACCTATGAAATTCATTTTGATATTCCCAATGTAGAGC
>Ga0314774_1001395_pt1 | contig 15575 bp, 14 predicted proteins | sample MetaGCBIA2018_FD_204515 | JGI IMG/M metagenome (GOLD analysis project Ga0314774, IMG submission 204515) | Cryopeg brine microbial communities from Beaufort Sea near Barrow, Alaska, United States - CBIA 2018 | ecosystem: Environmental > Aquatic > Marine > Coastal | place: USA: Alaska | collected... | reverse complement strand
TCTTGAGCATCATAGACGTCCAAAAGATGACACCAACGATAATTTTATCATAGAGTGATGAGGTCCAAGGCGACTTCTAGTCGCTACCCCTTAACCTATGGACTTTAAGTCCATAGTGGTTTAGTCTCAATTCTGTTTCATTAATTCGATATGAAAGGTAACTGAATACTATTGATTGGTTAATTTCACGGATGAAAATTATAACTATATGAACAAGAACAAAAAGATTCTCCTTATTCTCTTTTTAATTTTCATGGCAATTATGCTATGTATAGCGTTTGATATGTCTCAAAGAACCTCTTTTCCAGGTTCTAAAAGTCACATGGAAGAAAGCTTAAGTCCCCAGTCAGAGGATTCCAAATAGTCGACATTCCTCTAAACCCAGTAAAAAAAACCAACACAGTAAAAATTAGAAATGGATAATTTAATGACTCGTCAGCTTAATAGCATTCTATCTGAACAAGAAGTTGATTTTGAGAGAAATTATGAGCTGGAAATCAAAGATAATTTTTTAGATAATAAGGGTTGGCTTTGGTTAAAGGAAATTTATGAGGAAATGGGAGGGAAAGAAGATCTCCCTTTATTAAAAAAGCTTACGTTTGATTTTAAAATTAAAAGAAACATAATTCTCTACGATGATGAATTAAGCTTTAATAGATATAGACTAAGTACTTTCAGATCAGAGATGTATTCTGAAATGACCTTTGATTTTTGCGAAGCTCAAAAACGCTTGTGTAGAAGTTTTGAAAAAGAATGCTTGAAAGTAGGTATGCAGGAACGTATTTGGACGGGAGCGCCTGTGGCAAAATTCAGATTTGGCGAAGCAAGCGAACCGGGCGATTTTTCTGGTAATGGTTCTTCAGGTTGGAAGTTGCAGGCATACAACAATGTTCAGATCGACATTCAATCTAGACTTCATGGATATAAATTAATCCGGTTGAGTCCGTTTGAGACGTTAATGACAGGAGGATCGCTGAAGAGGTTGGACCAATTGCTAATTAATCCTAAGGAAGAGCAGCGGCAAATTATTTTCAATTGGCTAATGAGAAAAATTGAATCTTAAGCCTCTCCAAAAGCCCTGTACTATTAGAGGCCTTTGAAGAGCGGTAGTTTTCAATTAGGCAAATAATCCATGAATTTCACGTTCAACTTTTTCGAGTACAAAAGCAAAATCGTCGGGTTTGTCTACAAAATCAAGTTTGTTGACATCTATAATCAGAAGTTTTCCTTCTGTATAGCTCTTAATCCAAGTTTCATAATGAGAATTTAAATTCTTCAAATAATCTATCCGCATAGCAGTCTCATAGCTTCTACCACGTTTTTCTATCTGTCCCACCAATTTTGGGATATCAGCTCGTAGATAAATTAATAAATCTGGAGCCTTCACATGAGCAATCATGCTGTCGAAGAGATTTCTGTAATTTTTATAATCCCTTTCTGTCATCAGCTGACTACTATGAAGGTTTTCCGCAAAGATATAGGCATCCTCATAGATTGTTCGATCCTGAATAATGTTCAGTTTGCTATCTTGAATTTGTCTGATTTGCTTAAACCTAGAATTGAGGAAATAGACTTGGAGATGAAACGACCATCTAGCCATATCTTCATAGAAATCAGCTAAATAGGGATTGTTATCTACCGCTTCAAATTCAGCTTTCCAGCCGTAGTGTTTTGCTAGTTTTTCGGTAAGGGTAGTTTTTCCACTTCCTATATTTCCGGATACTGCGATATGCATTTAATTATTATTTTATAAATCGGGGAGACGCCTTAATTTCTTTACTTCCGGGAGTATATTGATAAAAGCCTTCGTTGGTTTTTACACCCTTAAACCCAGCTTCCACCATATTTACCAATAAGGGACATGGGGCATATTTTTGATTTCCAAATCCATCATACAGCACTTTCAAAATTGAAAGACATACATCAAGTCCAATGAAATCTGCGAGTTGAAGTGGCCCCATAGGATGAGCCATCCCTAGTTTCATGACAGTATCAATCTCATGAATTCCCGCTACTCCTTCATACAAGGTATAAATTGCCTCATTGATCATGGGCATCAAAATCCTGTTGGCTACAAATCCCGGATAGTCATTTACTTCTACCGGATCTTTAAAAAGTTGAAGTGAAAGCTTCATGATCTTATCGGTGACTTCTTGTGAGGTGGAATATCCTCGGATGACTTCTACCAATTTCATCACAGGAACGGGATTCATGAAATGCATTCCAATTACCTGGCTTGGTCGGCTGGTCACTGCTGCGATTTTGGTGATGGATATTGAAGATGTGTTACTAGCCAAAATTGCATTTGGGGGACTAAATTTATCAATGGTTCTAAAAATCCCCAGCTTCAGATCAAGATTTTCGGTAGCAGCTTCCACTACCAAATCAGCATTTTGCACTCCCTCTTCCAATTCTATAAATACCTTGATTCTATCAATGGATTTGGATTTTTCTTCTGGAGAAATCAACTCTTTAAATACTTGCCTATCCATGTTTTTATGAATAGTAGCCAGTGCTTTATCCAAGAACTCCTTTTTGATGTCAATAAGTGAAACATCAAAACCCTGCTGCGCAAATACGTGGGCGATTCCGTTTCCCATAGTTCCGGAGCCTATGACCGATATATTTTTCATGATGACGTGTAGTAAAAGAGTAAGTATGCCCAAACTAATAGTGGACGATTTTAAAGTTTTTGCTCCATCAAAACTAATTCAGTACAGGACCAATTCCAATTTTCTTATCATTCATCCCTGACTTTGTTTGTCGCAAAAGTTTCTGCTCAAACTCCGATTTATACCTACCTTTGCAGGATGAAAGAATTAGGAATAATTTCAAAATTACCTATAAACAGATTCACTGACTTTGGAGCATATTTGGGTCTGAGCTCAGGTGAAGAGCTATTATTACCCAAATCGTATCTTAAAGGAGAAGAAAAAGAGGGTGACTGGTTGGAGGTCTTTGTATATACTGATAGTGAAGATAGACCGGTAGCGGTTACCAATAGACCAAAAGCCTTACTGGATGAATTTGCTGTATTGGAAGCGAAGGAAGTGACTTCTTTTGGAGCGTTTTTGGATTGGGGATTGATGAAAGATCTTTTTGTTCCAAAATCTGAAATGGGTAAAAATATGGAGACAGGAAACAAATATCTTATCAAGGTTTGTGTCGATTTTAAAACGAACAGACTTATAGGTGTTAATAAATATCGAGACTTCATTCGCATGGCTCCTCAAGACTGGGAAGCAGGCAGGGAAGTTCAAGGAGTAATATTTGACGAAACTGATTTAGGATTTAAGGTTTTGGTGGAAAAGGAATTTGAAGGATTACTCTTCAAAAATGAAGTTTTCCAATCTCTTGAAATTGGTGAGGAAAAGACTGTTTTTATAAAGAAAAACAGGGAAGACGGCAAGTTGGATTTGCAGCTTCTTGCACCAGGAAGAGTCAAATATGATGAAGGCTCAGAGCGATTGCTGCAAATTTTGGAGAAAGATGGTTTCTTGGCACTACATGACAAATCAGCACCTGAAGAGATTCAGGAAATTTTAGGTATGAGCAAGAAACATTTTAAGCAATGTATAGGGCAATTGTATCGCGCAAAGATGATTCTTATTCAGCCCCATGGGATCAGTCTCAACGCATCGAACTAAGTTTAAGAATATCAGTAGGAGTGCTGCAAAGGATTGCACCTTTTCTGTAAGTAGCAATGGGCGATTTGATGAGGTGAGGTGATTCTATCAAAATACTAACCCAGCTCTCATCGTCCCAATTTTTACCTGCGATCTTACTTTGATAATCTGGATGAGCTCGATTAAATAAATCTTTAGCTCTCAAATTTAACTGTTGTAATAAGTAATGCCATCTGGTAGCGGTAAGTCTTTCTTTACTTACATCTATAGCGTTTACAAATTTAGCGATAGTGCGGGCATAAGCAAACGTCTGCTTATCTATAGGTTGAAAAGGAGAATGATACAAGAATAATTCAGAATGATGAGTAGCCATAATTTTTAGCGGTTAAGTGCATTATAATATACTGATAATCTTTCATTTATAAAAACATTATTTTTTTAATTAGCGGATTAGACTTCATTAAATATGATTTGGATAAAGAGATAAATCTTGATCAATTCGTTAAAGACAGGAAGACGGCGTATAATTTGCACAAGAAGCTGAAGGCTAAATCGCAAAAAATGAAGCCTAAGGAACTGGATGAAAAGTTTGAAACCGTACGCAAGAGGATTTTTTAAACTTGGATTGTCTCACCTGCGCTAATTGTAGCAAAACAACTAGTTCTATTTTTTTGACTACCAATATAGATGGATTGGCTAAAGCTTTCAGTAGGAAGAGCAGGCAATTTATGGATGAATATCTATACTGTGATGAGAAAGGCGACTTTATGCTAAATTCATCCCCCTGCACTTTTTTGAGTGAGGTTAATAAATGCTCGGTTTACGAAGATGGTCCGAAGGCGTGTAGAGAGTATCCACACACGGATCGGAGAAAATGCATGGAATTTTGGAGCTTTCTTTAAAAAACACCCTTATATGTCCTACAGTTTTCAAAATTTTCCAGCACATTGGCAAGGAATATAGGAAGTAACAATTTTGTTTTGCTTTTTTGAAATTCAAACCTATTAAAACAATTATGGAAAATCAGGAATCACATTTTTTAGGAGTAGATGTTGGAGGAACCCATCTGAAGATTGGCCTTGTGGATAGAGAAGGCAATATTTTGGAATTTGATAAAGAAGACACCACCCCTTACCGAGATGATTCTGAAGGATTTGGACCTTGTTTTATTAAGAGAATTGGGAAATATCTTGAAAAATACCCTCGGGTAAAAGAAGTAGGAATTGGACTTCCTGGTATGATCTCAAAAGACAGAACTACTGCGTTAGAAATCCCGGCTATCCCTGCACTCAATGGATTTGATCTAAAAGGCGGATTGGAACTAAAGTATCCTAACCATAAATTCACTCTTGAAAATGATGCTGCAGCTGCAGCTATTGGAGAATTTTATTTTGGTAAGAATAATCCTGCTCAAAATTTCCTGTTTATTACCATGGGTACCGGTATCGGAAGCGCCTTGGTGCTGGATGGGCAGGTGTTCAAAGGATCTCGAGGCAATGCGATGGAAATGGGCCATATGCTCTCTAAAGGATCTGCTAGATTGGAGACTTTGGTGGGTCGCCAGGGAATTCTCAATATTATGGAAAGGCTAATATCTGCTTATCCTGATAAGGCAGGAGCACTTGTCGGAGCGAAGTTAGGTACGCATCTTTTAGTAGATACTGCTAGGGCGGGCAATGAAGTTTCTTTGATGGTATTTGAGGAAGTAGCAAGAATACTTGGAGCAGCAATAGTCTCTACCATCCGTATTGTGGATGTGACTGAGGTTTATTTTGGCGGAGGAATTTCCGCAGGTTTAGAATTCATGATGCCGACTCTTGACCGAACAATTAAAGAATTTCTCAGTCCATATTATGGGAAGGATTTGGTCTTAAGAAAGGCTACCTTAGAAAATAATGCAGGAACTCTGGGTGCTGCTGCTCTGTGCTTTATGGGTTCTGGGTTGTAATATTTACTTCAGAAACTCTTTCTATAGAATTTAATCTAAAAAGAACCCTTAGTGGTTCTTTTTTAGGTTCTGCCTCATCACACCTTATACTAGGCTCAAGAAAGTAAGTAAAATACGTTTGGCTTTTGTCAATCAAATCCACACGGTCAGGTCGACCGAATGTTACGATCAACGCTTGATTATCTGCTCCCAAGAAAGAGTTTTTTAGACGCTCAATCTCTTTAAGATCTTTGATTCTTAACCCTTTGCAACCATTTCTATCGGAAAGCCAGTTGTCCATATCAATACTTCCTGTATCCTTTTTGAATCGACAGGAAAATGCTAATGTGAGGGTAAGCAAGAAAAGAATTATGCGTGAAAATTTGTTCATCTTTTAAGTGAAACAGAAGAAATTTGAGACCTGAATTCCTGATTTTTCCAGAGCCAGATAAAGGTTCCAAAGGAATAAGTTGCCAGAATTATGATTAGAAGTGGCAAAGGTAAAAGACTTTGGATAAGGATAAAGACAATAGTTGTAAATGCTAAAACTCTTATGATTTCCTGAGGGACGTACCAGCTTCTTTTTTCAAATACTCCAGAAAAGCTTACCGTGGTCCAGATGATCATTCCACTCACCAGCAGCTTGGGTAACCAGGTGAATTTTTCTACCTGAAATAGGAAGTAGGCTGTTAGTCCGAGTAAAAATAAGTATTGAATCAAGATGTACCAATTCAAAGAAGGTGGTACTACCGTGTTGAACTTTGTGTACCCTTCCTCTACCTCCTTTGGGGCACGATATCCACCGAGGTAGTCAGGCAGCCAACCGGGTTTATAGAACGTGTATTTTACTTTGTCTTTCCAACCGTGAATAAGTTTCATCTCTTCCCACATGCCTGCGTAGTGCGCTAAGTTGACCCATATAGGATTCCAACTTTCCACCGGAACAGTGATGCCATAGACAGGTTTTTCTTCCTCTTGCTGATAGGTGCCAAACCACTTATCGAAGATTATGAATGTGCCTCCATGATTTTTATCAATGTATTTTGGATTTCGACCGTGGTGCACTCTATGGTGAGAAGGAGTGTTCATGAAGATTTCCAAAAAGCCCATTTTTCCAATCACCTCCGTATGAATCCAAAACTGATAGAGCAGATTGATGCCGGAAGCTATAATCAGCAGAAGGGGATCAAAACCAAGTAGTGCTAAAGGAAAATAAAAGAAGAAGGTCCAGAAAGTTTGTGTGCTACTCTGACGAAGTGCTACAGATAAATTATACTCTTCACTGGAATGATGTACCACGTGTCCACCCCAAAACAGGTTGATTTCGTGGCTTTTGCGATGTGCCCAATAATAACAAAAATCATAAAGGAAGAATAGCAGAAGAAAGCTCCAGATCGTATTTGGAATTCGGGAAAAAGCCAAGTTCTCATAAATGATTGTGTAGATTCCTATAGAAAGTATCTTAATAAAAACTCCAGTGACTTGCGACACTACTCCAAGATTGATGTTGGTAATGGCATCATTAAGTCGATATCCGGGATGTTTTTGAAATCTGAGGGTGATCATTTCTATCGCCATCAAGATGAAATAGATCGGTATAGCAATGACTACTGGGCTGAGATTCATTATTTTGAGTGTTTTTCGGAAGCTACTTGTCAAATATAATGATAAAAGGAACAACAGATAGTCCTACTCAGTATGTCCAAAACCTTTATATTAGCGCTTTCAATTACCCATTGCTATGTATAATCGATTCGGAAAAGTTTTCTATTTCCTTACTGTCCTCTTCTTCATACTTTTCCTGCTTTACTTCTACTCGGCAATGCCTGAGAATATTGGCTATAATTTCAATGAAGATGGATTGTCGTCTGAAAAATTAACGAAAAGCACTTTCTTCTATGGAATGGCAGCATTGTTTGTTATTCTAAATGTAATCGTGCTTCTGCCTCCTAAATTATTGGAGACAAAAAATTCCACTAGACTCATTCGTATTTTTCCGATAGGAGACAAGTTCAGGGATTATTATCTCGGATGGTTTTATTCATTTGGAGCCATACTGAATCTCAGCCTTTGCATGTTGGTCTTATACACCAATGCAATCAACAACCAATATGGCATGCAACCGGATCAATACAACTTTTTCTTTTACCTGATCCCAAGCTTATTTGTTATTTGGGTGATTGGACTATTCGGGATTTTGGTGGGAAAATTCACTCAAGTCAAAAACAATTCTTCAGTCTAATTTGGTATAATAGAACATGGCTCAACCAGGAGAATACACAGAAGACAGTATCAAATCTCTCGATTGGAGAGAACATATCAGACTCAGACCCGGTATGTATATCGGGAAACTTGGCGACGGTAGTGCACAAGATGATGGAATATATGTATTGGTCAAAGAGGTGCTAGACAACTCTATTGACGAGCATATGATGGGGTTTGGTCGTACCATAGATGTGAAGATATCTGATCATAAAGTTGAAGTACGTGATTATGGAAGAGGTATTCCTCTGGGAAAAGTAATCGACTGTGTGTCAAAAATAAATACCGGTGGTAAATATGATTCCGGTGCTTTTCAAAAATCTGTCGGCTTGAATGGAGTAGGAACCAAAGCTGTGAATGCACTTTCTGATTATTTCAAAGTTCAGGCGTATAGAGACGGAGAAACTAAAATTGCGGAGTTTGAGAAAGGTATTTTGGTTAATGATCCTCCGATCAACAAATCCTCTGATAGAAATGGGACTAAGATAGTGTTCTCTCCTGATGCTGTGATATTCAAAAACTATCATTTTATACCTGAATATCTAGAAAATCAAATTTGGTTTTATTCCTATCTCAATGCAGGCTTGACCATCAATTACAATGGTAAAAAGTATTTTTCTGATAAGGGATTGTATGATTTACTTTCTAACAAGATAGATGATGAAACGGCACGATATCCAATTATTCATATCAAGGGCAAGGACATTGAAGTAGCCATCACGCACTCCAATCAATATGGTGAAGAGTATTATTCTTTTGTCAATGGACAATATACCACTCAGGGAGGTACGCATTTGGCTGCATTTCGTGAGGCCGTGGTCAAAACGGTCAGGGACTTCTTCAAAAAAGATTATGATGCCTCAGATATTAGACAAAGTATTGTAGCTGCAGTAGCTATTCGAGTGCAAGAGCCCGTGTTTGAATCTCAAACCAAGACAAAATTAGGCTCGCACGCTGTGGGGCCCGATGGACCTACAGTACGATCATTTATAAACGATTTCTTAAAAACAGACCTAGATAATTATCTGCACAAAAATCCAGCTGTAGCAGATGCGTTGTTAAAACGAATTCTTCAGTCTGAAAGAGAACGTAAAGAAATTTCCGGAATTAAGAAGCTGGCCAATGAGCGTGCTAAAAAAGCTAATGTTCACAATAAAAAACTTCGTGATTGCAGAGTTCACTACGATGATCCTAAAGCAAATGAGGTTGCAAAAGCGAATACCATGCTTTTTCTTACAGAAGGTGACTCCGCATCCGGTTCCATCACCAAATCAAGAGATGTACAAACGCAGGCAGTTTTTTCACTGCGTGGAAAGCCACTAAACTGCTTTGGGATGAGCAAAAAAGTGGTGTATGAAAATGAGGAATTCAACCTTCTCCAACATGCACTTAATATTGAAGATGGAATAGATGGGCTTAGATATAGGAAAATAGTTATTGCCACAGATGCTGATGTAGATGGAATGCACATTCGTCTTCTGATAATGACCTACTTTCTTCAGTTTTTTCCCGACTTAGTCAAAAATGGGCATTTGTTCATCTTGGATACTCCGCTGTTTCGTGTGCGTAATAAAAAGGAAACAATCTATTGCTACTCGGATCAGGAGCGTCAGCGAGCTATTCACAAACTAGGCAGTAAACCAGAAATCACAAGATTTAAAGGATTAGGAGAAATCTCACCTGATGAATTTGGAGGCTTTATCGGTGAGGATATTCGTTTGGAACCTATTATACTTAACAAGGATACTAAAATCGCTGATCTACTCACTTTCTATATGGGCAAAAATACGCCTGATCGTCAGAAGTTTATCATCAAAAATTTAAAAGTTGAAAAGGACCTTGACTTAGAAGAACCTTCCTCTAAGGATAATGAACCCGCCGTAGAAGAAGAGGAAGCTGCTTAAGGTGTTTGGGAACTATCTAGAATGGAACTTGCAACATTCTACTTTATCAAAATTGGAATTAATTCATGAGTGACGAAAATAACTTACCCAGTGATTCTGGTAATCAGCTTCAAAATGCTGTTCCGGTATCTGGAATGTATAAAAATTGGTTTTTAGACTATGCTTCCTATGTGATACTTGAGCGGGCGGTTCCCGCCATTGAAGATGGTTTGAAGCCTGTGCAGCGAAGAATTCTCCATGCCATGAAAGAAATGGACGATGGTAGATTCAATAAAGTGGCTAATATTATCGGTCAATCTATGCAGTACCACCCACACGGGGATGCTTCCATTGGAGATGCCATTGTCAACATTGGCCAGAAGGAGTTGCTTATAGAGACGCAGGGAAACTGGGGAGATGTTCGCACCGGAGATAGAGCAGCAGCAGCACGTTATATTGAAGCACGTTTATCCAAATTTGCGCTTGAAGTGGTTTTCAATCCTCAGACCACCGACTGGCAACTTTCTTATGATGGTAGAAAAAAGGAGCCGGTAACCCTTCCTGTAAAGTTTCCACTGCTGTTGGCACAAGGGGTAGATGGGATCGCGGTTGGACTTTCCACCAAAATTCTTCCTCACAATTTCGGGGAGTTGATTTTAGCGTCCATCGAACTCTTGAAGGGGAACAAGTCAACTGTACTTCCGGATTTTATAACCGGAGGACTTGCAGATTTTTCTGAATATAATGAAGGCCTTCGCGGTGGAAAAGTGAAGGTGAGAGCAAGAATTGAAGAGGAAGATAGTAAGACACTTTTAATCAAAGACATACCATACGGAACTACCACCGACTCTTTGATAGATTCTATCTTGAAAGCCAACGATAAAGGCAGGATAAAGATCAAGAAGGTAGTGGATAATACTGCAAGAGATGTAGAAATCGCCATTCAATTGGCTCCAGGCGTATCTCCTGATGTCACCATAGATGCGCTTTATGCATTCACAGACTGCGAAGTTTCTATTTCGCCAAATGCCTGTGTGATTGTGAAGGATACTCCGGTTTTCCTCACGGTCAACGATATTTTGGAATACAACACCAAGCAAACCAAAACACTACTTAAGCGAGAATTAGAAATTCGTAAGGCTGAATTGATGGAGAAATTGCTTTTTTCTTCCTTGGAAAAAATCTTCATAGAAAATAGAATATATAGAGATATAGAAGAATGTACTACTTGGGATGGAGTATTAGAAGCTATAGATCTCGGACTTGAACCATATAAACCTGATTTTTACAGGGAGATTACCAAGGATGATTTAATTCGGCTTACAGAAATTAAAATTAAGAGAATATCCAAATTTGATGCTTTTAAGGCGGATGAATTGATGAATCGTCTGAATGAAGAACTTAAAGAAGTCAATAATAATCTGAGAAATTTGACGGATTACGCCATTGGCTATTATCAAAATCTCTTGGATAAATATGGCAAGGGCAAAGAGCGAAAGACTGAAATTCGTGAGTTCGATACCATTCAAGCAAATGTAGTAGCTGCTAATAACGCCAAACTGTATGTCAACCTTACAGATGGTTTTGTGGGGTATGGGCTAAAGAAAGATGAGTTTGTCTGCGATTGCTCAGATTCAGATGACATCATAGTTATCCGAAAAGACGGTAAGTGTGTGGTGTCCAAGATTCAAGAGAAAAACTTCATGGGCAAGGACATTCTGCATGTGGCGGTTTTCCGAAAAGGTGATGAGAGAATGGTATATAATTATATCTATCTGGATGGTTTCACCGGTCGTTCTATGGTGAAACGGTTTCAGGTATTAGCGGTCACACGCGACAAAGAATATGATCTTACCAAAGGAACTAAAGGGACCAAAACTCTTTATCTGACTGCAAACGCTAATGGAGAAGCTGAAATCATCACGTTTTATCTAACTCAAGGTGCAAAAGCTAGAGTTAAGGTTTTCGACTTTGATTTTTCAAGTATTGAGATTAAAGGAAGGGGAGCTGGAGGAAATATTCTTACCAGATACCCCGTAAAAAAAATCCAATTGAAGATGGAAGGGGTTTCCACCTTAGGAGGACTGGATATCTATTACGATCCAATTGTAGGAAGACTAAATACCGATGAAAGAGGTAGTTTAATAGGTAACTTTCTCGGTGATGATAGAATTGTGGTATGTTACAAAAATGGAGATTATGAACTCACTAATTTTGAAGCGACCAATCGATATGAAGCTCAAAATGTAGTTTTGATAGAAAAGTTTAATCCTGATAAAGTGTTGTCAGCCATTTACTTTGATGGTGCCAGTAAAAGTTATTATATAAAAAGATTTCAGATAGAAACTACTTCAATAAATAAAAATTTCAATTTTATTTCAGATCACAAAAACTCCTATCTAAAGCTAGTATCTACGGACAAGCAACCTCAGGTTTCTGCAACCCTGCAAAAAGGCAAGGAAATAGAATCCAAAGATTTCGATTTGGATATGCTGATCGATGTGAAAGGTTGGAAGGCACTGGGAAATAAATTAAGTACCTATGATGTGACGGAAGTGAAACTGATTAACTCAAAAAAAATCAGCATAGTTGAATCAGAATTTGAGGAAGAGAAGCGTGATCAGGAGGATAAAAATGAGGACTTAGATATAGGAAATTCAATTGATTTGTCAGTGAAGAAGAATGAGGATGATCAGCTGGGTTTATTTTGAGGAGTAAATAATGAAAGATCAAAAACAGGAAGAAATTTTTAATCAGGGCTTAGTAGATTATCTAGGGCAGTTCCTTTCGGATACTAGAAAATCGGTGATCGAAAAAGTTCTGAGCCAGAGAACCCGTTTTTTCACTGTGGTATTAGAAGACATCCACAAAGCTCATAATGCAAGTGCAGTATTACGGACCTGTGACTGCTTCGGCCTTCAGGATGTACACGTGATAGAAAAACAAAACCAATATAAAATTAATCCCTATGTGACCAGAGGTGCTGCAGGATGGTTGGATCTTCATAAGTATCACAACCGTTCAGGATCTGCTGTATCGGACTGTTTCTCAGGTCTGAGGGCCAAAGGCTATAAAATATATGGGACTAGTCCGGAAGAATCCTCCATTTCATCCTACGATTTGGAGCCTACTGATAAAATAGCTTTAGTATTTGGCAATGAACATGATGGCATATCTGAAGAAGTCAAATCCAACGTTGATGGATTAGTACATATTCCAATGCTAGGATTTACGGAGAGTTTTAATATCTCTGTCTCCGCGTCAATTTTATTATATGAGTTAGTCAAAAAAGCCAAAGGGCGTGATATACCAACCTATTTTCTATCAGAAGAAGAGAAAAACACGCTTAGAATGAAGTGGTTTAAATCAATTATTAGACGTTCTGATTTACTTGAAAAAATGTATTTCACAAAATTGGATTGTTAATTTTTCTTCTGAAAAACTGACTCGATTTTCTGAGTAAAGGGAGTTTTCCTCGATTTTCTCTGAGCCTTTTGTCGATCTCTTAATCGTTGTATTTTTCTTTTCTTTTGATCTTTACTTTTTACCAGGACTAACCTAGCCGAAATACCTACCTGACCTCTATAAAATTCTTCTCGACCCGAAAAGTTGATATTTGGCTTGTAATCTAATGAGATTGCAGTATTCAATATTGTCAACTCAACACCCGCAATTAAGTCCATGCCAACAGTAGAATTTCCATACGTATGTAAGATTTGGCTGCTTTCTGGATCTTTTACAAAGCTTTCTTCTTTACCAAAAGAAGGCCCTGCACCGTAGTAATAATTAAATCTTTTGGAAATAATGCGACGATGTTTTTCCACTAAAAGAGAAAAGTTCGTATTCAAGTCAAAGTCTGATTGTAGTATTGCTTCTAATGAGAGTTGATCTCCGATTTTCTGTTGTGCTGTAACTCCAATCATTCTCCCAAAATCATTATTACCAAATCGTAATCCCACTGCAGTTCCATAGCGCTGGGCAGAGGCAAAGGTGGATAAAAGTATTAAAACTGTGAAGATTAAAGTTTTTTTCATAGAGCTACACTAAGAGATGACTACAGTTCAAATATTATTCCAACCTTTAACTAATTGAAAAAACATAAAATAGTGTAATCATAGTATTTTAATTGTGATTACCCGCAATCATACCAGTAACCATATTTTCTTTGGTTACCTGGCGGGAATACCGATGCTTCTGCAAGCTCATCCCCGGTGTCGGGTCATCTATGCACCGTCTATGTTAAGGTTTACCATTAAATACCTCCCTTTTTGTATTTTGCTGGTACAATTGCGGATATACATAAGTGTGCCTTGAAGCGGAGGAATAAGTCCAACGCATGCTGTTGAAAAGATGATGGTAGGCCCATCGTGGAAGCTGTCAGCCAGATTTCACAAACCACTTTATGGTGCGTTTCACCGAAAGGTATTCGTATTGAGCGATAAAGAAAAGGCGGAGTTATCCGTCAAATGAGTAACGGGGAGCTGAACGAGAGTGAACCTCCATAGTAAAACATCGATATATCCATAGCCCACACTGAAACTGAGGGGGTATATGTGTTCTCAGGAATAAAGTCCGGCAGGGGTAAGCTGCTATTGGTCGGACAGTGTGCGGTGTAAAGGAGGCAGGAACCCGTTACAGGCTTTTCAACGGAACAAGGGAACTCTTTCAGCGGAGTTAAGGGAAAGTACAAGCAGTGAACCTGCAAGGCGAATACTGTAATGCTGAAAGGGGGCGGATTCCATCGTAGTAGTGAAGATATTCTGTGAATGCAGAGAGGAGCGAAGGGTGGAACCAGAGTCGGTTTACATAGTAACAACAACTTGTAAAATGGGATGATTGATTATTATGAAACAAAGGAACATCCTGTAAAGAACAGGAGACCTGACTTTGGAAGCGCCGTGTGATGGGAGACTATCACGCACGGTGCTGCGAGAGGTTTGGGGTGAAATTCCCTTTACCTACTCGACTTTTAATAAAATGAATAATGAATGGGTAGATATAAAAATGTCCCCAAGAAGTAAGACACTTTTTGGGGACATATTATTAGTTGGGAGCTTTATTTTATGATTCTGAAATGGTGACTTTTTCAATTTTGTCACCTGCTTTAATCTGGTCGATGATATCTAATCCGTCCACCACTTTGCCGAAACATGTATGATTTCTGTCCAAATGCGAGGTATTATCTCGGCTATGGCAAATAAAGAATTGCGATCCTCCTGTATTTCTGCCTGCATGTGCCATAGATAACACGCCCTTTTCGTGATGCTGGTTTTCACCATCCAATTCACAATCAATTTTGTATCCCGGTCCGCCGGTTCCAGTTCCGTTAGGGCATCCACCTTGTATCACAAAATTTGGGATAACTCTGTGAAAAGTCAAGCCATCGTAAAAACCTTTCTCAGCTAGATCCACAAAGTTCTTGACAGTATTGGGAGCATCTTTTTCATAGAACTCTATTTTCATAGTGCCCTTTTCTGTTTTCATTTCTGCTGTCTTCATAAGATATTAAGTGTTAGTTTAATTTTAGTATTGGCATTATTGAAATGCAAAAATATAAGATTAAAGAGAATTTTAATAAACATCTATGATTATCCGCTCTGCCATTACCGCAACTTTTGATTGCTTTTGGCTTCCTCGCCCTCTTTTCAGGAGGGTTTTTGACTTTAGGTTTTGTCGCTTTGCCTACAAATGCTTCGTCATATTCAACCATATCTTCCAGTCTATAGCGATCATCTCTTTTGCCCATCACTACTCTGAGTTTATGATACATCCTGAATACTGGCTCATATCGCTTCATTCCCAATTGCCTCTGAAGTTCTGTAGCACTGAACCCCTTCTTGGTAGCGGTGATAAAGGTCATCGCCAACATCCATGTTT
>Ga0314774_1001394_pt1 | contig 15578 bp, 14 predicted proteins | sample MetaGCBIA2018_FD_204515 | JGI IMG/M metagenome (GOLD analysis project Ga0314774, IMG submission 204515) | Cryopeg brine microbial communities from Beaufort Sea near Barrow, Alaska, United States - CBIA 2018 | ecosystem: Environmental > Aquatic > Marine > Coastal | place: USA: Alaska | collected... | reverse complement strand
TGGTATAACAGAAAAAGAAGGCATTCTGCTTTGAATTATAAAACAATAGAAGAATTTTGGAATCAAAAAATCAATTTTAAAAATGTTGCTTAACTATTTGTGCGGTTTTTGTTTGCATATCCAATACATAGATTTTGAAAATTTGACTTACAATTTGACTGTTGTGAGCAGGTTTGTTTTTCTTCAAATTTTAACATTTTTTTATTGAGTAAAGAATATCAGTTGTTTTGCAATTTATAGCGTATGTGTAATACATTATAGGGAAGGGGGTATTTATATTAAAGTGATTTTAGGCTTAAAAAGGGGGTTGTTCTGGATAGGCTATATAAAAAGCGGATGGTAACATAAAATAAAAAACCCACTTCTGCTACACTATGAAAATTGTTAAAGGTTAATGAAAATTGCTATGAAAAAGATGTAGGGAAAAATAACCTACATATCAAATATATACTTTTCTTGTTATTAATGACTAGAAAAAATCTCTAAAAATTTCAGAAAAATAATTTAAACGGTTTATATTCTTACGGTCCGATGTGTAATTAAAAGCTAATAATTTTAATAATCAATATATTTTTTTAGCTTTGATAATAAGTTCAAAATGTGAAATATTGTGTTTTTGCTGTAAACTTTTCAAGACTTGCTTGGTCATTCACATTTTTAAAATACAATTTTAGCCTGGCTACTTTCTTTAGGTGAAGTAGTCGGGTTTTTTTATGTTTTTAATTCAGTTAACTAATTTTTAGTTTATTAATGGGTTATAATGAAAAATTCAGAATTTGCTTCTAGAATTTCAATAGTATCTCCATCAGGATTTACTATTTTAATACATTTTGTGTTTTCGAAATTCTTCCTGTAATAATCTGCTTCTACTTCTAAAGATTCGAAAATTAATTCTTCATCTCCATAAATTGGATACTCAAAATCTCCATCATCTAAAAGGAAAATTAGTTCAACTGTGAAAGTATTAAATCCTTTGAATCCTTTTATTTCAGCCTCATTGAAAGTGCTAAATTTACTTTCTTCTGGCATTTCGTTTTCAAACAATGATAACAAATCTTTAGTTTTAGAAATTGCCTTGTTTCTGGCCTCAATTAGTAATTTTTCATCAAATTCATATTCAAAATCCTCAGAATTACTTTTACCATTTTTACCCATTTTAAGAATAAAAACTCGAACAATATATTTTGGCATATCTATTTTTATTTAAATTATTATTTAATTAATTTTTAGTTCTTTGCCCAAAATACAAGTTTTATTTAAATTAATAATTGATTAATGCTATTCTTTTTTCTAACTCCGAGATATCTACATAATACCATAAAATATTAAATAAATCTGGCGATTGTAAAATATTGCTATTTAGACTCCATATTGATTGTTAGTCAATACTTTCTATGTCATATAATTAATTAAATTTATGGTAGTATTAAAAATTGCTTAATATCTCCTCTTATAAAATTGATAAAAGTTAATCTAATGTGCTTTTAACCCGACAATTTTAGTGGGGGTAACAGTAATATAAGTTATGATATTACAAGTTGTGTGTAATTTAAAAAAAACCCATAAAATGAAGAACATTCTAGCCTTATTATTAATGTTAACATTCCTTTCGAATTGCAAAGAATCGAATAAAGAGGTAAATATTGAAACTCAAATTGAGACTAAAATTAAACCTGTAATAGAAAAAAAAGGTGAACAAAAACGACCTGAAAAATTCGGAATTTCAGGAGAAGGAATCGAATTAAGAAAGGGCCCTGGGACAAATTATGAAAAAGTAATAAATGAAAAGACTTCCAGAATTTTAAAAAAGACTATTTATGCAAGTGTGGACTATTCCGTCAAAGTTGTAGAAGAAGAAACTAATGGCAACTGGTCTAAAATTAAAGTTGTTGAACCAAGTTATTTAAGCTCTCGTCAAGGTTGGATTCAAACAAAATATATAATTAAAAAAGAGCAAACGGAAAAAGTAAAAATTCCACTTTACTCAAAAATAGAAGAATTAAGAACTGCATTATCAAAAAACGGAATTGGAAAATTAGGCTATTGGAAAAATGACGAACTTGGTTGGTATTCTTCTACTGATTATTATTCATTTGGGAACTCTTCAAGTATAAACGGAATGCAAAACAACATTGCATACTATATAAATGGTAGACAAAAAGAAAATGCAAATGAAGTCAAAATTGTGCTTAATGTTAATAATGATAAAGAATCAAAAAAAGCTCTTGAATTATTAAATACAGTAAGTCAAAAAACAATAAAGAGTTTAAATTTAGAAATGCCAAAAGGACTTTCTCAAAGCATCGTAAATCAAAAACCAAACGAATTTGAAAATGATATTTATCGAATTTCCCTAGAATTAGATAAAAGCAAAATAGACACTTGGAATTTAATAATTTACACTAAATAGAAACTTAATTAAAAACAGAGAAATGAGAAATTTAATATTTTACACTTTTATCACATTATCTTTAATAAGCTGTGTGGATTCTAATAAAAAAAGTAACTCAAATTCTTCTGTCGAAAGCAGTTATCAAGGTCCACCAATGTTTGTGCTAACTGAATTAAATGGAAGAGAGTTAGAAGAGCGAGCTTATTTTACAATAAAGTATGACAATACATTCGAGCTAAAAACAGGCGATGGTGCAATCTTTAAATACACCCCAACTCAACACTTTGGTGATGACCCTTTGTGTAATATAGTCGCTAAAGATGATAGAGGTAGAAATACAGCGATTTGCATAAAAAAACAGTCAGGTCTTAATGTATTAATTATGTTAGAAAATGATGAAATGATAAGCAATTTCAAGGGATATAAAAAATTGCTTAATTCAAATAAATAGAATGATTCTAATATTTAATTTTAATACATTTAAACATCGGAAAATTGCGATTTCATAATCGCAACTTTTCATATTCTAAACCGTTGGGCACAAGCTGAAAAAAACTATGAGAAAAACATCATCATCACATTGGGACAATCTTTCTGATTTAGAGGGATTATTATTTTTCGCGCAAACAATTGATGAAATGTTGTTTGAATACACTTTAGATTCATACAAACCAATGGCACTGAATTGTCGGCTTTTATGTATTGAGTGCGTAAGGACCATAGGTGAAGTCAGAGATGGTTATATGCCTAAAAAAAATCTTCAATCAGTCCTTGAAGAATTAAAATGGAGTCTGGATAAAGATTTAGCTGCCAAAGAAATATTGGGAAAGAAGTTTAACTTTTACATTAATCAAATAAAGCCAAGTGAAATAAAACTTAACGAATTAGAAAACATTGTTAAGTTCATTTATAATCATTTCAGCGATAGAAAATATTTAGAGCAACTAAAACTGTCACTGACTGATTTAGTAAAAAATGGAAATCAAAAAGAGAAAATACGAACCCTAACAAGCTCATATTTGACAGAGCTTATTAATTATGGTTATCACCCTAATCATATCGATTATCAGAATTATCACTTTTTCTTTGATAATAGTAAGGGGCAACAAATAACCGAGATTGAAAAACTACAAGAATTTTTCGCTCTTTTCAATTTTGAGTCATCAGACTACACAGTAGTATTTATAGGTAGTATTTTGTTTCGAGAATTTAAAGAAACTTTAAATAAACACAACATTGTAGTTACAAAAACCTACAATTGCTTTTCAACTATTCCAGCAGATTTATCCTTTAGACAAAGTAGAAAATCAAATGAATCATTTATTATTTGCACGAAGGTTAATGGTTTAGACCATCATTCTGCGAGAGAGAATATTGAGAAATTTTTAGGTCAAGCGACGAACCTATTCAATTTCTTTCACCATAAGGAAAAACCCAAAATAAATGACATATGTGTTGTTTCAAAAACAGACACAAATTATGTAGTTGTAATAGATAAGCCTGTTAAATCAATTCTCAAAACAAAATATGATGAGTACCCAAATGAAGCAGCTAAATCCGTTGAAAAAGTGCTCTTTGGTCTTAAATTAAACAATGAATCAACCTACAGATTTTCAAGAAGTATAGATTTGCATAGCGCAGCTTTGACATCTGCCGCAATAGAAAACCAAATGTTGGACTTATGGGCGGCATTAGAAACATTAATACCAAAATCAACGGAATCAAATAAGGATAGAATAGTTCAAATATGCGACCAAATTATCCCCTTTTTACAAATAAAGTATATCGAAAAGCATTTCGTTGAGCTTTATCAAGATTTGAAAAGTTGGAATTTTGACTTTACAAAAGAAATTTTAGAAAAAACTAAAGGTTATGATGAGAACAGTATGGTTATTTCTGTGGCTGCTTTAACTACTCTAAAAGAAAACAAAGAGCTTAGACTAGAAATTTACGAAAAACTAGATGACTATCCTCTTCTAAAAAACAGAATTTACAGTATTCACAAAATGTTCAATTCGCCAAAAAACATCAAAAAAGTTTTAACTAAACATAACACAAAAATAAATTGGCATTTGAGAAGAATTTATAGGACACGAAGCTTAATCATCCATTCAGGTTCATATCCTACATTCACACCTATTCTAATAGAACATCTTCATAATTATTTAGATATATTCATTAACAAAGTAATTGAACTGGCAAGCGAAGAACGAATTTCAACTATAGAACAAGCAATTTTTGAGATTACAACACAATTGAATTATTACGAAGATTTGCTTGACAAGCACCAAGATGAGGAACTAAATATTGATAATTTCAAAGAAGCTTTGTTAGGTATGGAGTAAAGCCAGTGCCCAACATCGTATATAATTTATGCTCAAATCGGATTTAGTACAAACCGACAAACATTCAACTAACGATTTTCCAATCGCACAAATCTTAGTGTGCCGAGCAAGCATTGAAGGGCAATAAAAAAAAATCAATGTGAACTGTAATTAAGATGGTGGTAGGCCCACCAGTGTCATTTTATAGGAAAAGGCATTAAACCACCTAAAGGTGCTTTGGTAAAGAGTCAAGGTATTGAGCGTTTTAGGAAAAGATTAGCCTTGAGCTATTCAGGTATGGATAAAAGAGATGAACACAAATGTGAACCCCTTTAGAGGTGTCGAGAAGTGGGTACATTCTGTCAAAAGCTACGAAGTAAGGTGCGGAGTTAAGAGTATAGCGGCTACCTATTTATTGGCTATACGGCAGGCGTCATTCAGGGGGGCAGGAATTTTATCTAGGCTTAGTTACGGAACTCGGGAACCTGACTATATCTGCTAAGGGAAATACACAATAGGAACAACCTAGAGGTAGAATACCGATGATATTTTCAGGGGCGGACTAACTCGTAGTAGTGATGAAGTTTCTGTAATGGAAATGGAGCGAAGGGGTTAGCTAAAATGTTTTATATTTGGTCAACCTGAAAGGGGATGAACCTCTTAGTATAATTCATTTTAGAAGAGCCGTATGATGGGAGACTATCAAGTACGGTTCTGTGAGAGGCTTGGGGTGAAATTCCCCTTGTCTACTCGACAAAAAACCGTTGCCAACAATTAGAAAAACCACTGACTAAAAATAGAAATGAAATATAAAAACATTAGAGAAGAAGAACTTAAAAACAAAGTTGGTTCTGAATGGTTTAAGCAATTTGATACGACAGAAATAATAGGGAATATAGACTTTACTGTTTTCCCAAAACAAGATAGTTTATTTGGACGAACAAAACTTACCTTTAACGTTCTTTTATATTTTAGGGGGTCAGCATCCGCCGGAATGGCAGTTATAAATGCTTATAAAAACACCTGAATTTTAAGTGTTCCCAGAGGGGTCAGCTTACTCCGGAATATCCACCAGGTTACTAAAATCTAAAAAATCCATATTTTAGAATACAGTACAATGCTCTAAATCCGTCTTTCCATCCAATTTTTTTGCCTTCTTTGTATGTTCTGCCATAATAAGAGATACCAACTTCATAAATTCTGATATTTGGAATTTGAGAGATTTTTGCAGTCACTTCAGGTTCAAACCCAAATCGGTTTTCTTTAAGAGTAATAGATTGAATTAAATCAGTTCGAAATAGTTTATAACAAGTTTCCATATCTGTCAAATTCAAATTTGTAAAAATATTAGACACTAAAGTTAGAAATTTATTGCCAACTGTATGCCAAAAGAATATAATTCTATGTGGCTTTCCTCCAGCAAATCTTGAGCCATATACCACATCTGCAAACCCATCTATCATTGGCTTAAGCAAAATGTTAAATTCATTTGGATCATACTCTAAATCAGCATCCTGAATTATTAGATAGTCACCTGTTGCATTTGAAATTCCAGTTTTTAATGCAGCTCCTTTGCCTTTATTTACTTCTTGTTTAAAATACTTAATATTTAAATCCTTATTGTTTATCATATAAGATTTAATAGAATCTTCTGTATTGTCGTTAGAGCAATCATTGATAATTATGACTTCTTTTTCTATGTCATTTATTAGATTAACATCTTTTACCTTATCTAAGATAAAATGAATATTTGCTTCTTCATTATATGCGGGTATTATGATCGATAATTTACTCATTATTGATATTTTTGACTATATATTATGATTACAATATTATTCTTTTGTTTATAATAATTCTTTTAGTCTTTTTTAACAGCCTATTATATTTTTGATTTGAATTTTTCACTTTTTAAAATGCCAAATTTATTTAAAGAATACTCTAGTGCCGTTACAAGACAACCAAGCCCATAATATAAACTTCGTGAAAAATTTATTGAGGAGGCTTCAGGAAAATACTTTGTTGGACATGTAATTTCAGCTATATCATATCCTTCCATAAATAGTTGTGCAATAATTTGGTTATCAAAAACGAAGTTATTTGAGTTTGCTTTAAAATTTATTTTATTTAAAGCTTCCCCTGAAAAGGCACGATACCCTGTATGATATTCAGAAAGTTTTTGATTCATTATAAGGTTTTGTATAAAAGTTAGTACCCTATTGAAAAAATATTTATATACTGGCATTCCTCCTTTTAAAGCCCCTTTTCCTAATATTCTTGAACCAAAAACAACACTGTAAAGACCATTGGCAATGAGGTATGACATTGAGTGAATTAATTTTGGGGTATATTGATAATCGGGATGTAACATAATTATAATATCAGCTTTTAGCTCCAAAGCTTTCATATAACAAGATTTTTGATTTGCACCATAGCCAAGATTTTTATCATGCTTGATTATATACTTAATCCCATATTCTTCTGCTATTTTAACAGTGTTATCATTGCTAAAATCATCTACCAATACAACATCATCCACAATATCATATGGGAGTTCCTGAAGTGTTTTTAATAATGTTTTTCCTGCATTATAAGCTGGTAAAACAATAACAACTTTTTTATTTAAAATCATATTTATTAATTTAATGAGATTTACTAGGAATCTGCCAAAGAGGACCATGCAAGTAATTTAGAACAATGCCTATAAAAATAGCTATTGAAATAATTAATACTATCCCATACAATAAGTTCAAACCTACAAAAATAGAATTTAGTCTTATTGGAATTTTTATTTCCCTTGTAGCAAATGCATGAGCCAGAATTAATAAAATTACACCTGGAAGCATAAACATTGATTTCATACTTGAAAAATAAGGGTATCTAATAGTTTGAAGTATAGGTACCATCACAAATAAAAAACCTAATAATGTTAAAACCAAAAAGGTTAATCTTTTTGGTGTCAAAACATTTAACTTTCTTACATTCTTCCTAAACCATATTATAGTTGTTGTAATAAAAAATAATATCCAAACCAGCCCTAAGCTATACCCAAACCGTCCAATAAAAATTGCTACTGGAATTTTTGGACTTAGAAATCTATATTCATAATCAAAGAATGTCCTGGCAAAAAGTTCTGTTGGTAAAGAGGCAGCTGATCCACTAGAAATAAAAGGATTTTCGAATATTGATTTTAATCTAAATGTATTAAACTCGACAAGGTTTATGGAGCCTGGAAACTGATTCTCAGCATAATTAAAAAAATCTTGATTGCTGACTAAAAATTTTCCTGTTTGTTGATATTTCCATAACTCCTCGTTTATTGATATTGTAATTATTATGATTAAAAGAGGCAGTAAAAAGGTATAAGCTTTTCTCTTTTTTTTAACAATATAATACAATAGTAAAGAAAAAGGCAATATTAACAATAACAAACCATGCTGTTTGGTTAAACTTCCTATTATGACGAAAAATGATAATAAACTAAAATAAGTAATGGAAATATTGTTATTCTTGATTGAATAATCTATTGTTTTCAGATAATAAAATACTGCGGCAACTGAAGTGAAGACAAGCAAATAATCGTTTCCAATCATTGTTGAGGTAAATATATCTCTAGGTAAAACCGCTAAAAAAGAAAGGTAAAGTGCCCTTCGGTAATTTGTAATATTAAAATTTAAAAGAATCCTGTAAAAAATAAATAAAACAAGAATTGAGAGTATTGGATTGATAAGTTGAACTATTTTCCAAGCTGAATCGTTACTTATATTTGCTATAATAAGGGACTTATATACAGATGCAGCTAAAATATAGTAGGCTGGTGGTTGATAACATTCCCAACATTGAAATGGTTTAGGGCGTTCTAAAGAATCAGCATAAATATTAATAACCTCCATATGATCATCATATGAATTATTTGGTGGACTCACCACGAAAAGAGACAACCTTAATATTACCCCAATTAATAGGACTGAACTTAGAATATATTTATTAAATATTTTTTTTAACATAGTTCACTATATAGAATATTCCAATGATTGCAAGTATAAGAGATAAAATAGTCACTATCTTCTGCAAAAAATTACTACCCAAAAGAAATGCTCTGACCCACCAAAAATTTATAGCATTTTTTTCAATAGAATACATTAACACCTCTTGTCCAGTTCCATTTCTGATTTCTTTTTTCCAAGGATAATTTACATAATAATTTTCTAATTCACCTGAGATGTTTTTTGGCAGTATCTTAATTAGTTGTCTTCCTTGTGCAATATATGGCAAGTTATTTATATCATATATATAATCATTTTGATCAATTTCACCCAATTTTAAATACTGTTCTAAGACATCTCTTTTATAATTAACTGAAATTAGCAAAACTTGGCTTAAACCTGCAATCAAAAAAATTGAATACATCCACTTCTTAACATTTACTTCTATCAATGGCAAATATAAAAATGGAACTAATGGCAAAATATAACGTGGACCAAAAGACCATATACTTCCATGCCATGCAAAATTCATTGAAAATAAAAACAGGTATAAAATACATAGAACAATTATAGATTGTGCCAGTTTTCTGTATTTTACCCAAAATTTTCTTATACCCAAAAGACTAATTAAAATTGTAGGAGAAAAAATTAATAGACCTTTTCCTGGGGAAAATAAAAAACCAAAAATGGATCCAGGTATTCTGCTAAGGGACCAAAAATCCTCAATTTCACTATTGGCTAATTGCCAGGCAAAACCATAACCAGTCTCTAGTGGATTTCCAAAACGATAATAATTATAAAAGAGAATAATACATACTCCTGGAATTATGTTTAATAGAAAGTAAAGTCTTTGTTTATTGTTTGTTATCAAGAGTAAGATTCCAGGAATGGCTAATATCGTTGTACTTCTGAAAATTACTCCAATACCAATTGCAAGACCAGCATATATATATTTTTGATTGATATTCTCCGAAGTAACTAAGAAGTAAGCCAATAAGATAAATAACATCTCAAAGTGATGTTCATAGGTGCTTTGTGCAAAAGAAAATGAATAAGAAGTTAAACAAAACACCAGTGCTACCAGCAAGGCCTTCTTTTTGGGAACTTTTAGTGATAATGCTATTCTAAACAACAAAAATGCACATAAAGAAAGAATAATGTAATTAATAAATGAAACCATAAATGCTGCCGTGTAGTAACTTTCAGCATCATTTATTGATATAAACTGGGCTACATAATATAAAGGCAAAAAAACTAATGATTGACCAGGATTGTATACCATATATCGTTGACCTGCATCATTGATTGCGATATTCCCATGTGAGTCTTCACCGACATCAGCAGGTAAGCCGAACTTGAAATTTTCTGTAAGGATACGGGTTTGCGTTAAGCGCAGGGCTGTATCGGGGTTTTCTATTTGCCCTGAGGAAAATAAAATACTTAATACTAAACCTATACAGAAAAATAATAATAAATGCTTCATTTTATTCGTACAAAAATACCCCAACAAAGGGTACAAGATTTAATTTCTGTTGTTCTTCATTGTTTAAATTCCCCTCTCTAAAACCAACACCGAGCATTTCATCTACAAATACTACTTTTTTATTATTCGAAATGGTTTTGTAGTCTTTTGCTGAAATTATACTATAGTCTCCTTTTAAATAATTAGCAAGGCCCCAAAGCATAGCTCCTTTGGGCTCCACAACAATTAATGTGTTTTTAGGGTCATGACCTGAGTCTATATATGCTGCTAATTCCTGATACATTTGTTTTGGAGCACGAGAAGATGAATATATTTCATAGGTAGCATTACCAGCAATTAGACAATAACTTATCATTAGAGTGATTCCAAAAACTTTATGTCCATTATGTATTGATTCAATAATTGCCCATAAAATGAGAATGATAATAAATATATAATACCTAGGTACTATTATTGTGTGATGATCAAAGATTTGATCGAATAAAAATATTTGAAAAAAATAAAAAAATAAAACGCTTAGAAAAGCTAAAATGTTTCGCCATGAATGCCGGCCAAAAATAAAAAGCGAAATAGTCATCAATATTGCGAATACTAATTCATACACTTTTATCTCAGACATAGGCGAGAAAAATAAATTTATAATATTGTAGCCAAATCCTTTAAGAGAATCAATAAAAGAAAATGCTCCATCAGTCCAGTGTATATCATGATAGCCCAACTGAGCTTTTAACATAATTGACCAGGGCAAGAATATTAGAATTGGAATTGAGTAATGAAATAATTTATAGGAAAAACCATTTTTTATGAAATCTAAAAATACCAGTGTTAAAATAAAAAAAAGGCCATAATAATGGGTATACAATAAAGCTGCTGAACATAAAGTGAAAATAAAAAAGTGATATGAATTAAAAACTTTATTGTTTAAATATTTTAGCCAGTATTTAAAGCTAAGCGTTGCCATTAAAAAAGCAAAAGCATACATCCTTGCTTCGGTAAAGAAATAAAATAAAAAAGGGTTGAAAATTATTAATAAGAGAATTACCCACGGTATGTATTTTCCTTTAAAATTATCTTTAATAGTAAAAAATAAAACCAATGTTGATAACAATCCTGATAACAATGAAAAGCTTCTTAATGACAATTCTGAATAACCAAATAAAATTGCCCAAGGCTTTAAAATTAAAAAATAGAGTGGGGGATGACCTTCATGCAATATTTGAATCGGGAAGTTGGTTATAAAATTATCCTTTTGAAACAGGTTTTTTAAAAATTGAATATGAAATTCATGGTTCATAGAATACAAAGTACTTCCTTCAAAATTATATGCGCTTATTCCTTTTAAAAAAGTTAAAGTATAGATTTCGTCGTGCCAAAATCCCTGATTGCTGCAGTGTATTAAACCTAATATGGCATAGACTGCGAGTAAAATAAATAATATAACTTTTGTGTTATTATTCATCTAGTAATAATTTCTTTAAAGTAAACATATATAATTTAAAGTTCTTCATTAAATTGAGTTTTGATTTTCCCTCAGTTCTTTGCTGCCATGATATTGGAACAATTGCAATTTTAAGATTCTTTTTAAACGCTTTCAAGCTCATTTCTAACCCAATATTAAAATCTGTAGATTCTAAAGGTTGAATCCTTTCAATGGCAAAACGATTGTATACCTTGAATATATTTGTAAAATCATTGAATTTATATGATGAAAGTACTTTTACCATTAAGTTAAAAATTCGATTAAGTAATTTTTTAATGATAGGATAATTATTCACACTCCCACCTTCAATAAATCTAGAACCAAAAACACAATCATAACCTTCCAGTTTTATTTTTAAATAGGATTTTAACACGTCGGATGGACCGTCGGAGCCATCAGCCATACATATAGCTACGATATCCCCTGAAAATCTTTCGAGTCCATATCGGATGGCGTTACCTACCCCGCCGGGACCTTCATTGTTGATATAATTAAAATTAGAAAATCTTTTTGAAAGATTTTCTAAAACTATTAGGGTTTCATCATCTGAGTGATCATTTACTACTATAAAATTAAATGGAATTTGAGAATTTAAATTATCATATAAATCTATTATTGTTTTTGGCAATGAAAGCGCCTCATTTTTAGCTGGGATAAGAATACACAATTCCATAATTCTACTTTATTATTTTCAGGTTCTCATTTTTCCAAGTATTAAATTCTTCCTTTGGAATTCCATTTGATTCAATTAAACCGATTTCATCTTCCCATAATTTTTTCCTAGGATGGTCTATTATTGATCCCCATATTAAAAACTTCATATTTAAATTATGGTATTTTTGATAAATATCAGTCACGTAATCAATTCTTTGCTCTTTGCTATAATTTTTTGAACTTATTCCTGTTTCTGATATTCCTATTGGCAGGCCATAAGTAGTTTCGATACTATCAAGATATTTCATTGAACTAAATGACTCATTAAAATTGGAAACGACTAAATCTGGATATGTTGAAACTCCTAGGTAATCCAGATTTTTTTCTACTGCATCAAGAGTTTGTAGCGTTTTAATTTGATTCCAATCTTTATGCAATCCATATAATAGTTCTAATTGAAAGGATAAGCCAATTTGAATTACTGCATTCGACTCTTTAATTTGAGCCTTTAACTCATTGAATGTTTTTATAAAACTTTTATAGCCTTCGGGAGATATTAGTGCATAGTAATTAACTTCTATTCCCAATGTTAAATAATTAGGTTCATATACTTTAACGAGCTTAATAATATCATTTTTAAACTTCTTTTTAACCTTTTCATTTTCGAAACCCCAACCACCACCTTTAGTTTTAGATCGATTATTTTCTAACCAATCAATGTTTAGCATAAAAGATTTGCCATGTTCTTTTGCCAACTGATGGTACCATGAGGTATTTTGGAAAAATGTACTGTTGTCAGGAGACCAAGATATTTGTGCAACAATTATAGATGAGCTTTCAAGTGTATTGCGAACAGCTATTTTTATTGCTTCATCTTGATGCTCAGGTGTAACCCAAAGTAATGTGCCAACTTCTTTATTATCCATAAGCCGACCTGGTGAATAACAAGAACTTAATCCGGAAATAAAAAAAAACAAAGCGAATAATAACTTTTTTGAAAACCCGGTGTTATACTTTGATGGCTTTATTTGTATTTTCATCTATGTCCTCAATTATTTGATTCAAATTATAGGTAATGGACCAGTTAGGGTAATGGCTTAAAAACTTTCTATTATCTGTAATCCACCAAATATGATCTCCGACTCTTGGTTCGTCCAAAATAGTATATTGAATTTCCTTACCAACAACTTCTTGAACAAGTTCTATGGCCTCAATAATTGAGCAACTATTTTCTCTTCCACCACCTAAATTATATACTTCACCAGGCCTTGGATTTTTGAAGAATTCATAAAAGGCACATATTAAGTCATAAGCATGGATATTATCTCTTACTTGTTTTCCTTTATAACCAAAGACATTATATGTTGTTTGACATTTAACCAAATAAGATAAAAATCCGTGTAACTCAACCCCAGAATGTGGTCCACCAGTAATACAATTAGGTCTAAAAATACCAATTTTCAACCCATAATAACGTGCATATTCTTGGCACATTACATCTGAAGAAAGCTTTGAGGCGCCATATGGAGAATGCAAGGACTGGTCAACTCTCACCATCTCATCAAAACCATTAAAATATTCATCTTTTGAACTAAGGTCAAATCTTTTTTCAGTTTCAATAAATTCATGATGATTTACAGTATCTCCATAAACTTTACTTGATGAAAGTTGAATAAAAACTGCATCGGGACAATTTTTACGCATTTCTTCGAGTAGATTTACAGCACCTAATGCATTAATTTCAAAATCTTCATAAGGAAATCTTCCTGACCAATCATGACTTGGCTGCGCTGCAGCGTTTATAATAAGTTTGATGTTACTTTTATATTTTTCAAAAAGATTGTTCAATCTAGTCTTATCTCTTATATCGACTGGGTAATGTTCATAGTTTTTGATATCACGTGAAATGGTTTGGATGTTTTTTGATACAGAACCTTTCTCTCCAAAAAAATATCCCCTTGAATCATTATCTATTCCGATTAATAAATCAAAATGGGCTGAAAAGAACTTGACCGATTCTACACCAACAAGACCACCAGATCCTGTAATTATTGCTATTCTCATATTCGTTTTTTTTATTTTATTTGTTTATAGGTATGTTGAAATAATACTTGTATACTTTTATTTTTGAAGATACTTGTTCTATACCATTCATTATTCTCAAATATATAACTTAAAAAACAGGTATCCATTTATAATTTTAAAGATTCACATTTCCTTATTAATTTGATTTCATACGGTTAATTCTTAGCGACTTAACGTCGCGAAAATAAATAATATTACTAGTTGACCTATCAAAATAAATCTTCCTTCCAAATGTATCAGGGTGCAGCTAGTTAACTGGAAGATATCCGGAATTTTTTTACTAAAACTCTGAGTTATTGTAAAGTAAATTCAATATGCATTTTTTATATCAATTTACGATTTCTTAACTCCCAGAAACATCTTGCTGTTGCATCTATATCTGCCGCTGCATCGTGAGCTTCTTCAAAATCGTGCCCAAATAATTTTATATGTAATTCACTTAATTTAGGCCACTTGTAACCATAATATCCTTCAATTGCACAATAATCCGTTGTGCTTTTCATGGTACAAATACGATTTTTATAAGGAATTGGATTGCTATAACCTGATCTTAGAAATTCGGCGCCCAATATTTTTTCGTCGAAACTCATATTGTGAGCTACTAAATTAGTGGCCTTTGAAATTTGTTCATTAAATTCCCTTAAGGAAAGGCCTAAATCGATTCCTTCGTCTAATGCTCGTTCAGTTGTTATGCCGTGAATTAAAGAAGCCTCTTTAGGAATTGTAAACCCAACAGGTTTTATAATATCGTCGTTTCGATGAATTTCATTTCCATCATAATCAAATAAAACCCAAGCGATTTGAACAAGTCTTGGCCAATTGGATAGATTTGTAACGGGCGCTTTCCAATCGAGCGGAAGACCGTTTGTTTCAGTGTCAAAAAATAAATACATATTAATTATTTTTTTGTTAGAAATTCTTTTTTACAATTTTAGTTAAACATTAGTTTTCTTTTTTTGCTACAAATAGCGTTATTATAAGCCCGATAGCTACAATCACATCCACAATATTCCATATTACTCTCCCTAATGCGATTTTTAGAAATGGCTGAAATGTACGTCTTCAAACTAATTTGAACTTTTTGATAGAGAGTATTTAGTTAATTAATTCAAAGTTAATTGTTTTTTTTGATTTGTTAATTTTTTAAATTTTAAGTACTCATTTCTACGTTGGTTCA
>Ga0314774_1001393_pt1 | contig 15583 bp, 15 predicted proteins | sample MetaGCBIA2018_FD_204515 | JGI IMG/M metagenome (GOLD analysis project Ga0314774, IMG submission 204515) | Cryopeg brine microbial communities from Beaufort Sea near Barrow, Alaska, United States - CBIA 2018 | ecosystem: Environmental > Aquatic > Marine > Coastal | place: USA: Alaska | collected... | reverse complement strand
CACCCACATAAACCAACAAATAGCTGGATTATTCAGCTTAAACAGAGTCAAAAAGTGAGAATAACGTTAAAAAATGCCCAAACTGAGTTTTGGCTGAATTTTAAGGTGTTCTTGCAAAGGTCTCAGGCTAAATTAATCAATGTATATTTAATTCGTATGTTGTTAAATCCATGAAATCATTTTATGAAAAGGTATACTCCTATTTACCCATCCCTTATTCCTAGTAGTTTGGTTGGTCTTTATGCTAAAAGAGTACCCGTGCTGTTTATTTTGGTTTAAAGTCTTTTTAATACACAGGGAACTAGGTGCCTTTAGCCTAACGGAATGATAAGAGAGTTTACAAGAATGCCATTAAAGATTTTGATTATAGATGATGATACCGAGATTACGGATCAATTGCATGACGTGGCAGTCCGTTCAGGTCATCAAGCAACGGTAGAGAATGATTCTAGACAAGTTGAGTCTTTATTGACGACGGCTTTTGATCTGATATTTTTAGACTTGCGCATGCCATTTTTAGATGGCATCCAGGTAATGCGAGTTTTATCTCAGAAAAAAGTAAGCGCAAGTTTGGTGTTCATGTGTGGTTTTGATAAGACCGTTTTAAATACCGTATATGAACTTGCCAAAGCACATGAACTTAAGGTCTTGCGGCCCCTCTATAAACCCTTTAAAGAGAATGCAATTGAAGCTCTGATTAGAGAGGCTGAACAAGCGACGAGTAAGCAAGTAAATAAACCTTTAGCTCAAAGGGAAATCAGTTCAGATGATATTCGTAAAGCATTTGATGAAGATCGAATAGAGGTTCATTATCAGCCGCAATTGGATGTCAAGATGAACCGTGTTGTTGGTTTGGAGGCATTATGCCGTATTCGCGATAGTCAGAACAATTTAGTCTATCCGGATCAGTTTATTGACGAAGTTGAGCGTTTAGGTTTAATCCACGAGTTAACCATGGCCGTGACTATTATCGCCGCCCAGGATTATGTGGACTTATCTGCGCAATATAATGGCATGACCATCTCTATTAATGTATCGACTCGTGATTTAGATGACCTGTATTTTCCAGATGATTTAGAGAGAATTTTTGCAGAACATAAAATAAACCCTAACTTCGTTATTATCGAAGTTACTGAAAATGTTCTGCTACAGAACTTAAGTATCACTTTGGATGTACTGGCGAGAATCCGTTTAAAAGGGTTTAAAATCTCGATAGACAACTTTGGCAAGGGCAGTGCCGCACTCGATAACCTTAAGTATTTCCCTGCCACCGAGCTTAAAATTCACAAAGAATTTATTCGGAGCATTGGAGAAAATGATCGCTCTCATGTTTTGGTAAATCATACGATGGAGTTGGCGCATCAATTAGGTTTGGATGTGGTTGCTCAGGGGGTTGAGGATAAAGATGTTCTGGATTGGCTGGTGGGTCAAGGTTGTGATCTTATTCAGGGCTATTGGTACAGTAAGCCTCTCACAAAAGCGGATTTATTAGACTTTTTGAAAGTCGCTCGTACAGGAATGGATGTTGATTCAACGTTTAGTAATCAGGACAGTGATGCTTCACTTGAAGGCTTGAAAATAGCTCCTACCTTGAGTCAGGATTTTTCTAAAGATGATTCTAAAGATGATTCGCCACATGATGGAGTGATTATCAGCACGATACTGCCGCTAACCGGTAGTTTTACCTTTATAGGCAATAGCCAACTGTATGGAATTAATACGGCACTCAAAGAGTATCACGATACAAAAATAGCTTCTGAGGTTAATATTAAGTTGGAAGTGTTTGATGATACATCGGATATTAACCATTATATGGAATTGGCTAAAAAAAGGGTTTCAAATCAGAGTATAGCCTGTTTGGGAGGGGTATTTACTCTGAGTAATATCAAATGGTTTATTCAGACCGCATTAGCCATGAAAATAGCCATGATTGGACCTTTTTCGGGGAGTGCTTTACTTCGAAACTCAAAGTGGACCAACTTATTTAATGTACGTCCAAGTTATGAAGGTGAGTTGTCTCGCATTGCTGACCATCTCAGGCAGAGACGCGGCAAAATTCTGTTTGTCTCTCCAGCAAATGATTTTGGTAGACGCGCTGTAGTGGCTTTTGATAAATTGATTAGATGCGAACACCTTAGTTATGGTGTAGAGAATCGCAGTCAAAATTTCATGATTAAATTTATTAGTCAATCCAATGCCAAGCATATCGTTTTTATTGGAGGCTCCAAATCATTTGCAGATATCATTAATGAAGTAAATTTAAAATACGTCAATTTTTACTCAATTTCACTGGTTGGAGTGGGTTCTCTAATCCGTTTTGTGAAAAGCGGTCAACACAAAGTCGCCATTACTGCTCCTATTGAAGATTACCAAGGGAACACGCTGGCTGCGACACAATTTCGTAAATATATTAAACCGTTCTTAACGGATAGCACGGCAAAGTATAGTAATAGTATTAGTTTCGAGGCTTACTTGAATACACTGATATTGTTAAAAGGGCTTGAGAAGTGTGCGTCCTATAGTAAATCAAATTTGATTCAATCATTAGAAGGGCTATCAGGAGTAGATATTGGATTACCCTATCCGGTGACTTGGCATTCTGAAAAGCGTCAATTTTTGCATCAAGTCAATTTACTCGATGATAAGGTCTGCAGGGAAGGGGGGCGCTAAACCAAAAAAAAGCCGAGAATTTTCTCGGCTTTTGGCAATGGTATTACTAGTATCGTGCTTGAACGCAGTTGTTAAGCGTTGCTTGGCAACTGGCCTGATTGTTGCATCATTTCCATCCACGCATCACGTAGTTCTGTCAGGATTTCAATGGCGCTATCAAGGTAGAATGCATCTTTTTCAAGAACCGCTTCTTGAATACTTTGATCTGCATAGCGATAGAGCTCTTCAAGATCAAATGCCAGTGGAGTTTCTTCTGTAAACGCTAGACGATCACGTAAAGCATCTAGAATCGTTGTCATACGCCCTAGGTGAAAACCTTTCTCGACTAAAGCATGGCTTTGGTGGCAAACTTTTGCCATATTACCCTTGTCTACGGCACCCTGTAATAACAGTAGGATGGTTTTACGCGGGTTCTCTTTTAGCTGTTCTTCAGATTCTTGGTTTCTTTTGTACTCTTGAAGAATTGGAGCTTTTGCATCTGCTGCCGCTGTATTATTTAAAGTCATGTTAGGTCCCTTGTGCATTTAGCAAATTATGATTGTGTGTTTAGCAAACTTTAAAGTTTTGAACCTATATAGGTGTTGAAGTTGGTTCATAAAAAAATTAAAGTTTTTCCTTTGCTAGACGTAGAGCATAAGGCATGCCAAATTTTATAGTGGGGATTTTGACTTGTGGCAGGAGTTTGCGGTTATTATTCTATGAAGTTCTTTATAAACAGTTAGTTATAGCCTATCTAGGTTTGGTCTTAATTCGGATAAATAGGGTTGATTTGAGTTTTAAACGGGTCCGGTTAGCTCCGTTTAAAACTATTTAGGAGGGTTTTAAGTCAATTAATAAACAGTGATTACACGGTTATTTTCTTAAAAGGTCACTTTTACGGCAGCCGCAACTTGATTGGCTTTATTTATGGCTTCTTTAATGGTGTCCGCTTTTGCAATGGCAACCCCCATGCGGCGGCGACCGTCAATTTCCGCTTTACCAAACAAGCGAATTTGCGTGTCTGGTAAAGAGAGCGCCTCCGTTAGATTGGAGAATTCCGTCTGGCGAGATTTGCCGGTCGGCAAAATAACACTCGATGCCGTTGGGCCCTGTTGTCTAATGTTTGGAATCGGTAGGCCTAATATGGCGCGTGCATGCAAAGCAAATTCAGAGAGATCTTGTGACATTAAGGTCACCAGGCCTGTATCATGTGGTCGAGGCGAGACTTCACTAAAGTAAACGTTGTCGCCTTTAATGAAGAGCTCAACGCCAAATAGGCCTCGACCAGTTTCACCACATAAGTTATCGGTGACCTTACGGGCGATCTCTTGAGAGGTTGTTATAGCGGCACTACTCATGGCGTGTGGTTGCCATGATTGTCGGTAATCGCCATCTTCTTGATGATGACCAATGGGCTCACAGAAGCTAATGCCTTGTTCGTGTCGAACGGTTAATAAGGTAATCTCATAATCAAAATCAACAAAGCCTTCAATAATGACTCGTCCTTTACCAGCGCGCCCGCCTTCTTGAGCATATGACCAGGCCTGGTTTATATCGGCGGCGGTTTTGATGACACTTTGGCCTTTACCAGACGAGCTCATAATTGGTTTAACGACGCAAGGCATGCCGATGCGGCCAATGGCCGCTTCAAAATCTGCTTTGGTGTCCACAAATTCATAAGGCGAGGTTGGAATGCCTAACTCTTCGGCGGCTAGGCGGCGGATGCCTTCACGATTCATTGTCAATTGCGTGGCACGTGCCGTCGGTATTATTTTGACACCTTCTTTTTCGAGCTCGGCTAAGGTATCGGTGGCAATCGCCTCAATTTCTGGCACGACCATGTGCGGTTTTTCTAACTCAATAACCTTTCTTAGAGCGACACCATCTAGCATATCAACGACATGACTGCGGTCTGAAATCTGCATGGCAGGAGCGTTCTCGTAACGATCCGCGGCAATAACTTCTACGCCTAAACGTTGCAGTTCAATGGCCACTTCTTTGCCTAATTCGCCGGCTCCACAGAGCAGTACTCGGACGGCGGTAGATGAGAATGGGGTACCAATGCTAGACATGGCATATCCTTTGCTAGTAGCGAGTTAAGAAATTTAAAGAGCCAGTTTATTGGCCGCTTAAATAGGAACTTGAGTCATTTGTGTTTAAAAGACATTAATGAACAGGGCTTAACCTGAAGACTCACTGAAATTGCCAAATATTATAACGCCATTTCAGACCTTAATAGTCTTCATCCCGTTAAGCCCTTTTAGTAAGGGTAAGAGGTTAGCACCATGTTAGAGTTAAGAAACACTGTTAAAGAGCCAGAGACAGAAAGCGTTACTTCGACTGAGGTACATCGTTTTTTGCAGACGGATCGCTCTAGAACCCAGAAGATGGTTGAGAGATCACCTCTGGCGACTGGATTCAGTGTTAAAAAAATACTCCGTGTGTTGCAAGACAGTTTTTCTCATACCGGTGATATTCCGCAAGCGATTGAAGAGATGGTGGAAGCACAGGTCGAGATACGAACGCGTGAACTGTTTCGTCAAGCAAACTACGACGACTTAACCCACTTGCCAAACCGTGCGTATTTTCACAATACACTTGAACAGTTGGTGATAAACGCCAGTGATAACAGTGCTGAATTTACCCTACTATTTTTAGATTTAGACGGTTTCAAAAACATCAACGATACTTTAGGGCATCATGCTGGTGATGAATTATTGAGAAATGTCAGTGCACGTTTAGTCTCAGCCGTTCGAGAAGGTGATCTCGTCAGTCGCTTGGGGGGTGACGAGTTTGTCATTTTATTAGCAGGTCTGTCTGATCGCAAAATGACTGAAAACATCTGTAACCGTATTATTTTTGAAGTCAGCCGTCCTTATTGGATTGATAAAAATGATGTGGAAATTTCAACCAGTATTGGTGTGGCACGTTATCCTGAAGATGCCGAAACTTGTGCGGATTTAGTTGAGAATTCAGATAAAGCGCTTTACGTTTCGAAAGCCAGTGGGTGTAGCACTTACCGTTTCTATGCCGATATTGCTAAACAAGCAGAACACAAAAAGATTGATTTAAGCGATTCTCTAAAAGCCGCGATTAGCGCGGGTGAGATAGAGGTCTGCTTTGAGCCACAAATCGATTTAGTGAGCCAAAAAATTGTCGGCGCAAGTGTCAGCGCTTTTTGGCACAGTGAATTGGTTGAAAATCCTTATTTAGCAGGTTGGATTGATAAGCTTGATCAGAGTGGTTGGGAAAGTTCGGTTGGGACATGGTTGATTGATAGTGGTCTGTTTTATCTACAGCAGTGGCAACAAGTGAATGATGAGCTAGTGATTTCAATACCCGTGATGGAAAACGTCTGGAGAACTGAAAACATGGTTGAATTCATGAACCATCGCTTAGCGACTTTCAATGTCAAAGCATCGCAAGTGCAGTTAGAGTTTTCATTGCAAGTGATTACCGAAGCCGGTTTACAAAACAGCTTACATGAGTTGAGTGAGGCTGGATACCAGATTACTTTGACTGAAGTCGGTAAAGTGCCATTAGATCTTGCGCAGTTAATGAATCTGAATTTACAAGAGATCAAACTAGATCGCGTTTGGCTTCAAGATGCTCTAGAAACCACAAGTGGTCAGAAATGGATAAAAGCCGTCATTCAAATGGCGAAAACATTAGATGTCTGTGTCATTGCCACCGGCATCGAAAACCGCAAGCAAGCGACCACGTTACAGGGCATGGGATGCTTTATGGGGCAGGGCTTAATATGGGCTCAGCCTTTGGATTCAAGTTCATATTATCAAGCGATTACCGCTCAGTTACCAGTTATGCACTAGAAAAATCTCTCTTTATATCAAGTGACTTCTAGAGATTGTTGTCAACTCAGTCAAATTAAAAAGCCCAGATTTAAATCTGGGCTTTTGTGTTATTGAATGTCTGAATTCATGGGTCAATTCTAGAATTTACCAGGCCTGGCATGTCCTGCGGCTTTACAAAACCATGTGAGCGTAGGGCATGTCCTGCGGCTTTACAAAACCATGTGAGCGTAGGGTCATTTTATTTTTCGCAGCTTTGGCATTTGTTTTGTACAATGGATACGAGTGCCTTAATCGCACTTATAGTCGCTTAGTTCCTATAGTGCTCAAATATTTAAGAACAAATATTAAGGGGGTTGATATCAAAATTGTTTGGATACTTGTTTTTGGTTTGGTCTTAATCTGGTCAGGAATTCACCCTAAAGATCAAATCACCTGGTTTTTAGAGGTGTTGCCTGTACTGGTCGGTGTGCTGGTTTTAGCTTTGACCTATAGCCGTTTTCGCTTAACACCGTTACTCTACTTTTTGATCTTAGTACACTGCATTATATTGATGGTCGGCGGACACTATACCTATGCCGAGGTACCCCTGTTTGATTGGCTGAAGGAGCCTTTTGATTGGTCGCGTAATAACTACGATAAGTTAGGTCATTTGGTGCAAGGGTTTGTGCCGGCAATGATTGCCAGAGAGATCATTATTCGTAAGCAGATTATTCAGAAATCATTTTGGCAGGGTTTCTTCATTGTCTCCTTTTGTCTGGCATTAAGCGCACTCTATGAGGTGTTAGAATGGTGGGTAGCACTTTTCTCAGAGGAAGCCGCAGAGGCCTTCCTGGGGACGCAAGGTTATATCTGGGATACTCAGTCCGATATGATGTATGCATTAATAGGCTCGCTGTTAGCGTTAGGCCTATTAAGCAAATGGCACAATGCTCAATTAGCTCAGCTGAAGTCTGGTAAATAAGGCTAAAGACGGTATTATGGGTCAACTTGGATTCAGCACTATTTTCTATAACAAAGTATTATAAGCAGACGATTTAACAGAGAGTCATTGAAGACTATGCAAACAGAACTGAAACTAGCAACCGAGGTTGAAGAGCTCGTGAAACCAGAACCCATTGAATATGCCGGTTTTTGGATAAGAGTGATGGCCGCACTAATTGATAGTGTCATAGTGATGATTATCACACTCCCCATTATCACCGCGATCTACGGTGAAGTGCCTAGAGATGGTTATACCTATCTGCAAGGTGGTTGGGATTTGGTGATTAACTACATTTTTCCGGCCGTGGCGGTCATTGTTTTTTGGATTTATAAGTCGGCGACCCCAGGAAAGTTATTGACTAAACTCACGATTGTCGATGCCAAGACCGGTGGAAAACCTTCGGTAGGCCAGTTTATCGTGCGTTACTTAGGTTATTTTGTCTCCATTATTCCCTTCTGTGCAGGGCTTATTTGGGTGGCTTTTGATGAGCGTAAACAAGGTTGGCATGACAAGATTGCAGGCACTGTGGTGATCAGAAACAAAGCAATGGATGTTGATGTGACTTCTGATAGTGAAGATCAAAAGCCGATTGACTAGTTGAGTACGTTTTTTCATTCCGTCGAGTTTAAACCCACCAGGCCTGGTAGGCTATAAAATTTTTACGTTTATATGACCATAAAATGAATTATTAATTGAGAGCGATTGTTAATGAGTAACTTACGTACTTAATCTTTAAACACTGTTATACTACGCCTTTGTTTCAATAACGTTCGTAAATTATATAGGATTTTTATGACCATATTTTAATGCAAAACTTACTATCATTGCAGCTGCAATTGGCTCATTGACGCTCGCAGGGTGCGGCGGGGGTTCTTCTAGTGGTACTAACACGGGTAGTGGTTCTTCCAGTGGTACTAGCACGGGTGTTTTTGTTGATAGTGCTGTTCAAGGGGTCACCTATAAAACCGCTACGCAAAGCGGAACGACGAATGACCTGGGTGAATATCAATATGCGGCAGGAGAGACGGTGACGTTCTCTATTGGTGGGGTTACATTGCCACCCGTGGCGGCTAAAGGAGTTGTTACGCCGTTTGATATGGCTGGTACCAAGGATGTAAGTAATCGTAAAGTACTTAATATTGGCCTGTTATTGCAATCATTAGATTCTGATAAGGATCCGTCAAATGGGATTACTATTTCTGCTGCAACCATTAAGGAATTACAAAGTCTGGAACTTTCTGGTGATGATTTCCATACGCCGGATGATGCTAGCTTTAAATCTAAGTTTGATGGCTATAAATTAGACGATGATACTGATGATACTAATGACTGGAAAACCGAAACGGAAGTGCATGACCACCTATTAAATGCCAATGGTATTGTGGGTACTTGGATGATGCATAGCAGTGATGCTACAGGCTTAGTTTTCCTTAAGTTGCTAGCGAATGGCCAATATGTTTTATTGAGTGATCAGCAAGGTGCTGGCAGCGATGTTTTGCAAATAGGTACTTATGTGCTGAATTCAGGTGCAAGCGGGACAACGATTACTTTCAGCAAATCAGCCAACTCTGATCCTTCAACTACATTGGTGTCAGAGCTTGCATACCCAATTGAAGTGTCAGATGAATTGAATGAGTTTGAGATTAATGTTAGCGATGGCGGTTCTAAATTTGAGCGTCTTGTTTCTTTAAAGGATCAAGCCAAAAGTGCGGATACGATCAATGGCGTTTGGAAGTTTGATTCAACATCTACCAATAAGTTAGCGGTCTTTAATAAAGGCGGTACTTACACAATCTTCTCTTTGGAAGGCAGTACTGTTGACGGTTCTGTTGTTTATGAACAGGGAAATTATCAGCTTACAGGTGAGACAGCGTCCACTGGTGGGACCTTTAGTTTTGGAGTAACCGCGAATACTGATGGCGCTAAAGGCTTTAGTGGCGCAAACCCAACCGCTTATGGCGTGGATAGTACGGGTACGACATTGACACTCACGACTACTGACGGTGATGTCACCTTGACCAAGATTTTGCCTTTTGATCCGGCCAACTTGCCAGGTTAATAAGCTACAATCTGTAGTAAGTAACTGAAGTAAAAAACCGCCATAAGGGCGGTTTTTTTGTTTGGTGTTTCTCTATTTTTAAGGTTTATCCTACGAACTTTGTAGGCTATTTTAGAGGGAGAGCGACTTATATTGTTTAAAGCCCTTTAAAAACTTTAAGGGTTTTAAACTATGTTTTCGAGGCGATTTAGCATCCCTAAAATAACCTTGGCAGAGTGTGTTGCCGCTTGCTCTAGATACTTCTCAAAGGTCACCGCATTCTCTTTGCCCGCTATATCCGACAAAGAACGGATAATAACAAAAGGCATTTCAAAGCTGTGGCAAACTTGTGCTACGGCCGCCGCTTCCATCTCACAGGCAATCATCTCAGGGAAGTTTTTGCGGGTATTAGCGACATCTTCAGGCTGGTGCATAAAGCGGTCGGCCGTAGCGATTAGGCCGTGCATATGAACCACTTCCTGCAGTGCTTCAATACTCTCTTGCGCCGCCTTGACCAATTTGTCATCTGGTAAAAAACACGAAGGCATGCCTGGAACTTGCCCTAAGTCATAACCAAAAGGCGTGACATCGACATCATGATGGCAAACTGAACTACTGATGACAATATCGCCGACATTTAAATCGGTATGAAATCCACCAGCAGTACCTGTGTTGATCACATAGTCAGGCTGATACAGTTGAAGCAACAAGGTTGTACTAATCGCGGCATTGACCTTACCAATGCCTGAGCGCAACAGCGCAACCTCCACTTGGCCGATTTGCCCAGAATAGTACTCAAAACCGGCATGCTTGGTCGTGGTTAAATTAGTTAACTTACTTCTTAGTAATGCAACTTCTTCTTCCATTGCACCAATAATGGCTATTTTCATGGTCGTTTCCTATACTTCATTGCCAAGGGATTTAAGAGTCTCTTCACTCAGCGCAATGTCATCATTTTTAGTCACGCCAATGCCGTGGTCAATAATGTCTTGGGCGATTGCTTTGGCTTCTTCTAGAGAGTGCATTACAAACGTTCCGCACTGGTATTCATTTAGTTCCGGAATATCTTCCACGCGCTCTACTTTTAAAACATCCTGCATCGCCGCTAACCAAGCCTTGCTGACGTTTTCTTCACTGGGCGCACCTAATAGGCTCATATAGAAGCCTGTACGACAGCCCATTGGTGAAAGGTCAATAATCTCAACGCCGTCACTATTCAAATGATTACGCATAAAGCCCGCAAATAAATGCTCTAGAGTATGAATACCCTTTTCGCTCATCATCGCGTCATTCGGCTTGTTAAAACGTAAGTCGAAAACGGTGATGGTATCGCCAGAAGGCGAGGTCATTGTCTTGGCAACACGCACTGCAGGCGCATTCATAATGGTATGGTCAACGGTAAAGCTATCTAATAAAGGCATTTTTTAATTCCTATCTTTTGGGTGTAAAGGGATTTAGTTCGACAACTCTTCTGTTTGCAGCTCTTTTTTAAGCATCCAACCATTGTCAGTTTTAATAAAAAGGTAACTACGCTCAAATTCAATTTGGTCACCCGGTGCAAACTCAGGCAGGGACATTTTTAAAAGCCCTAAGTTTATGCCAAGAGTGAATTTCTCCATAGACGAAAGTGACTCATCTTGCATCAGTTTTGTCGCATACTCATCTAAGGACTCTTGTGCGGTAGCGAGAATATGCATCTCAGCAATATAGTGCGTGTCGTTCTCTTTATAACCATTCTTTTTAGTGACTGTCGTAGCGGTAAAAAGTCCTGCCAGTTGCTGGTTAAAGTGCTGTTCACTTATGTCATGAATGTCAGAATCAGACGGCTGATTAATGCCGAAGCAACCGGTTAAAAATAGTGCTGTAAGTAAACTAAATAGGGTTAAGGCATGACGCATGCAAAATGTCCTGTTGAGTAAATAAAATCTTAAACGCAGAGCATAGCATAAACGACCAGGCCTGGTAAGTTGAGCAAGTCTTAAATATGGGTTAGCGTCTTTAATAAGATCTAGATAGTAAATGTACCCATACTTACTATCTAGTGCGTTATTTTGGTGATAATATAAATTCAGAAAAGAGCAGGTTTGACGTATGGATCTAATCTGAATTAAGGCAGTCTAAATTATCCATTTCACTGGGGCTTTTTTGGACGGCTAATGCACTGTTTTTAGCGGGCTGTTCACAACCGGTAGAGAGAGAGACTTTAAAAATAGCCATTGCCAAGCAACTCTCGAGCTTGAAGCGCAGCGTGTTATCTTAGCTGAAGAAGGCTGTGATCAAATACAAGGCTATCTCTACGCTCGACCAATGTCTGCTGAGGAACTCGAAAAACATTACTTAAAACCCTAGGTGAGATGTGACTCTCCGAGGCTTGAATGATGGTTTTTCTGGAAGAACAACGGACAAGGCTGACCCGTTCTATTCGTTATCATATTTCTATTTTTTCTAAAACTCTAAAATATTATAGAGGCTATTGGGAGTCACTTTTCATGGAAACAAATGCACGTTGCGATATTGGTTTAATCGGACTGGCCGTAATGGGTCAAAACCTGGTGTTAAATATGGCAGAACATGGTTTCCATGTCTGTGTTTATAATCGCTCAGAAGAAAAAACAGATGATTTTATTAACAATCGAGCCCAAGCGTTTCCAATCAGTGCGGCTTACTCTCTGAAAGAGATGGTGGATGCTTTAGCGAGCCCTCGTAAAGTTATGTTGATGGTCAAGGCAGGCGATGTAGTGGATACATTCATCGATCGATTAGTTCCGTTGTTGGATGAGGGCGATATTATTATTGATGGCGGTAACTCGCTGTTCACCGACTCAAATCGTAGAACTAAAGCCCTTGCTGAAAAAGGGATTCTATTTATTGGCACAGGAGTTTCTGGTGGCGAAGAGGGGGCGCGTTTTGGGCCTTCGATTATGCCAGGTGGAAATAAGCAGGCATGGGAGAGCGTTAAACCAATTTTTCAAGCGATTGCGGCGAAATCTGATGGAGAGGTTTGCTGTGACTGGGTGGGTGATGATGGCGCGGGTCATTATGTAAAGATGGTTCACAATGGGATTGAATATGGTGATATGCAGCTAATTTCTGAAGCCTATCAGCTTATGCGTGAAGGTTTAGGCATGAGTGTCGATGAGTGCCAAACGGTATTTGCCAAGTGGAACAGGGGTGTTTTGGACTCTTACCTTATTGAAATCACCGCAGAGATTCTGACATTTAAAGACAGTGATGGTGAGCCTTTAGTAGATAAAATCCTGGATGCTGCAGGTCAAAAGGGCACCGGTAAATGGACTGGAATAAGTTCTTTAGAGTTAGGTATCCCTGTCACCTTAATTACCGAATCGGTTTATGCACGTTGCCTTTCGGCTCTTAAATCAGAGCGAGTTCAGGCTTCTAAAGTTTACCCGCGTAGCACCGTCGTAAAAACCTATACGGAAGACGAGAAACAAACCATTATCGCCTCTATTCACGATGCATTGTATGCGTCTAAAATCATCTCTTACGCCCAAGGCTACATGCTAATGACAGAAGCCGCTAAAGCCTATAATTGGGACTTGAACTATGGCGGAATCGCGCTTATGTGGCGGGGTGGTTGTATTATTCGTAGTCGTTTCTTAGGAGAGATTAAAGACGCTTATCAAGCCGAACCAGACCTGGCCAATTTATTGCAAGCCTCTTTCTTTGAAAAAGCGATTAAAGATGCTGAACAACAGTGGCGTAAAGCCGTGGTATTTGGTATTGAACAGCAACTCCCAGCGCCTGCCTTAAGTTCGGCTTTAGCGTTCTTTGATGGCTACCGTAGTGCGATTGTGCCAGCAAACTTATTGCAAGCTCAGCGTGATTATTTTGGCGCCCACACCTATGAACGTCTAGATGCTCCACGTGGAGAGTTTTTCCATACAGGCTGGATTCAGTCGGGTGGCAATGTAAGCTCTACCACTTACGAGGTTTAATTCAAGCCATTCCATCGTTTGAGTTGTGTCTGTTAGGCATGGGGGAAGGTGAGTAGGTCTCTAGCCTTCTTCCAGGGCATAAGCGTGCTCGTAGATGTAAAATCAATCTGATCCTACGCTCACATGGTTTTGTAAAGCCGCAGGACATACCAGGCCTGGTCACTTCACAATCGTCTTCTAACCACGATTTAAATGCAATCTCACTTGTTATTAAAACACTTCTCCCCTAAATAGCCTTCAGTCAGCGTGATCTTAAGTGACTCGGTTTTTAAAAATGCTTTAAGCATTAAAAGGAATGAAAAACGGTTATAGCAAAAGAGAGGTCAAGCATTAAGTGTCACTAAGGAAGTTATAGATAGTAGGTGAGATTAAAGCGTGCAGACCGCGTTAGATAAGTCGTTAAAGGGTGTGACGTTAGGAGAACTATCTTAGTGTGGTAAGGGATGAGGTTTTGACAAATTTTAGACATAAAAAAAGCCAGCGATTAAGCTGACTTTAGTCGTTAATAAGCAATTGTCTTACTAACTAATTGGTGCGGAAGGAGAGACTCGAACTCTCACACCAAAGGCACCAGAACCTAAATCTGGCGTGTCTACCAATTCCACCACTCCCGCGAATAACCTGTTTTAACTAAGTCCAAACAACTTACTAAAATATGGTGGCCTGACCTGGAATCGAACCAGGGACACAGGGATTTTCAATCCCTTGCTCTACCGACTGAGCTATCAGGCCAAAATAGGATGTGCGTATTATAGGGATGGGCTTAGGGGCTGTCAAATGTTATTTTAAAAATAGTGGATTTATTTGCTGTGACAAATCTGTGACAGATCTGTGCCAATTTAATATCGAGTTTCTTGAAAACGACATAAAGACTATTTGGCCTAAGGGCTGATAGACTTTTCGTCAATGTACTCTAATAAATCTCCAACTTCACACTCTAGGTATTCGCAAAGTTTTTCTAGCACATCAGCATCAAGTCGAGTGAATGTTTCTTTATAAAGCCGAGTGATCGTACCTCTGTTTATATCTGCATTTTTTGCTACATCAGATATTTTTAGCTTTTTCTTACCCATTATTGTAGATAAATGACACTTAATCATATAAAAATAACCTCCTACAGGTTAAAAAGTCCTTGCACAGATTAAAAAGTATGTTAAATTATGTTCTACAGGAGGTCAATTTAGGCTTCCTTGGATGCATAATGTATTCTTGTGAATTAAAAGAGGATTTTAACATGAATTTAACTTATCTAACCACGGAAGAGTTGTCGGCTCGAATGAAATACAACGCACGGACTATTCGTAATGAATTGAAGGATAGTGTTCTGCTTGAAGGAAGGCACTATATTCGACCATTTGGTCAAAGGAAAATTTTGTTTATTTGGGAGCATATTGAAAAAGATATGTATAAGGCATCAGCAGTTTCAGATTTTGCCGTTCCAATGGCTAATGGGGGTGTTTGTTATGGCACACATTAGAGTTCGCGGTGAGACAAAAACGTTATATTTCGACTTTCATTATTTGAAGGTTCGTTGTCGTGAGCAAACCACTTTGCCAGACACTAAACTCAATCGCAAAAAACTGGAAACCATTCTTCAGCGTATCGAAGCCGAGATTACTTTGGGAGCATTTGAATATGGCAAGTACTTTCCTAACAGTGCGATGGTGAACAAAATTGCTGAAATCGAGACAAAACTAAAGCCTGGTTATACCAAAACACCCTTGTTTAAGGATTTTGCTAAGGAGTGGTTTTCAGAGATGGAACCGACGTGGCGTGTATCTACGGCTGAATCGTATTTACGATATGTGGATAAACGACTTATCCCACATTTTGGAGAGATGGAAGTCAGCCAAATCACCAAAGGTCACATTTTAAAGTACCGTTCTAACGTCGCCAAACAATCGGACGGTAAATTAAAGCCTAAGACCATTAATAAGTTTATTAAGTGTCTCAATATGATTATGAATGAAGCAGCTGACCGATATAATTTTACGCCACCGCATCTAAATATAAAACCACTTGAGACCTTTGCACGAGAAGAACCTAAACTCAAATAATTTGCATGACAGATCTGATCATTACATTTAAAATAGATCCCATTAAAACCAATCAATGGAACTGAAAAAATGGCTTGGAAAAATCTAAC
>Ga0314774_1001390_pt1 | contig 15636 bp, 15 predicted proteins | sample MetaGCBIA2018_FD_204515 | JGI IMG/M metagenome (GOLD analysis project Ga0314774, IMG submission 204515) | Cryopeg brine microbial communities from Beaufort Sea near Barrow, Alaska, United States - CBIA 2018 | ecosystem: Environmental > Aquatic > Marine > Coastal | place: USA: Alaska | collected... | reverse complement strand
GCTATAATACTACTTTAGGTATCTACAGCAGTGTTAATGGAATACCTCAGGAATTGATAGCTCAAACTGCAGACTTTCAGGCAAGTGGCGATAATGTTACCTATGATAAACCTCTTACTAGAGGCAAAGATGCAACTGCATTAAGTGGATCAGTTATTTTACAAAAGGGATTATATTTTACTGCTAGATTTAGTAATAATCAATTTTCTCAAACTGCTATGAAAACTACAAGGGCAGAAAGTTTAGGAAAAGTTATTGAGATTAAAGCTCCTGTATCAGCAACTTTTAAAAATGCAAGTGGATCAGACTTTTACTCAGGGTACAGAATAGATAACAGTGCTACCATGCCCATAGGTAATGCTACAAAGTTACCTGCTACTTTACCTGCTACATTAACTAGCTACTTTAGAGCATTAGCTAGGACAGTTACAGCCTCATTGCAAGTTAAAACAGTCTCTGTAGGTGGATAGATAGGAGGGAGAATAAAAATTGATTAACTACAATATGCTTAAAGGAGTAAATTATAACTCCTTAAATAGGATTAAATACAATGTTGCACTAAATAAAAGATTAAAGAAATTAAAAGCTAGGATAGGAGATAGACCTATTGTACTAGATCAGTCTCTTAATCAGATAGCTATTCTAGAGAACAGTTTTGATGTCATTTTAGATCAGGAGGTAGGAGGCTTAGATGAGCTTACTTTAAGTGTTCCTATGGATGACAGCAAAAGGCATCTTATAGCTAATGAGAGTCATTTACTAATGTTTGATACTATTTATGTTATCAGGGAGATCTCAGACTTTAAGAAAAGTAGAACTACTGAGATCTTTGCTGAGGCTTTGTGGTATGACCTGCAATATGCAGATATTCTAACAGTTACAGAATGGGAAAACATGTTAGCAGGTACACTTATCTCTAGTGTTTTAGAGGGTACAGGATGGGCTGTAGGTGTCATTGAGCTAACTAATAAACGTACTCTTAGGGTAGACATAAGTAAGAACAGGCTTGAGGTTTTATCTGAGGTAGAGTCTTTATATGGAGGAGAGCTAGTATTTGATACTCAGGCTAAGACAGTTGGATTAGTTAATCCTATAGGAAAAAATACAGGGGCTAGTATCTCATATAACAAAAACGCTGATGACATTGAGGCTTACTATGATACAAGGGATCTTATTACTAAATTATATGCTTATGGTAAAAATGATATGACTATTGCAGATGCTAATGATGGAATACCATACGTTGAGGACTTTAGTTATACCTCTAGAGTGAGGGTAAGAACCATTAAGGATGAAAGATTTACTAATCCTTTCCACTTAAAAGAGGTAATAGAGATAGCACTTGAGACCTTAGCTAGACCTAGAGCAAGCTATACTATTAAGATGGCTGAGCTGAGCAATAGAGCAGGGTTAGAGCATGAACAGTTTGCTATAGGAGGTATTGTTAGGGTTTATGATAAAGAGCTTAAACTTGACATAAATACAAGAGTAATGAAATGGAGCTATAACGTTATAGAGCCTCATAAAACTCAGCTTACCTTAGAAAGTAAAGCTAAGACAATAAGTGATCTTTTAACAGGTGTTAATGACTTTGGGGATAGGTTGGACAGTGGGGATAGTGTAGACCATAGCGAGATGCTAGATCTAAGTGTATTTAATTATCTGCTTAATAGTAGGGCTGATGATGGGATGTCTTATTGGCAAAGTAATGGATGGGACATTGATCCTGTCAGTGGAAAAAGTGGAGGAGCTAGTTTCAGTGCTGTTGGAGAGTTAGGCAGAGATAAAGAAATGTATCAGACAGTCTATCCTAGTAACCATGACAGCTACTCAATAAGTTTCAATGCTCAAGCAAACTCAGTTAAAGTTGCTGAGGGAGGCAGAGTAGGAGTAGAGGTAACAGTTAGCTATGAGGATGGATCTACTGATGTTAAATTCATATCTCTGACATAGTTAAGGAGGTTAGATAAATGTATACACAACTTAATGAGATGATAGACACTAATAAGGGCAGAGCAGTAGAAATAACTGTAAAGCTCCTTATAGAGAATACAGAGGGAGATTTTAATGTTACTGATATAATGCTACAAGGAGGCAGTATTAGTACTAAATGGGCAGGACATCCCTCAGAAATAAGATGGACGGTGGATGGATAATGGCTGAGGATTATAAGAGATATATCTATACCCTTGACGTAGATACAAATAAGAGAGTAGATCATGTAGAGTTTAACTTAAAAGCAGATAACTTTTTAGGGGATGTTAATGTAACAGATCTGCAATTACAAGCAGGGAGTCAGGTTTCTGTTCCTGTTCCTAATACAAGTGAGATCCTTAATAAAGTCAGTTTTACAATAGATGAGAATGACTTTCTTAATACCGTTACTAATCCTGTTAAAGAGGGAGTACAGCCTAAAGTTTATGAAAATATTACTAATAGATTCTTTAATATTATGGGCAGAGGATCAGATGTTATTGCTTTGCCTAATGTTGTTAATGAGGACTATACACAGGAGCTTGTTACAAGTGCTTTAGACTTATCCCTTACAGCTAAGGATGATTATGACCTGCTTAGGATTAGTACTGCATATGGGACACTTGTACCTGATAGAAAATATGACTCATATGATTACCCTACTTTAGAGGAGCATCCCTTAAATTATAAGTATACAAGGGAGTTCTACTTTGGTGCAGGTAAGGCAGGCGAGGAGATTAAGCTTACTGCCTCTGAGTTTACTGCTAGTTTAAATGGAGCTGAAAAACCATTACAACAGGGCACTATAACCTTAAACGGTAATACATTTAAAGATGTCAGACAGCGATTTATGATGACTCCTTATGGTACTTTTAGGATCAGGCTAGAGTTTTATAGAGAGGTAACTGAAATAGTAACGTGGACTGATGAGTATGGAGATAATGAGCAGGAGATTACCTACCTTAAAGATAATGGGGTAGGTTTCTATGGTTATGCTGAGTTTAATCAATTTAAGGGAGGAGCTAAATACTAATGGAGTTTATGACATGGACATTGAGCAGACCTACTACAGGGCAGTTTGACTCTTATTACAAGTTAAAAGATGGGGAATCATGGAACAGCAAAGAATATGAGTTAGTTGATCCTGAGGCAGTAAGCAAGTTTAGTAATGAAAAAGTAAAAGGCTTTGTACAGATGCTAGAAAAGTATCCTGAAAAGTTTGCCTCTATTGGTATGCATGAGTTTGGTATCAGTGACAATGGAGATATATTTAATATGGGATATGGGCAGATAGTCTACCCTAATGGCTACTACTATAATGATCCTAATAAGAGAGTATTAAATACTGCAGAGGATGATATAGAGTTACCTGTTCCTACTAGTTTGCGTTATTTTATGCATAAGTATCCTAAGATTAGATGGGCTATACAGCTATTAGCTACTGCTAACTTAAGTGGAGACAGGGTAACTAGCTTGTTAAATAATGATCTTAAGCCTCTGTTTGATGCTGATACCTCTACAGGAGCTACTGTATTTGTAAATAGGACAGATGCTAATGGAAATGTCATTTATGTAAATGCTCAAGATGAGTTAATAAGACAGAGTAAACTTATAGCTCAGATCTACTTAGATAAAGGCTTTCCTATTTCTGATATAGAGATTGATATGGAAAAAACATGGTCTAATGAGGGAGAGGATCAGCTCTTTGCAGACCTTTTAGCTAGAGTAAAAAGAGAGGTTTGTTTACCTTTAGGCTTAGGATTAAGAGTAAACTTGTTTGCAATGACAGGAGATTACACTCCTAGCTATTATGGGTGGCACAATTATGAAACTGTTGCTAAAGCTGAGGTAAATGGTGTGCAGGCAGTGGATGAGTTTCAGTTAATGACCTATGACTTTAGTTGGGGAGGCTCAAGTCCAGGAGCTAGTACTCCTTTATGGTGGCTAGAGCAGGTTTTAGAGCATGTTAAAGATGTAGAGGACAGAGGACTATGGAAAGCTGAGGATGTCTATGTAGGTAATGCAGGCTATGGTAGGAGATGGTCTTTAAATGAGGAGCGTATGGGTGTAACTTTTGACTTTAAACAGATGGTACAGATGCAGAATGGCTCATACATTCATAATGACGGTACAACAGTCTACCCTAATCCAGATGATCCCTCTTATAGTGAGTTTCCTTTTAGGGATCAGGACTTTATCCCCTTTGCAGGCTATAATGATCCAGATAGTGACTATCAGATAAATTATCCTCATGTCTATGACAGATTTACACTTAGCTCTGATGGAGGAGCAGGCTTTAAAGGAGTTAATAGGGCACAAGGTGGAGATTATGTCACAAACTATAGCTTAACTCAGAGAGCATTATTTACAGATGTACTAGATTATAAAACTGCTCCTGATAGCTTAAGTGGTAGAACTGAGGTAGCAGGTGTAGTAGAGATGTCTGAGGTAAAAGGGGATCTACCTGTCACTAATTGGACTAAATACAGAGTATTACCTTTATATTTACATCCAGATACAGGGCTACCTACAGGACTTGAAAGCGATAAAGAGGGTAGATTAGTCTATAACCTAAACGCTACAGGGACATTTAATCTTATTGTACAAGTAACTTTCCCATTTTATGATAAGAGTGATACAGTTATTTATGTTGATGGGGTAGCTGTTAGCTTATCTGCAGGAGATTGGTATTCTATCAGTTTAATGCAGAAAGATCATTTCTTTGACTTAGGACAGTTTACAAGTTCTGCTCCTATTACAGTTGAGGTAGGTAATTCTAATGGAGTGATTATTGGAGGAGTAGTAGCAGTAAAAGGTTTTGAGCATAACTTATCAGGAGGAGATATTATACTACCTACAAGTACCTACCCTTTCATGAGGAGAGGAGATAAGTTAGCAGATGGATCTGTTAGCAAAGTTAAGGCTCAGTTTCCAGACAGTATGGATCTAGTTGGAGAGGTTTTACGCAGACCTCCTAGACCTGCTATTATTTGGGAGGACATCTTTGCTAGTTATGTTAATACAAGTGGAGAGGGTTTCAATATTCTTAACAGTGGATATTATAAAGTAGCAACAGAGGGAGGCTATACAGAGGGATCATGGACAGCTCATATAGGCTCTGATTATAGTCATGCAAGAACAGACAGCAGATTAGGAACTAGTCAATTTATGCTTAATGCAGTGTTTATCAGTGATATTATGGTAGAGGCTGAGGTGGTAATGGACTCAGCAGATGATGGTTTATATGGGTTACGCTTATTGGCTGAGGAGTCTCAAGGTACAAATAATGGATACCTTGCTTTATTAGATCATGCTAAAGGAGAAATAAGGTTAGTATGGCAAGATCCATCTACAGGAGTATCTACTACAGAGTATACTGTTCCTATGAGTCTTAGTTTACAGGCTATGAAAGGGCAAAGAATTACTCTTACTGCTTATGTGCTTAAGGGAAAGATTAGTATAAGAGTTAATGACAGAGTTTATATTAATGAGTACACTCCCTCAAGAACTATAGTAGGAGGAGCTTTTGGTCTTTATGTTAAAGGAGCTAGAGCTAAGCTATACAGATATACCTTAAGTAGTTTAGAGCGTTTTGAACGTATGGAAAGGCTTGAGATAACAGTGGATGGGGTTGTATCTGATATATATGGAGCAGTAGAGCGTACTGTACCCTTAGATGAGTATGGCTTTCTGATCTATAATGGTTACCCTGCAGACCTGTCTGAGGCAGTTAAGAACCCTAGTGATGCTGATGGGGAAAGTGTACCAGAAAATACTAATCCTATTGCAGGTACTATCCTTGAGACAGAAACAGTAGATGCTGAGGGCAACAGGCTTACTGATTGGAGCAGGGATTATCAGAACAAACTGTTAGCTGAAATAGCAGGATGGGTAGAGGGTTCTCATGAGGTAGTAATAAGGATGTTAGATGCAGGGATATGGTTTAGGAGGTTCTATGTAGGAGACTCTGAGGGCATGAGTATCTCATATAACAGTGATAAAGTAGGGTTTATTAGAACTGCTACAATGATTACTGATTATGGATGTAAAGGTATTGCAATGTGGACATTAGGGCAGGAAGATCCTACTATTTATACTTACTTGCCTGATAGTTGGGTAGCTGAGTAACTTTACTTTAATAAGGTCAGTTTGGATAAACTATATAATGAGGAGGTTTGCAGAGGTTTTTACCCTGCAGGTCTCTTTTTTGTTTGGAGATAAATCTAGATTAATTGAGAGAGGAGGTTGCTTAATGGGTTATTTAGACAAAGGAGCTACCTACATTGTGGCAGGAGCTGGTAGTTTGTATGCATTTGTTTCAGGTAATACTAGCGTAGCTTTTCAGATCCTTTTAATGGTAATGGCACTAGATATTATTAGTGGTGTGCTTAAAGGGATACAAAAGAAAAACCTTAGATCCATTTTCATGCATGTTGGACTTATGAAAAAAGCAGGGCTGATCTTAGCTGTTACTTTTGGATATGTTTTAGACATAGCAGTTAATGGAGGACAGCCTATCTTTGCTACTATGATGACATGGGCAGGCATAGGTAATGAGGGTTTGTCAGTTGTTGAGAATCTGGAAACTTTAGGAGTTAAGATGCCTAAGGTAATTACAGAAAAGTTAGCTCAAGTATCTGATGAAAATGATAAATTGCGTAAAGACAAAGGGTAGTTATGCATTTAATAGGGAGGAGCAGGGCTTAGGCTTTGCTCTTTTTATATTTTAAAAGGAGGCAATATTAATGAGTAAATTAGTAATAGATGTAGGACATGGAATCAATACAGCAGGTAAACGTAGTCCTGCAGGGGAAAGAGAATGGTCTTTTAATAATGAGGTAGCAGTTGCTACTATTAAAGAGCTTAAAAATTATCCTAGTATTTCTATCTTAAGAGTAGATGATGAGACAGGCAAAACAGATGTATCCTTATCTAGCAGGACAGATCAGGCTAATAAATGGGGAGCAGATGCATATGTATCTTTCCATCATAATGCAAACAATGGTAAATGGGGTAGTTGGGGTGGTACTGAAACCTACACTTATCCTAACAGTTCTGCTAACTCTAAGAAATTGGCTAAGATTGTTCATAGTAAAATGGTTAAGGCATATGGTTTACAAGACAGAGGACTTAAAGAGGCTAACTTTCATGTATTGAGAGAAACAAAAGCTCCTGCTATTTTAATAGAGGGAGGCTTTATGGATAGCATTATTGACATTGATAAGATGAGGGATAGTGCTGTAATGCAGAAAGTAGGTATTTCTATTGCTTTAGGAATTGCTGAGCACTTTGGAGCATCTAGGAAAGTAGTAGTTACTGCTAAGCCTACATCATGGTTCTATACTGTTAAAAGTGGGGACACTCTTTGGAGTATTGCTAAGGATAATGGCATATCTGTTGAAGAAATTAAGAGCTTTAACGGTTTGAAAGGTAACATTATATACAAAGGAGACAAACTTTCAGTAACTAAAGAGAGTCCTAAACAGCTTTTAGAGGTTATTGTAGAAAGCTTATGGTACTATGGCTCAGCTAATTGGACTGATAAAGTTGATTTAGTGCATAAAGGAGCAGTCTTTACTATTGCTGATACAGTAAAAGTAGGAGGATCTACAATGTATAAGCTTAAGTCAGGAACGTTTATTACTGCTAATCCTAAGTATGTAAAGTTAATTAAATAGTAAGAGGTTAAGGGAGGGGCTATAATGCCTCTCTCTTTTGCTTTGTCTTTAATTAACATAAGTATAGGCAAAGAGGGGTAAAGTCTCTTAAACGTCCATAAATTAACAGCAGGGCATACTCTAGTAGTAGTAATCATACAATACAACTGCTTAAATAACCCTCTGTAACAGTTATTGGTATGATCTTTGCTTTACCGTACCAAAAACTTGTACCTATTACTACATCTCTATCTCTATCTTAGGTTTTATATATATCTATATACTATGTAGCAGTAATTGGTACAAAGGAATTAATGTAGCTGTCACAGTTATTGGTACGGTGTCTAATGGTATGTATGTAAAGCAATAAGGAGGAATAGAAAAAATGAAAAAAACAATTAATCCATTGGTATCTGTAGATTGGAGTCATGGTTATGACAATGTTTCAGACTCAGTATACAACAGAGGTAGAGTATGTTTTGACTTAGAGGCAGTACAAAGTGGAATGATAAAAGAGGTAGGTGCTAACAGATTAGGACTGCTTATGGTTCTTATAAGTTGTATGGATGAGGAGGGCAAAGCGTTTCCTAGTCAGAGGCACTTAGCTGAGGTAACAGGTCAATCAGTTAATACTGTAAACAAACTAATTAATGAGCTGTTAGAGGTTGAGATAAATGGGCAGAGGTTGTTACGCAGGGAGCTAGTTGGTAATGGAACAAGAAAAAGGAGTCTTTATTATGTAACAGGAGGAGAGGTTTCTAACTCAGAGGAGGCAGAGGTATTACCTACAGAGGCAGAAACAGTTGCTCCTGAGGATAAAAAGCCCATGAACAGTAAAGATTATGCCTTTTACTTTTGTGAGCTGTATGAGAAAGAATACGGTCAAGGATACGCTATCAATTATGGCAGAGATATTAAGATGATTAAAAATAAGCTGATCCCTGCTTTTGATGAGGAGACACTGCTTAAAGTTATTGAGGTATCAATCAAAAAGTATAAGTCTAGTTGGGGTAATGACAAGTATCCACTACCTACAATCCCTATGTTAGCAACGTGGGTAGCAAATAAGGCTTATGGAGAGATACAGCAGGATGAGGCTAATACTAAGAAACAAGCTGAAAGAGAAAAGGTAGCAATTGAGCAAGATGACTCAGACAAGTTTTTAGATATGTTTGTAGAGGAGGAAACAAGTAATGAGTAATTTAGATAAAGAATGTAGTTTTGACAAGGTGGAGCGAACATGTGACTATACGTGTTTTGCGTGTACATTCATGCATGGAGTTGAGGGAGGAAAAGGTGGCTTATGGGCTACTACAGGAGTACCTAAGAAATATAGAGACACTAGATTAGAGAACTTACCTATTGAGGAGGCTAATCCTAAGGCGTATAAGATTGTTAAGCAATATATAGAAAGAATACTCTACTTTACTCAAGAAAAAAATGCAGGTTTATTCTTATATAGCATCCCTACTAAAACTAATCAGTTTGGAACAGGTACAGGTAAGACTACTACTGCTACTGCTATTCTTAATCATTTTCTGATAGAGAGGTCTAGGACTTACTTTAAAGGAGATCAAACAATGAAAGACAATCCTGCTTTATTTGTAAAAGCAACTGAGTTACAGAATAGCTTTAATGCTCAGTTTAGAGGAACTTTTGGACAAAAAGAACAAGCCTCCCTTAGATATTATGATCTTAAGGATGCTTTAAAAAGAACTGAGTTAGTAGTAATAGATGATATAGCTACTAGAGGATCTAGAGTAACAGAGTCTTTTGAGGATGAGCTGTATGAGATCATTGATTACAGAGACAGTCAGCTAGATACAGGAGCTACTATTTATACCTCTAATGTAAATATGGATGAACTTGCTAAGCACTTAGGAGATAGGATAGCAAGTAGGATTGCAGGAGCGACAGTTAAAGTAGGTTTTACAGGTAAGGATAACAGATTAGATAGTTTATTTGAATAATAGGAGGCAGTCATTATGAGTATGGTAGAGAATCAGATAATGAGCAAAGTAATAGATGAGCAGAATGTAACAATATTGAATAAGTTTAATGTAAAAGAGACTGACTTTTATGCTTTACCAGAGGTATATAAGTTTGTTAAAAGCTATAACTCAGAGTTTGGAGAGATACCTGATTATAGAACGGTTGTAGATAAGTTTGATGACTTTGAGTACATGCCTGAGGTAGCTGATAGTTTTGGTTACTTAGCTAAGAGTCTAAAGTCAGCCACTGCTAAACGTGGAGCAATTGAGATACTGCAGAGACAAGCAGGAAAGAAATTTAATGATCTATCAGGGACAGACTTTATTACTTGGTTAGCTGATGAGGTTAATTCTATTAAGGAAAATACATCCTCTGAAAGCAATGCAGGAGAGAACTTTGCTACTACAGGGAAAGACAGATGGGATACTTATGAGGACAGCAAAGAGAATAGAACTCAACTGTTCATACCTACTCCTTATCCAACGCTTTCTAAGTATCTAGGAGGAGGCTTTGAGATTGGAGATTATGTACTGTTACAAGCTTATACAAACAGAGGTAAGTCATGGATAGCCTCTCATTTAGGGGTTGTAGCGTGGTCTAACAACTTTGGAGTATTACATTACTCTCCTGAGCTTTCTTATACTCAACAGTCACAAAGGAATGACACTTTAGCAGGTCACTTTAATAACTCTAATCTAAAGTCAGGTCAGCTATCTAATGAGACATCTTATAAAAGCTTTTTAGATGGTTTCAATGAGGATAATGAGACTCCTTACATTATAAAAACTATGGAGCACTTACCTAAGGGCTTAGGAATAGATGTAATTGAGGCAGACTTACAGGCTAATCCTGAGATAAAAATGGTTATTATAGATGGTTTTAACTTAATGGATCATAAAGGCAGAGATGGAAACAGAAACAATATGAGTAATACAAGTAGATCTTTACGTCAGTTGTTTGCTAGATATGGAGTAGTAGGAATAGTAGTACATCAGACTCCTACAAGTGCTGAGAAAGAGAATAAATCAGACTCTGAGACAGGCTCTAGATTAGTACAGCCTCCTGACATACATCAGTATTCAGAGACAATTGCAGTAATTCAGGATGCTAGTACAGTGCTGTCATATGATGCATTAGATGGGGTAGGAAAGATAAAAATAGCTAAGGCTAGGACTCCTCATGTAGATAAAGAGATCACGCTACACACTGACTATAATCATGGCTATATAAAAGAGGCAACAGTAATAGATTATATCTAATAAAAAGAAAGAGGTTTTGAGTTTGGGTAATTATGGTTTAGTAGGAAAGAAAGCAATAGTAAGAGAACAGCTAGAAATAGTGTTAATAGTGAAAGATTTTTCATGTGATGAGTTTATACCTTTTGTGGTTGTGGAGTGTAGAGGGACTATTTTCCCTTTGCTCCTTACAGAAATAGTAGTAATAGGAGAGGTGCTTTGTTAATGATATGTACTGTTTGCAGTAGAGAATTTAGTCCAGAGGATGAGTTAATTATTCTAAGGAGTAATGTACTCTGTTATAGATGTGCAGAAAAGATAGCTGAGGAGGAAAGCTAATGTTAGTTAGAGAGAATGAGCTTGAAATTGATTATGCTGAGGAGATAGATCCTTATGTAGAGACACTTTCTAAAGCGGTGGTAAGAGGTAATAAACTACAAGCCTGCAGTCCCTTTAGGGAGGAGCATACTCCTAGCTTTGCTGTTAATTTAGATAATGGTACATGGATAGACTCAGGAGCAATGGATGGAGATTGGTTTAAGGGTAATTTTACAAAGTTACTAGCGTTCCTAATGGGTGTTACCTATGAGGAGGCTGAGACTTACCTGATCGAAAAGTACAGACTGATCCTAGATGATGTAGATGCCCTTACCCTTAACATACAGTTAGAGGCTACAGAGAGCTACAGAGAGCTATCTTTGGATGATCTTAAGATGTTTGCCTTTAGGAACTCTTACCTTACTGATAGGGGTATTTCTGAGCAGGTACAGAGATCTTTTAAGATTGGATATGACAATAAAAGTAAAGCAGTAGTAATCCCATGGTTTGATAAGGATGGAAACCTCATTAATATTAAGTTTAGAAATACCGTTAATAAAGTATTTTGGTATCTAAAAGGAGGTCAGCCGATCAAACAGCATATCTATGGACTACACTTTATTTATAAAATGAAACTTAATAGAGCTTTTGTAGTGGAGTCTGAGACAGATGCCCTCTACCTTTGGTCTCATGGAATACCTGCAATAGCTTTAGGATCAGCCTCACTAAGTACTAAACAGGAGGATCTGATAATAAACAGTCCTATAGAGGAGTTAGTTTTAGCTTTTGATAAAGATGATGCAGGTAATAGAGCTAAGGAAACTGTTGGAAATCTATTCATGGGTAAAAAAAGATTATATGTAATGCCTATCCCTGATGGATGTAAAGATATTAACGATATACAGAGCAGTAAGCTTATCACAGCAACGAAAAGGGCATACTTAATAGAGCCTAAATTTTTATAATTTAAGACAGGGGTAAAAAGAATATAGCCTTTTCAGTAGTAAATGTAGCTATAACGGTTGTAATAGTTACAGTATACTGTTATAGTTACAAATGTAGTAAAAAGTATTACAGAAATGACAAATAAGACAGACAAATTAATAAAAATCTCTCTTGCTAGGGCACTCTTTATTTTTTTTGGTTTCATAATTACAGTATACTGATAACAAGTTACTGTAAGCATGGCTCATGATGAAAGTAGTTAGGTCTCATATAAGGTTACTTGAGGCTTTACTGCTTTTTTATGGGCTGTTTTATTTTCTATCTGATTACAGTATACTGCAATACACTTTAGGAGGAATACACAATGACAAACAAGACAAACTTATTACCAGATTACAAACTAGGAGAAATGGTTACACAATATCGAGAAACTAAGGATGATTTTATATTTAATGACATAAAAGAACAACTAGACAGCATCATACAGCAACAGGCTTACAGAGAATGGCACAAGTCAAGCGGTCTGAACTTAGAAAAAGATGACTTTGTACAGGTTGCTTATATTGGCTTAATGAAAGCTGTTAATACTTATACTGCAGAAAGAGGTTCTAATTTTGTATCTTATGTCTCTACTAATGTGAAATGGGCAATCAATGACTATATTTACAAAAAGCAAACTACTAAATCTGAGGAGTTTAACAGGGTAAGCCTATCCTTAGATTATAGTTATGGATCTGATGAGGGTACATTTATGGATACAGTAGAGCATCAGTTCGCTACTGATCCTGATGATGCATATAAAAACCTTATTGAGGAGCTAGACAGCGAGAACAGTCTAATTACTCAACTAAATACAATGGTAGTTAAATTTTCAGATGTTAATGAGGCAGACAGCTCTATTGTTAAAGCAGTAATATCTATTATATTATCAGATGCTACAGCTACCTCTAAGATAGTAAATGTAAAATTAGCTACAGCTTTCCCTGAGATAAAGTCAGCGACTTTAAGAAAGCGTAAGTCTAGGGCTATGTCAAGATTTACAGACTTTGCAAAAGAAAATGGCTTATCAATAGATTTGTCACAGTTCTAAGATAGGCTCTAATGATAATAGTGAGGTAGGGGAGTTAGGCATGAGTGCTTAGCTCTCTGATGACCTTACAATATCACTTTAAAAGATGGTTAATAGCAGTATTACAACAGTAGGGAGATAAGTCCTAAAGTTAGGTTATATTTGCTACCTCCTTATAATACAGCAACAGTCATAAAAGTACAATGGCTATTATAAAATTCTTATAGTTATTTTATAAAGTCTAATCATTCTTTCATACCCTCCTAGTAGCTCAAGTGGATAGAGTAACAGTTTCCTAAACTGCAGGTTATAGGTTCGAGTCCTATCTAGGAGATATTAGCAGGCACTTAAGAGCAAAGCTCTATACTTACCACTGATTAGCTCAGGTAGTATGTTAAGCATCTCTGCCTGCTATTTACACTCTTTATAGCTCAATTGGATAGAGCAACAGATTTCTACTCTGTAGGTTGTAGGTTCGACTCCTACTAAAGAGATAAGGTTGGTAAGAAATAACCTTACATTAATAGCTCATATTAGCAGATGGCTAAGAGCTGAAAAAGGGAGATAGGCATATGTCATCAGTAATTACAGCAAGAGGTAACAAAGCAAAAGAGAACGCAATTAAGGATAAACTAGATTTAAGTAAGATCTATCTAAGACTTAAAGAGGGACAGTCACACAAAGTAAGATTATTAGGGGTAGAGGACTATGTTGAATATTCAGCAGTAGGAGACTTTAACTTAGGTATTTACAATCAGGCTATCTCAGGACAAGAATCTCCCTTAGTTGTAGCTTTTGAAAAAGGCGGAGAGGAATTTTCAAACTTATATACTAAATCAAGGTATGTATTTGTATTTGGATCTGTAGAAACAGGAGAGTTAGTTGCATGGGATTGTTCTAAAACTCAAGCAAAAAACATGATCTCTACTATAGATGAGTATGCTGAGGATGTCTCAGAGATTGCTTTTAATTTTAAACGTACGGGCACTAAGACAGACACTCTTTACAGTCTTAATCCTATCATTAGATTAAAAGCAGAGGACAAAGAAAAGTTTGAGGCATTAAAAGACTTAACTGTTGAGGATGAGTATTTTGAGTCAATTATTAAGCCTAATGATGCTAAATTCTTAGCTAAGCTTTTAAAGGAGGCAGGGTTTGATGTTGAAACTCACTTACCTCATATTGATTTGTCAGAGGATGACAGTGAGGATGCTAAAGGAGAGCCTAATACAGGTGCTCCCTCAGTAACGATTGATATTACTGATGATGACTTACCATTTTAATAGAAACTAAATAGGAGGGAGGGGCTGTTATGCTCCTCTCTTTTTTATTTATATAGGAGGACTTATGAAAACAATAAAAATTATTATCTGTTTGGTAATGCTAATAACATATCCATTAACAGCTATAGAGGTAAATGCAGTAGAAAAAGTAGGTATTAGGGTTGTAAATGAGGAGTCCCTACTATCTGATCCTGAAACAATTGATAAGCAGGAGGACTTAGTTTTATATACCTCAGAGGAGGAAACAACAGAGGTAGCAGAGGAAGAACCTAAAGCAGATCCTGAGGTAGAGCCTGCTCCTATTGTAGAGGAAAAAATACCTGAGGCTGTCCCTGATGTAATCCCTGATGTAGAACCTGAGGCTGTCCCTGAGGCAACAGTACCTGAGACAGTATCTACTGTAGATGAGCCTGATCCAGAGCCTATCCCTACTCCTGAGCCTATCCCTGATCCAGAACCTGCAGAAACATCTACAGCAGGGGTAGAAAGTTATGATCTTTTAAGTAGATTAGTTGAGGCAGAGGCTCAAGGAGAAAGCTATGCAGGTAAGGTAGCAGTTGCTGAGGTCATTCTAAATAGAGTAGCCTCAGGACAGTTCCCTAACAGTATTGAGGGAGTAATCCTTGAGTCAGGGCAGTTTAGTCCTATATCTGATGGCAGGATTAATAATACCGCCTCACAATCCTCTAAGGATGCAGTGCAGGAGGCTATAGCAGGCTCTAATACAGTTGGAGGAGCGTTATTCTTTTATAATCCTGCAGTTACAGGTTATGTAGAATGGTTTGCAGTAAAGCAGACAACAGCAGTAATAGGTAATCATGAGTTTAAATTATAATTAATACGGTCACAACTATCTCATATCCTCTAATGGTAATTATGTAAGAGACAAACTATTAGGAGGAATTAGGATGAGATTGAGTGAGTTAATTAATGGTATACAAGCAGGTACGGTTGCAGATGGAACAGAGATTACTACTTTGTCAGGTAATAGAGTTATTTACAAAGACAATGAGCTTAAATGGGTAACTAGTGGAGGATATGAAAGCAGTACAGTAACAATAAATAAAATAAATATTGATAGGGATTGGAAAGTAGTAGATCCTAACAGAAAGAAAATTACCTTTGCTCAAGCTATGGATATGCTAAATATGGGAATAGCGTTA
>Ga0314774_1001389_pt1 | contig 15636 bp, 13 predicted proteins | sample MetaGCBIA2018_FD_204515 | JGI IMG/M metagenome (GOLD analysis project Ga0314774, IMG submission 204515) | Cryopeg brine microbial communities from Beaufort Sea near Barrow, Alaska, United States - CBIA 2018 | ecosystem: Environmental > Aquatic > Marine > Coastal | place: USA: Alaska | collected... | reverse complement strand
TTCCTTCAGACCCTGCCGTTGCCAGCAACGCCCTTGCGATTCGGATTGTCTTCCCCCTGATCGGGGTGACGCCCGTATCTTTCAACGAGCCGGGTTTGCCAGCTACGCTGGGCAAACCAAAAAAAGGGACACCTGATCGACAGGTGCCCCTTTGTTTTCAGATGAAAGCTATTCTAATAGTTTTCTACAAACAACTCAAAATGTTCCTGCGGATGAATACACGCCGGGCAGAGATCCGGAGCAGTATGACCATCATGAACATAGCCACAATTTCGACATTTCCAGGCAACTGCAGTCTCCTTCTTGAAGGCCTGGCCGGTTTCAATATTGATCAGCAGTTTACGATAGCGCGCCTCATGCTTTGCTTCAACCTTGGCGATAGATCGGAAAGCTTGAGCAACCGATGGAAACCCCTCCTTCTCGGCGATGTCTGCTGCCCCCGGATATAGAGATGTCCACTCCTCCTTCTCACCATCGGCTGCAGCCTTCAGGTTTTCTACGGTGGTACCAATAATCCCTGCAGGATACGTTGACGTAATCTCTACCATCCCCCCTTCAAGGAACTTAAAGAAACGTTTTGCATGCTCGCACTCATTCTCAGCCGTCTCGAGGAACAGCGCTTCAATCTGGCGATACCCCTCTTTCCGGGCGACAGATGCATAATAGGTGTAACGATTCCTGGCCTGAGATTCACCAGCAAAAGCGGCCAACAAATGCTGTTCGGTACGAGTCCCTTTTAAAGACGCCATGTTTATCTCCTTGAAATGAAAATAGTGTCGAAAATCCAAATAATCGATGAATGTCTAAATGAAAACAGAAGGGTAAAGAATACAGCAATATTAAAAAAAAACAATTCCATCAGAAAAACGGGGCCATGATCGGCCCCGCTTTTTTGTTAAACGATAACTAAACAATGATCATACCAGTTCGAGAAGTAAATCTCCCTGCTTGATCTGGTCCTCTTCTTTGAAATATATTTTCTTAACCACACCGCCCCGCTTGGTTTTAACTGCGGTCTCCATCTTCATCGCTTCGGTCGAGATCAGGGTATCACCCTCTTTCACCTTGTCCCCTTCGGTGACCAGTAATTTAAAGACTTTACCCGGCATCGGTGCACCAATCTGCTTGGTATCATCCGGATCAGCCTGGACATGGCTCGTATCCTCAGTCTCGATTGAGAGATCCTTAACCAACACCTGACGTGGCTCACCGTTGAGCTCAAAGTAGATATTGCGGGTTCCATCTGCATGCACTTTACCGATTGCATTCAGCTTAATGATCAGAGATTTACCAGGCTCAATATCAACCGTAACTTCATCTCCGACGTCAAGGCCATAGAAGAAGACCGGAGTCGGCATGAACGAGGTATCGCTATACTCCTGACGGTGTCGATCAAACGTCTCAAAGACACCCGGATAAAGCACAGCCGACAGTACGTCCCGATCGGAAACCTTGTGCCCCAACTTCTTCTCAAGCTCTGCCTTTTTAGCCGGGAAATCAACCGGTTCAAGAAGTTCACCCGGACGACAGGTCAAAGGTTGTTCCCCTTTAAGGATGATTTTCTGTAATTTTTTCGGAAAACCACCGTACGGTTGACCGATCATCCCTTTGAAGAAATCGATAACCCCTTGCGGAAATGCGAGATCATCACCCCGTTCAAGCACATCCTCCGGTTCAAGGTTGTTCTGAATCATAAACATAGCCATATCGCCGACTATCTTTGATGACGGCGTGACCTTAACCAGGTCACCGAACATGTCATTAACCTTACGGTACATCTCCTTACATTCTTCCCAACGATGTCCGAGTCCGAGCCCTTCGACCTGCGGCTTATAGTTGGAATATTGGCCACCCGGAATCTCATGGTGATAGACTTGGGCAGTACCGCTACGGAGTTCAGACTCAAACGGTGCATAGTAGCCCCGAACCGTCTCCCAATAATTGGCCAGTTTCTGAATGCCGGGCTGATCGAGCTGCGGATCCCAGGTCGACCCTTCCAGAGTCGCCAGCAGAGCATTCATGTTTGGCTGTGCGGTCAGACCGGAGACCGACGAGAGTGCCGCATCGACGATATCGCAACCCGCCCTGGCAGCCATCATCAGCATCGCACCGCCGTTACTTGACGTATCATGTGTGTGCAGATGAATCGGGATACCGATTTCATTTTTGAGAGCTTTAACCAGTTTTTCAGCAGCGAACGGTTTGAGCAGTCCGGCCATATCTTTGATCGCCAGAATGTGGGCGCCCATCTTCTCCAGTTCCTTGGCCATGTTGACGTAATACTCAAGCGGGTATTTGTCACGTTTCGGATCGAGGATGTCCCCGGTGTAGCAGATCGCCGCTTCACAGATGGTGTCTGATTTACGCACGGCATCCATAGCGACCTGCATCCCCTTGGTCCAGTTCAGCGAATCGAAAACGCGAAAGACATCGATACCGCTCTCGGCCGCCTTGGCGACAAACTCCTGAACTACGTTATCCGGATAGTTCGTATAACCGACGGCATTCGATCCACGAAGCAGCATCTGGAACAGGATGTTCGGTATCTTTGCGCGCAGGCGGTCGAGACGCTCCCACGGATCTTCGTTGAGGAAACGCATTGAGACGTCGTAAGTTGCCCCACCCCACATTTCCAGAGAAAACAGACCCCCACCTAGATGGGCGGTCGCATCGGCGATCCGGTCGAGATCGAAGGTCCTGAAACGCGTCGCCATCAGCGACTGATGAGCGTCGCGCATGGTCGTGTCGGTAATCAGCAGGCGCCGCTCCTTGCGAGCCCATTCAGCGAGACCTTCAGCCCCTTTTTCACGCAGGATATCGCGGGTACCGCGTGGGTACGCCTGGCTATAAGGGATCTCAGGCAGATCGGCATCACGCAGGTTATTGAAGCGCAGTTTTTTTTCAGGAGATATCCCCGGGTAGCCATTGACCGTGGTGTGACCGACAAACGACAAGATTTTGTTAGCGCGGTCCTTTTTTACTGCCAATTCGAACACTTCCGGGTGATTATCAAGAAAACTGGTATTGCAGGTCCCTTCCAGAAAAACCGGGTGTGTGATCACCTTTTCCAAAAAACCGATATTGGTCTTGACGCCACGAATCCTGAACTCCTGCAGTGCGCGATGCATGGTACGCGACGCATCAGCAAAGGTTAATCCCCATGCAGAGATCTTGACGAGCAGAGAATCGTAATGTGGAGTAATGACCGCACCGGCATAACCGGCCGCTGCATCGAGACGGACGCCGAAACCGGCAGCAGTTCGAAACGCCTTGATCGTACCAAAATCAGGGGCAAAGTTATTGAGCGGATCCTCAGTCGTGATTCGCGACTGAATGGCATATCCACGCAACTCGATATCTTTCTGACTCTTGATGTTAATCTCAGGGTCAGAGAGCTTATACCCCTCAGCGACACGGATCTGAATCTGAACCAGATTGCGCATCGTCACCAATTCGGTCACTGTATGCTCAACCTGAATGCGAGGATTCACCTCGATAAAATAGAATTTTTCTTCCTGATCCATCAGGAATTCGACCGTACCCGCATTGACGTAATTGACCGCTTTGGCAATTTTCAGTGCGTAGCCGCAAATTTCTTCACGCTTTTTATCGGTCAGGTAAAGAGACGGGGCAATTTCAATCACCTTTTGATGACGGCGCTGTATCGAGCAATCCCGCTCATAGAAATGAACCAGGTTTCCATGTTTATCGCCCATGATCTGGACTTCAACATGTTTGGGATTCTCAACATACTTTTCCAGAAAAATGTCAGCATTGCCGAATGCCGCCTTGGCTTCTGAAGCTGCAGAGCGCATCCCTTCCAGGAGCTCTTTCTGATTCTGCGCCACCCGCATACCGCGCCCCCCACCGCCGGCAGATGCTTTGACGATGATCGGGTAGCCCGATTCCTTGGCGAAGATCAACGCCTCCTCATCGGTTGTAATCGGGTGGTCGGTGCCGGGGACAATCGGCACTCCAGCCTCAAATGCGACCTTTCGTCCTGAAACCTTATCGCCGAGTCGTCGCTGAATCTCGGGGGTGGGTCCGATAATAGTGATTCCGGCCCGCTCACACGCCTCGGCAAATTCGGCGTTCTCGGACAAGAAGCCATAACCGGGGTGGATTGCATCGACATCCAACCTTCTAGCGAGGTTGATAATCTCATCAATATTCAGATAAGCATCAACCGGACTCTTCCCTTTACCGATAAGATACGCCTCATCGGCCTTGTAACGATGCAAAGAGAGACGATCCTGTTCAGAATAGATCGCAACGGTGCTGATACCGAGTTCAGTACATGCGCGAAAAATACGAATCGCAATTTCACCACGATTGGCCGCCATGATTTTTTTGAATTTTTTCACAGACATAAAACAAACCTCCGATAAATCATAGAATCTAGTTATAATTTTAAACATAAATTAAAAGTTACATTGAGAATAAAGCCTTTGACTCAGATCATAATTTAACGTAAATAATTTTAGCCAAAGTTAATTTAAACAATAAATTTAGCGACTTACGCCGTAATGCAAATGATATATAAACAATCAAAACCGTATCATGTCAAGATGTAATATCGTTCTATTTTGTAACCATTCGTAATCTATGGATATTTTTACTTCAAATCACATTGTTTGCGCTATATCTCATTTTAATCCCTTTTATCGCAAAAAAATATTAAATGTCAGTATCTTAAAGATTGGAGAATAAAAGAGACCTTGTCCTTTATTCAAAACCATGCAAACATAAAATCGTCAAAATTATGACGTAAATTTTTTATGAGGTGAATATGAACAGTGAAACCAATATTCTCTTAATTGACGATGACAAAAACAGTCGCGATGTTCTGACCTCCCTTCTCACTACATCTGGCCATATTGTCCAGGCTGTCGATTCAGCTGAAAAAGCTTTGGAAATATTAAAAGAGCAGTCGGTTGCTATTATCATAACCGATCTCAACCTCCCTGGAGCCAGTGGCATAGATATTCTGAAATGGGCAAAAGAGAACGCCCCTGACTCCAGCGTCATACTGATCACCGGTATGGGGTCAGCTGAATCAGCGGTCACAGCAATGAAGGAAGGGGCTTTTGACTACATCACCAAGCCGCTTAACATTAAAGAGCTCCAGATCGTTATTAATAAAGCGCTGGTCAATCGGCAGTTAATCGATGAAAACCGTTATCTAAAACAACAACTTCATGGCAAATATAATTTCGATAAAATCATCGGCACAAGCCTGGCGATGCAGCGCGTGTTCCAACGGATGGAAAAGATTTGCCACACCGATTCAACGATCCTGATCCTCGGTGAATCCGGAACGGGTAAAGAGTTGGTTGCAAAAGCGATCCATTTTAACAGCCCACGTAAAGATCATCCTTTTATTGCGATCAACTGTGGGGCGATTCCTTCAGAGTTGTTAGAGAGTGAACTGTTTGGGCATGTGCGAGGGGCATTTACCGGCGCAATTGCCGACAAACCGGGCAAATTTGAATTGGCGAATCGCGGAACGATTTTCCTCGACGAAATTTCGACGATGCCGATGATGTTGCAATCAAAACTACTTCGTGTCTTGCAGGAATATGAATTTGAACGGGTCGGCGCGGGAAAAACTCTCAAGCTCAATGTCCGCGTTATTTCAGCGACAAATTCTCAATTGGAGACAGAGGTCAAAAAAGGGAACTTTCGGGAAGACCTCTTTTATCGCCTGAATGTTATCCCTATTCAGCTGCCGTCACTGAAAGAACGGCATGAAGATATCGCACTGTTGGCCAGGTATTTCCTGAAGAAATGTAGTGAAGAAATGTCACGGGGAAACATGACAATAACCAGACAAGCATTGACTGCAATGGAACAGTACGACTGGCCTGGAAATGTTCGGGAGATGGAAAATGTGATTGAACGAACAGTCGCCCTGACCGATGGTGCCGTTATAGATATAAACGACCTGCCGACGACTATAAGCAAATTACAACTGGAAGAGACGCTTAATTTCCCGCATCCAAAAATAACCTCTGAGGGTCTGGATCTTCAACAGGTGATGATCACCATCGAAAAGGAACTGATTGAGGAGGCATTACGTCTTTCTGCCGGGATCAAGGCTAAAGCAGCAAAACTTCTCCAGATGAATCGAACCACTCTGGTTGAGAAGATAAAAAGGCTCGATATCACATAAATCGAGTCGAGAAGAGTTGAATCGTCTGCTGCACCTCTAAACTGAGATCAATAAACTTGACCCCGAGTCCAAGCGGATAATTTGGTTTGGTCGGACTGGGGCGCGTATTGCGCCAGGAGACCATTCCTTTACATTTTATTTTAGAATGATCTTTGAACGGCAATACAAATTCTATTGCAATAACACTGTTTAAATTTAGCAAATCACTCGTTTCGATAAATACCCCACCACTACTGATATCGAGACATTTACCATTAAATCTGGAACCGTCGCCGCCGGCACTGTTGTATTGGAAACAAACAGGGAAAAGACAAGTCCGTCTCGGTTCGCGGACAGTCGGAAGAAACTGTCGACCCATCTCAAGAAACTTATGTCTGTCAATCGGCTTAGTGAGAATACCATCGCTGGAGGAATTCTGACAGGCTGACAATTGTACCGGATCACCTTTGTCACATATCAGAATTACCGAGGCCTGTTTGGAACCGGCAAGCGCTTTGATTTGGTGACAGCAATCGACTCCAGACACCTCCGGCAAATCGGCCGCAATATAGGTCAACTCTGGCGTCTGTTCTTTCCAGAGCGTTATCGCTTCTTCTGCAGATGAAGCTTCCAAAATTTCTGCCGGTGTCTTAGAGAGGAACTGACGCTCAATACTTCTAAAAAACCTGGAACTATCAATGATAAGAATTTTCAAACCCTGAATCATGCCACCCCCTACATTTTCCAAAGACTGTAATACTCAACGGCACACATTTCAAACGAGTCATATTAACCCGCCCAGACCGGATCTAACAGATAAAATCAGCAGATATCTTCACGGTCACCGTTGAGAAGTTTCAGCACATCTTTCATATCAGTCCAAACCTCACGTTTGGCGAGTGGATTTTGTAACAGGTAGGCGGGATGAAAGGTCGGCATGACAGAGATCCCCTGGTACTGTTGCCACTTACCTCGCAGTTTTGAAATAGGTGCATCGGACTTCAAAATAGCTTGAGATGCAAATTGTCCGAGAGTGACAATAACTTTAGGCCGAATCGACTCCAGTTGACGGATCAGGAACGGCTCGCAAGCAGCAATCTCGTTCGGGTCGGGATAGCGGTGGTTTGGCGGTAAACATTTAACAATATTGCAGAGGTAGACATCGTTGCGAACCATCCCCATTGCATTCATAATACGATCCAGTAGTTGCCCTGGCTCACCAGCAAAGGGAGCACCAAGACGATCCTCTTCCTCCCCGGGTCCTTCACCGATAAAAACAAGCTCCGCATTCGGGTTGCCAGCACCAAAAACAAGGTTTGAACGACCAGAGGCCAAAGAACAACGCTGACAGTTATCGAGATCAGACTCGATTTTGATCAAAGTATCGTCTATACTCTGCAAAGAGGTGTCGGGACCAGAGAGCGTCTCAACACTCCCTACGGGGTGACTATAAACTTCGCCGAGCCCCAGACGTTGTAAATCTTCTAAAATTCCGCGGGCTTGTCCCACAGCATTTTGCAGTTCCGATTGCAGTTCATTCGGCATAGTTTCTTTACCGGTCCCGTCAAGGCCTATCACTCTTTTAACACATACAAAGAAATGCGGCCAACCATGGCTTTAAGTATACTCACACTCGTACTATTACTAATCTGCTTGCCGACAAATGCCTCTGCCTGGGGTATCGGTATCCACCTTCAACTCGGTTCGCAGATACTCGATCAGGTGGCGCTGCTTCCGGCCGGGATTCAAACAATTCTTTCAAACAACTCGTACGACTTTCTCTACGGCTGCATCAGCGCCGACATTACGCTCGGTAAAAAATATACACATCACTTACAACATTGTCACTCCTGGCTTATGGGGAAAAAAATCCTCGAAGCTGCTGACAGCGACCGACAACGTGCTTGTGCTTACGGCTATCTGGCTCACCTTGCTGCCGATACGGTCGCACATTCCTATTTTGTGCCGTTCAAAATGATCCGTTCATTTAATACCGTCATGCTTAAACATACCTATTGGGAGGTACGCGTTGAGGCGTGTGTTGACGATAAGAGCTGGCTTTTGGCCAGAGAAATTGCGCAGAAAAATTTCGCCGTTAACGACGAAATGATGCGTAAGGTTCTATCTAATACTCTCTTCTCTTTCGGGACAAATAAACGGATTTTCAACTCATTATTGCTGCTGAACAGACTTCAACAGTGGCAAAAGATGATCCGTTCTTTATCGACAAACTCCAAATGGTCATTACCGGAAGAGAATCTCAATGAATACCTTTCGTTAGCCCACGAAGCGGTTTTCAGCGTCCTTAATGACCCTGAATCCCCTTACCTGCAAGCCGACCCGACCGGTGCACGCTCCCTCAATGCCGCACGCATTCTACGTAAAAACCTCAAAGCAGTCTGGCTGTCCGGAAAAATGACTGAAAAAGATATCGAAATCTATCTGGAGGAGCTCCGTCCGAAATTTAAACAGGGGATTCTCCGCCAGAGAGAGATCATGGAACTCCTGTCAGAGGATATCTAAACAGCCCGCAACCCCTTGATCCGGTCGAGTAAGATGTTGGCGACCTCAGTTTTTGGCAGCAAAGGGAGTTCTTCTTCCGAACCATCACGAAACAAGAAACGGACGGCATTGGTGTTGACTTCAAAACCGGCATCGATCCGAGACACGTCATTGGCAACAATCAGATCAACATTCTTCTGTTCCAGCTTCTTGCGAGCGTTGCCAATCAGATCATCCGTTTCCGCAGCGAAACCGACCAAAAGTGCGTCCAACCCCATCATCCCGAGAGATGCCAGGATATCCGGGTTTTTCTCCAGTTCAATCGACCAATGCTCCTGTCCTTCTTTTTTAACCTTCCCCTCAGCACGAACCGTCGGTCGATAATCAGCGACAGCAGCAGCCTTGATCACCACAGTTGCTTCGCGAGCTCGGTCGAGAACAGCTCCGTTCATCTGCTCGGCAGAGACGACATGAATGGTCTCGACACCACGTGGGGAGTCGAGAGCTGTCGGGCCGGAAATAAGGACGACTTTAGCCCCTCTCGCAGCGGCTGCGCGAGCAATCGCATACCCCATTTTTCCTGAAGAATAATTAGACAAATAGCGCACCGGATCAATCTCCTCACGAGTTGGACCGGCTGTGATCAAAATCGTCTCTGAAGATAAATCAGAAGGGCGCAGAGAGGTCAGAGATTCGGCAAACAGCTGTTCAGGATCTGGAAGTTTCCCTTTACCTTGCCAACCACAAGCGAGCTCACCGATTTCCGGCTCAATAAAACGGTAGCCGAGCTTCTCCAACCGAACCTGATTGCTACGATAAATAGGATTTTCAAGCATATTGGTATTCATCGCAGGTGCAAAGAGAACAGGCGCCTTTGTCGCCATTATCGTGGTTGTGAGCAAATCATCCGCGATACCGCTTGCGACCTTACCGACGAGATTGGCGGTCGCTGGAGCGACAATCAAAAGGTCAGCCCGGTCGGCCAAGGAGATATGCCCGATCTCCTGTTCCTGAAAAAGATCAAACAATTCAGTGTGAACCGGATTGCCCGAGAGGGTCTGAAATGTCAATGGTCCAACAAATTTCTGCGCCGACCGGGTCATGACAACATGGACGTCGGCCGCTCCCTTCTTATAGAGACGGAGCAGCTCAACCGCCTTGTAAGCAGCGATGCCACCACAGACACCGAGAACTATCGTTTTACCTTTCAACATATCTTCCCCTCTTCCCATTATAGAGAGACAAACGGATTTGAAATTTTCTCATATCCGATCGAAGTGTCCGGACCATGACCAGGATGAACAACCGTCGCATCCGGTAAGACCAGGAGTTTTTCGCGAACGCCCCGAATCAGCAGCTGATGATCACCTCCAGGGAGATCGGTGCGACCGATCGACTCTGCAAACAAGACGTCTCCTACAATTAAATGCTGCTCGACATGTAAACAGACGCTCCCCGGAGAATGCCCAGGAACATGGATGATATCTATTTTCAAGTTGCCGACCTGCAACAGATCCCCTTCCGAGATGAGACGATCCGGCATCGGAGAATCTTCAACCGTGAGTCCATACACCGATGCATGCATATTCGCCTGCTGAAGAAACGGAACATCATCAGAATGAATGACAAGCTCGGCTCCGGTTGCCGCCTTGATCCGTTTATTAGCGCCAATATGATCGAAATGCCCATGGGTGTTAACAATCATAACCACATCACAATCTGCAGCCGCCACCGCTTGCAGAATCAATGCAGCATCGGCACCGGGATCAATCACAGCCGCTTTACCGGTCTCTTCACAAATCAACAGATAACAATTAACCTGTAGAGGACCAACAACTATTGCTTCAATTTTCATCACTTTTATCTCCTGAGGAGCTGACAACTGGTAAGCCGATTTTCGCCGTTTTCAGGCGATCAGCAAGGGTAGCCCCGAGAGGTTGTGCGCCTCTCGACACTGCCGTTTTCGGTTTTGACATGGGGGGTGCAGAAACTTCTATTTCAGGTTCAATGCGCGCTTCATCCTGCTCCCCTTTATAAAAATATTGATCATAAAGTCGATGATAACCGGTCCATGCCGACGAACTGTGTTTCTCTTTTGAGAGGTGGGTCCGGATACCATTGATTTTTGAATCGAGATCATCGGCATAACTGAGAATAACCGCCTCAACTGTTTTCGGTCGTTTAGGCGAGCCAAATTCATACTGGCCGTGATGCGACAACAACAGATGTTTCAAATGAACAGCATCAGACTCAGGAAAAGCGTCAATTTCTGCCAACTGCTCATCGACCATCTGTACACCGAGTATAATGTGTCCGAGAAGCTTGCCGACGTCGGTATACTCGAAGCTTCGCCGATACTGCAGCTCACGAATCTTACCAACATCATGTAACAGGGCGCCGACAATAAGCAGGTCGCAATGCATATCACCGTACTGTTGACAAATTGTTTCAGCCAAATCCGCAACCGCTAAAGAATGCTCCAGCAAACCGGCTAGATAGGCGTGATGCATCGATTTTGCAGCGGGTGCGGTGCAATAATCATCCAGAAAACCAGGTCGTTCCAGAAAGGATTCCATCAAAGCCCGAAAATGACTGGCTGAAATCTTGGAAATTTTCAGACGCAAACGGGATTCGAGGTCACCCCTCCCAAACTGCGAAACCGGCAAAAAATCAGCAAGATCGACAGTCGTTTCATCCTGTCGGCGCATCTCCTTCACCACAACTTGCATTTTCTCCATATAGAGACTGGCTCGGCCCCGCAGAAAGATAAAATCATCCTTGGCAAAACTTTTCGCCAGAAGATCGGCGTTATCCCAGACCCGGCCTTCTATCTCTCCGGTCCGATCAATAATCTTAAGGACCAGATACGGTTTCCCATTTTTAGCCACAGCGAGAGTAAGGTTGCGCAGAAGAAAAACACCTTCCACTTCATCACGATCTTTTATCTGATCAACATACAATTTTTTCAATTTAAATCTCCAGAGCTTACCCGACTGGCAATCTGCTCAGCCGTCTTGATTCCATCAATTGCAGCACTCATAATTCCGCCAGCATACCCTGCCCCTTCACCGACAGGAAACAGACCGGCATGTGAGAGCGACTCACCGGACTCTTTATCCCTCTGAATACGAAGTGGAGCCGAGGTGCGTGATTCAATCCCGACCAGAGTCGCTTCACGCGTTATAAAACCATGCATTTTACGCTCAAAATGTGGTAGCCCCCGCATCATCACATCGCAAATTTCAGCGGGCAGGACTCTTTTCAGATCGGCTTCCGACACCCCTGGACGACAGGTTGAGACCAGAGGGCCCGACCCCATCTCCATAAAATCGAGCAGATTCTGAGCAGGTGCTTTATACTTGCCACCACCTGCCTTGAATGCGACCTGTTCCCACTCTCGCTGGAATCTGACACCGGCCAGAACATCATCCCCGGCAAAATCCTCACCCCTTACAGAGACCACGATTGCACTATTTGAGAATCGATCCATTCTGGAACTTGAACTCATGCCGTTAACGACCATTCCCCCCTCTTCCGAACAGGCTGTGATGACAGAACCGCCTGGACACATACAAAAAGAATAGCAGCCGCGTCCGGTCTCACGATCATTATAACTTAAGCGATAGTCGGCAGTCGGGAGAAGGTGATGATCGGCATGACCGTATTGAATCTGATTGATCAACTGACGCGGATGCTCGACCCGCAGACCGATTGCAAACGGTTTTAGCTCCATCTGCACTCCGGATTGTGCAAGCATCTCATAGGTATCACGTGCACTATGGCCAGGAGCGAGAATAAAACTGTCACATCGGCATTCAGTCTGACCGAGAATACCGGCTGTCACCCGACCTTTATGAGTCTGCAAACCTTCTAACTTTGTATTAAAATGAATCTGTACTCCAGCAGCAATTAACTTTCGTCTGATCCCGACCAGAACAGTGTGAAGGATATCTGTGCCGAGGTGCGGTTTAGCCTCGACCAGTATACTCTCAGGAGCACCACATTCAACCAAGGTTTCAAGGACCATTCGATGCCAGACGGAATTGACCCGGGTCGTTAATTTCCCGTCGGAAAAGGTCCCTGCCCCCCCCTCCCCAAACTGTACATTACTCGTCGGGTCAAGCAGCCCTTCCCCCCAAAATTTCTGAACATCAACAGATCGCTCTTCGACCGGTTTACCCCGTTCGATCAAGGTTACATCAATACCACGGCGGGCTAAGTGTAGAGCAGAAAATAGGCCGGCTGGCCCCATCCCGACGACCAAAACCTTGTGCGGTCTGCTCACTTTCCACTCTGCGACTTCGTTTGCCACAGATGCAACGGTCAGACGTTGATCGTCTAAAAAAGCAGAAAGAATGACCCGCTCATCAGGGACGGAAAAGGAGACCGTATAAATAAGCCGTACATTCGGTTTTTTACGGGCATCAACTCCGCGTCTAACAATTATCAAATCGGAGATCTGATCCGCTGTCAGATTTAAATAATCTGCAACTTTAAGCGGGAGGAGACTCTCATCCTCATTCAGATGCAGTGGAATTTCGCGTAAAAAAAGTGTCACGTTGAGGATACCAGTAACGATTAGAGATGAAAAAACTACAAAATAGACGATCGGGTGAGCGGGAGGGTAATCGTGAACTCAACCCCCCCTTCAGGACGGTTCAGGGCTGAAATACGACCATCATGGCTCTTAACAATTCTCAACACGGTCGACAGACCAAAACCTGTCCCCTGCTTTCGCGTCGTAAAAAATGGGTCAAAAATACGGTTTAAGTTTTCTACAGGGATGCCTGGTCCGGTATCCGCGACAGATATTTCCAGTTGCGAATCTACTTGTTTCAGTCCAACGAGAAGATCCCCCCCGGTTGGCATAGCCTGTAAGGCATTAGAAAAAAGATTTGTAAATATTTGACCAATCTCTTCCTCATCGGTCCGTATCTCAGTGGAACCTGAACAGATATCGGTTTCCAACGTAATTCCCTGCGTCTTTAAATGCTCTGAAAAAGTTAAAAGTGTATCTTGAATGACTTGAGAAATTGAAACATTAACAAGATCAACGACCGATCGTTCGCTAACTTTGAGCAGTCGCACGAGCAGTTGATCAATCCTCTCTATTTCAGCGATGATTTTATCGGGGTAGCCAGCAACATCACCCTCCAGAGGAGACTGATTCAAAACTTGAGCAAACAGACTAATGGCATTTAAAGGGTTTCGAATTTCATGCGTCAGACCGGCGGATAGGTGCCCGAGGGCTCCGAGTTTTTCAGCTTGAATAATTTCACCCTGCGCCTCTTCAAGTGCTCGTGTTTTCAGTTCAACACGTTTTTCGAGCTCCCGGTTCCAGTCAGCAATTTCGGCTAGCAGACGCTCTCTTTCTGCCAGGAGGTCACGGTTGCGCAGTTCAATCCGCCGCAACCGTAGAACATTTTCGATTCGATCAATGAGGGCCTGATTATTAAACGGCTTACGAATATAATCGTAAGCGCCAGACTTCATGACTTCAACGGCTAAATCTTCGCTCCCCTTGCCTGTAAACATAACAACATAAGAGGAGGGGGAGAGCCTCCGCAACTCACTCAGAGTTTGCATGCCGTCCATACCAGGCATCATATAATCGAGCAAAACCAATGCAGGCACAGACTCTTCAACTAATTTTAAAGCCTCTGATCCAGACGATGCCGTTATAACAACGTGACCACGCGTTGTCAAAACCATCGCCGTCAGATCACGTATAACCTTTTCATCATCAACAATCAGAATCGTTTCTGACATAAGCTGTTCCTCAAAACAAAAAATGTACGCTATCGAGGTGACAGCATACATTTCAATCTTGGCGATTGACAAGAGAAAACGCGGCTTTGCTTTATTCAGATGGCATTTCGATCCGATCTAAAACTTCCTATAAATTGATCTTATTGTATCCGAATGGTCATGACCGGAATTTTTGACTTTCGCACAACCTTTTCCGCGGTACTTCCGAACAGAACATGATCAAGACCGGTTCTACCATGCGTCCCAAGGACGATCATATCAACCGACTCCTCTTCTCCCTTTTTAAGGATTTCGTCATAAGGGATACCGGCGACAACAATCGGTTCAATGCGTTCATTCCCCTGAGAATGTGACTTAATGAACTTATCCATCATTTTTCCAGCACTTTCCGCCATCTCATCTTCCAGTTTATCAATTGAAATGTGAGGAACATAAAATCCACGTAAATCGACGAGTTCATTAATTACGTGCAGCACTAACAATCTGGCATCAAAACGATTTGCAACGGTAAAGGCATATTCAAAGGCGTGATCAGAACTTTCAGAAAAATCAGTGGCAAACAAAATTGATTTAAAATCTTTCATCTCAGAAACTCCTCTTTTAAGTGCAATTTAGATTAAAGCAAGCCAAAGGGATTACGTTGTGCGATAACGCCCATAACCGACTTAAGCGCGTCAAGTTTAATCGGTTTACATAAATATTCTACCGCCCCTAAATTCATAGCCTGTATATAAGAATCGGCTCCAGAAGATGCCGTTAGAATGATGACATTTATCAACGGATAATCTTGTCTGACGATACGTAAAAAATCAAAGCCATCGAGATTCGGCATATTCAGGTCAGAGATTACCAGACTAAAAGAACCATTGCGTAGATATTTTAGTGCCTCATAACCATCTTCAGCAGATTGAACAGCAAACCCTTCAGCCGACAACAACTTAGACATTCCCGTCCGAGTATTTTCTTCGTCGTCTACGACAAGGATGTTTCTAAAAAATTTATGAATGGATGCTTTACAGTGCATAGCTGAGATATTAGCAGGATGGAGGGCGCTGTCAAGCGAAGGGACAACAGTTTAGAGCCTTGGTTTTTGTAACTATTCAGCAAAAAAGTTCTTGACACGGTTTTTTGATTAAAACGCCAACTTGACGCGCCATTCAGTGCACTTGTCAGATTGGTTCAATAATGGCAGCTCTCTCGGCTTCAGTCGCTTA
>Ga0314774_1001386_pt1 | contig 15644 bp, 12 predicted proteins | sample MetaGCBIA2018_FD_204515 | JGI IMG/M metagenome (GOLD analysis project Ga0314774, IMG submission 204515) | Cryopeg brine microbial communities from Beaufort Sea near Barrow, Alaska, United States - CBIA 2018 | ecosystem: Environmental > Aquatic > Marine > Coastal | place: USA: Alaska | collected... | reverse complement strand
TATCTTCCTCTTTTACCCTACTAGAGCTTCTTGAAACAATATCATAATCAAAATTTCTACCACTAAATGTTCTAGGGATTGAAAAAGAAAAACCATCAATTATTGTAAAATTACTCTTTCTACCAGCCTGTTCAAAAAGAGTGTCATAATTCAGCGTATATATTTTTACTCTTGGTGATGTAACTTTTCTTTTAGTAATTTTTTCAATTAATTCTATATGAGGGCTACTATCTGGTAATTGTAATGTGCATTTGTCTTTTATAATTCCCTCAATAATTTTAGTTATTCCATCAATTTTTAAAGGAACTTCTCCTTTTTTTGGATTATCTTCAACATAATCCTTTGCTATATTTGCAAGAGAAAGTAATTTCTCAAGGTTTTTTATATATTCGTCTTTTCCATCTTTGTCCTTATACTTAACCAATACACAAAACCTTATAAGGTTATCTTTTGTTAATTTATTTTCTACTTCATCCCATAACTGAGACATTAAGTGACCAACTGTTGTTTTTCCAATTTTAAAAGAAGCTCCTGCACCTGTTAAAACTGCTAAATTTTCAAATTGATTATTTAAAAATTGTGAATACATTTTACGTTTTGAAGCAATTGCATATTCTAATTTATATTGGTTGTCATCGTTTTCCTTAAATTCATGTTTTTTACTATCAATATAAACATCTGTTACTTCTTTTTTTCCATCTCGTTCTATTGAAACCGATTTTTCTCCATTAAGATATATACATTCTCTTTTCATCTTTTAACAATTTTTTTTAAATTAAAGTAACTTGAGTATTTCTTCTTTAAAAAGGTCCAAATCTATAACTTCCTCATCCTCATTATTAAAAATACACATAATTTCGCCAGCTCCTCTAATATCAATTTCATGACGCTTATATTTTTTCCCTGGTATATGTTTTATGAATTTAATTAATTCTGTAGGATCTGAATAATGTAGGACTGTCCAAACATTTTCATCACTGTGATTTTCGGCGTATTCAATTTTATCTGGTCTAACCCAATATCCTATACCTCTCAATCTTTCCGTTCCTGTTACCTCAACTTTCATTAAAATATTAGCTGGGTCTTCTTTTAATACAATATTCAAATCAGGCACTCCTTTTTCCTCTGGATGTTCTTTAATTAATTCATTACTGTCCGCACCAAATCCAACAATTTTCACAAGTAATCTATCATCTATTCCTTCTATAATTTCTTTAATTCTATCAATTCTAACTTTTTCTTTTTTCCAAGCATCTTCAGCATAGGCCTGTTTCCAAAAAAAATTCTCCTTTTCTTTAAGATCTTCACATGTGATATCACTTCCAACTTCCAAATTCATAGCTTGAAATGTTCTTTTTCTAATTCCTGCGCAAAAAACCCCATTAATAAACACATTAACTCTATCTTTACTATTAACTTGATTTGATATTTTCGTAATTTTAGGCATAATTAAAAATATTTAGGCATTTGATTTAAAATTAGAGTCATCTCATCTTCTTTTAAACCAAAAAGGTTATAAAATGTAAAATCAATTTTTGTTTGCAATTCACTATTTGTTTTCTTTAAATGATTTATTTCTTTTAATTTTTTAGTATAAATTTCAAACCATTTATATTCTTGCTCTGAGCTTAAATAATCTAATCCATCAACCTTTTTTAACTTATTTATATTTTTTATAAAAACATTAAAATTAATTTCATCCCATTCAAGAAGTCCTTTTGGTATATCTTTTCCTAATAACAACATCTCAGAGAAATAGTCACTGAAATTTGATCTGATTTTAGAAATATCTAAACTTGTTTTTTCTAATTTAATGATAAAATCAATTAAATTAGTTTTTGTGTTATCATCTATTTTTGGAACAGGTATCCTTTCAGTTATAGCATTATCAAAATGCATAGTTCTAATGGCTTTACCAAAAATAAATCGATATGCAAACCAATTAATAATTTTGGAATTTAATAATGCTGAAATAATCTCAGATTGATAATTACTATTGATTGAAATTTGATTAATCGTATCTAATATTACGTAGTTTTCATCTAAAATCAATGGAGCACATGAAATAATTTTAATATGTTCTACTGGATTTTGAACGTGAGAAACTATATTTTGAACCAATACAGAATTTGGATTAATAAAGTTTTTTTTATCCGATACAACTATAGAATTATTGATTTTTCCCTTAAAATTACTTAATCCCTTTCTTTGAATATTCGCACCACCTAAAACAAAAGTATCTCCTTTTTCAGAAACTTCTTTTTGAAAACTCCCACCTCTTTGATTTATTGAAATATCATTTAAGAATTGCCCTATATTAAGTATTTTTTTTCCTATTTTTAACTCTTCATCTGATATTCCATTTAATAAAAATCCAAACTCATTAAAAGTTTTTTTAGAAATATCACCAATCTTTAATATTTCCAGATCTTTTCGCAAAGATGAAATGTAATAGTCAGTATTTAATGATTTAGTAAATTGAACTATTAATTGTTCTAATTTAACTTCACTCCAAACCTTTCCACAATCAACAATTTCCGTTATATTCTTTATGAGATATTCTCTTATTGGTTTGTAATTTGATGTAAAAGAAAAAGATTTTGGAATTATAAATCCTAAATGCCCTTTTTCTTTTAATAAATCATGAGATAATTTTAGAAATGAAATTACTGTTTCTGAACCTCCACTAATATAATTTTTATTAAGATAACTTTGGGTTTGTTGATCTAATTTAGCACCATAAGGTGGATTACCTATGATAATATCAAAACCACCTTTATCGAATATTTGAGGAAACTCCTTTTGCCAATTAAAGGCTTTATCGCCTGCAATAGCAACATCATCTATTAAACTGTTGCCACATTTAATATTGTTGTTTAAATCGTTTAATTTACGGTTTGGCTGTGCAGTTCTCAACCATAAAGAGAGTTTGGCAATTTCAACGCTTTCTTCATTTAAATCTACCCCAAACAAGTTGTTTTCCAAGATGCTTTTTTCAACATCGCTCATCACCATAGCATCTCCAAACAGTTTGGCTTGTAATTCATCAATATATTTGTGTTCGTTTATTAAAAAGTCCAATGTCTGGTTTAAAAAAGCGCCAGAACCACAAGCAGGATCGCAAATGGTAAGTTGCAACAACCAGTTTCTATACTCTGTAAGTTTATCTATTAAGGCTTTTATGGTTTTTTTCTGTCTTTTTTTGTCGGCAATATATTCTTCTTCTACAATTTGTAGTTCATTTTTCTTTTCTTTACAAAGTTTCCCAACTGTATTTTCAACAATGTATTTTGTAATGTATTTAGGCGTATAAAAAACACCTTCTTTTTTGCGTTTGGTTTTGGATTTGTCAATGATTTCTCCCTCCAATTGCGCTTTAATTTCATCTAATTCATTTAATGAATTTTCAAAAATGTGTCCTAAAATATTAACATCAACTTCACTATCAAAATCGTATTCAGAAAGATTTTTAGTGTGTTTATACAATAAATCATTATCAATTTTGATTGTATCTAAAATAGTATCAGGTTTAAATAAACCTCCATTGTATGCGAAAATATCGTATCTCTCACCTTTTCTACCTGTGTTTAAAGCCTTGAAATAGTTTTTAAACAAACCATATAACGGATAATCATCACTAAATTCATTCAGACTTTCCCATTTTTCCAATATTAAACGAACTGAATTTGGTGGCAATAATTGGCGGTCTTCAGCAAAAAACAAGAATAAAAACCGATCCAATAATTTTTGTGATTTTTTAAAAAGTTCCAAAGCATCAAATTGAGGGTTGAGTAACACTAAATTTTGATGTAATTCTCTTTTAAATAAGGAGTAGTCGTTGTATAATTTTTTTGTTATGGCATCTTCTTGGCTTATAGATTGCTCCTTTATTTTTTTTGGAATATCTTTTTCTATGTTTTCATAAGCCAAACACAAGTACAGTAAATTAAATTCCTTTTCTGTAAGTGTAAATAAATTAAACTCAATATACTCAATGGCATTGTCTATATAAAACCGAAGTTTTTCAAAATTAGAAGTAATGATATAAGTACACTCTGGCTGGTTATTTTTGTAGCCAAAAGCCTGAACTTCTATTTTGCCTAAATCTGTTGTGTTGGTGCCTTTTAATTCAATAACAGCCTTTACAACATCGTTAATGATAATAGCACCGTCAGCTTTTTTACTATCCTTTACATTTTTATATTCTGTGGTAAGATTAAATTTTGTTTCAGAAGATGAAGCTGGCTTTGTATAACCTAAAATTTTAACAAAGAAATCTTCTAAAAACTCTCCCTGATATTGTTCTTCTTTTAAACTTTTTATTTCTTCCTGAACCTTTGTATTGTGAAAATGGTTTTTGAAGGCTTCCCACTTAACTGCTACGTTTTCTTTATTTTGATTTTGAAGGTGTTTTGTAATAACAGAACTTTGAAATAATGCCATAATGGGTATTTACAATTTTCATCTAAATTAGGCTTTTTGAGTTAAAAATGAAATATGAACTACTATTTAAAATGATTATAGGTATTTGCAATGTGACACAATGGTGTTGCAACACGTTGCAAGAATGACGTTGCAAAGGGTAATTGTCATATACCCCCAAAAATAGGGCTTTATAGAAGTGTTGCAACGCCGTTGCAACGTCAAAACAACATTATTGCAACGTGTTGCAACGCCTAATCAACTCCCTTGCAACGTCAAAACAACATCACGGCAACGTCATTGCAACGTCATTGCAACGTGTTGCAACGCCTAATCAACGCGCTTACAACATCATTAAATCAGTTTTAAAAGAATTTCCATATACCACAAGTACTTTAATTATTTTATTTTTGTTGAAATTGAAGTTTATCTGGAAATATCTAGTTATAAACAGTAAATTTACTAATGATATAACTAGTTATAAGCAATGAGAAGAAAATATGAAAATTAAAGGATTATCTATTATTGCATTAATATGTTTAGTCATAGTTTTGACTATTGACTTATCTTCGTTTAAGATACCTGAAATAATTGTTGGAACAGCTGATAAATCAGAGAATCTGATACACACTCTATTAATCTCCTATTTAGCTAGTTATATTTTTTATTTTTTAAATATCTATTTAAAAGATAGGCAAGAACAAAAAGCAATTTTCCCATTGATTGCGAACAATGTAATTAGCATAATAGGTAACAACCAATCTATCATAAAAGCCTTAAAACATCAGTCAATTAATAGTTCTTTAAAATATTTACCATCACAAACTGAATTTAAAGAATTACTTAAAGTCGTGAATCCAAAGGATAATGCACCTATGTTTTTTAAAGATAAATCTTGGATTTATCTATTTCAAAATAGACGAGAAAGTACATTAAAAACTATTGATAAGATATTTGCTTCTGGAAAACACGTAGATGATAATTTGCGATTGATTTTACTTAAAATACAATCATCTCTATATTTAAAAGAAGATTATGCTTTCAACTCTGATAATTATGATAAATCATCCTTAGAAACTTATAGTCTTGTCTTCTACAAGTATTTTGCTCTAATTCAAGAATTACATGATTTTTACAACAAAAACTTGAAAAAGCATTACGAACGTAGCTTACCTGACAAAATAAACGTGCTAGTCCCAGTGGGTGACAAATTTAAACTTGTAGTGAAAGATAAGAAAGATTACTTATCTAAATAGAGGAAAATGCTTATAACAATGTATAAAATTTATGCTAAAATTTAAACTAAATACAAACCGACAAACATTCAATAAAAATATTGCTACGGCGGAAAAATCTCCGATTTTTACGTCGCACAAATCTTAATACAAAACCGTTAGCAAAAATATTAGCCCAACGTATAGAACAGAATATTAGATATAATGAACCTTTTATTTTTTTCCGACTTTTTTTTAATTGTAACATAAAAATTAAATAAATAAAAATGAGCAAACAACCGACAAAACCACAACCAAAACAATCTCCTCCAAGTCAGCCGAGACCAGTCGAGCCAAGACATATACCATTAAAAAAAGACACACCAAGTCCAAATGCACCTAATTGGGGAGGAAATCCTCCGATTAAAAAATAAATAAAAAATAAAACATCATAAAAAATAACCCAAATAACATAAAGCCAGCACTTATATAATTAAATATACCTGTTCGCTTTGAGTACTTTTCTGATTTAGATTTGTGATGTTTTATTTTATCTTCATTGAAATCTGATTTATTTTCATCATTATCCAATTTATAATCACACATTAAATAACCGTCATAATTTGACTGATAATTTGCTATTTGCGATATGAAATTTGTAATTATTCCAAATAAAAATAACCCTCCAGAAATTGAAATTAAAAGATTTATATCCTGAAATTTATCTGATAAATATTTTATTGTTTCTAAACAAACATATATTCCAGCTCCGCTAATTGAAACTATTAACAAATCTAATCTCTGATTACTGTAAAACATTCCATCCCAAGATCTATTTTGTCTATCTCTAATTCTATCCATTTTTAAACTATTTTCCATTTTTTACGAATTTATTAAATTTAAAGTTTTGGATTTAGATATGTTATTATCCAAAAAACACCAATACTCCAGACTGTTTTTATTTGTTCTTCTTCACTTAACCTATTAAATTCATATAAGGTCATAATAATATAGATTATAAAAAAAACCACCTCAGCTACACTATGAAATGTTTTGGAGGTGGGTAAAAAAAATTGCTAGGTCTATGAAAACCGTAGTAATCAAATGTAGTTTAATAAATTGATTTAAATGTATATAACCTTTTATTAGTTGAGACGGCATTGCAAAGCTGTTGCAAGGGATTATAATAAAAAAAAGCCTATTATTAGGGCATTTTTGAAGTGTTGCAACAAATTAGCAACGCCGTTGCAACGTCAAATCAACATTGTGGCAACGTCATTGCAACGTATAAGCAACATCACCGCTAGCGTGTTGCAACGCCAAATCAACGTGCTTACAACGTCATTAAATCAATTTTAAAAGATTTTCAATATATCAAAAGTACTTTTTATCAGTCAATCATTCAAAAGTTAGATTACTTTTGTTGAATTGTTGAATTAGCACTTAAGTAACTTGAAGTCTGTATTCTAAATATCAACTTAAAGTCAATAATACATCAACAAATATGAAGCTGGTTTTTTTTGTAAAAAAAGAACCTGATAAATGTTGATAATATGTTGACCTAATGTTACTTTGTATTTTATTGATTAAAAACACATTACAACACTAAGCCAACAAATCAACAGAAAATTTATTCTTTTATAAAATCTTCTTTTTTAAATGAGAAGTACCTTCCCTTAAATTTTATTTCCTCAACAGAATAGTTATTGCTATTTGGGTGCGTGGTTAAATAAAATTTAGAATAAGAACCATTTTTACTATCAATATTAAAATAGTTTTTTAAAACTTCTGAAACTTTTGAAGTTGAAACCCTCACATTGTTTTTTGATAAAATTTCAACCAAATCACTTAAAGAATATTTTATCTCATCAACTTCAAATTTGATAAAATCATCAATTAATATTTCTTCAATTTCTTTGTTCAAATAGGTTGTGTTTCCTTTTACCAGTCTAGAAAGTGCTTCTGTAATAATTTGCTCTTTCGTAAACCACATTCTTGTTTTTTTAGGAGATTTAATTCTCCTCTCATTTAAATAAAACATAAAAAAAGGTAATTCCTTTTCTAAATCACACAAAAGGTCTGGGTTTTCATCCTTGTCTGGCAGCGAAGGAACTTTACGAACCCAATACCTAATTTCATCTTTATCAACAATAATAAAATTTTCTTCATTGTTGGAACAAAGAATAAATTTCCCAAAGAAAAATCCTTCTACTTTATCAACTCCTTTTGATTCTGTTTTATAACTTACCGCAGTTGCAAGATTTTTAATTCGCTCACTATCCTCTTTTTTGTCCAATAGAACTTCATCTACAGATACGATTAATTTTGAAGCCCAGTCTGAATTGAATCGACTTCTAAAATCCTCATTTTTATTAATGGTCATATTCCCTTGAAAAATAAGTTTTAGCCAGTTTAAAAACGTTGTCTTACCCGTTTTACGTTCCTCACTTACCAAACATAAAATTGGAAGTACTTGTGTTGGGTGTTTCCAGAGTATTGACAAATAGTCCAAACCTAATTCATACTGCTCACCAAATATGTGTTTTAAAAACATTTTTGTTTTTGGAAAATCACCCATTAAAAATTGATGATCAACCTTTTCGTACCTGTTATAAAAAGCCTGAATTTGTTGTTTATGATTTGTATGAGAAGGAATTAAACAAAATCCATCATACTTTTCAATTTCCAGCAAAAAATCCTTGCCTTCATCAGTGATAATTTCACCTTTGTTCCACGTGAACAAAGGAAAAAGTAAAAAACTGGCTCTAATTGCAGTAGCTAATAAACTGTTAAAACAAGCTTTTGCAATAGCAAAATCTGGAAGACCTTACGATGAAGCTTTTGTATCGGTACTAAAGTAAATCAGTTCTGAAAAATAATAGAAAAGCTCATTGAAATGTAAAATTTATTTCAATAAGCCTAAAATAATAGTGTCAAAATTTAATGAAGTATTTATTTGGATTTTAACTCAGTTCTTTGTTAGCTTTAGTTATTTCATTCTGTAATGCCATTTCCCAATAAAACTCACAAAATCTAATATTGCCAATTTCATTAAATAAGTATGATAAGCAAAATCGACCAAAGATTTTTCCTTAAACTTATTTAGTTTTTTTAGGTCAGTGTAAGGATAATACTTTATTAATTGTTCGTACATAAAATATTCCGTTTTGTTATGACCAATTGCGTTACGCATTTGACTGTCCAATAAAAACCTATAATATTTTTTTAAATAAGGGTAATTTTCAATCACTTGCTTTTTTAATCCGTTGTTTAAATTATAATATTGATTTAATGAATTACAATTTGGTATTGCGGAAAAATCTTCTTCGTTTTTATGTTGCCCAAAATTTGTAAATCCGATATAAAAAATTGACGTTCTTGCCAAAAGTTCAAATGAATCCTTATAATTTTCTTTTAGTTCATCAAATGAAAAAGTGGTGATGCCATATTCCTTCTCAAAGACTTCTTCAAATCCGATATAACTTAAAGCTATGACGGGAACATACGAAGGTGAGTTTTTGATAAATTCTACAAGTATTTTACAAGAACTAATAAACTCTCTTTCAATATCACAATATTTATTTAGTTCAGTTTTAAGATGAAGTAATGACGCTTTATTTTTCTGTACTTTGTTTATCGTTCCTTTAAATAATAAACGAATTGTGTAACTATTCTCGTAGTTTTTAGGAATTGTATTTAAAATGAAAAATTTTAAAATTTCACTAATTATGTAATAGCAACTTTCTTGATTTTCTTCAAAAGTGTTTTTTAAATCAGGTAATTCGTCCGAAAAATGTTTTTTTGCCTCGGCAATAACTAGTTTATAATTCTTGCCTTGAAAAAGTAAAATGATATTTTCTAATGCATCAATATTTTTGTCTCTATATTTTGCAAATACTAAATATTTATCTCTAAAAATCGCAATAGTATCGTGGGATATGGACTGTGTTAAAGCCATATAAGGATTTAATGTAAGTCCCAATGAACCGGGAATAATCTCTGTTGATTGTTTAGGTATAGGTAATTCGGTAGAGATTTGAATTACCGGAATATCATCTGGAAGATTGTCTCCATCTGTCGGTTTAGCTTTGTCAAAATTTAAGCTAACTCCAGGTGGTATTTGTAATAATTCTCCTTTAAATAAACTGCCACAATTTGGACAACCAATTCTTACTTGAACTTTTTCAAGATAACCAGCTTGAACTTTTACTAAAGATTTGAATTCGCATATCGTACATTCTATTGGAAATCTAAATGTCATTTTTCATAATTATAGCTAACGGGATTTTATAAGATTTGTGCGACTGGAAAATCAGAGATTTTTCGGTTGTAGCAAATCGTTTGTTGAATGTTTGTCGGTTCGTTATTTAGTTTAAAAGTAAGCATAAATTTTATGAGGTGTTGCCATTTCGTTTTTATCAATTAAGGTAAAATCAATTAATTCTTATATTGTATTATTTTCAATTTAAAGTTTCTTGAGAATTTTTTCATATTCTTTAAATCTATGTTCTCGAATTGGTCTTATTTTCGGTTCAGTTGAAAAGTAAAGTAGTAAACAAGGAGAAATATTTTTATATTGTTCTACATATTCAAAGTTAACTAACTCGTTATTGTTAATTCGTTGTTTTATTTTATTATGATAAGGATACATTTTTAAGGTTTTATTATTCTACGCTATTTCATTAAAGCTAGGAAAAATATTTAGAAAGGTTTTTCAAATCATTTACGTTTCATTGCTCAACTCGGTAATTTTCAGTTTAGCTAAATTTATAATTTTAATTATATAGAGAATCATTGCTCAATTCCGTAATTGCTCTCAAATCGTACCGATTCAATTTTCAATCTACGTAATTTTGAGAAAATTAATCTGAGATTATGCTGCCGAAATAAATGTTTATTTTAAAGAACGATTATCCGTTTTTTTCACTCTGCGGTAATGAATGGCAACGGTTTAGTATTAAGATTTGTGCGACTTAAAAATCGGAGATTTTTCGGACGTAGCAAATCGTTTGTTGGATGTTTGTCGGTTTGTATTTAGTTTAAATTTTAGCATAAATTTTATACATCTTAATCTGGTAGTATACTATATTTCTTTTGCATTTTTAAGTATGCTTGATAATTTTTCGATGACTTCAAAATATAACTTCTCCCATCAACAACAAAACCATCCAAATTATGCTTTATGACATATAATGAAAGATCATTAATCTTGTTTATAAACCCTCTACCATTGAAGTTTAGGGAGGTATTACATAAAACACCGTAACCTGTACACTCCTTAAAGGATTTTAGCAAATTGTACAAATTTTTGTTGGTTTTACATGACACTGTTTGTAGGCGGGAAGTCTTATTCACATGAGTAACCGCCGCCAATGCATCAGTCTTTGCGATGTAAGTGTAAAGCATATGTGGACTAGGATAGTCGCAACCAAACCACTTTGCTGCATCTTCCTCCAAGCAAATTGGAGCAATTGGACGGAACTGCTCGCGCTGTTTTATCTTATTTAGTCGTATTCTTGTGCTGTCTCTAAATGGCGCGGCGAGAATTGATCTGTTACCCAGCGCTCGCGGACCAATTTCATATTTTCCATTAACCCATGCTAAAATAAGATCATTAGCTAGCATGCCGGCAATTATTTCTTTATTATCGTAAACATCATATTGTGCTACATCAAAAGAACAGCTTGAATCAAAATCAGAACCTGAATAAACATCCCACTCTATTTTTGGATTTCCGGTATAGTAGAACTGTGCGTCAATTGCAGTTCCGATTGCGGAACCTGAATCATTAGTTACAGGGGCTACAAAAATCTCTGAAAAAAGGCCAGTTTCTTTCCATTTACTATTCCAATCGCAATTTAATCCACACCCACCTCCGATAATTAGAGGCATTCCTTTCTTCATGTTAGCTTTCGAAAATTGATAAAAGATATCAAAAATCTTGTTACTATAGATACCTGCGAAGTTACGAAATTCAATATCGTCTAATCCTACATTATAGTGTGGAGAACACTCAATATCTTTATATGCGCTAAGTTCTCTATAAGGACCATCCAGAAAAAAAGCGAGCAATTTCTTTTCTTCATCTGTAGGCATGCTACGATTTGAAAATGAAGCCAAGGCCATAAGCTTTCCTGCATCTTGGAAGCGAGGATAGGCTCCATTTTTAGGAAATGTTGGGTCAGCTAAGCCGTAGAGTAGGCTATAGCGATTTCCCACTTGATTCAATACATCGGCAAGAATTGTTATGTTCAGTTCTGAATCTATCTCATAGAAAGTGCCAATCGCACCTTCCCATACTAAAGCATAACATGGGGTGCCTTTCGGTAGATTTGACATACCAAAAGCGCATAGAATATGAGATCGTTCATGCGAAGATGAATAATAATGAACCGACTTTCCCAATAGACGCCGTTGGTCTACAATAATGTCATTCTTCGACACTCCGCGATATCCGACATTAATTTGCGACCCATTTAAATACTCATCGTGGTCGTGTGGCCACCAACCGCCAGTACAAATAACATCAGGGATTTCATCGATTTCACCTAGGCTGTTAAACACATCAGGACAAGAAACAGGTGAATATCGATAGTTCGAGTTTTTCTCTGCCTCAATAGAAAACATCAAATGACCATCTTTCAAGAATGTAATAGCACCATCATGGCCTGGATTATAAGAAAGTATTTTCATAAATTAAATTAGTAATAGTTTGATTTGCATTCAGCACTATCGACTTTATGAAAGTGCTTGTTGGTAGTCTGTGACTTGCCAATCGTCCGGCAAGTTCTTTAGAACGAGTTGGCCATATGTTTACATGGAAGGCCATTGGAAGATGTGGTATTGGAGTTGGATTCCAGTTAACACGTTTATGAACTAAACGTTTATCAACAAACCAACGTATTTCATTTGGTTCCCATTCAATTGTATAAAGATGATAGGACTCTGATGCGTCAAAGTCAAGATCTATAAAACTTGCTGCACCTCTATATCCATAATCAAATTTCGCACCTTCGTTGCCAGGATTGTAAAAGACATTAACTAATAAACGATCTGTTCGATTTCCTGCAATCTCGATATCAATTTCCTGCCTAGGTGAATCGCGATGTAGAAAAATACCGGTAACCACACCAGGTATGTTTGATGCTTTAATTACAGCCTCAAATCTTCCGTATAAGTATCGGTCACGACTAGTTAATGCAGCAGCACTATATTTCCTAACACCTAAGGATTCTCTTTTAATCGTGAGAGTTGCTCCAAGTTCCTCATGAAATTCAATATTTGATGGACGAAACAAAGCCATATTACCCGTAAAGGTATCGTCGCGCATTAACCAGTGTTTTCTATCTATAAATTTTAAACTGTCATTGAGACTAAAAGGGTTTGTTTCAATCGTAGATTCCCTATTTAATGTTATGGTGTGAATACCTTGCCACAAATTATTAGGTTCAACAACCCATGGCGACTTATCTTGTTTAGGAATCTCACACTTTAAAACGGATTCCCCTTCTACAATTTTATAAGAGAGTTCTCTTTGTCCCAGATCAGCTAGTTCAGGAAAAGAACATGCAGGCGGTGCGCATCTGAGATGTTCGCAAACAACTTGCCATTTATTAGATGCCTCTAAATGAAGGACGGTCACATCAAGACTGCTGAGATCATCTATGATTTTTAAATCTTTATCATCTAAAATTCCAGATTCACTTTTTGTTATAATAATCTTTGCCTTTGGATATCGTTCTCTAAGAATAAGGGCTTCATTCATTAAAGACCCTATGTTAACATATGCGTCAAAAATTCGGTTACTACTTCCATCAAGGAGCATCTTTAGTTCTGTATCTGGAAGTGTTTGGAGATCGCTGCAGCATCTGTATCCTAGCATAGAGAGTGCCATTGCGAGTGATGAAAGTCCAGAATTCTTTGTTCCAAAGACAAACACGGGTCGTTCATTTGGGCGAATATGAAACAATGATGCACTTTCACTGTTGATAGCACCAATTTTTGTGAGTGTTGGAAGTATTGAGTATGAATTTGTGGAACCGATATCTCTTCGTTGGTAAATGATTGATTTTCGAATCGCAAGTACATCAAGTGATTTGAATTGGTGATTAATCCAAAGATCTACTGGTCCTCTACATGGAAGAAAGGTAAGTAGCTTCTCTGCACCTTCGCGTGAAACAACATATCCGGAGAGATACCATAAACCACGCTCAGGGCGGAATACATTACTTGAAATGAAGGTTTTCGGTGCACCGTGCTTTACCTCTTTATAAGATAGATATAGAATATCAAAATTGCCTTTTTTATTGAATTGCCTTCCAATTTCTGACCATGCTAGGTCTAAATTTTGGGCAAACCCAGGTCGAAACCAAACATCATCTTCAAGAATGAGTACATACTCATACTTACTTGCTATCACTTGTCTCCATACTTCAATGTGTGAGCGAGCTACCGCAATCTCAGGTCTACTCATTTGGATTGGAGAATTGAGTTCAATCTTTGTAGGCAAAGTTAACGGTTGTGGTTCAACAAAGAGTTGATCTCTTAGTGTATAAATTGAGTCGACATCTTCATCTTTTTTCGGATCTTTTAAAAAGTGAGTAGCATCTACTGCAGCATACCGCTCAGTTAGATTCCAAAGTTCTACTCCAGAGTAATCCAACACGTGCCTTAGTTCCTGTTCCATCTTAGTCAGGCGATCTGTTTGGCGGTCTAAATTGATAACATAAATATGTTCAATTTTCGGTTTTTCTTTAGTGCTAAATGCTCCAAATGCAGTTGATCTTTTCTTTAGTAGTAATCTCCGACATTTTATCATAATGTGAAATAAGAATTTTGAGGGTAAAGACCACGGAGATGTTAGATTCATAAATACTTATTCAACATTTAATAGATTATTATTCTTGATAATTTAGGCGGTTCGAATTCCTCCAGTTTCTTGCGTCGTTTCTATAATTAAGTTCCCATTTACTTTTGGCAATTTCTTCCCAGTTACATAGAACAAGAAGCGTATGCTCCATCTCAGCATTATCTGTTACAACATCAAATATTGATTTACTAAGATTCCCTGGACCCGTTGTAGATTGTATTTCAGGTAAACCATTCATTACTTCTCTCTCAAGCAATAAAGTCGCTTGAATAAGCGCACGCTCGATTACAGGATGCCCACTACAAGCAATTAGGGGATTATTATTAAAGTAAAAGATCCAACTCTCAGCATCTGCCCCACTTTTAGTAAAAAGCTGTGGTGGAACCATCATGTTAGTAGCTGTGTCATAGCATAGAGGTTGTATTTTCAACCGACCATCGTTAAAGAGGTTTTGAATTTGAGCTCCATTGTAAACATCATCGGCATCTATGTAGCAGCCACCCTCTACAAAGATGTAGCATAGTCGAAAGTAGTCTGACTGCATTGCCGGATGATAACACTTGTCAAAAGCATTTAAATGTCTTAAATCCAGATTATTAAAAATAAAATCTCTTGCCTGTTGCTTGTCAAAAAGGAGTCTCTCTATCCCCTGACCATCTATTTTCGTCCAAGTATCTATACATTCCTGCACATCGTGAGGTAGACAATCCAATCTGTCCCAAAATTGTACAATCTTCATTGGAGGTTTTTTAGCATATACTGACGATGCAGTATTAGAGTTTCTGGGATTCTGAATAAGTTTCCGAATAAAGTTTGAACGTGCATTGTGGTTTTTTTCAGTTAGATCATCTAAATTCATATGCAATTTTTTAGAAGTATTTTAGCCGAATTTACAAATATTTTTTAAGCAAAAACCCTACATGATTAATTTATTCAATTTACATTTAATTTTTAATTCAGGTTTTTAACTTAGATATTACAGTTTTTTTACTAAATTGCAGTAAATATTTGTATAACATATCAATCTAAAAACGGAACACGTTTTGGAACACGTTTTTGCAAATTTATAGCGCGGGAGCCCAGTAAAATGGTTGTCAAAAATGACAAATTGGAGCTCATAACCTATGGCCGTCTGCTTA
>Ga0314774_1001385_pt1 | contig 15654 bp, 13 predicted proteins | sample MetaGCBIA2018_FD_204515 | JGI IMG/M metagenome (GOLD analysis project Ga0314774, IMG submission 204515) | Cryopeg brine microbial communities from Beaufort Sea near Barrow, Alaska, United States - CBIA 2018 | ecosystem: Environmental > Aquatic > Marine > Coastal | place: USA: Alaska | collected... | reverse complement strand
TATGCCGGGAGGTATGGGAGGAACGGATATTTATGTGAGCGATGTCAATGCCGACGGTTCGTTGGGTACGCCAACAAATTTAGGAGATATTGTAAACACCGAAGGCAACGAATCCTTTCCGTTTATACATTCCGAAGAAGGAACTTTGTATTTCTCTTCCGATGACCATGTTGGCGCAGGTCTTCTGGATGTATTTGCAGCCGTAAAAGATAAAAATGACAACATTGTGAATGTGATCAATCTGGGCGAACCAATCAACAGTGAAAAGGATGATTTTGCCTATTACTTATCACCAGACGGACTGAACGGATTTATTTCTTCCAACAGAAAAGGCGGCCTGGGCGGCGATGACATCTATGCCTTTACAAGAATACCGCCGTTAACATTAAAAGGACGTATCTTTGACGCTGTCAACGGAGAACCTGTGGAAGGTGCAAAAGTAATACTGGCACGTAAAAACGGAGAAGAAATAGCCTATTTTATGACAGAAGCAGACGGTGCTTATGAACATTTAATAGACAGGGACAAAGAATTTGTATTAAAAGGATCCAAAGCAAAATACCAGGACGTACAAAAGGATTTCAGTTCTTTTGGTCTGGAAAAGGAAAGGGAATTGATTGTTGATTTAAACATTCCGATGTCACCGATAGAAGATGTGGTAATCCTGGCTGATTTGAACACCATCTATTTTGATCTGGACAAATCCAATATTCGACCGGATGCAGCGTTAGAGTTAGACAAAGTGGTGAATTTAATGAACAAGTATCCTGAAATGGTGATCAGATTGGAATCCCATACCGACAGCAGGGCAGATGACAATTACAACATAAGACTGTCCGAGAGAAGGGCAAAATCCACTTATGATTATATCATTTCAAAAGGGATAGATGCCGAGAGAATTCCGAAATATGAAGGATTCGGGGAAAGCCGATTGGTCAACAAATGTTCTAATGGCGTAAAATGCACCAAAGAAGAACACCAGTTAAACAGAAGAACGGAGTTCATCATCCTGAAAATGAAATAGCTAAACAAATTCAACAGCTAAACAAATCCACAAAAAAATAGCAGTCGTAACATTAAAATACTCTTGATTATACTACCGTTGTGGGGACGACAATTTCTCGAGATATTGGTTACGGCTGCTTCTTTATTAAATATTACCATAAACCAAATGAGCTTTTTCACTAAGAAAAAGCTCATTTTTTGTTTATGGGGTATCAAATCATAAAATATTTAATTGTTGGGGTCTGGCACAATATCATAAAGTATACATTTATACTTTCAATAATATTGAGTACTTTCGAAGTGAAATCTCTCTAAAATATATGTGGTGCAATGAGCATCACTGAAACATGAGGTAACCAATGAAGAAAATATGAGAAACGAAGTTCGGCGACACTATAGCAAAATAATAAATAGTCGCCAATTCCAAATGACCGATTCAAACAATAAATAGTCACATTTGAAAACAAAATTGCTTTTAACCTGTCTTTTTTTATTATCACTGAATAATTTGTGGGCTCAGGTGGAAGATGCCTGGGTATATTTTAAGGACAAGCCAAGTCAGACTGCATTTATCGACGCTCCTTTAACCATGTTGTCACAACGTGCTTTAGACAGAAGAACGCGATACAATATTGCCCTCGATTTCAAGGATGTTCCTGCGGAAGCTTCTTATATCACCCAAATTAAAAATGCGGCCGGAATTACGGTGAAAGCGAAATCGAAATGGTTAAATGCGCTGCATATCCGGGGAGAACAAACAGCTATTGCGAATTTAGGGAACCTTAATTTTGTAAGCAAAGTTGAATACGCCAATAAATCCTTAAATCTTTCAGGCAAAAATAGAAATCAGGAAAAAGCAGTTCATAAAAAAAATAAGCTGGATTTTAAAACCGACTTAAATTATGGAAATGCTGCCAATCAAATTCAGATGTTGAAAGGAGATATACTGCATCAAAATAATTTCACAGGAGAAGGCATGCAAATCGCCATTATTGATGCCGGCTTTCCCAATGTAGATAATTTTCCGGCTTTTAAGCGTATAAGAGACAACAATCAAATTTTAGGGGGTTATGATTTTGTAAACAGAAATGAAAATTTTTACACAGGCTATTACCACGGAATGTCTGTGCTGTCAACCATTGCAGGCTATGTGGACAATCAGTTTATTGGCACGGCACCAGATGCCAAATTTTACTTATTTATTTCTGAAGATTCCGAAAATGAAACGCCTTTGGAAGAAAGTTTGTGGGTGGAAGCTGCTGAAAAGGCCGACAGTTTGGGCGTTGATGTGATCAACACCTCCTTAGGATACACCATTTTCGACAATCCCGATTACAATTACACCTATGCGGATATGGACGGGAAAACAACATTTATTTCACGGGGTGCAGAAATTGCCTTTTCCCGTGGCATGATTGTGGTAAATTCTGCTGGAAATGAAGGGGATGTTGCCTGGCATTATATCAGTGCGCCGGCTGATGCAGCTTCAGTTTTAAGTATTGGAGCCGTAAATGCTACAGGGGTGATTGCGAGTTTTAGCTCTTATGGTCCCACGTCCGACAATCGCGTAAAGCCCGATGTTTGTGCCCAAGGTGCCGACGTTTATATTGTAAATGCAGCGGGAGATATTGCCACATCAAACGGAACTTCATTTTCATCACCGGTATTGTCTGGGCTTGTCACGTGTTTATGGCAGGCTTTTCCAGATAAAACCAATGCAGAAATAATACAATTGGTGAAAGAATCTGCCCATTTATATGCAAATCCTACGGCACAGGAAGGGTTTGGAATCCCTGATTTTGAAACAGTTTATAATATACTTGCTACAAATGTAAGTGATGAGGATACTGATGGTGATGGGGTCATTAACACATTAGACGGATGTCCCAATACACCGGCAGGAACTACAGTAAATGCCAATGGCTGCCTTTCTTTACCTTCAGATAATTTTAATGTTCAGGCAATCGGGGAAACTTGTCAGGGTAAAAACAATGGGCAAATAATCATTACTGCGACTAAAACCTATGACTATACGGCTACTGTAAACGGAATATCAGCTGCATCTTCATTCACAAATAATAGCTTAACGCTTGTCGGTTTAAATACAGGAACCTATGAAGTGTGTGTGTCTATTGCTGCTCAAAATTACACCCAATGTTTTAAGCTGGAGATCGCTGAAGGAACTATAGTTTCAGGAAAAGTCAGCGTGTTTTCAAATACGGCGACTATTGAGTTAAACCAGGGAACCGCACCATTTACGGTATATGTAAATGGAATAGAAAAAATGAAAACAACCAACACTAAATTTGAAGTAGCAGTGAATGACTCAGATTTGGTAGAAGTGAAATCCAGTGTAGCTTGTGAAGGTGTTTTCTCAAAATTGATTGTATTGGAAAATGTGATTTACGGATATCCCAATCCTGCAGAAAATGAACTGAAATTTAAATTCCCCGATCAGGTGACCGAAATGGAAATAGCTGTTTTTGATTTGTTAGGAAAACGGGTGATGTCAACTAAGATCACCAAGTCAAATCCATACCTAAATATTTCAGGCTTGTCGAAAGGCTTGTATACAGTGCAATTAAAATTTGAGGATAATCTAAAAACGTTTAAAATTTTAAAAAAATAAATGAACCGAGCCTCAAAAATTTTGATACACTAAGGAATGGTTAATGGCGAACAGCAGCTGTTACCAATAAAAAAATAAAATGTAAACAGATGAAAAATAGCATCACAAAACTCTTCAACATACAATATCCCCTAATTCAGGCCGGAATGGTTTGGAACAGTGGATGGAAACTGGCTTCCGCAGTAAGCAATGCAGGCGGATTGGGATTAATTGGCGCAGGTTCCATGTATCCTGAGGTATTGCGTGAGCACATTCAAAAATGCAAAAAAGCCACCCAGAAACCTTTTGGGGTCAATGTGCCGATGTTGTATCCAAACATTGAGGAAATTATGCAAATAATTGTGGAAGAAGGCGTGAAAATCGTGTTTACTTCTGCAGGAAATCCAAAAACGTGGACTTCCTTTTTACATGAAAAAGGGATTACCGTGGTGCATGTGGTGAGCAGCGTTAAATTCGCCGAAAAATCGGAACTGGCAGGCGTAGATGCCGTGGTTGCCGAAGGTTTTGAGGCGGGCGGACATAACGGACGTGAAGAAACAACCACTTTTACCCTGATTCCTATGGCAAAAGAAAAATTGAAAATTCCTTTAATTGCCGCAGGAGGCATCGCAACAGGAAGGGGAATGCTGGCGGCGATGGTTTTAGGAGCCGACGGGGTGCAGATTGGAAGCCGGTTTGTGGCGAGCCAGGAATCTTCTTCTCATTTAAATTTTAAGGAAAAAGTGGTGCATACCCAGGATGGAGATACCTTGTTGACCTTAAAGGAATTGGCACCGGTACGGCTGATTAAAAATAAATTTTTCAATGACTTGCAAGGCCTTTATAAACAGTGCCCGACGGCGGAACAATTGAAAGAAAAATTGGGGAAGGCAAGGGCAAAAAAAGGCATGTTTGAAGGTGATCTGGAGGAAGGAGAATTGGAAATTGGCCAGATTGCCGGATTGATCCATGAAATAAAACCGGCGGCTGAAATTGTAAAAGAAATTATGGCGGAATTTAATGAAGTAAAGAAATCGTTTTGTTAAGAACGGTTTACGCTTGAAAACTTACGATTTTGGAAACATAATTTTCCAATGTTTAAAATTAATGATATTTTGAGGTTTAAATACCGTATTTGTTAGAATTAAGCAATTTTTTATGTATTGTAGGCATTTAGTCCTTTTAATCCACAAATGTTTCTTTAATAATTTCTTTGCATTTTTTAATTTCTGTTTTTGTCAGTTTGTCCAAAATTTTGATAATTCTCAATTTATCAATACTCCGAATTTGATCAATTGTAATCATTCCCTTTTTTCCATTGTGCTCTACAGGAACTCTTGTAGGATATTTTCTTATATTGGTTGTCATTGGAGCAACAACAATCGTATTTAAATATTTATTCATCTCATCGGGTGAGATAATGACACAAGGTCGAGTCTTTTTTATCTCACTTCCAATTGTTGGATCAAGATTTACTAAGATGATAGAATATTGTTTTAATTCCATTCCTCAAGATTTTCATTCTCAAACACATCATTCATTAATAATCTGTCATCATCGTTTAATCTCATTTTTTTAAACTCAATATCCCAATCTTTTCTGGGTTTTTCAATTGGTCTGATTATAATTTGATCTTTTTCAAGAATAAGCTCAACTTTTTCTTTAATGTTGTATTTTTCCAAAATAGTCTTGCTTAAGCGAAGTCCTTTTGAATTTCCGATTTTGATAATTGATGTTTCCATAATTTTATTTTGTTATTACAAAGTTATTACATTTGTTTCAATTATCAAAATTCATTCCGTATGAATACCAACGAGTTTGTTTCATCATGCAGAACCTGCCTGTCGGACAGCTAGCCTTGTTTACTCGCTATTTTTATTGTTTTTTAGTTCTCGTGAATCTTCGATTTCAGCAGCTGTCAAATAGCAGCTTCCTGTTTGGCAAGATGCTTTCGCATTTGTTTAATTGTCAATGTTTCGGAATCATGGCTCCAGCCCGGCTCGCCAAATACGTACCTGAATTTATGAACCCAGTTTTTGGATTTTTTAGTGTCAAGCCAGATATTTTTATATTCGTGCGTTAAAATCACCCAGGGGTTGTAGGAGTTTGGCGCTGTTGTAACGCCATATTCTATGGCGATGTCTTCATCGAATTCTTTCCAGGTTCCAAATATTCTGTCAAAAACATTAAGAAAGCCTCCGTGATTTTTATCCATATATTCCAGGTTTTTAGCATGGTGCACCTGGTGCATGGTATGGGTATTGAATATTTTTTCAATAAATCCCATTTTTGGAATATAAATGGAATGAAGCTGAAATTGCCACAATGCTTCAATTCCTAAACATACAATGACCATTTCTGGCGGAAAACCGATGATAGGAAGCCACAGGTAAAAAAAAGGTTTGTATAAAACAGTAAACCAGCCGTTGCGAACCGCCGTCCCTAAATTAAAATTATCTGAAGAATGATGTACAATGTGTGCAGCCCACAAAAACCGAATCATATGATTTTGCCTGTGAAACCAATAATAGGTAAAATCATCTGCAAGCTGACACAATATCCAAACCCACCAGGCATAGCCAAAGGATTTCCAGCCCATAATATTTGTGCGGATGCCATTAATTTCGGGGTTAAATACCTCATAGGCATAACTAAAAATTACAATTGCCGAAATGGTTTTAATTAAGGCGGCAATGACAGCCGAACCAACGCCCATAAACAGACTTGCTTTGAGATCCTTCCAATGATAAAGATTTTTGAGATTATGAGTTTTGCTGTAAGTAAGTTCAAGTAAGATCAAACCTAAAAAACAAGGGACTCCATAAACTAAAGGGTTTGTAAAATTCATTTATTTTTTTTATGAAATTGTAATATAGTCATAATTTTTAGAAAACCTAAAACGCGGACTTTATTTTAAAAAATGAGATGGTCCTTGTTTGCAGGGTGCACCATATAAATTTTGCTGTTTAATTGATTTTTTTTCGATGAATTTCTTCAACTAAATCAACAAAACAGCAATATTCAATTTTTATAACGGGCTTATTTATTTTTCCTTGTTGAAGGAGTTTCAGGTGCTTTTTTCGGCATGGGCCCTCTTAAATGAATAATCAGTCCGTTTAAGAAATTGCGCAAAATTTGATCGCCGACTTCCTTGTATTTTTCGTGGCTTTCATTTCTGAAAAAGGCCCCCAATTCGCTTTTTGTGATTTCAAAATCAACCAAGGCGCATATTTTTACGATATCATCATCGCGTAATTTATGCGCTACACGAAGTTTTTTAAAAATGTCATTATTATTTAGTCCCATAATTGCAAAGATACTTATTTTTTGAATGAAATGCACATAACGAAAACACTATACAATCAACTATGAAGCTATGCGCATTACATATGACCAAAAAAACAATAAATAATTACATATAAAATGCACATAACGAAAACAAGATACAATCACCAATGAAAACATGTGCATTACATATGACCAATAAAAAAAAGTAAAAGAAGAAACGGATGAAGTCCAAATATGCTTTTTTTAATTTTAATACAGCAAACCAAATCACAAAAATTTCATCAATCACAAACCCTTTATCGTAAGTATAATATTTCAAAAGCGTTAAAAATTTTTGAAGCCTTGGAGAAAATTTAGCTTTTGAAATATGGTTTTTAAGGAGAGATTTTTTCAATCTCTCCTTAAAAAATACCTGACGAGAAAGCGCCTTTTCTTTTGGTTCGTTTTCTTTGGGCGAGCAAAGAAAATGAACAGAAACATGGTTGGAGTTTTAAAACATTGTGTTTAATTTTAATACAGGAAACCAAACCACAAAAATTTCATCAATCACAAACCCTTTATCGTAAGTATAATATTTCAAAAGCGTTAAAAATTTTTGAAGCTTGCTCACGTCTCGTGTTTCACTACTCACACAAATCTCTTTACTTTTTACAAAGATGCTTGCTCTGCAAAGACGTATCATTGTGATCAGAATTATGACCAGATAAAAGACCGCACGACAAATTCTAAGTTCTCAGTTTTCAATAAGAAAAACTAACAACTAATAACTCAAAACTAAAAGAAACGTCCTATGATTTTTTTCGTTGTAAAATATTGAATTTTTTAGCGTTGGCTGATGGAGCTAATCCAAAGAGCCTAGTGGCAGGTGAAGCGGTGGGAAAGGCGGTCTGGATGGGGCAGAGCGTAAAGAAAACAGCTAGTAGCTGTTTTTAGCGATCGAGCCAGCTGGCGCAAGGCAAAAATTCAATTTATTTTACAGAAAAAGATCACCAGACTAGATTTTTTTGTTACTTTTTTTATCAATGAAAAAAAGTAAAAGAAGAATAGGAGATTCACGAATTCCAATAAAAAACAATAAAAATAATGAGTAAAGAAAATGAACAGAAAACATAGATGAAGTTTTAGACTTGATGTTTAATTCAAAGCAGACAAAGAAATTAAAAACAGAATCTGTTGAATATATGACCAACAGGCCCAAGCGAAGAATTATAATAAAAAAGTTAACTATGAGATTGGAATAACGCAAACACGATACAATCACCTATGAAAATATGTGCATTACATATGACAAAAAAAAATCATTGATTCAGTTAAAAGTCTGTTTTCTCTTTTCTGAAAGCAAAGCGGTCTCTTTATGATTTACTTCGTAAAAATAAATTTGATGGCCACAATTAACATGATAAATCCGAACACTTTTCTAAGCATCCGTTGGTCTATTTGCAATGCGATCTTCGAACCTATAAATCCGCCAATCACAAAGAGCAAAGAAACAATCAGCGCCACCCTCCAGTCAATACCGCCACCTGCTTTTTGATAATTATAAACTGCCAGAAATGTGACAGGAGGAAGCATGACAGCCAAACTTAAACCTTGTGCATTTTGCTGCGTCAGTCCTAAAAATAACACAAATAAAGGAACCATGATGATGCCGCCGCCAACCCCCACCAGTCCGCTTAAAATTCCGGCAGACAATCCAACAATAATTAGAATGAGTATTGTGGTTACGGTCATTTTCATTTGTTTAAATGTTGTTTTTTTAGCGGTAACAAATGCTGTTCGCCATGAATCATTCCTTTATGTATCAAAATTTGTCCTGCTCGGTTCATTTGATTTCAATAGGAATTTTTAATTGATAGGCTTTTCCTGATTTATTCTCCAGGGTATTTTCACGCAACCACGGATTGTGTAGTTTCATAATTTTATAATTGATTCCCAAATCTTTGGAATATTGTGCAATATTGGCGATTGGCGTGTTCACTTCAATAATTCTGGTGGGCGTTAAGTTGTATAAATCTTCTTTTTCAAATACAAATCCGTATTTTTCCGGGTTTGACAATATTTCTTTAAGAGCAACGATTCTTAATAAATAACGTTCTGTTTCATCACCAAGAAGCAAATCATAATAACTACTGACCATTTGGGTTTCCATTTTGCTTGAAACACCCCTGTTTCCAGCATTGTATGCGGCTGCAGCCAATGTCCAGTTTCCAAAATTTTCTTTGGCTGCTTTTAAATAATCGCAGGCCGCTTGTGTTGCTTTTTCTATATGGTAACGTTCATCCACATTTGAATTTACTTCCAAGCCACTTTCTTTGGCCGTAGCCTCCATGATTTGCCAAAAACCTTTTGCTCCGGCAGGAGAAGTTACATTTTGCAGGCCACTTTCAATAACAGCCAGATATTTAAAATCGTTTGGAATGCCATTTTCTTTCAAAATAGGTTCTATCAAAGGAAAATATTTATGGGCCCTTTTTAAAAGCAGCAAAGTACTCGATTGCCAATAGGTATTTACCAGCAACTCTCTGTCCAGTCGTTCTTTAATATCTTCCTTTTCAACAGGCACGCGTTCTCCTGCAAAATCCAGATTTTCAGGAATTTTTAACGCTTTTATCTCGTAAGTTTCGCTGGTGCTTTTATCGCCTTCCTTAGGGGAATCGTTGGTGTTGGAATCTGAGTTATTGGCTGCAAAAATTAATAAGGAACTTATCATGATCACCGCAATTAATCCTAAAATTTTAATTGACTTGTCCATATTATGATGTTTTAAGGGATTTAATTTGTAAAATACGAATTAATTTGATGGAAACAAAAGTTACATGTTCATTTTAACATTTTAAGTGAATCGGTAATTATTTTACTGATTGTTTTTGCCCTGTTAATGACCATGATATGCGTGCCTTTTTCAACAGGAATAAAATTCTTGATGTATTTAGAAGAAAAAATAGCGTCGTGGGTCCCGTGAATGTGGAGTATATTGGCCAAAGGTTTGGTTTGTTGCCAATGCAACACATGGTAAACAGACCAGTTTAAGTACATCCTGTCTCTGACCGAAAAGTATTTTTTGTATAATTTCAGTCGCGTCTTGGCAGTATTTCCAAAGGCGAAAAATGAAAATATTTCGATGTTTTCAACGATTTTTGAGGGAAATAATTTATAGATTTTTAGTCTCTGAATCAGCTTTAGGGCTTTCGACAATTCGTGGCGATTTTTTACGCTTGAAATGAGGATGACTTTTTTACATTTTAGATGTTTGCTCATTTCCTGCACCATAATGCCGCCGAAAGAAACGCCAACCAAAACCGGATTTTCTTTAAGAACCAGATCACTCATCCTTTTGGCGTAAGCTTCAAGGGATTCTTGAGCATTCAACGGAATCAGCCATTCCAAAAAATGAAGTTCAAATTCATCCTCCGGGAATTGTAAAAATTCAAAAATTTCCGGACTTGCCGCCAATCCCGGTACAAAATAAATAGGTGTTTTTTTTGTTTCCATTAACTGTTTATGATGTCTAAAATGATTGGTTTTAATCCGCTGAAGAAAAATTCAACCGCAATAACCATCACGATCAAACCCATCAGACGCATCATCACCTTATTGCCCGTTTTGCCAATTTTTTCAGTGATTTTACCTGCCCCGACAAGGATGATATAGGTTAAAAATAAGATTCCCGCGATGGTCGTAATCAACACGATTTTTTGTGGAATTTCTTTGGCGTCTTCCATTAAAATAATGGCATTGGTGATGGCTCCGGGTCCGCAAATCATGGGGATTGCCAATGGGGTAACCGAAATATCTTCCACATAAGCATCAATTTTTTTCTCGTCATCCGTATGTTTAAACCCGCCCAGTCTGGCCTGCAGCATATCCCATCCCATCGTAAAGAAAATAACACCCCCTACGATTCTGAAACTGTTCACGGAAATTCCGAAGAATTTAAATAAAATCTGACCTGAAAAAGCGAAGGTGATAATGGTGAAAAAGGCCACCAACGTTGCTTTTTTTGCGGTTTGCTTGCGCCGTCCTTTGCTTAGCGTGGCAGTCATCGACATAAAAACAGGCATGGTGCCCAACGGATTTATCAGGGTGAAAAACGAGGTAAAAACCAACAGGGCAAAAGTGTATAAATCAGTCACAATTTTTAGGTATAAGAGCTAAATCTAGTCAACATAAATAGGCTGTTTTTGCCAGTCAAAACGAACAATGCCGTCTTCATTTATTTCGGTTAATGTAATGTGGTGAAGGGTGTTCACCAATTCCGGATTCCAGGGTGTTTTTACTTTGACGTAATTTTCCGTAAATCCGTGAATAAAACCGTCTTTGTTTTCGCTTTCAAACAGCACGGTGCGTTCAGTGCCAAGCTGACTTTCATAAAAAGCCCTGCGTTTTTTTACGGACAATCCCCGCAACATTTTGCTGCGTTTGCTTCGGACATTTTTAGGCACAACACCTTCCAGTTCAACGGCCTCTGTATTTGGTCTTTCAGAATAGGTAAAAACATGCAGATAGGAAATGTTCAATGCATTTAAGTAATTGTAGGTTTCCAAAAATAAGGCATCCGTTTCTCCAGGAAATCCAACAATCACATCAACACCAATACATGCATCCGGCATTTTGTTTTTGATGGCTTCAACCCTGTTGGTATAAATTTCCCTTGTATAACGACGTTTCATTAATTTAAGCAAGGCATCGCTGCCGCTTTGCAGCGGAATATGGAAGTGCGGCACAAAACTTTTGGAGCCGGCCACAAAATCAATGGTTTCTTTTTGAAGTAAATTGGGTTCTATGGATGAAATTCTGAAACGGTTGATTTCGGGAATAGTGTCCAATGCTTTCACCAGGTCAAGAAAAGTATGTTCATGTTTTTTGTTCCCAAACTCTCCCTTTCCGTAATCTCCAATATTGACACCTGTCAGCACAATTTCTTTAATTCCCTTTTCTGAAATTTCCCGGGCGTTTTCCAGTACGTTTTCCAAAGTATCGCTTCTGGAAATTCCTCTTGCAAGGGGAATCGTGCAATAAGTACATTTATAATCGCAGCCGTCCTGCACTTTTAAAAAGGCACGTGTTCTGTCGCCAAAAGAGTAAGATCCTACATAAAAATTGGCATCTTCAATTTCACAGGAATGCACTTCCCCCAAATCATTTTTGGCAAGATTGGTGATATAATCCGTGACTTTGAATTTTTCGGTGGCACCCAAAACCAGATCAACACCATCAACGGCAGCAAGTTCATCAGGCTTTAACTGGGCATAACACCCAATGGCAATTAAGAAGGCTTTTTCGTTTAATTTTAAAGCGGATTTTACGATGGTTTTAAACCTTTTATCGGCATTGTCTGTTACAGAGCAGGTGTTAATCACATAAATATCAGCCACTTCATCAAATGAAACACGTTCAAAATCTTCATGCTGAAAACTTCTGGCAATGGTGGAAGTTTCAGAAAAATTAAGTTTACACCCAAGTGTATAAAATGCGACTTTTTTTTGTGCGCTCATTCTTGTACATTTATCGGCTGCAAAAGTACTGAAATTTATTTTTATGACAATGATTGCGAAAACGCACAAACCACCTTATGATACCATAACTTTTAAGGCAATGAGGACTAAATTTAGTTTTTTATTGTTGGTTTTTGCCTCCTGCTTGCTGGTTTCGTGTTCCACAAAAAACAAAAAGCATGATGAAAATGCGGTTTTCAGGTACAATGAGCACGCCAATATTACCACATTAGATCCCGCCTTTGCAAAAGATTTACGAACCATTTGGGTGACCAACCAATTGTTTAATGGCCTGGTGCAATTGGATGACAGTTTAAATGTGCAACCTGATATAGCCCATTCCTGGACCATTTCTGAGGATGGGAAAATATATGCATTCAATTTAAAAAAAGGCATAAAATTTCACAAGCATATTTTGTTCGGTAAAGATTCCACAAGATCGGTAGTGGCAAGTGATTTTGAATACAGCTTTAACCGTTTGCTGGACCCTGAAGTGGCTTCTCCCGGAAAATGGGTGCTGGATTTTGTTGAGAAATTTGAAGCAAAAAACGACAGTACTTTTGTCATCCGGTTAAAACAACCGTTCCCGCCTTTTTTAAGTTTGCTGAGTATGAAATATTGTTCGGTGGTTCCTTTTGAAGCGGTGGCGTACTTTGGAGATACCTTTAGGGCCAACCCCATAGGAACAGGACCTTTCAAATTTAAATTGTGGGTTGAAAACACCAAGTTGGTTTTTCGTAAAAATAACAACTACCACGAAAAAGATGAAAACGGCGTTCGTCTGCCATATATGGAGGCTGTTGCCATTACTTTTCTACCCGACAAACAGAGTGAATTTTTACAGTTTATTCAGGGGAATATTGATTTTATGAGCGGCATTGACGCTTCTTATAAAGATGATTTACTGACTTCAGAAGGTGAACTTAAGGAACATTATAAAAATCAGATTGATATGGTTTCTGGCCCTTATCTGAATACCGAATATTTAGGGATCTATTTAGATGCCGCCGAGAAAGAAGTGAATTCCCTAAAAATAAGGAAAGCAATTAATGTTGGTTTTGATCGCGTAAAAATGATTAAATATTTGCGAAACGGCATTGGAACACCGGCCATAAATGGGTTTATCCCTAAAGGCTTGCCATCATTCAACAATATGAAAGGCTATACCTATCAACCGAACAAAGCGAAGGAACTGGTGCAATCGTATATCGCAGAAACCGGAAATTTAAATCCGACCATCACCATCAGCACCAACAGCCAATATCTGGATTTGTGTGAATATATCCAGCGTGAATTACAGCGTACAGGACTGCATGTGAATATTGATGTCATGCCGCCTTCAACCTTAAGACAAACAAAAGTAAGTGGACAGCTGAGTATCTTTAGAGGCAGCTGGGTGGCGGATTACCCGGATGCTGAAAATTACCTGTTTATATTTCACAGCAAGAATTTCTCACCAAATGGCCCCAATTACGTCCATTACAGTTCAAAAGAATTTGATGCGCTGTATGAAAAGGCCATTCAGACAACCAACCTCAAAAAACGACATGTGTTGTACCGGCAAATGGACAGTTTAATCATGGCGGCTGCTGTGGTTATTCCCCTATATTATGATGAAGTTGTTCGGTTCTCCCAAAAAAATGTAAAAGGCCTGGGAATGAACCCCATTAATCTATTGAATTTGAAAAGAGTGAAAAAATATTAAAAGTTAAATATTAAAAGTTAAAAGTTTAAGAGTGAGAAGTGAAAAGTGAGAAGTGAAGCGTGAAGAGTAAAAAGTTTAAATGATCAAATTCCCCTCTTGAGAGGGGCAAGGGGTGTGTAAAAAACATGTGAAAGAATAAAAATTTAAAAGAAACCGGTCAACACTAATCAGGGAAGTTCAGGAATTAGGGAATAGGAATTTAGCAATAGGGTAAAATGTTAAATATTAAATATTAGATATTAAAAGTTAAAAGTTAAAAACAAGTTCATTCATAATTTGAAAACAAATCAAAGAAGAAGCGTCCTATGAGGTTTTTCGTAGTAAAATATTGAAAACGTCATCCTGAACTTGTTTCAGGATCCCATGAATTATAGTTCAATACATAATGGCTGACGGAGCAACCCAAAGAGCCTTGTGGCAGGAGAAGAAGGGGGAAGGCGGCCTGGGTGATTAGGATAAAAAAATTCAATTCATTTTACAGAAAAAGATCATCAGACTAGATTTTTTGTTTAGCTCACTATTTTTATTGTTTTAAGTGTTCGTGAATCTCCTAAAGTCGATTTCTTTTTTGGCAATGAAAAAAAGAAAAAAACAAAATAGATGAAGTTCCAAATATGCTTTTATTAATTTCAATACAGCAAACTAATACTTCAATCTTTCTCCAATCATAAATCCTTTATCGTAAGTATAATATTTTAAAAGCGTTAAAAATTTTTGAAGCTTGCTCATGTCTCGTGTTTCACTACTCACACAAATCTCTATACTTTTTACAAAGATGCTCGCTCTGCAAAGACGTATCATTGTGATCAGAATTATGACCAGATAAAAGACCGCACGACAAATTCTAAGTCATCAGTTTTCAATAAAAAAAACTAACAAAAAACAACTCAAAACTAAAAGAAACGTCCTATGATTTTTTTCGTGGTAAAATATTTAATTTTTTAGCGTTGGCTGATGGAGCTAATCCAAAGAGCCTAGTGGTAGCTGAAGCGGCGGGGAAGGCGGCCTGGATGCTGGGGGTAAAAAAATTCAATAATTTTACAGAAAAAGATCATCAGACTAGCGTTTTTTGTTTCTTTTTTGGGCGATGCAAAAAAGAATAAAACAAAATGATGATTTAAAATAAATGTTACTATATAAGTTAAAATTCCTTAGTTGTAATTAAAAAGATCATCAGACTCTCCATCGCTCCGGCTGGTATCTGCGCGCCATCTCGCCCATAGCTGTCGCTATGTCACTAAAAATGTTCACTGAACATTTTAGCTCACGACACTTATTATTTATATAAATAGGTGTTCGTGAATCTTCGATTTCTTAACGTTCCCCGCCCTGTTACTTTTTTATCAATGAAATGCGCATAACGGAAAAACGATACAATCACCTATGAAAATATGCGCATTACATATGACCTATTAAAAACAATAAATATTTACATATGAAATAACCATGATTAAGCACACGCAAACACCGATGAGTTTTTCATAGGATCGAAAAGTATTCATAAATTTGTAGTGTGTGAAAAAATTATTTTGAAATGCAATAGAATTCGATTG
>Ga0314774_1001382_pt1 | contig 15668 bp, 11 predicted proteins | sample MetaGCBIA2018_FD_204515 | JGI IMG/M metagenome (GOLD analysis project Ga0314774, IMG submission 204515) | Cryopeg brine microbial communities from Beaufort Sea near Barrow, Alaska, United States - CBIA 2018 | ecosystem: Environmental > Aquatic > Marine > Coastal | place: USA: Alaska | collected... | reverse complement strand
CTGCGGCCCTTGATCGCTTTCTGCATGAACCCGCACCGGGCCGCCGACAATCAGCGTGGTGTTGTCTCACCGCGCAATCGCCGTGCAGCCGACCTGCAGTTCCGAATCGATGGTCTCGAGAACAGCACGTCGTGGCGACTGACAAAGCCAATCCGTTGGTTCAAGTCACTCACCGACCGCTACCGCCGCCGCTGAACCGCCCTGCACCCGGAGGCTGCGCAGCCCGTCGACGGCAGATAACGTAATCTGGTGTGACGATGTTGTTACGGGTGGTCAAAATGTGGAGCTACATTGAATCCAAGTGGCGCCGCTTCACGACGGTAGATCATGGCGTGGAACCACTCTCGGTGGAGTTGTCCCGAGAGACCCGGCTACGGGCACGGGGGCTCGCGCGATCACGAATCCTGGACCTGGAATTCTATGAATCCCAAACCGGAATGCATTTTGGTTCGCGCCGACGGGCAGCTGAGCATTTCCTAGACCGCGGGCTGAGCGCCGGCCTCTCAATTTCACCTTTCTTTCAAGAAGAGTGGTATCGCTACCAGACCGGTGGTCAGGGCTGCGGGTATGAAACATTTCTGTTCGGAAACGACGGGCTTTCAGCGACAGCACCGACGTTCGACGCGACAGTTTTCGCCGCTCACCTATCCGCGACCGGCGTCAGGGCGCCGGCGACGGCACGCGCGGCCTTGGAACTCTTTCTTAAGAAATCCACAGACACGACGAGACTCCCCGTCCACGAATGGTGTGCGGGGAACCCGACCAAGGGGCAAGCACGGGCTGCCGCTATGGCGAAGGCACACGCAAACCGAACGCGCGAGCGCCTGATTCGACCACGGTTGTCAAGCAATCCCATCACCGAAACGTTCCCGGAAGATGATCAGCTGCGGTCGGATTCCCTGGTCAGCGTCGTACTCCCGGTTCGCAATCGCGCCGCACTCGTTCCGACCGCGATCCGCTCCGTACTCGCCCAAAGTCATCAGGCTTGGGAACTGATCGTGGTGGACGACGGATCAGACGATGACACTGCCGACGTTGTCGCTCATTTCGTCACTCTTGATCCGCGAATTCGACTCATCCGACAGGCCGCGACCGGTGTATGCGCAGCCCGCAACGCTGGCCTGTGGCAGGCCACGGGGAGCTACGTCGCATTCATCGATTCGGACAACGCTTGGATGCCCGAAATACTTTCACGAAGCGCGCGCTCTCTCGATTCGTCCAGCGCCGTCGCCGTGTATTCAGCCGTTCGTCTCATCGATGAACATGAGCGGGTGCAGTATCTGGCCTTCCGGGGAGATAGAGACGACCTGATACAGGGCGGAAACTTCGTCGACTTGAATACTCTCGTCTCGCGACGCGAAGCGTTGCAGCGCATTGACGGCTTTGATGAGTCCCTGCGCCGATGGGTCGACTATGACCTCGTCATCAGGCTCTTCGACATTGGGACTGCCGAATATTTGGACTTTATCGGAGTCGCCTACAGCGAAAACAAGGTGTCCACCCGGATAAGTACCACTGAGGCGCCGGGTTGGGAGCAGGTCGTGCTGGCCAAGTACCTGATCGATTGGGATGCAGTCACCGAGTCTGCGTCACGCCGACCGGCAGACCTAGTCTCCATCGTCATGCTCACCTACGCGGACTGGCGAATGACTCTCGAGGGTGTTCAGGCCGTCCTCGCCAACACTGAAATGTCTTCCGTCGAAATCATTGTTGTCGATAACGGATCTCCGGCATCCGTTGCCGATATTCTCTCGCAAGGCTTGTCGGGCAACGACCGCGTGCGCTTGACACATCTCAACCGCAATATGAACTTTGCGCTTGGATCAAACCTTGGCTTCGCGCTGTCACGCGGGTCGCGAGTAGTTTTTCTCAACGATGACGCCCAGGTGCAACCGGGGTGGCTTCCGCCTCTTGTTCAGGCTCTGGACGCTGCGGAAAATGTCCGGGCGGTGCAATCTGTAATCATCAATGCCGACGGTGAAACCGAGAATACGGGCTTGTCTGTTTCGAATGGACGAGCCTCCGTTCGCACCGAGCTCACCTCGTCGACCCACATCGACGCAGTTTCCGCCGTCGCCGCCATGTTCCGAGCCTCGGACTTCGCACGGTGTCGAGGGTTTGACCCGATCTTCTCCAACGGTTCAGAAGACGCCGACCTGTGCCTGCGCTTGGCGAAGTCGATGGATGCCGTCTTCAGCGTCGCGCCAAGTTCTCGGGTAACCCACTTCGGGGTGTTCAGCCCCGGACGGTTTGCCGCCACACCAGGAAACGAAAGGATTTTTCAAGAACGGTGGGGGGCCGCCACAGAATCCGAGAAAAGCGACCCAGCCAACGCGGAATCGCTCGGTCGCGATCACCTCGACGCAGCAGACACCCCGTCGTCAGGTTGAGCCGGAAGTCAGTCACTATACTTGCCCAATCGTCTACCGAGAAACGAAATGAAGTTGATGTCAGCACAGGATCGCTTTGCCAGTCTTGCCCGTCAGGAACTGGTGACCGTCGGCTCGGGACCGGGTGGGTCTCGCGGCATGCGCACGGCTCTGCGAGAAGTATTGAGCAACAGAGAAATGCTGGCGCTCCTCGTTCGGCGCGATCTGAAATCCAGGTATAAAGACAGTGCGCTGGGCTTTGTCTGGACGCTAGTTCGTCCTTTGACCCAGCTCTTCATCTACTACATCGTCATCGGAAAATTTCTGTCAGCCGAACGTGGGATCCCGGACTTCGCGATTTACGTCTTCACCGGGTTGACCGCGTACGGCCTTTTCAGCGAAATCGTCTCCAGCGCTACGTCATCCATTGTTGGAAACGCTGGTCTTATCAAGAAGATCTATTTGCCTCGCGAGATCTTTCCCTTGGCCAGCGTCGGGTCAGCGCTGTTCAATTTTCTCAATCAACTCTTGATTCTCGTTGTTGCCACAATTGCGTTGGGTGTCTTTCCCGCCACGCTCGACATCGTCTACTTCATTCCCGCACTCCTGGTATTGCTTGTGTTCGGCACAGCCTTCGGCGTACTCCTCTCAGCGGTGAACGTCTATCTGCGCGACGTGCAATATCTTGTGGAAGTGCTCCTGCTCCTGGCGTTGTGGGCATCGCCCATCGTCTACTCCTGGGAAATGGTGAAGCAATTCCTCGGGCAGGGCATCGCCCTCGAAATGTATACGAACAACCCGATAACGCTCAGCGTGCTCGGATTCCAGCGCGCCTTGTGGACTAGTGGACACAACGTCGTGGAAACCCCCACCGACCTGCTCCTACGCCTCGGCATTGCCTTCGTAGTCGGCTGCGTATTACTTGCGATCTCCCAGCGAGTCTTCGCCCGGTTGCAGGGCAACTTCGCTCAAGCTCTGTAACCAAGGACCAAGAGAATATCAGGATGACGCAACAACAAGATTTTTCCGAACCGGCGACAGCCGCACCTGACGTGGTCGTTATCGACAATGTATCCAAACGGTTCGTGCTGCGGAAAGACAACTCGTTGAAGGAACGGCTCGTCACCTTTGGACGACTGGGGCGCCGGAATCGCGAGGAGTTCTGGGCTCTCAACGAAGTGACCACCACGATCCAGGCGGGGCACACGGTCGCGCTCATCGGCCACAACGGGTCGGGAAAGAGTACCCTACTCAAGGTCATCGGCGGGATCATCGATCCGACTTCGGGGCGGATTAGCCGACGCGGCAGGGTAGCCGCGCTTCTGGAACTCGGTGCGGGGTTCCACCCTGACCTGACCGGTCGGGAAAACGTCTTCTTGAACGCGTCGATCATGGGCCTAAGCCGTGCTGTGACCGAATCACGTTTCGACGCAATTCTCGAGTTCTCGGGCATCGGCGATTTTATCGACACCCAGGTGAAGTTCTATTCGTCGGGCATGTACGTGCGCCTGGCGTTTGCTGTCGCTGTGCATACAGACCCCGACCTACTGCTGGTGGACGAGGTGCTCGCCGTTGGCGACGAGGCTTTTCAGCGAAAGTGCCTCGACAAAATCCGCTCCTTCCAGGAGGAAGGCCGAACGATCATTTTGGTTACGCACGCCCTCGGCCAAGTTGTCGAGTTGTGCGACCGCGCCATTCTGCTCAATAAGGGCAGCATCGAATACGACGGCGACCCGCGCGTCGCCGTTGCTCAATTCCGCGACATTCTCGAAGACCGCCGCCTGGCGCAGGTCACGGTCGACTCGGAGGAGACAGTGCGGGAAGCCGTCATCCATGGGGCCACATCGCAGCCGGAAGGCCGCAGCGCTGATGCGGAATTGCAGCAGGGCGACGCTCTTCTAATCAGAATGGACGTGGAGCACTACACGGGCACTGACGACTGGATGTGTGCCATTCAAATCGACAACACGCTCGGACAGGTCGTCTATGGCACCACGACGAAGCGACTCGAGCTGCGGCTGGGACATTTCGAGGGCCGCCGCACCGTGTGGTTCAAGCTCGAGGACACTCATTTCGGTGGTGGAAAATACTTCGTAAACGTGTCGCTCATGGATTTCGCCGGTCGGCACTTCGCTGACCTGGCTCAGGCCTGTTCCTTCAACGTTGCGGACATGCCGTTGGCCGTTGGATCCAGTTACGCAACCCCGAGTTTCTTTGAACTGGAGCCGACCGCCTAGGTACGCGACTTCCGTCTCCACGTTCAAATTCCGAAAGGCCTCATGTCTTCATCCGTCCTGGTCGTCACCGTCACCCACAACACTGGCGACACCCTTGAGGCTTTTCTTGATTCTCTGGAAGATGCCTGCTCTACAGAGCTCTCCGTCATCGTGGTCGACAATGCCTCCTCTGATCTCACCGTGGAACGAGCCTCGGCCGCGGCGCACCACGCGACCATCCTTGAGCTGCCCGACAACGCCGGCTACGGCGCCGGTGTCAGTGCCGGAATCGCGGCGCAAGGTGACGACGTCGAGTACGTACTCATCACGAATCCGGATGTTACGTTCTCACCCGGCTCGATCGATGCTCTGATTCAGGCCGCAGACGAACTCTCCGACGCCGGGTCATTCGGTCCCTGCATTCTCGATTCAGGTGGCATCGTTTATCCCTCAGCCCGCAATCTGCCGTCACTGCGCACGGGAATCGGGCACGCGGTCTTTGGTCGAGTTTGGCCGTCGAACCCTTGGTCCCGCGCGTACCGATCCGACCAGAATTACGGTCCGGAACGCCGCACGGCCGGCTGGCTGTCGGGGGCGTGTTTGCTGGTTCGAAAGGCCGCGTACGACGCCGTTGACGGTTTCGATCCGAGATTCTTTATGTACTTCGAGGACGTAGACCTCGGCGCCCGCCTCGGACAGATGGGATGGACCAACGTGTACGTGCCGACGGCGGTCGTCACTCACACCGGCGCGCACTCGACATCCAGCAGCGCAAAGCTGATGGAACGGGTACACCACAACAGTGCCTACATTTATCTGGCGCACAAATACTCTGCATGGTATCTCGCACCGCTACGGCTGGCGTTGCGGGTCGGTCTTGCGGCACGAGCGTGGTGGCTGACGCGGTGAGCTCACGCGGTATTGGTTTCCCCCGGCGCGTATGGCGTCGGTTGCCCCGCCGGATACGCGTGGCCGGAAACGTGATGATTCACCGCTCCCGGCAAGCCGGGCGTGATCTGCGTGCGTCGCTTCAGATGACGCTGTCCCATGCGTCGGCGCTTGAGGATTCTGCCCGCTGGCGTCTTGACAGTTTTCGTGGCCGATCCGGTCTATTTCGCGTGGAAGACCTCAGCGGGACCGTGGATAGCACCGACCTTCCCGTCATTGTGTGCCTGTGGAAACGACCGCAGAGAATCGACCAGATCCTGGAGCAGCTCGACGCCCAGACCAATGCGCGTCCCGTGAGGCTGCTGCTCTGGAACAACAACCCCTCCAACGATTCGCACTACCGTGCTCGAATTGCCGCATTTCAGCAGAAGCATTCCCTCGCAAGCGTCGAGTACGTCAACAGCACGCGCAACCTCGGCGGCCTAGCGCGGTTCTACCTCGCCCGTCGCCTGCTCCGGCACGGCTACCGCGGGCATTTCATCATGCTCGATGACGACGAAGACGTCACGGCCGGGTTTACAGATTCACTGCTCGCGTGCGCTGAACCCCACCAGATAGCCGGATGGTGGGCCTATAAATACGTTGATTCGCACTGGAACCGGACCGCTGCAAAACCCGGCGAAATCGCCGACTACGTCGGCACCGGGGGAACAATCTGCGATGTCGACATCGTTCGCGACCGAACCTTCTTCACGGACTTACCCCGGCGATTCTCATTTCTTGAGGACCAATGGATGTGCGCTTACGCCAAGGAACGAGGCTGGGCAATACGAAAAGCGGAAGTGGACATCACTTTCGTCCTTCACGAAACCAACCAATTCCTTCATATCGCCGACCTGAAGGATGAATTTCGCACCTATCTCGCTGCGCGCTCTTAGCGAAGCCAAGAAACGATGATCCCGGTCTGAGCCGAGGCCGCCGCGACCTAGAATCGGAGGGTGACTGGCAGAACGCATACTCCGGAAATTGACCTCACGCAGGCCACCCCAACTTCGCGAAGCGGCATCCGCCACGAGTTTCAGGTGCTCGAGGGTCTGGCCGCATCGACTGTTGCGGCGTTTGAAGCACTACGCGCCCTCAGGTTGCCTGGGATCGCAACAGTCTTCGGCACGCACACACATCTCGTCGAATGCCCGTCCACCTGCGTTTGCGTGTTCTCGGCCGACGATAAACTGTTGACGTCCGACCGATGGGCGCATCGACCCACTAGTAAGGAACCCTAGTCGTGAATCGAATTCTTCCTGGGTCGAGAGTGACAACCTCACGAAACAAAAATTTACCCGAGGCGAAGTCGATCGCATCACGGCCCATCTTGGCACGGCACGTTTTCGCCATACTTGGCCTTCTTTCTCTCCTCAGCATCACCTGGGCCATTGCTACCCCCCTCATGGGCGTTCCTGATGAGCCCTCCCACACCATCCGCGCCGCAGCGGTGGCCCATGGGCAGGCTATCGGCGAAGTCCAAGACGGTGACACGTTCACGTACCCCCGTGTCGAGGTTCCTCAGTACATTGTTGAAGCCACACACCTGGGCTGTTTCGCTGGCGACGCCGGTGCTCCCGCCAGCTGCCAAATTGCGGTGTCGGACGATGACACCATGGTCCCGGCGTCCAGCTCAGCCTCCTCCAACAGCCCCATCTACTACGCCATAGTTGGGCTGCCCAGCGTGATCATGACCGGTTCACCGGCCTTGTACGCGATGCGTATTGTGAGCGCCTTGCTCACGTCACTGCTCTTGACCGTGATGATTGTGGCGCTGTACAAGCAATCGCGTTCGTGGTGGCCAGTCACGGCCGGCATCGTCGGCGTGACTCCGATGGCTCTATTTCTCGCTGGAGCAATCAACCCCAACGGTGCAGAGATGGCATCTGCCGGCGCGGTGCTCTCTGTCGTGAGCCTGATTTTACGCAGGGACATGACCAATCGGCAGCTCTGGGGATACGGCGGGATCGCCATTCTGAGTTCGTTCGTTCTGACGGGCGGACGGAGTATCGGCCTGTTGTGGCTCGTGATTATTGCCATTTCGTTGCTCATCTATACGCCGTGGTCTCGAATCAGTTGGCTCTTGCGAAAACCCCCAGTCTGGTTCACGCTGGGCGGAATCGCGGCAGCAGCCCTCACGCTGATCTTGTGGTTTACGTTCTCCGTCACGGCGATCGACCCGACCGGGAACACCCCCAACCGTCCTCCAGGAATCACCGCGGTCATTCTCATCACCTTGGAAGCGACCTTCGACAACTGGGTGGCCTGGATCGGTCAGTTCGGCTGGCTTGACTACAACGCACCGTCCGGGGCGCAAGTTGCGTGGCACGCCGCAATCGCAGCTCTCCTCCTGAGCGCGCTGATATTCGCCGCCGGGCGGGCTCGACTCACCCTCATCTTTGTCGCCGCAGCGGCCATCATGGTGCCACCGCTCGTGCAAGCCTCGCTGTTCAACGAAGTCGGCTGGCTGTGGCAGGGGCGGTACGGGATTGCTCTTTACCTGAGCTGCCTTCTCTGGGCAGGCATCATTTTAGATGACGTCTTCCCGAACTCACGAAACTGGGTATCGCAACGTTTCGTGCGGTTGGGCGTCATCGCACTGTCAATGGCGCAAATCGCGACGTATATCTTCGTGCTGCGACGCTATGTTGTCGCTTCTAATTCGTGGAGCGCCATGTTGCGGGACCCTTCCTGGCAACCACCCTTGGGCTGGATGACTTTGGTGGCGATCACCTGCATCGGCTGGGTTTGCGTCATTGCATTGGTGTTTCGATGGACGTCATTGGGACATGCCTCGAGCACCGCACCGAGCGTGCCGGAGAGCCTGGCCGCAACCCTCGTCGGTGGAGACGACGGGCGCGACATTCCCTCGCCAACGCAAACTTCCAGCGCGATATACCCACCCGGTCGGGAAGTTCGTACGCCGGGGGAATGAGTTGCGCCGCTTACCCCGGGCGCGACTCACCTGAACACCGACAGCCCCAGCACGTGGGCATGCTTACCGGGACGCGCCGAGGGACGTTACGCCATCGCCACCCGGGCTGTGCCGAAGCCCGTTCAGACTACTGCGTGCCGATCAGGCTGCTGAGGTATCGGCCATAGCCACTCTTCTGAAGCGGCGCCGCGAGCACCGCGAGCTGAGCGTCGGTGATCCACCCGGCACGCCAGGCGATTTCCTCGATGCAGCCAACCTTGAAACCTTGGCGGTCTTCGATCACGCGCACGTACTCAGACGCCTGCATCATTGATTCGAACGTTCCAGTGTCGAGCCATGCGGTACCGCGATCAAGCACTTGCACGTGCAACGCGCCCTTCTCGAGGTAGCGTTCATTAATGGTGCTGATTTCGAGTTCTCCACGGGCACTCGGCTCAATGGTCTTGGCAATTTCGACGACAGAGTTGTCATAAAAATATAGACCGGGAACCGCGTAGTTGCTCTTGGGCTTGAGCGGCTTCTCCTCAATGGACACAGCGGTCATACTGGCGTCGAATTCAACAACACCATACGAAGTGGGGTTGCTCACGTGATACGCGAAGATGCGCGCACCCTCGATCTCGGCGTTGCCGCGCAACGCCGACCCCAAGCCGGCTCCGTGGAAGATATTGTCGCCGAGTACGAGAGCCACGCTTTCATCTCCGATGAATTCTTCACCGATGATAAACGCCTGCGCGAGGCCGTCGGGCGACGGTTGCACGGCATACTCAATGCGAATGCCGAGGTCGGACCCGTCCCCGAGCAACGCCCGGAACTGTTCGTTGTATTCCGGTGTGGTGATGATGAGGATCTCTTTGATGTCCGCCATCATCAGGGTCGACAGCGGATAGTAGATCATGGGCTTATCGTAAATCGGCATCAGCTGCTTCGAGATGCCCTTGGTGATCGGCCACAGGCGCGTGCCCGAGCCGCCAGCGAGAATGATTCCGCGCATGAGCTATTTCCTTGCGTTCAGAGTGCTGTAATATTCGCGGGCTGCTTCCCACGTGGGTAGCAGGCCCGACGCTGCCGCTTCGGCGAGGCTTGGAGCGCCGGTGTCCTTGGACGACAGCAGGAGTTCGCCGGCTTCGGGCGGGAACACCAAACCAACCTCGGGGTCAAGCGGATTGATCCCGTGCTCGCGTCCTGGGCTGAACGTGCTGTTAACCAAGTAGCTCACGGTGGCGTTGTCGGTCAGCGCCACGAAGCAATGGCCGAGGCCCTCGGCGATATAGACCGCACGCCGGTCGGTATCGTCCAGCAGCACACTGTCCCATTGGCCGAACGTAGGCGAACCCACGCGAATGTCAATGATGTAGTCCAGCACAGCACCGTGGACCGCGGTGACATATTTGGCCTGGCTCGGCGGGACATCCGCGAAATGAATTCCGCGCACTGAACCGCGTTTGGAGACCGATGTGTTCGCTTGAGCGAGGTCAAGCTTGTGCCCCAGCTTGGCTTCGAGGTGATCAAAGCGGTACCACTCGAGGAATACTCCTCGATCGTCCCCGAACTGTTTTGGGGTTATCTCGTAGGAATCGGGGATGGAGAGTTCGCGAATCTTCACTAGCGCAGTCTAACAAGGACCGCGACAATCGAGTTTCGCGCTGGAGAGCACACCTTTCAGTCAGCTAGGAACAGGGAGTCAAGGTCTCAACTGTGGCTCCCAATGCCGCCGTGCCGCCGAACAGGGTCGCCGTCGTTGTTCCAGACTTCTGCATCTGGGCAATGGTCTCCCGGCTTAGGCATTGCGGCTGTGCGAGGTAGAGCGGAGACGATTCACGCCCGGCCAGCGCGCCACCGGTCAACCCGTCGGGGAATGTGTACGCATTCGTGACGAATCCCTGAGCGGCAGCCCCGAATGTCGCAACGTTGACTGCGAGGGACGTCGCGAAGCGGTCAGCTCCCTGGATCCGCTCCACTTCAGTGATTCCTGGGATCTGGGCCAGCTGCCCCTCCAGCGATGCAGTAATCGCCGCCGTGCCGCCTACGATCACCAGCCGGCTCACACCCCATTTCTCCAGTGCGGTGGAGAAATTGGCAGGAATTGCCGCAGCATGACCATTCAGGAGCAGCACGGGGCTGTCCTGCGAACCGGCTGCCGATGCGGCGGACAGGGCATCCGGGAAGTCGTTCCCGGTAACGATATATGCCGTGCCCGAGCGTTCGGCACCGAGGATGTCGCCGATCTTCAGGGAGGTGCCCCATCGGTCAACTCCGCCGAGACGGGTCACCGGAACTCCGGAAATCGTCCGCAACGAAGCGGCGACGGAGTCAGAGACCGCCTGAGTCCCGCCGACGATGACGACTTTTTGCGGCTTCAACCGCGCGATTTCAGTCGCGACGATTTGCGGGACCGACGTGCTGGTCACGAGGAGCACGGGGGAACCGGCCGCGGCAGCGGCGGGGACGATGCTCAGCGCGTCAGGGAAGTTCGCGCCGGAGGCGACATAGGCAACCGCAACACCAGGTTCGTAATAGGTCTTCGAAATGTTCGCTGCCGTGGCGTATCGGTCGTCTCCCGCGGTTCGAGACACGGCGATGCTAGACGGAACGTTGACCGCAATGCACTCAAGCGCAACTTGGGATCCCTGGCCTTGGTTCACCACGTCAACACAGACATCCTGCTGCCCGACCGACGCGGGGAGCGTGACGGCGAACCCGTGGTTGGATCCTGCACCCGTGAACGCGGCGTTTGCCTTGGTGCTGGGGGAATTCGCCGTGACGTTCTGGCTCCAGCCGGCGCCGTAGATGCGAACGGTAACCGGTGCGGAGGCGAAGTCAGGGTCCACCGCCCAACCGGTGACGGTCACGGAGTTGTTCGCGGCGGTGACGGTTTGCAGTTCGCCCATGGGATCGCCATTCGGACTGCCGAAGTAGCTGTTGTAGTAAACCCAGAAGTTGCGGTTGCCGTAGGACGAACATGCGTCGCCCACACTGCCAAGGTTTGCCAAAGCGGCTGCGTTCGGCTGGTACGGCGTGTAGTAGTAAAGCGCAGCGGTGGCGCGATTTTGAATGAGCACATTTGACGACCCGCAAGCCGCATTCGGGTGAAGTCGAACCGCGTTCTGCTGCCCCACCTTTATGGACGTGTGCGAACCTTCGGGATTTGAGTACCAGGTAAGTTGACGAGCCGCCGAATAGACCTGCATGAAGAACCCGTAGTAGGCGGAGTCACACAGCGCCGTATCAGGGCATCCTTGCCCAAGTGCCTTTCGCAGAACGCCCGCCGTTGGCGCCTTGCTGGTCACCAGGCCCTGTTCCTTCTGAAGGGTGACGAGGAGAACCTTGGCACTAATGGCGCATGCTTGCTGCACCTTATAGATCATTCGTGCCGCGGACTCGTTTGTGCCGCCCGGATACGTTGCGCACGTACCAAAGGACAGGGTCGTTGTTGGAGTATCGATACGCAAGACATTGAGGCAGAGCGTATTCGCGCACGTCCCAATTTTTGCATCCAAAAAGGCCTGAATTTCATTCTCAGACATTGCATCCGACTTGTAGAAATTCGCATCACTAATGATGTACCCGGGCATGAAGTCTGCCCCGGTTACCGCCTCGGACGCGGGAGCCGGCTGTACGGCCACGATCACTGTTCCGAGCATCGTTGCGGCAAGCGCCACTCGAAGGAGTTTCATGGACCAGCGCATATTTCCCGCATCTCTTACTCGTCCAGCTCGTGGAGCTGCCAATCAACAGTTGAAACAAAGACAAACAATCTTCCCTATCCTACGTTCCATAGGGGTCGCCTGAGTCTCGACGTCGAAACCAACCGTGCGCCTTTTTTCGCCCGCCGTCGTTCATGATTTCAGGCGTGCCACAGGCGTTCGTGCAAGCATGGCCGCCACGACACACCCGTTATAGTGGTGCTTGCTCTTTCGTCTATAGACAGGTCACGATACACAATGAAGATCCTCGTCACCGGCGGCGCCGGTTTTATCGGCTCCAACTTTGTTCGACGCACGATTGAAGACAAATACCCGGGCCTGGAAGGCGCCGAGGTCGTCGTGCTCGACGCATTGACCTACTCGGGCAACCTCGAAAACCTCGCCCCGGTCGCCGAATCCCCGCGCTACTCCTTTGTGCACGGCGACATTCGCGACCGCGCGCTGCTCGACACGCTGTTTCCGTCGCTCGACGCTGTGGTGCACTTCGCCGCCGAAAGCCACGTGGACCGTTCCGTGATGGACTCGACGATCTTCGTCGAGACCAACGTGCTCGGCACCCAGCAGCTGCTCGACGCCGCCCTGCGCCACAAGCTCGCCCGGTTCGTGCACGTCTCCACCGATGAGGTCTACGGCTCGATCGCCGAAGGCTCCTGGAACGAGGAGCGGGCGCTGGAGCCCAACTCCCCCTACAGCGCGTCGAAGGCCGGCAGCGACCTGCTCGCCCGCAGCTACCACCGCACCCACGGCCTCAACGTGTCGATCACGCGCTGCAGCAACAACTACGGTCCGTACCACTTTCCCGAAAAGGTCATTCCGCTCTTCGTGAGCAACCTGATCGACGACCTGCACGTTCCGCTGTACGGCGAGGGCAACAACATTCGCGACTGGCTGCACGTGGACGACCACACCCGCGCCATCGCCATGGTGCTCGTCGGCGGCCGCGCCGGCGAGATCTACAACATCGGTGGCGGCACCGAGCTGACCAACAAGGAGCTCACGCAGCTGCTGCTCGACTCGACCGGCAAGGACTGGTCTTACGTCGACCGCGTCGCCGACCGCCTCGGCCACGACCTGCGCTACTCGGTGGACATCAGCAAGATTCAGGCCGAACTGGGCTACGCCCCCCAGGTTCCCTTCGAGCAGGGCCTGGCCGACGTGGTGCAGTGGTACCGCGACAACCGGCAGTGGTGGGAACCGCTCAAGGCTCGTGCGGCGCTGACTGGCTAGATTCGCAACTAAATGTACTGCCCGGGGACTTTGGCTATGCGGCTGATGGGTGGGTGGTTACCGATGGCGGTGTGGACGGTCTCCGTCCGCACCGCCTAGTTGTTGCCTGCGTCCTAGGAACAACATAGCCTCAACGGGTGGGAACGCCTTGACCCTGAAAACACCGTCAAGGCTCACCGGATGGCGCCGCGCGGCGTTCCAAATCGTACGGGGGATATTCATGACGGGCATATCGGCCGGTTTCGTTCGCGGCGTCCTGATTGCGCTTCGACCCGGGTCGCAGCCCGGTTCTCGGCGCACCCAGTGCCAACGCCCGCGCAAACGCTGGGATAGGTGCCGACGCGCGCACTTGGGCGCCCTGTTGGTGTGTGCGCTCGCAGTCTCACCACTCATCGGCGCCGCGGCGTCGACACCAGCACAGGCGGTCGGGTCCTTGTCGATCAGCGTCAACGTGACAACTCCACCGGAACCGCCGCCGCACGGAGGGGTGGTGGGAGCCGGGTGGAGAGTGATAATTTCCGCGTACACACTGGATGGCACTCGCGCCGGGTACTCAGACGGTATACCGCACACGATCAGCAACCTCCATGCCGGTTCCTATCGGATCAAGGTATCGATCTGGAACGAGACACACACCTGGGCGCCGACCTGGTACGGAAACGTACCTCGCGAGCACGACGGCACGGTCATCGAGCTCGGGGGCTCCTCAGTGACCGGAATCGACGTCATGGTCGGCTATGCCGGCTCGATCTCCGGTCAGATCACGTCCGTGGGTTCGAATGATCACGCCGCGGACCTCACCGCCTCCGCCTACCTCTACGACACCCACGGATACGAATTCATCGGCACGGGCAGTGCGGATGCTCAAGGCGACTACCGCATTTCTGGACTCCCGGCCGGTGCGTATCTGATCAAGTTCAGTCAGAACGACGAATTCCCGGTGTTCAGCCCCCGGTACTTCGACAGCTCGCAGGCTGTGGCGGAATCGACCCTCGTAACCGTGCAAGCCGACTCAACCACGAAAAATATTAACGGAGAGGTTCCGGTCTGGACGGATTCGGTCAATAGGGTGGCTGGGGCAGATCGGTTCGAGACCTCCGTCGCCGTTTCCCGAGCAGGGTTCAGCCCCGGTGTCCCGGTCGTCTATCTTGCGAACGGCCTCAACTGGCCGGATGCGCTCAGCGCCGGCCCCGCGGCGGCGCACTTGGGCGGTCCGCTCCTTCTGGTGGCCCCCCATCGCTTGCCCGAGGTCGTAAGGGCCGAACTGCAGCGGCTTCGGCCGAAACGGATCGTGGTCGTCGGCGGCACGGAATCCGTATCTGAGCCCACCTTCTCCGCAATTGCCGCGCTCGCACCCGCTGTCCTGCGCGTGGGCGGAGCCGACCGCTACGAGACCTCGCGAGCGGTCGTTCTCGACGCGTTCGGTCCCACAGTCCTCAGCCGGGCCGTCTTCGTGGTGACCGGGCGGAATTACCCTGATGCGTTGTCGGCCGGCGCCGCAGCCGCTCACCGTAATGCGCCGGTGGTTTTGATCGACGGCGCTCAGCCGACCCTCGACCAGCCGACACGCGATCTGCTGCGCGGCACGATCTTCAACGTGCTGACCCTCGTCGGCGGGACGGCAGCAGTGGGTGCCGGCATCGCAGTGGAGCTGAAGTTTTTCACGAAATACGAGACGATCGATCGCTTGGGCGGTGCCGACCGCTACGAAACCAACCGACTCCTCAATCTCTCGGTGTTCCCGACCAGCTCGCTCAGGGGGGCGGCGTATCTGGCCACCGGCCTGGGATTCGCTGACGCGCTCAGTGGGGCGCCCCTGGCAGCGCTCAATGGAGCACCCCTCTTCTTGACGCCGCCTGAGTGCGTGCCGTCCGAAACGCTCGACAGCATGCGCCATCTGAACGCGAATAACGTGACAGTGCTGGGCGGCGTGAAGGCCCTCGCAGACCCGGTCGCGGTACTGACTGCCTGCTAGAGCGCCTCTGCGGACACCTTCGCGCCGATCCTGCCTGGCGAGCACAACGTCACCCCGTTACCGCTGGCACATGTCTTCCGAGGTTGAACGCGCGAGTGGGGGGAGCTCACAATAGCAATGGCCCGGCCCGGGCATGCGGCAAGCGGCTACACTTCTCAAGGTGCCGATTTTCCGGCGCTGTCCCATCGTGGCGGCCCCGACATCATCGACCGTAGACCGTAAGTCAGAGGAGTCTCATGAAGTACTTGATCACCGGCGCCACCGGGATGCTCGGACTCGACCTGCAGGCGGCGCTGGCCGGCCGCGACG
>Ga0314774_1001378_pt1 | contig 15703 bp, 17 predicted proteins | sample MetaGCBIA2018_FD_204515 | JGI IMG/M metagenome (GOLD analysis project Ga0314774, IMG submission 204515) | Cryopeg brine microbial communities from Beaufort Sea near Barrow, Alaska, United States - CBIA 2018 | ecosystem: Environmental > Aquatic > Marine > Coastal | place: USA: Alaska | collected... | reverse complement strand
TTCTTCAACCATTTTCATGATTCAACTTTAAAAAATTCTTAACTTTAGTAAAATTAAATATCATGGAATTAATCATTTCAGGAATAAACAGAAAAAAACTTGATCAGGTAGAAATGCTAGCCATTAAACTGGGACTTTCGGTAACCAAATTTCAAAAAAAGAAGAAAGCGAAAAACAGTCCAAACCTTCTTAAATTAATGAGAGATAAAGCCTCCACTGGCGGAATTACTTCCATAAAAGATCCTGTGGAATGGCAAAAAACCCTTAGGGAAGACAAACCTTTATATGGAAGGGAATAATTATGGAGCTTCTTCTGGATTCGAATATTTTGATTTATTCCGCTAGCCCTTCAGCAGAAATATTGCAAAATTGGTTAAGCGAAAACAGTTTGTACATTTCAGATATTACCTTATTGGAGGTTTTAGGTTATCACAGACTTTCTAAATCTGACCTTGATTATTTTGAGGATTTTATTTCCTATTGCAACCAGATTTCAATTTCCCCGGGTATAATCAAAAAAGCCATCTCCCTCCGACAATCAAAAGCCATGAGTTTGGGTGATAGCCTAATTGCATCATCTGCATTGGTATTTAAAATTCCTTTAGTTACATTAAATATTAAGGATTTTAAGCATATCTCAAATTTGGAATTAATAGAACCGGTAGGCTATAAGTTTTAAATTTAATTTTAGCGAGATCATATCAGCAAAGGAAGAGATGAGAATATAAAGAAGAGAAACAAAAGTCAAGAGACAAGAAAAAAGACAACCTCAAATCAGAATTCACTCCCAACCCTTCGGGGCACTAATTCAAAATTACACCCCATAAAAAACAATAAATCCAAATTTGAAATTATACACCTAAAAACTTGCCTATAGATCTGATTTTTATATTTTTGGAAATCAATTTTCAAAAAAAATTGTTATAAAGCCTACAGAATAGAAATATTGACAAAAAAAATCAAACATGAAGAATCCCGAAAAATTTCAAATTAAAGAGCTGCTGCACCAAAAAACATACCTGATAAATGGAGAATTAGTCCCCTGGAAAGGCAAAACAGATAATGTATATTCTACAATTTCATCTACCGAAGCATATAAGCCAACCTTATTGGGAAGCGTCCCTCATATGGATGAAGCTACTGCTCTGGAAGCTATGCAAGCCGCCTGTGACGCCTATGGAAAAGGTCAGGGAGAATGGCCAACCATGAAAGTTTCCCGAAGAATTGACTGCATGGAGCAATTTGTAACCCAAATGAAGACCAAACGGGAGGAAGTTGTAAATTTATTGATGTGGGAAATAGGAAAAACCCTCCCCGATTCCCAAAAGGAATTTGACCGTACGGTGGAGTACATCAACGATACCATTGAAGATTACAAACAACTGGACAGGAATAGCGCCAAATTTTTAAAACGCGATAATGTGCATGCTCACATTCGCAGAGGGCCTTTGGGCGTAGTGCTTTGCCTGGGACCTTATAATTACCCATTAAATGAGACCTTCGCTTTATTGATCCCGGCTTTGATCATGGGGAATACCCTTATTTTTAAACCGGCAAAACACGGGGTTTTGCTTCTTTCGCCCTTATTGGAAGCCTTTAGGGACAGTTTCCCAAAAGGAGTGGTCAACATTCTTTACGGCCGGGGCCGGGAAGTAGCTGCGCCTATTATGAAATCTGGGAGAATTGACGTTTTGGCGTTAATTGGGAACAGCACTTCAGCAATAGCATTGCAGGATCAGCACCCATATAAAAACAGGCTGCGGTTGGTATTAGGCCTGGAAGCTAAAAACCCGGCGATTATCCTGCCAGATGCCGATTTGGACCTGACTATTGACGAATGCATCTCGGGGACTTTATCTTTTAACGGTCAGCGTTGTACTGCCCTCAAAATTATTTATGTTCATGAGGATATCAGGGAAGAGTTTAACAAGAGATTTGCTGCCCGGGTGGATGCTTTAAAATTCGGAAACCCATGGGAAGCAGGCGTGATGCTAACTCCCTTGCCGGATCCCGAAAAACCGGCATATATCCAGGAACTTATAGACGATGCCCTGGAGAATGGAGCTTCAATTTTAAATAAAAAAGGAGGAGAAACTTCTGAAAATTATATTTTTCCTGCGGTATTATATCCCGTAACCCAAGAAATGAGGGTTTATAAAGAGGAGCAGTTTGGACCTGTAATTCCCATAAAACCATTTTCCGATATTCAGGAATTGCTGGATGAAATTGCAAATTCCAATTACGGACAACAAATAAGCCTATTTGGCAAAGACGTATCGGAACTCGCCCCGCTGATTGACACTTTGGTCAACCTTGTATGTCGTGTAAACCTGAACTCCGCCTGTCAGCGTGGCCCGGATGTATTCCCTTTTACAGGTCGCAAGGATTCTGCAGTAGGAACACTGAGTGTTCATGACGCATTGAGGTCGTTCTCCATCAGGACTTTTTTAGCCTCCAAGGACAACGCCATCAACAATGAGATCCTCAAGCAATTGCTGGAAAGCAAAGGTTCAAACTTTGTGAGCACGGATTATATTCTTTAATAGATGTGAGATGTGAGATGTGAGACAAAAGAATATAGAGAAGAGAGAAAAGACTTGTTCCTCAGGGCTTCGGGATTCTCTTTCTATTCTTTGCTCTATTTTAATAGATTTTAGATCTCAGATTTGAGACTTGAGATACAAGAGTCAAGAATCAAGACAAAGGATTCAGTCTTGGTTCTTGGCTCCTGGTTCCAGGCTCTATTTTCTATTTTCTCTTCTCTTTGCTCTATTTTAATAGATTTTAGATCTCAGATTTGAGACTTGAGATACAAGAGTCAGGAATCAAGAATCAAGACAAAGGATTAAGTTCTGGTTCTTGGCTCCTGGTTCCTGGCTCTTTTTCTATTTTCTCTTCTCTTTGCTCTATTTTCTCTTTTAATAGATTTGAGATACAAGAATCAAGACAAAGCGAAGATTGAAGTAATTCAAGTCTTGTTTCTTGATTCTTGGCTCTATTTTCTATTTTCTCTTCTCTTTATTCTATTATCTAACATCTCAAGTCTAAAATCTCAATACTAAACAACTAAATCGTACTTTCGGGCCTTAACATTTCTGAATTTATGTCTCAATTTTGGTTATACACTAGATTAGGCCTGGAACACGTTTTGGACTGGCAGGCTTATGATCATATTTTATTTTTAATTGTTTTGGTAGCGGCATATTCTTTTGCCGGCTGGAAACGCGTTTTATGGCTGGTCACGATCTTTACCATCGGGCATACCCTGGCCTTATTTCTATCGGTTTATGGGCTTATCAGCCTCAGCAGCAATTGGGTAGAATTGTTTATCCCCATAACTATCCTGATCACGGCGCTCTATAATATTATCACTGCCAAGAAAAAGGAAAAACAAAGGAGTGCGATTCTTTTATATTTTGCCACTGCCTTCTTCGGAATAATCCACGGATTGGGATTTTCCACCTATTTCAAAATGATCGCATCAAATACCGAAAACAAGTTTCTCCCATTGATGGAATTCGCCTTAGGGATTGAAGGAGCACTTATTATTGTCGCAATATCTGTACTTATACTGGCATTTATTTTCCAGAATATTTTCAATATTACAAGAAGGGACTGGATCCTGGTAATTTCCTCTATAGTAATAGGGGTGATTTTGCCAATTTTAAGGGAGAACATCCGTTTCCTTTTGTAAAAATTTAACGCCTATAAATTGTTTTAATCTACACCTTGCAATACTTTAGAGAGCCTGAATTTTTAAATATGAAAAAAGCTTGAGAAGGAAACCGGGATCAGTTTTAAATTATGCATATAAAGAAGCAACTTAAATACGACAAGGCTTACCTGAGGATCGCCCGGGAATGGAGCAAACTTTCTCACTGCAAACGCAAACAGGTTGGCGCACTTATTGTGAAAGATAGGATGATAATTTCCGACGGATATAACGGTACCCCTACCGGTTTTGAAAATTGTTGCGAAAATGAAGAAAACGTTACCAAATGGTACGTGCTTCACGCCGAAGCAAATGCGATTTTAAAAGTAGCCGCTTCCTCACAATCCTGCAGGGAAGCAACCTTGTATATTACCTTATCCCCCTGTAAGGAATGCAGCAAACTAATACATCAGGCCGGGATTACAAGGCTGGTGTACAATGTAGATTATAAAGATAATGAGGGACTTGAATTTCTGAAAAAAGCCGGGGTAGAACTCTGTCAGATAACTGAATTGGACAATTGAATAAAAAGTCAAAAATATATCTTCCACTCCTATTGGGATTGGCTTGTGCCGCAGGGGTCCTGTTAGGCGCAAAACTCAACTTTACACCTACTCAAAACCTGTTTTCTTCAAATGCTAAAAAGGAAAAACTCAACAGGCTCATAGATTATATAGATTATGAATATGTGGATAAGGTAAATACCGACAGCATTGTGGATGTTACGGTAAATAGGATCCTCGAAAATCTGGATCCGCATTCGGTTTATATACCTAAACAGGAATATGCCAGCGTATCCGAAAATATGCAAGGGGATTTTGTAGGCATTGGAGTTAGTTTTTATAATGTTAATGATACAATTGTTGTGATCCAGCCCCTTGAAGGAGGACCCAGTAAAAAAATCGGGATCAAGGCAGGAGACCGAATTCTTTATGCGAACAACAAACAGCTTTTTGGCAAAAAAATGACCAACGATTCTATTATAACCCAACTTAAGGGAATAGAAGATTCCATGGTTACGCTCACCATTTTCAGAAAAGGTCTGAAGGATCTCCTTAAATTTGACGTAAAGAGATCACGGATACCGCTTAAAAGTGTAGATGCGGCTTATATGCTTACCGAAGAACTGGGGTATATCAAGGTAAACCGTTTTTCAGAAACTACTTATAAGGAATTCAAGGAAAGCCTGGTTAAACTAAAATCTAAAGGAGCGACAAAAATCGCACTGGATTTGAGGAACAATCCCGGGGGATATCTTTCTGAAGCCATTAATATAGTAGATGAGTTTTTAAAAGACGGGAAGCTGATCCTGTTCACAAAAAACAGGCAGGGGACTATTGAAGAAACCTATTCCAACCGCAAAGGTACTTTTGAAAATAATGAAATTTTTATTCTTATCAATGAAAATTCCGCATCGGCAAGTGAAATCGTGGCGGGGGCTTTACAGGACAACGACAGGGGAACCATTATTGGAAGGCGCTCCTATGGGAAAGGCCTTGTGCAGCGCGAGATGGAATTGGGAGATGGCAGCGCGGTGAGGCTTACCATTGCAAGGTACTACACCCCAACAGGACGTTCCATTCAAAAATCCTACAAACTGGGCAATGAATCTTATTTTAACGATTATGCCAGACGTTTTAAAAACGGGGAACTGGCACATGCAGATAGCATCCACGTTACCGATAGCTTAAAATATGTGACTCCGGGTGGAAAAATTGTCTATGGTGGCGGAGGAATTATTCCTGATATTTTTGTCCCCAAGGATACTAATCTTGAAAGGGAAAACCTAACCTACATCCTGCGCAGCGGATTTTTAAACCGATTTGTCTTTGAAGTGCTGGAGAAAAATCGGGCTTATTATAATTCCCTTAGCCAAACTGATTTCCAAAATGAGGAAATCGTCACAAAAAAGATGATCTCAGATTTCTTCGAATTTTCAATTAATGAAAATCTGAAGTTCAAAATCGATATTTACGAACCTTTGTTGAGAAGCTATTTGAGGGCAAGTTTGGCAGAACAATTATTCGGTTCAGATGAATTTCAACGGATAATTAATACCGATGACCGAATTGTCAAGAAAGTGATCGAATTATCTAATGCAAACTAGTACATTCGTCAGTATGGATGCCTACAATGATTATACTTCTATTTTCTTACTGTTATCCCCGCTTTTTTTCTATATAATAGCGGTGATATTCAGACTATTGGACAATAGTGCATTGTTGTTTTTACAGAAAGAGATCTTTGTAGAATCGTCCAATGTTCCCCTGAAAGCCATTCGGGAACAATTAGATACTTCAACAGATCCCAGGTTCAAAAAAAAGTTAGAAAGAACCCTGGTTTACAGAAAGATCCACCGGGTATTTATCATTCTTATGATAGCGGCACTGCCGGTTACCTTAATTACTTACTTCACCCTATTTTAGTTTTTAGTGCACTTTAGCATGCCTTCCTTTATTCTATTCGGTTAAAAAATCGGTAGCAACCGCTGCTCTATTGCCACGGGCTAATGCAAACCGGCTAATGCGAAAATATATTTTTTCAGCCCTATAATTTTAAGCATTTTTGAATAACTGAAGCAATTAAACTTATTTGAATGATAGCAGTTTTTGCCTGTTTTTACAGTGAAGGCGGGAAGTTCCGGAATTACACCCAATACCTTCGCTATAGAGACCTGAACCACTTGTACTTAGAATTTAATCAAATGATTGGTGCATCTTTTAATAACACCTTTCGTTTGGTTCATGCAGGCTTCCAAAATCATACTTGAAGAGCGCATTTTGAAGATCGGAAAATTATTTATGAAAGATTATTCCTACATTCCTGTTTTCGATGTAGGAATTGAGCATTGCAGAGCCTAAAATCACAGCGCAGGACATACCAGCAGCGCCTCCATCTACAAGCAATACTTCAATATTAATTACAATTTGGCTTTTCGCTCAATTGCCTTTGAAGTGAGAAGAATGCCCAGTAAAACAATTACGCAACCTGCCGCGAGGATTCCTATTAAAGCAACCGCACTATCACCAACCAGTAAAGTGTCAAAATTGAGGATCGTAAGATTATAAGCAACCACCACAATGGCAAATGCCATTAAAATATAGATGAATATTTTCATATTTAGATATTTCTTGTTATTTATTGATCCCACAATAGCACTCTGAGCTATCGGAAGTAATTCCCATTACGCAAGTAAATTTTTAAAACCGGTAACAAGCTTTTATCCTTTATAACGCACTCAGGCTAATAAGTATTATCCAAAGGATTCATTATCATTTAAATAAGCTCTGAATATTAGAGGCGAACAATTTTACCGCGATTGCCAATAAGATAACACCGAATATTTTTCTTATCACATTTATTCCCTGTTTCCCAAGAAACTTCTCGATTTTCCCCGAAGATTTCAAAACTATAAAAACAAATATAATGTTGATAACAATAGCCACGATAATATTAATGGCCTCATATTCTGCCCTTAGTGACAATAATGTCGTCATGGTCCCTGCTCCTGCTATTAAAGGAAATGCCAATGGCACCACGGCTGCTGTTGCCGGTTCCTCATCTTTATAAAGCGTAATTCCAAGGATCATCTCAAGGGCGAGAAAAAACAAGATCAATGAACCTGCAACTGCAAAGGAGTTTACATCTATCCCAATAAGGTTTAAAATTTCCTTTCCTAAAAATAAAAACATGATCATCAGTAAACCGGCGACAATGGATGCTTTTTCACTTTGTATCTTGCCAACTTTTGCCTTTAGATCAATAACTATTGGAATGCTTCCAATTATATCAATTACAGCAAATAAAATCATACTTGCTGTGGCAATTTCCCTAAAATCTATGTTTAACATATCAATGCGCATTAAAATAACGGCAAAAGTAAAATTTTTAAACCGGAAACCCAGATGTTTGAACCCTTAAGTTTTTGTAAAACTTCCTTTTTTAATAAGAGGATAAAAATAGCTTAAAATTAAGTTAATTAAATATCTTTGCGCCATGTTTCAAATAGGCAAAACAATAGTTTCTGAAGATATCATCCAAAAGGATTTTGTGTGCAACATTTCAGCATGTAAAGGCGCCTGTTGCGTAGATGGCGATGCGGGTGCTCCGCTGGATTTCGCTGAAACTGAGATCATGAAAAAGATTTATCCAAGGGTTAAGCCTTTTTTAATTCCTGAGGGAATTGAAGCTATTGAACGTCAGGGCACATCCATTACCGGCGAAGACGGAGATCTGGAAACCCCGCTTGTAAATGATGGGAATTGCGCCTATGTTACTTTTGACAAAAAAGGAATCGCACTTTGCGGGATTGAGCAGGCTCACGCTGCAGGTGAGATCTCCTGGAAGAAACCCGTTTCCTGTGAATTATATCCGGTAAGGGTTCAGGATTATTCTGAATTTTCTGCCGTAAACTATCACCATTGGCATATTTGTGATGACGCCTGTTCTTTGGGCAAGGAACTTCAGGTTCCCATCTATAAATTCGTCAAAGATGCGCTTATCCGCAAATTTGGTGAAGACTGGTACATGGAATTGGAAAAAGTTGCAGAATCCCTCAAAAAATAAAACTTCTTTTCACATACCAGGTTATTTATTAACCACAACCCTGATTTTTAGCGTTTTAAAATTTAAAAACACTACTTATTTTTGTATATTTAAAAATAAAATTCACAATTACCTCCCCCTTTAGTTATTGGACAAATTTGACGTGATTTCCGCGAATTCGCGGTTTATTCAAAATAGAAATATTTCAAATTTATCATTATGAAAAAGCAGATCTTAACAGGGGTTCTGATGGTACTTTTCCTCATCCCCGCGCCGGCGCAGGTTTTAAGAAACCTGAAGAAGAAATTGAAACAGCCTGCAGAACAAGAGGCGACCGAAAAAGCGAAGGAACACCAGTATAATAACAGCGGCTTCCCATTGGGCACCGGACAGGCAGACCTTTCGGAAGTTCCTGAAACCTATGAATTTGATTGGCGGTATGTTCTGAAAATGGAAAATGAACATGGGGAAACACACCTTAACTATTTTCTTAAAAAAGACGCAGCTTATTTTGGGCTTAAACTCCAAAATTCAGAGGAGATGTTTATGGTAATGGATAAATCCAGGAATTTGACGGTGAATTACATGAATTCAAAAGGGAACAAAATGATCTTTGCCTCAAGAATTTTAAAATCCACATTCCCTGAAACGGAGGAAGAAAATGAACGCGATGAAACCACCTTTAAGAAAATAGATAGCAAAACTATTATGGGTTATAAATGTCACGGTTATCAGGCTGAAAATAAAGATGGGGTTTACACTTTTTATATAACGAGCGAGCCGGATATAAGTTTTATGGATATGTATAATTCAGATAATGCCAAATTGCCCGCCAATTTTGACCCGAAATGGATTGAAGACGGCAATGGCCTGATGATGCAAATGATCCTGGAGGATAAAAAAAATGCGAAAAACAATCTTATCATGACCTGTATAGCTCTGGAAAAACAATCGGTATCGCTCCGCAAAAGGGATTATAAAAGTCTTACCGGATATTAATAAAACAACACCTTAATATTTTCAATCATGGAAGAGACAGAACCTGTAAATGCGGAAGAACACAAAAGCACCAGCTATGATCCCAAAACCATAGCAATAATCGCCTACCTCACCATAATAGGTTTGGTAATAGCCTTTTTGTTGAACAATGACAAGAAACACGAATTTTCCTCCTACCACATTAGACAATCCCTGGGATTGGTACTTTGCAGTGTCGCGCTTTTTATAATCGGGATGATCCCGGTTTTAGGCTGGATTACCAGCTTCCTGGGATCAATTTTTGTGCTTTTATTATGGATACTTGGACTTATAAATGCAATTAATAACGAAATTAAACCCGTCCCTGTTTTGGGTAAATATTTTGAAGACTGGTTTAAAAATATTTAATAAATCAGTTCAATAAATTTTGAATTCCTTAAAAAGGTTCATATAATCCTTACATACTGTATTTCCCACACCCATTGTATTGATAAATTCATACTGCCTTTACAACTTCCAGCTCATATATTCTACCGAATCCTTTTATCCAAATCTACCTGAACCTGCCAGTATCGCTATTTTTTGAACGCTTTCGTCTTTTTTGTTCTTTGTAAAGTATAGCTCAAGATTTCTTTCGATTTTTCTTTTATATATATTTGGTAGGTAATTTCATAAAATGAACAGGAAAGAAAACATCAAAAGAGCGATAGACAAACAGATTCTTTGGGACATAGTAGTAATTGGAGGTGGTTCTTCGGGTTTAGGAGTGGCACTTGATGGTTTATCAAGAGGCTTAAAGGTATTGTTATTGGAAAAAGCAGATTTTGCCAAAGGTACCAGCAGCCGAAGCACAAAATTAATCCACGGAGGGTTTAGGTATTTAGCCCAGGGCGACATTCTTTTGGTTCTGGAAGCATTGAAGGAGCGGGGAATAATTTTAAAAAATGCCCCTCACCTTGTCCATAAACAGGCATTCATAATTCCGGTTTATAGCTTTTTTGACCGAATGAAATATATACTTGGTCTTAAAATTTATGACCTGATGGCAGGAAGGTTAGGAATAGAAAAATCGCAATTTATCTCAAAAAAAAACATCATTCAAAGAATGCCAAACATCAGGCAGGATAAGCTTAAAGGTGGAGTGATCTATTATGATGGACAGTTTGATGATGCCAGGTTAGCCCTAAATGTTGCTCAAACCTGTAATGAACTTGGTGGCGTAATGCTAAATTATATGAAGGTCACCCACCTAAATAAAAATTCTAAAGGTGAAATTGACGGAGTCCATGTAAAAGATCAATTTTCAACTAAGGCGTTTGAAGTAAAGACGAAAATGCTTGTCAATGCAACAGGCGTTTTTGCAGATAAAATCTTAAAAATGGACCATCCGGAGACACCAAAAATGATACAACCCAGTCAAGGTATTCACCTGGTGATGGATAGCTCTTTTTTATCTCAAAAGGACGCCCTATTGATTCCCAAAACCAGTGACGGCAGAGTGTTATTCGCCATTCCCTGGTATAATAAACTTGTGGTTGGCACTACAGATACTTTGAGAAAGAAAACTAAATTGGAGCCTGATATCCTTCAAAAAGAAATTGATTTTATTTTAAAAACGGTCGGAAAATATTTAACCAAAGCTCCCTCAAGGAAAGATGTTTTATCTGCGTACGCCGGTTTACGTCCGCTGGCGGCTCCAAAAAATGAAGACGAGAAGACCAGGGAAATATCCAGAAGTCATAAAATAATTATTTCAAAGAGCAACCTGGTCACCCTTACCGGTGGAAAATGGACAACTTTTAGAAAAATGGGAGAAGATACAGTAGATTATTACAAACAAATAACCGGGGAAACTCCGGAAAAAAGCAAATCGGCAAAACAGTATATTTTCGGATATTCATTGACCAAGAAACATGACTATTTGGACATTTATGGATCTGAAAGAAAAAATATAGACAAGTTAATCTATGAAAATCCTGAGCTTTCAGAAAAACTACATCCGGAATTTCCATATATTAAAGCAGAAGTTGTCTGGGCAGTAAGAACAGAGATGGCTATTAAGCTGGAAGATGTGTTGGCAAGAAGAATACGTGTACTTTTTCTTGATGCCCGTGCCGCGATAAGTATGATCCCGCAAACCGCAAGAATAATGGCAAAAGAACTTGACAAAGACCAGAGTTGGATAGATAAGGAATCGGCTGAGTTTAAAAAATTAGCCCAGAGATATATCGTAAAAGTTTAATGTTAATTCAAAAAAATGAAGAAGATACAGGGCATTTTATTTTCTGATCAGTGAACAACTGGTATAGGAACGATACTTTAACCCATGATTAAAATCGCGGGCTGATTTTTTCTTTACAGGACAATTGTAGTTTATGCAAGGTCTACAATTATTCCTGATTCAATTATCCTCAATAACCCATAATGTTTCGGGGGATTCGTGCTTTGAAGAAACACAGGTTTTTTTAGACCTAAATATAACTGTCCTCACGTTAACAAAGTTATTAACAAGTTATAAGAATCTCACTTTCAAGTTGTTAATAATTTTCTATTGGATATCACAGAGTTTACAGATGTTTTGCATTGTTAACAACTTTATTAACATTTTTATTAACAATTCTGTTAAAATCCAATTATTTTTTTAACATTTGTTTAAGTATTATATTAGAAGCGAATATTCCATCTAAAAACAAAAATTTTATGGCTCAAATTGAACCCATTTTAGAGGGAAATAAAGACCGCTTTGTATCATTCCTTATTGAACACCTCGATATTTGGGATTACTTAAAAAAACTGGAAGTCAGTTTTTGGACCGCAGAAGGAATAGACCTGCATAAGGATTTCAGCGATTGGACAAACAAAATTAATTCAGACGAACGCTATTTTATCAAAAAAATCCTGAGCTTTTGTACAGCTTCAAATGAAATTATAAATAAAAACTTGGCCAGGAACTTCGTGAATGGAATGCCTGGAGAACGCATCCGTGGCTCATCTTGGACACCTTAAATATAGGACCCGAATTTATCACTAAACCTTTACCTACAAGCCTTATTGGGAAGAATTCAAACTCATGATCGAATATCGTGAATATGTTGCAGACAGTTTGTTGGTGGAACTGGAATGCGAAAAAGAATACTGCAGCGCTAAGCCTTTTAATTTTATGGATATGATCAACATACAGGGAAAACCCATTTCCTTGAAAAACGAGTTGGTGATTATCAAAAGGCCGGTGTGAAGAAAAAAACAATAACACCAATAAAATAGGCTATTACGCGCCGATTTTTAATTTGGTGTAAGAACCGGTTACCGTCAGAACCCCAATTCTGATAGTATCCGGTTTATTATTAATTTCCTGTTTCCAATTCCGAAATTTCCACTGATCATTCGGATCCCAAATATTAAATTCCCTTTGTAAAAAAAAGTCCCCCAATAAATTTGTATCGCATACCAAAGAAAAGGGACGTATTCGAAAGTTTACTTCCCTTTTTTGTTATTTTTGAACTGAGAAATTGTAAAATCCGTGGATATAACTGAAGATGATGAGGATTTTCGACAAAAATTCATTGTGAGAAAAGGCTCAATCTGGCGAAGAAAAAAGACGAGAGATCAACCAAATATATAGAACAAAGAGAAAGCAACTTAGGGAAAAAGAAATCTACATTAATCTCCGGAAAAAAAAAATTTATCCCGCAGATCTCGCAGATTGACGCAGAAAAAAGTAGCATAAAATTAAAAATCTGCGGAAATCTGCGGAGAAAAAATATGATTGAAGATGGTGAGGATTGTAGAAAGAAATAGATTGTGAGAAAATATAATTCTGCGGGAATCTGCGGGGAAAAATTTATCCCGTAGATATCGCAGATTGACGCAGAAAAAAAACAGAATACTTTTACAGTAAATTTCAAGTAGCTGAATGATGGATGAAAATGAGATATCATACAAAATCAGGGGAGCTATTTTTAATGTTTACAAAATTTTTGGACCGGGACTTTTAGAATCAGTTTATACATTTGCTTTAGAATACGAACTTAAACAAGTGGGTTTAAAAGTTTTAAAAGAAGTTCCCGTTCCTGTTTATTATAAAGAAGAAAAACTGGAAGTAGGTTTCAGGTTGGATTTACTTGTTGAAAACAAAGTGATTATTGAGGTGAAATCGGTAGAAAATTTAGCAGAAGTCCATCATAAACAAACAATTACTTATTTGAAGCTAACAAATCTGAAATTAGCTATTTTAGTAAATTTTAATGTAGAGAACATTTCATCAGGAATATTTAGAAAAGTAAATGGATTGTGAAACTCGGTAAGAAATTAGACCGTTCCGAATTGACAACGGAGTGTGAAAAACAAAAAAAAATATCCCGCAGATCTCGCAGATTAACGCAGAAATAAAAAATAATAAATCTGCGTTAAATTAGACCGTTTCGATTTGTCAACGGAGTGTGAAAACAAAAAAAATTAGCCCGCAGATCTCGCAGATTAACGCAGAAATAAAATAGAATGTTTTTCGAAAGAAATTAAAAATCTGCGGAAATCTGCGGAGAAAGAAGACGAGAAATAAACCAAATATCGAGAACGAAGAGAAAAATAAAGTTAAAGAAAATAATATCTGCGGAAATCTGCGGGAAAAAATTTATCCCGCAGATCTCGCGGTTTGACGCATAAAAAAAATTAAAACGATATGATGAACTGGGAACAACTCCTTTCTTTAAAGAGATTTGGAGATAAAAACAAACGCCTTCGGAAAGAACAGGACGAAACACGTTTAGGATTTGAGGTAGATTACGACAGGATAATATTTTCCCCGGCTTTCAGGAGCCTGCAGGACAAAACCCAGGTTATTCCGCTCTCCAAAACAGATTTTGTACACACCCGGCTCACCCACAGCCTCGAAGTTTCGGTAGTGGGAAGATCTTTGGGAAGATTGGCAGGGAAAAAGATCCTTGAAAAACACCCGCACCTAAAAACCATCCACGGACATCAGATTAATGATTTTGGTGCTATTGTAGCTGCGGCAGCTTTAGCGCACGACATCGGGAATCCACCTTTTGGGCATTCCGGGGAAAAGGCAATTGGGGAATACTTCAGCCTTGGCAATGGAAAACGTTTTAAGGAGCAACTTTCAGATAAAGAATATCAAGATCTTATAAAATTTGAAGGCAATGCAAATGGGTTCAAAATATTAACCGAAAACCGTCCGGGAATTGAAGGTGGACTTAGGCTGTCCTATGGAACTTTGGGAGCATTCATAAAATACCCCAAGGAATCCCTTCCGCATAAACCCACAAGAAATATAGGCGATAAAAAATTCGGGATTTTTCAAAGCGAGCAGGCAATTTTTGAAGAAATAGCTGCCGAGCTGAACCTTATCCCGGTGCGAAAAGGAGAACATATCGCCTACGCCCGGCACCCTCTCACCTTTCTGGTGGAAGCCGCAGATGATATTTGCTATACCATCATCGATTTTGAGGACGGGATCAATCTGGGCTTAATAGATGAAGAATACGCTCTGGAATATCTGATCAAATTGGTTAAAAACAGCATTAATACCGCAAAATATCATTCGCTCACCAATACTGCAGACAGGCTTGGTTATTTACGGGCACTGGCAATCAACACTTTGATCACGGAAGCTGTGGATTTGTTCCTAAAAAATGAAGACCTGATTATGGCCGGAGAGTTCCACGATTCCCTATTCAACAAAAGCAGTTATGAGGCTCAAATTAAGGACATCATCAAGATAAGTGTGGAACGCATTTATCAGAGCGAAGAAGTAATAAACAAGGAAATTGCAGGTTATAAAATGCTATCGTATTTATTGGATACTTACACCCATACCTTTTTACCTGAAACGTCTGAAATTGGGGATTCCAACTTCAATTTGTTGGTAAGACGCTCGGTGCCCAAATTGGTCATTCAGGAGGATCAGTCGGTTTATAAAACCCTACTTCAAATTTGTTCCTATACCTCATCATTAACTGATGGGATCACGGTGGCATCTTTTGAAAAATATATGGGATTGAAGTTGTAAAATTTTGGAAAGATCTCACAGGTTGGTTCACTTTTCCAAAGTTTCAAAACTTTGGAAAAGTTTTTTTAAAATCAAATAGGGATTTCACGGGCTGAAAAAACGATGAGGCCTGAACAAATTGGATAACTTTTCCAAAGTCCAAAACTTTGGAAAAGTTCTTTAGATTTGTTAAAACTCATAAATAACACCTACCCCCAGCATTTGTTTAAACTGCACACTTGGCCCCAAGGTTTCCAGTTCTCCGTCGCCATTGGTATCTTCCTTGACCTTCACATCATCGTCATATCTAAGATGCGAGCCTATATTGGCCTGAATAAAATCGTTTACCACGAGATTTAAATTAAGTTGCCAGTCTACATCCACATTCCCGAATTTATTTAAATAATCGGTATAAAGACTCAACTGATTTTCCATATTTACATTAGCGAAAATTTCCTTTT
>Ga0314774_1001375_pt1 | contig 15747 bp, 14 predicted proteins | sample MetaGCBIA2018_FD_204515 | JGI IMG/M metagenome (GOLD analysis project Ga0314774, IMG submission 204515) | Cryopeg brine microbial communities from Beaufort Sea near Barrow, Alaska, United States - CBIA 2018 | ecosystem: Environmental > Aquatic > Marine > Coastal | place: USA: Alaska | collected... | reverse complement strand
TGTATTCATGATATGATATTTCTTTACCTAACTGTCCTTAACTATTATTCTCATAATCTGTCCCTTACCTATTTGAGTACATATTATCATAGTACTCCTGATAACTTCCTGATTTAACACTTGTTAACCAGTCCTGATTATTAAGATACCATTCAACGGTTTCCTTAATACCCACTTCAAATGTATAAGAAGGAGACCAACCCAACTCAGTAGTTATCTTCGTATTGTCAATTGCATATCTTCTATCATGACCTAATCTATCCTTAACATAAGTGATTGAACTTTCATCTTTGTTTAGATTCTCTAATATCAAGTTGACGATCTCAATATTCGCCTTTTCATTGTTACCCCCAATGTTATAAACTTCTCCAATGACTCCTTTTTCCAGCACCATAGCTATTGCAGAACAATGATCTTTAACATGTAGCCAATCTCGAATTTGCATTCCATCACCATATACCGGTAACTTCTTATCTTCTAATGTATTAGAAATCATAAGAGGTATCAGTTTTTCCGGAAATTGATATGGACCATAATTGTTCGAGCATCTTGTTATATTCATAGGGAAGTTATATGTTTTTCCATAAGCTCTAACTAATAAATCCGCGCTTGCTTTTGAAGAAGAATAGGGACTATTAGGCGCAATTGGCGTACTTTCAGTAAATAATCCCGATTTTCCTAAAGCTCCGTAGACTTCATCCGTTGAAACTTGAAGAAATTTGACACCTTCTTTATACACTGGATAACCATATTCATCTTTTCCTATTTGCCAAAAACATTTAGTTACGTCTAGAAGAATTTGCGTTCCTAAAACATTCGTTGTTACAAAGACTTCGGGATCCTCAATGCTTCTATCTACATGTGACTCTGCCGCAAAATTAACTACGTAGTCGAAATTATTTTCTTCAAACAGATTAGTTATCAATTCTCTATCAGTAATACTTCCTTTTACAAAACTATATCTTTCATTCTCTTCAATATCTGATAAATTCTCTAGGTTACCTGCATATGTCAATAAGTCAATATTCACAATGTTATAATCAGTAATATCAAGAAAATACTTGATAAAATTGCTGCCTATAAATCCAGCACCACCTGTAACTAGTACACTTTTACTCATCCTAATCTCCTGTAACTCATCATTCGTTCCTATACCCTTACCAAAACCATTCATTAGAGCCCTCCGAAACGTCAATTAAATATTTCCCATATTCTGTTTTCAGCAATGGTTGTGCTACCTTCACTAATTGTTCTTTATTAATGTAGCCTTTTAGATATGCAATCTCCTCAATACATGAAACATATAAGCCTTGTCTTCTTTGGATTGTTTCAACAAAATTACTGGCATCCAAAAGGTCCTGATGCGTCCCTGTATCCAACCATGCTATCCCACGTCCAAAAGTATGTACATGTAACGTACCTCTTTTAAGATACTCATTATTTACAGCTGTTATTTCAAGTTCCCCTCTTGCAGAAGGCATAATATTCTTAGCAATTTCAATGACATCATTATCATAAAAGTATAATCCCGGAACAGCATACTGCGATTTTGGTTTTTCCGGCTTTTCTTCTATTGAAAGCACTATACCCTTTGGATCAAATTCGACTATGCCGTACCCTTTTGGGTCCTTGACATAGTAGCCAAATATAATAGCACCTGTTTCAATGTTTGCTGCCTCCTTCAATACTCTCACTAAACCGTTTCCGTAAAATACATTATCACCAAGCACTAATGCAACTGAATCCTTCCCGATAAATTCTTCACCTATAATAAAAGCTTCTGCTAAACCATTCGGCGCGTCCTGAACTTTATAATGGAAATTCATTCCAATATCTTCACCCGATCCAAACATTCTTTCGAATAATGGCAAATCTTGTTGTGTTGATATGATTAATACTTCCTTTATCCCTGCCAACATCAAAATGGACAATGGATAATAAATCATCGGTTTATCATATAAGGGCAATAATTGTTTTGATATTGCCTTTGTAATCGGGTAAAGACGAGTCCCGCTGCCACCTGCTAAAATTATTCCTTTCATTAAATACCTCTCTTTCACCAAAATCTATTTATAATTAATTATAGCACTTATTAAATGAGGGAAGTACTGCCTGTAGCATTATAATTCTTAATCACCATCTGATTCTTTCCCATCTGTTTTCTCCCTCTTTTTAATATGTCCCCAACTTCATCTTGCCCCTTATATAACAGAAAAAGCCGTAGAGCATTGATAACAACTATACTTCTATGATTGCAATATACTTTACGGCTTTATATGTAGTTATTCACTTGATGTAATAATTCACTTGATGTAGTTATTCACTTGATGTAATTCTTAATGTGTAGCAGTACCTTATTATCCCAAACTAATCTCGGCTAAACAAATCCCGAGTATAAACCTTATCCGCAACATCTTTAATATCATCATGCATACGATTAGCAATAATAATATCACAGGTAGCTTTAAACGCCTCTAAGTCATGAACAACCTTAGATCTGTAGAATTCATCACCTTCATACGTCGGCTCATAGATAACGACCTCAATGCCCTTAGCTTTGATTCGCTTCATAATCCCTTGAATAGAAGATGCTCTAAAGTTATCCGAACCTGTCTTCATGGTTAATCGATAGATACCGACAACTTCCGGATTCTGTTCCCATATCTGCCTTGCAACAAAATCTTTACGAGTTGAATTGGCATCAACAATGGCTCCGATGATGTTGTTCGGAACATCTGCATAATTAGCTCTCAATTGTTTCGTATCCTTCGGCAAGCAATATCCGCCATAACCAAAAGACGGATTATTATAATGATTGCCAATACGAGGATCAAGGCTGACACCTTCAATAATATGTTTACTATTAAGTCCCCTAACCTCAGCATAAGTGTCCAATTCATTGAAATAGGCAACGCGCATCGCAAGATACGTATTACTAAACAACTTAACCGCCTCAGCTTCCGTGGAACCCATCAGCAATATCTCAATATCCTCTTTAATCGCACCTTCTGCAAGAAGATTGGCGAACACACGACCACGTTCTGAGTCTTCACCCACCACAATTCGAGAAGGATACAGATTATCATGCAAAGCCTTCCCCTCTCTCAAAAACTCAGGTGAAAAAATAATCTTATCCGTATCAAACATTGCCCGTACCTTCTCCGTATAGCCAACAGGTACCGTTGACTTAACGATCATGATCGCTTCCGGATTAATGGCTAGAACATTAGCAATCACTGCTTCAACAGTACGCGTGTTGAAATAGTTTTTATCAGGATCATAATTCGTCGGCGTAGAAATGATAACATATTCTGCTTCCGAAAATGCTTCGTATGCATCTGTTGTTGCTCGAAGATTCAGCTCTTTGTTGGTGAGGTAATCTTCGATTTCAATGTCACTGATCGGTGACTGTCGGTTGTTGATCATATCAACTTTTTCTTTTATGATGTCAAGTGCTATAACTTCGTTGTGCTGTGCTAGTAGAATTGCGTTTGATAAGCCTACATAGCCCGTCCCTGCTATTGTTATTTTCATTTTCTCTCCCTTTGGTTTTCTGGTCTATGTCTTTCACCTAACTATACACCAAGTCCCCTAGCATTTAAAGAGTTAATGACATCCTTTTACGAATATCTTCAACTTTCTCCAGTTCAGCATCGGGTCTTGTTCGTACAAGGTGATTATATTCTTCGTTCAATCCAAGAACACTTCGGATTATTTAGTCTTGCTTTCAAGATAACTTTTTGCTGTTTCTTGGACATTGCAATCACAGAATAGATTCTCCCAATGACAAATCGGACTTTCTTGTAATAAAGCATCATTTAATAACATCATATATTCATCGCCCTCGATGACTGAAGCGCCTAAGCGTTCAAGATGATCTGTCGGCCAATGACCACAATCACAGAACTTAAATCCAAGTTCCTGCATACGTAAGCAAAAAGCAATAAATGTATATTTAGACCCGTTATTAACTGTTCCAAACTTAGATTCAATATGAAAGTATTCACCCATATGAAAGCCAAAAAGCCCTCCGACAAGTTGATCCTCTTGCCATAGTTCTATTGAATGAGTATACCCTGCTTCGTGTAAATCTTGCAATGATTTGATTCTATCATCATTTAACCATACATAGCAATCATGAGAATCTCTACATCCATAAACGACATCGAGAAATGCCTTGTCTGCTGTCATCGTATACATGTTTTTCTTAAGCATTGATTTTATTGGTCTTTCTATATGAATTGAATCCAAAAAGAGAACACACCTTTGATCCGCCATCCACCATAAGTATGGTTCACCGTTTTTAAAAAAAGGTGATATGCCTCGCTTGGCACCCTCCACCATTCTCTCAACAGATAAATCCCCACCATATGCTATTAAGTACGCTATCGGACCTAATTTTATTTTTTTATTCCCTTTGCAGCTTGGAGGAAATGCGATATCCTTTTTAAGCTTAACAGCTCTTCCTGTATATCTGTATAATTCCGGAAAATGTCTATCGAAGAATTTTATGGATTTACAATGAACTTCACCTAATTTTCTTCGTACCGGACACGGTAGCATAGCTTTTGCCCCTATAATAATCTTATTAATATTTACTGTTTTCATAAACTTCAACCTCCCCGGAAAATTTTACTTAATTCACTGTAGTCATTCAGATATAGACATATCGATTCAATAGACTTCCCCATAATTCTTAATCACCATCTGATTCTTCCCGAGTCTTTTGGCCTCATACAGGTTCATATCCGCTTGATAAACCAACTCTGAAATATCTTCTATCTCATAATCCCTTGAATTGGCCATTCCGATGCTAATGCTCACAACCCGATCAACATCTGTATGTTTAAACCTTTGTACACTGTTTATCATTTGCTGTGCATTTGCTTTGATTTCACCGATATCCATACCTTCATCTTTGATTAAGATGATGAACTCATCTCCACCATACCGAGCAACCAAACCAATGTCTCCAAAGTAATCTTGACTGATATTTGCGACTTTCGTTAATACTTCATCACCCACTTGATGGCCATAGATATCATTGATCCCCTTAAAATCATCAATATCATAAACAACACATGTTATGTTCTTGTAATCACTTAACTGATTTACATACTTCTCAAAACATGCACGGTTTTTCAAACCGGTAAGATGGTCAATATTTACTTCCGAATGAAGTTTATACTTTTCTATCTGTGAGGCCAGTCCTGTCTTGTAATTATCACGTTTTATACTATGGAATTCATCCATCATAAATATATATTCCTCTATATATTCAAGTCTTTCTTTCACATCAATAATCTTATTTCTATGCTGATAGATTGTCTTGAGAAAATCATGTTTATAACCTATATTATCAAACCGAAGGGCTTGTTGGTATCCTTTCAGCATCCCTTCTATCAGCAGCTTGTCTTTACCTAAAGCTTCATAATATAAACATTCAGTCATTTGATGTATCAGTTGTTCACTTTCTACATCCTGATATATCCTCATGGATCTAGAAATCACCAAATGTCGATTCGCAAGCTCATATTCACCGGTCTTTATATAAACCCTGCATATAATCTCATGATAGTAATAGGTGAAAATCTCCGCTGGTGAACCTAGTCCGTCAATCTTCCTTTTCACATCATCCATGAATGATTTTGCCTCTGCATATTTATCTAAGTTTATACAAAATTGTGATAGATTTAGCTTCACTTGAATGTAAAGGTTTGGGTCTTCCATAACCTCCTCCATTTCAAGTATTTTTCTCATATAATATTCGCCTTTTGCATATTCTTCCAACTCATAATATAACATTGAAATATAAAAGCAAGATTTACTGTCGGAACTCACCTGTTTATCGTCCAAAGATTCAAGCAGATCGTTACCATAGTAAAAGGCTTTTCGATAATCACCCAAAGCGTAATAGGCTTGCAAAAGATAGCAGCTTGTTTGATTAACCACCTTAAGTTTATCCTCTTCACATGCCTTAACATGAATCGGCAGAACCTGCTTAATTGCTTTCTTGAATTTTCGGTTTTTCAGTAACCCAACAATCTCCTCAAATTGATCAATCAATATGGAATTTTTTGTACTCTCCATAATTTTCTCCTTTTTCAACATATGCCCAACTTCATCTTTCCACTATTATAGCAGAAAAAGCCGTAGAACAACTATAACCAAGAATGCACGACTATTGATTCATCATATTCTCCACAAATGATACATACTCCCACAGCTCACATACTTAAAGCCCAGAGCATTATAAAACTGAGCTGCAGATATATTATTCACTTGTGTTCCAACTTTATTTTTATTGATTCCTTGATTCATAACAAATGATTCCATTGTATGAATCATTGATTTCCCTACTTTTTGTCCTTGATACTTTTCATCAACAGCAATCAGTTCAATCACACTGCTGTCCTCATTCATTGTAAACAGAATATAGCCCGCTACATTGCCTTCTCTTTCAGAAATAACAAAATACTTGTTTTCCTGATCAAAAGCGCATTCGGTCCAGTGGAGGTAAATGTTCTTAGCTTTTTCTTCAGGTAACTTTGGATCATTGAAAAACCTTGAATAATCAAATGACTTTCTTGCGATATCAACTACCTGCTCATTCAAATGAAAGCTATTCACTACATAAGTTTTCTCATCTTGATGGTCAGGCTTTTCCACTAAAACCTTAAAGAACTGGATGTTCATATCCGCAAGAAAAGCATTTGTTCTATTGCCTATCCAATAGTTATTCTCTTTAATGTTGTCAAGATTAGCAATTGTAACAAAGTCATAGCACTTGCAGAATTTCAATATCTCTTCTTGACCCTTGTCATCCACAATGCCTTTGAGATTCACTCTAGCAGAACTAACACCAAAGTAATCCGTGTCCCATTGTAGATGCTTACACTCATAATTCTTCCCTAATATATCATTACATATCACAGCTATCACCTTTAGCTATTGCGGATTGTGATTCCACATATAACCCTTTCTTAAAAACGATACTATCAATTGTCTTGAAAAATATTTTAACATCCAATCAGAATGATAAGATTGCATTTATCCATAAAAAAACAAATTATCAAATAACAATATTTCATCTGGTTAATATTTCGACGCTATCACCTAACTTCATTAACATTGGCACTCCCAATCAATTAAGCTAAAATTAACGCTATGTAAAGATATGGGAGGGGCCCACTTGAATTATATCAGTAAACTCAAAAAACTTCTAGACATAGCTTCTTATAACGCACTTAATGAGTATACAATTGGATATTCTTCAAAAGATATACGGGAAAAATCGGTTATCCTTTAGCAGGTATAATACCGGAGATTTGTTGACTAGAGTGTATAATGATGTAAATAGCATTATACACCGCTGTCACATCAATAATACCTACTCTAGCAGCTCTTATATTGCAGTTTATGCTCGCTTTTCCTCTGTTGGCATACCATTGTCACTTAACAACTATAGCCTTCTTAATCAGCCCTATTACGATTATTATAAGCATGTTAATAGGTCGTAAGCAGAAGAAACTTCAATATCTCATCCAAATGGCTGACGGAGTAATTCTCTCTTTTCAGAATCAAAAAGAGAGAATTTTTTATTGACATATTACTCTGATACTGTACTTATTGCAATAACACATAGAGAAAGCATTCTTCACCCCTTTGGGTAAAACTAACCAGCTACTGTATGTTACCTTAATATCATTAATTATGAACTGATTTCTATAAATCTTTAAGCATCTTCACTAAACCAGTAAACACTTTTGCTGCTTCACTACGGCTTGCACTTTTACCTGGTAAAAACTCTCGTTCAGGTGTACCACCAATAATTCCGCTTCGTTGTAACATGCCAACACTTACAGTGGCGTAATCCGATATATTATTAGCATCTGCAAACTCCATTGCATCAACATTCATTGGTAAGTTTGCATCCAGTACAAGCTCAACATATCTTTGAATCAACACGGCTAAATCTTGACGTTTAATTGGTTCCATAGGATTAAAGAACCCATCGTATCCGTTTGCAAGTTCATTTTCTTTAGCCCAACTAACTGCTCCTGCATACCAATCACCCTTATCTACATCTTCGAAAGGATTTTCAATAGGTGCAGTTAACGTAACACCTGAAAGATTAGCTAATGTTTGGATGGCTTCTGCTCTTGTGAAACTTCCATTAGGATCAAACTCCTTCTCGCCTTTTCCGTTCATGATACCTCTTGAAGAAAGGAATTCTATATAGTTTTCATACCAACCTTCTTTATCTGTAAATTCAATCGGATTACTCTTAATCATATATAAAGAGAAATGGTTTGTTCTAAACGTAATCATTCCATCTGCATATTCACAATCACTGATCATCTCCAGTTCACCAGCATAATTGACGTAATAAACTACGATTGTATCTTCATCTTCATCGAATCTTAGTTCATACGGCACGGTCACTGTCACTTTACCCATAAAATCATGATATGTAGTTTCACCGGAAACAAGTGAAAATTCATAGACCATTTCATCTTCAACTACCCTTTGAATTGCTTCTGATAAACTAGAATTATCAAGGACTGAAATTGAAAGCGTCAATGTTTCTAACAGCTTAAACATATCTGCTGTTGTTTTATCCATAAGGATTGAACCTAGTTCTGTTTTGATTTCTACTTTTTTAGCATTTGCTTCTAATAAATCAATCATATTAACAGTTACTTCTGCGTTCTTTACAAATGTAAACGTACCTTCAGCAAGCAATTCTTCCAGTATAACAAGATCCGGTATCGGACTTGTTTGGTTACCCTTACCGTTATCCGTTTTAACCTTTTCTGTCAAAATAATAAACCCAAATCGGTCTAAGTACTTATACATAGAAGACTGATCATTGTTAGAAGCACCGTTGTAAAAAGCGATTAATTCATCAATGCCTTTATATACCGGTTCATTGGATAGAATATCATCTTCAATAAATTCATTGCCTAATGATATAAGCAAAGCTGTTTGAGTCGTATCTTGAGTAAGTTGGCCTTTGTTCTCTGTCGCAATCAAAAACGGCACTGTGAATTTAAGGGTATTTGCAAGTGTCGCTTTGTTTAAAAGGGAAAAAATCTTATCCATTCTTTCAAAACCTGCATCAAGCAACGCTATATCTGCACCAGCATCTTCAAGTGCATTTCTAAATTCAACTTCTCTTGCAAGTATGGATGCTTTAAATGCATCTTTGTCTGCCGGTTTATTCTTAAGACCTAAATATTCTTCCAATGCATTTTCATCGTACTCTTCTTGCAGAATATAATCCAGAAACGCTTCAACAGCTTTTAGGGTGATGCCAAAAGACTCGGTTCGCTCTCTTTGACCAGGGAGCAACGAATTAAAGGCGCTTGTGTATGCCTCTAACAGACGGTCTCGATCATCCACTTTGTGAATCAATTCTAATAGATCAACAAATTGATTCTTATTGGATAATTCAAATACATTATCAACAAACTCCGTTACTAAATCAGGTTCCGTTGCATCTGCGGCAAAAACGAGTCCACTAAACAAATTCATAATCAACACAAGTGATAACATAATACTCATACATTTTTTCATTCTACTCATCCTTTCAATCTCATCCCATATTCATCATTTTTAGTTAAACATATTTTCAGCGTCAGGCACCTTACCAGGCCTAACGACATAATTTCTACTATCGCCCTTATTAGACTAATGATTTAGCTTTAGATATCCATACCTCATTATCTTCGTAATAATAACACACTATCTATTAACATTTTAAAAAGGTGTATTCTACATTGTGTAGTATACACCTTAGTACAATAATTATGAACTACATATTATAAATCTTTAAGCATTTTCAATAAAACAGTAAATACCTTCGCTGCTTCACTACGACTTGCACTTTTACCTGGTAAGAACTTTCCTTCAGGTGTACCACCAATAATTCCGCTTCGTTGTAATAAGCCAACACTTACAATAGCGTAATCCGATACATTATCATAATCTGCAAACTCCATAGCAACAACATTCATTGGTAACTCTGCTTCTAGCACTAGTTCAACATATCTTTGAATCAACACGGCTAAATCTTGACGTTTAATTGGTTCCATAGGATTGAAGTATCCATCGTATCCATTTGCAAGTTCAATTTCTTTAGCCCAATTAACTGCTCCTGCATACCAAGCACCCTTATCTACATCTTCGAAAGGATTTTCAATTGGTGCAACTAATGTAACACCTGAAAGATTAGCTAATGTTTGGATAGCTTCAGCTCTTGTAAATATTCCATTAGGGTCAAACTTCTTATTGCCTTTTCCTTTCATGATACCTCTTGAAGAAAGGAATTCTATATAGTTTTCATACCAACCTTCTTTATCTGTAAATTCAATTAAATTACTCTTAATCATATATAAAGAGAAATGGTTTGTTCTAAAGGTAACCATTCCATCTGCATATTCACAATCACTGATCATTTCTAATTCACCGGCATCATTGATAAAGTAAACGACGATTGTATCTTCATCTTCACCGATTTTCAGTTCATAAGGTACGGTTACTGTCACTTTACCCTTAAACTCATGATAAGTGGTTTCACCGGAAACAAGTGAAAATTCATAGACCATTTCATCTTCAACTACCTTTTGAATCGCTTCTGACAGACTAGAATTATCAATGACTCCAATTGAAAGCGTCAATGTTTCTAACAGCTTAAACATATCTGCTGTATTTTTATTCATAAGGATCGAACCTAGTTCTGTTTTTATTTCTACTTTTTTTGCATTTGCTGCTAACAAATCAACCATATTCACGGTTGTTTCTGCGTTTTTCACAAATGTAAACGGACTTTCAGCAAGTAATTCATCAAGTAATGTAGTATCTGCAATCGTGCTTGCTGGGTTATTATTGCCGCTATTCGTATTACCTGTTTCTCTTAAAAGAATAAAACCAAAGTCATCTAAATATTTATACATAGCAGCTTGATCATTTCTTGAAGCATCGTTGTAACAATGAATTAATTCATCAATGCTTTTATATACAGGTTCATTCGATTCAATATCGTCAACAATGAATTCATTGCCTAATAATATAAGCAAAGCAGTTTGAGTCGTATCTTGAGTAAGTTGGCTTTTGTTAGTTGACGAAATCAAAAACGGTACTGAAAATTTAAGGGTATTCGCAAGTGCTGCTTTGTTTAAGAGGCTAAAAACCTTATCCATTCTCTCAAAACCTGCATCAAGTAATGCAATATCTGCACCGGCAACTTCAAGTGCATTTCTAAATTCAACTTCTCTTGCAAGTATGGATGCTTTGAACGCATCTTTGTCTGCCGGTTTATTCTTAAGACCTAAATATTCTTCTAAGGCATTTTTATCGTATTCTTCTTGCAGAATATAATCTAGAAAAGCTTCAACAGCTTTTAGGGTAACGCCAAAAGACTCTACTCGATTTCTTTGACCAGGTAATAACGAATCAAAGGCGTTTTCATATGCCTCTAACATGTCATCTCGTTCGTCCAATTTGTGAATCAACTCTAATAGATCAACAAATTGATTCTTATTGGATAATTCAAATACATTATCGACAAACTCCGTCACTAAATCAGGTTCCGTTGCATCTGCGGCAAAAACGAGCCCACTAAACAAATTCATAATCAACACAAGTGATAACATAATACTCATACATTTTTTCATTCTACTCATCCTTTCAATCTCATCCGATATTCATCATTTTTAGTTAAACATATTTTCTGCGTCAGGAACCTAACCAGGCCTAACGACATTATTTCTACTATCCTCCTTATCAGACTAATGAATTAGCTGTGAGCGAACCGGCGTCAGACACCCTCGCTAGGCCAATTGGCCTAGACCCTAATAAATATATAGTAAATATATTGGGGGAATCCACCGATATTAACACTATCAAGTACGGATTTCTCTTCAATTGTTACTCCTTGACGGTTCAAATAACTCACTTTCTATAAGATAAGTCCTCTAGCAATTAATGCGTTAATGACATCCTTCTTGCGAATATCTTCAACTTGTTCTAGGTCAGCATAGGTCCTTGCAATCCTTAATAATCGATTGTAAGTTCTTGCTGACAACCTATATTTATCAAATGCTTGTTTAAGGACTTCAACCGATTCAATGTCAATTCTACAGTAATCTTGGATCATAGCTGCATTCATTTGAGCATTGCAGCTGATTCCTTTTATCCCACTAAATCGAATTTCTTGTACTTCTCTCGCTTTTTGCACGAAATTTCCTAGCTCTTTGGAAGATTTTGAGTTTTTTTCATTAGCTAACTCAAAATAATTTACCGGCTTAACTTTTTGAATGATATCAATTCGATCCATAATGGGTCCGGATATTCTCTGCTGGTATCGTTTAACCTGACTTGGTGCTAAATTCTACCATCTCATCTAGAAATAAAACACCATTATGTGCTAAAGATACTTCTCCCGGCATAGCCGTTCTACCACCACCAATTAATGAATTTAAAGAAGCATTGTGATGAGGTGCTCTAAATGGTCTTCTTAGTACAAGGTAATTATATTCTTCGTTCAGTCCAAGAACACTTTGGATTTTTGTCACTTCAAGTGCTTCTTCCTCGGTCATTTGAGGTAGTATTGTTGGAATACGTGATGCAATCATTGATTTACCACATCCTGGTTCTCCGATAAGAAGTATATTATGCCCACCGGCTGCAGCAACCACAATATTTCTAATCACTTGTCTCTGTCCTTTTACATCGCGAAAATCGTTACTATAAACTTCTTCAGGCAAATCTACTTCTATCTTAAATGTTGGTAATTCATAATGTTCCTTGCCTTCTAAAAATCGAGTAACACATTTGAAATCGCTAAATCCAAAGATATGAATGCCTTTGACCAACATTGCTTCCTTTAAGTTTTCCATAGGTACTATAAGATGATCAATTGCTAATCGCTTGGCTTCTATAACCATAGGCAATACGCCTTTTACACCTCTTAAATCGCCATTTAAGGATAACTCACCAATAAATCCATAGTGTTCTACCACTCTGTCTGATAATTGGTCTGTTTGCACCAGCAGGCCAATCGCCATTGCAAGATCAAAATGTGTACCCTGCTTCTTCTTACTTGAAGGAGCTAGATTAATGACAATACGAGATTCAGGATATTCATAATCTTTTATTATTAAAGAAGCTTTTATTCTTTCTGATGCTTCTTTAATCGCTTGGTCTGCCATACCAATTATTGATAATCCAGGTTGACCGAAGTTAGTATTCACTTCAACATTCACAAGATAGCTATCAACGCCATTAAGTCCAAAACTTTTTATCGTAACAGCCATTAGTATTCCTCCATAATGGCTTCTATCTCCAGGTCCCTAATGTAGATCTTTGAATCTTCTGTAAAATCAATAAACGCTTCTAAATCTCGAAATCCCAAAAGAAATTCTTCAACATCCACTAAATTTTCATCTATATTATAAACATAGGAAGGATAACTGCTCCATCTATAGTCCTGAGGATACTTCACCATCTTTGCTTTTACTGGGTTACTGTGAATATAGCGATTCGTTTGTAGCATATAAGTGTTAGTTTCAATAATTTCAGCAAGGAAACGACCTTGAAAAGTATGCCCTACCATATTATGTTCATCGTTAAAATACCTAGAATAGGTTGAATTAATCTGTTGCATAATAAAAGAAATATGCTTATCGATTGTCCTTATCTGTAGATGCACGTGATTATCCATTAAGCAATACGAATACAATTTAAACGGATACTTCAACTTAGTTTCTGATAATATATGTAGATATATAATAAAATCTTCAGACTTCTCAAACAAGTCTGACCTTCGATTTCCACGTGTCATAATATGATACTGAGCTCCAGGATACCAAATTCGTTTCTTTCTCGCCATAAATAAAACCCCCAACTATGATAGATAAAATCATTCTATCATACAGAGGTATCTAAACATGTCCTCTAATAGAGGACTTTTCATTATTTATTTGGTAACTGAACATCAAAAGGCCATACACCTTTTAATATAACTCGTCGTAAGAATACATTAATAGCCTCAGAAGTCGATAATCCTAATTGAGATAAAGTTGCCTCAACCATGCGCGAAACTCATAATTTCACACCAAAAATCACCGAATCAACGTTCATCTTGCGAACCGGCGTCAGACACCCTCCTGGGCAGATATGCCCAGTTACTATTTCTCTTTTTGACATGTATGTTTGTAACTCACAACAATTTCATGCCGTAGTAAATACCATAGAAATAAAACATTCGTTTTAAAATAACGTCTAAATAGCCTTCTTGGTTCTTTGACCAAACGATATAGCCATTCTAAACTATATACCTGCATCCAAACAGGAGCACGTTTTAATTTACCCGCATGGAAATCAAATGCAGCACCTACACCAAACATAACACCTCTGTTTAGTGCGTTCTTATGTTCCAACATCCATATTTCTTGTTTAGGAGCACCCAACCCTATCCATATACAATCCGGACTTAACCTGTTAATCTCTTCACTAATAGTTAAATCTTCTTCCTTTAATAATTTTCTAAATGGTGGCGAATATTTACCCACAATATTGATTTCAGGATATCTTATAGTTAGTTGGTTCTCTAACTCATCAAGCGTATCCTGTTTACTACCATAAAAATAATGTTTATAACCTTCATCTAATCCATTTTCAATAACCTTAGTAAGCATATCAGGTCCTGAACATTTCTCAACACAATGTGCACCATGCTTTCTACCAAAGTATACTAAAGGCATTCCATCAGGAGATGCCAAGTCAGCTGAGTTAATAGCATTTCTCAACATCTCATTATTCTTACTTGTTACAACTACATGAACATTAGAATATGTTATATACTTTGGTGTATTCGATTTGATAAATTGATTAACCATCGTCAACTGACCTTGCTCACATATCCAAGAAATTTTGGTTCCAAAAAAATTAATAGACAAATTATTTCTCCCCCTTCATCTAAAATATTAAGTGTTTCCTTACTTCAAAGATTTAAATTTTTTCACTACAATAATCTCAACTCTAGAATTCCAACTACATCTATATAATAACTTTACATAATATATCTGATTATGGCATCAACATATAGATATGTTTAGATTGTACCAAGCCTAGAGAGTGTATAATTATTTTTTATACATTTATATGTTAATATTAAACAAATTTTATTATTATCAGAATTATTTGGATGTTGTGTGATGATGGGCACTGCGGTTATCTTTTTTGTGTCAAGTTTTCGAAGACAAGCACACTATTGGGCATAGAAGACTGATTTTTAGCGCTATCAACTTTACTAATTTTAAATAGTTACTGGTGCCAGTCACGCAATGTTTTAAAGCATATTGAAGTTATCAGAATTGTTTAGAAATTATGTGGTGACAGGCACTGCAGATTTATATCTACTGTATTTATAGCATCTCTAAAAGTAATATCGTTTTTACACGTTGCCACCACATGTACATTTGAGTATGTAATATACGCTGGAAGATTTGCATTAATAAATTGCTGAATACTATCTAACTGTTCTTTACGATTTGTGATAGATATCTTTGTACCAAAATAATTAATATATTTCATTATTACCTCACCGACTTATTTAATTGCTATTCCAATTGATTTTTATGCAACTTACGGGCTTATCGTTTATATTTGTTAAACAAAAATCTCAGAACTATTCAAGATTTATATTGTATTTTTTAATACTGTACAGTAACCTTCTGGGCT
>Ga0314774_1001374_pt1 | contig 15756 bp, 10 predicted proteins | sample MetaGCBIA2018_FD_204515 | JGI IMG/M metagenome (GOLD analysis project Ga0314774, IMG submission 204515) | Cryopeg brine microbial communities from Beaufort Sea near Barrow, Alaska, United States - CBIA 2018 | ecosystem: Environmental > Aquatic > Marine > Coastal | place: USA: Alaska | collected... | reverse complement strand
GGCCGCTCATCCCAGACCAATTTTCTAGTGAGCCACGAAACGCAGCAAACGCGTCTCGGCCTCGTAAGAAAATTTGGCCAGTGATTCAAAGTCCTACGTGGCAGTACCTGAGAACTATCCCATACATCGCCATATGCCTCAGCTAAGGGATTAAAAGATTAAAAGAATAAGGCAAAAGACAGAACGATGGCGACATGAACGACCGGTTCAATCTTCAAAGATCCAAGTGACGGTGCACCAATATCTATTGCTACCGAAATGGCCAAGTCTAGTTAATTTGTCACTCTTTATACCTAAAAGAGCAAATAACCTTAAGTAAACAAGGTTATTTGCTCTGAAGTACGTATCGATAGTCAATCTAAAGATTGATTAGTTGTTGACATTCAATCTCCAAAGTTCCAACTGATGATTGCATTAAGATCTAAAGCAACTCAAACAACCAAGTCTTTTCCAAACCCAGAGTTTATGCCGCTTATCCATGATAGGATACAAGACCTATCTCATGAGACTTTGAATCACTGGTTAGATTTCCTTACGGGGTCTGAGTGCGTTTGCTGCGCTCAGTAGCCCACTAGGAAATCAACCTGGGATGAGCGGCTGCTTGAGATAGAGTGATGAACTTCTTAGGAGAGCAGGTTTATAGATCCTTATGAGGTGTAAATGTTTTCATATAAAGAAGGACAAGTAAACCTAGAGTACATAAGACACCAAAGAAAGCGTAAACCGATTCAATATTAATATAGTCATAAATATATCCACCGATAAAGTTTGAAAAAGCGCCACCAATACCTATGAACACAGCAGAATAAATGGATACTGCCGTTGACCTTACAGAAGGGTTTACGGTTGTTTTTATGTAGTAAGCCGTTGATGAGATGAAGGTTCCAAAGAAAATTCCTTGAAGTGGAAATAATACTAAGATAAGGACTACAGATGGACGGCTAAAATAGAAAAACCATCGGATAATACCTGCAATTGTTGAGAATGTTAAAACGTTGAGTACACCATAACGTTTGATTAAACGATTTGACAATTGCATAAAAGGTGCCTCACTCAGTGCAAAAAGGAAAAATGCTAATCCAGTGAATTCAGTACCACCACCAAGTGATTTATAGAATAGTCCAAAAAATGTATTATGACTTATGAGCGTATTTCCAACTAAAAAGCTAAAAAGGAGAAAGACTAAAAAGCTTTTATCCTTCATCAGTATTTTTAGTTCTTTTTTCATATGATGGTGTTCAGATTTGATATTAACAGTTAGCTTAGCAGTGAAGATAGTTGATATCAATGCAGAAAAAGCAAAGACATAAAAAATAAAAGAAGTATCAATTAGTTTCGTTAAATATCCAGTTGCTAAAGCTGCTATTGCAAATCCGTATGCACCCCATTTTCTAATGTCACCAAAAAAAATAGGTGAATGAAGAGCTAAACTGTCAGATAGTGGAGTGGATGCCGTCTGGAAAAGATTGAAACCGGCATAAATGATAACAAACAATGCAAATGTTTGTAAAAAAGGCATGAATAAACTTATAATCAGTGTTGCGACAAAAGTTATGATCAGAAGTTGTTTATGATTATTATATCGATCGCTAAGAAGTCCCCATAATGGAGGGGCAAGTATGGCTAAAATAGCTCGAATAGAAAAAACACTTCCTATTTGTACACCACTAAAACCTATATCTTCTAAATAGACAGATAAAAAAGGTAACAATGTTCCTAATCCGAAATAGCTGAAGAAGAAAAGTCCGGTGAATTGGTATTTTAGTTGCTTTTTAGTTGGTTCAATTTGATTGTTCATAATAACCTCAAGCCTTCAATGTGTTAATCATCAAGTCGAGTTGCACTAATGTGAAAAATATTCTCGCCCATATCTGTATGATTAATTTCAAGATTATAGATCACTTTTAATTCGATTGTAGTTTTTGTGACGGTAAGGCTGATCTCTTTTGTATAGGAGACCATTTCGAGAATCCCAAAACTGGTTTCGTAAGGAATAATATGTGAAACACCTTGTTCAAACACCAGATGAGTATTAATTCCGCCACTTCTGATAACTGAAACATTTGAGCCATCTATAGATACTCTTGTCTTTGTTGGTTGAGTATCTATTAGTTGATGATCTGTGTAGATGATATGTTCTTTATTGTTTTTGTTAAACCATTTACCTGTAGTTTGTAGTTCGATAGGATCGTTATCTTCTGCATTTGACTGAATACCAATAACGGTCAGCCTAATATTATCTTCCATTGTTAATCTCCTCAAAATATTTTTTGATCCAATTCAGTACAATACGATCGGGAGGGTTTACCTCGGAATCGATCGGAAAATCAACTAATTTAAAGAAGTCAACTTTCGTTGTTTCAATTGGATCTATGTTAATCTCGCCACAATAATCTTCGCACAAAAAAACATTTGCAACATTATAAACGATGTCGCCATTTGGATATTTGTTATATAATTTGTCACCTGAAAAAACATGGAGAAGTGTAAGTTGATTCGCAATTAGACCAGTTTCTTCGAAAAGTTCTCTTTTTCCTGCATCTTCAAGACTTTCGCCCAGCTCAAGAGCGCCACCAGGTAGTCCCCAGAGATTGTTATCCGCTCGTAGCTGTAACATAAAACCTTTATTCGTATCATATATAAGGACCCCTGCGCCGACCATAATAAGAGGTGCATGTCCTACATGTTTTCTTAGATCGCTAATATAGCCCATAATGTCTCCTGAAAAATCATATTGTTAGTTGCGGTAAGTCAGCATGTCATAACATTATGACTTTATCTGACTAGCTAGTTTATTATACACCTTTTTTACACAAAATCCATGAATAATATGAAATTGATACATATATATTTAATAAGAAGAAGATGGTAGGATTCGCTGTTCTATTAAGTTCGTTCCTTCATTATGTAATGATATATTAATATTAGAGACTTGGTAAAACACCATAACTTGCCGAAATAATATGATATAATGATATAAGTTATTTATAACGGAGGGCAAACATGGATTACTCGAAGAAAAAGTCAATTAAATATATAAGTTTATTAATGATCGGAGTGTTGTTAATTAGCAGTAGCATTATTTATGGTGCGATTGAAGAAGATGAAGGTATAGCGTCTGCAGTAATTGCAAATGAATATATCGGAAGAAAAGTTTCAGATAAATTAGTAAGTAATATTAACTTTACGGATGTATCTGCTAAATATTGGGGACGCGAAGCTATCATGCGGATGGGCGCTTTAGATGTAACAAAAGGTTACAGTGTTAATGGTGTTAAACAATTCAAACCAACCGAGGATATGTCTAAACAGGAAGCATTAGCTTTTATTATAAGAGCAATTGGACTTGAAGAAGAGGCGAAACTTGCAGCTGAAAACATTGCACCAGGTGTCGGCGATACAACGGTTAGTTTATGGTCAAAGGGTTATTTAACCATTGCGAATCAATTGGGTTTAATTGATAATGGTGAACTTACTGATTCATTGGTTTTAGATCAAGCGCTATTAGATCCTGCATTAAACTTCATGAGAACATCTCCTGTTACTCGTGAATTAGCTGCCAAATGGATGGTTCAAGGGATAAATAGTCAGAAACCAACGGCTATTGTGCCTTTATATCGTCAGCAAAGCATTTTTGCCTATGATGATTGGCAAGATATAACATTGGATATGATTCCATATGTGGAAGCAGTGACAGAAGCGGATATCATGGTAGGTGACGGTAAGTATTTTAATCCTCAGAAAAGTTTATCAAGGGCAGAAATGATGCAGATGATGAAGAATATGGATAGTCTGTTATATGATACGATGGGACTTGTTGAAAAAGTAGGTTATGTAGGTCATATAGATACTTCGTTTAATTCAGATGGAGCGGGTGGAGGGGCTAAGTTTAAAGCTTGGATACGTGTTTCGGATGGAAGTGTCGATCAGTTGGTAAGAGAAGCCACTTATGATCAGTTAGATCGCTTAACAACGAAAGATGCTCTTGTATATAAAGGGAACAAGCTTCTTACACTGAATAATCTTAACGAAGGTGACACAGTTCATTATGTTGTGAATGATACGACGAAAGAGGTCTTCTATGTTGAAGTCCAAGATAGTTATGCCGTTTATCATATATCAGGTATCCTACAGCCACTTAATGAGATTAACGCAGGTAAGATTACTATAATAAATAGGAATGAACAAAAACAGACCTTTACGTTAGCTGAAAGTTTGTATGACAATGTTAATGGGACACTGATTATTGACGAATTGTATGTTAATTACAGCGATGCGCCTGTAACAAATGGTGTAACGTTAAGCATCAAAAATCAGTTGGCGACAGAGATTACGTTTGGTGGAGCTTTATTGGTGGCTAATGAGTTTAGTGGTCTTGTTATTGAACATAACATAGACTTTAATTATATGCGTGTTTCTGACTGGCAGGGAAACGAAGTTGTAAAACGCTATAATGAAAATGATGTTACAGTAGAAAAAGAAGAATATTATGATGCTGAGGATCAAATCGGTTACTTTGATGAATTGTTCCCTTATTATGGATTTGATGAAGATGACACATCGATCGATAGAATCGAAGCAGGAGATATTGTTCACATTCAATTGGATCCTTCAAATCTGGAATATATTAAACGGATCAGTGCAAAGACAAATTATACAGTTAAATTTGGTGAGGTATTAACTTCAACATATAAAGGTGATGAGGGTTATATATTAACCTTAAAGATGTATGACGAAACAATTGTAAGTTATCCTATTAAAGAAGATATACCTGTTATCAAAGGAAGCGAAAATGTGACTATGTTACAAGTTGAGTCAGGAGACTTGATTCGAATATTGGTGAATCAGGCCGTTGTTGCACCGGGAACATTGCTTGAAGGTGTCAAAGAAATCATGATCGATCCTAACGGTAACGTTATTGAGAAGATATATAAAGGTAACTTAGGGTCTGTTGATACAAGTCAAGAAACGATTTCAGTCTTGAACAGTTATGAACTTATTCAGACCGGATGGAAGAATTATACATCAAAAGTAATATTAGATATATCAAAAGATGTCATTCCATATTATTTAGGTGACCAAAGAATCACATTAGATTATGCCAAGAAATACTTGAGAACGGATGGCATTGATATGTACGTTGCTACCGAAAAATATTATAATAAAGAAAGAGTAACAAAAGTAACCTTTAGGGATGAAAGAGATAGTGTTCTGGCCTATAGTAATGTAACCGTTACGAATGGCTTCAACCAAATCGAAACACAAAATCATGAAGGAACCATTAACGTGGATGCTGGGACTATTGTAGTGAAGAATAACAAAGTTATTTCGGCTTCGAATGTAATGGCACCTGATTATGCTCAGGTTGTTTTAAACGGGAACAATCAAGCAGCAGTCATACAAGTCAAACCTGAACCTAATAATGATGCAATATCTGTTTTTCGGGGCAGAGTTGCTAAGATCAATGATTATGAGGATTTTACAGTGACATCACATGCCTTGTTATCGGATATGGATTGGATATACTCACCTATAGAACGTGTTTATGAAATCGATTACAAAACTGTGATTAAAGATGACACCAATATCATTAACATAAACGAATTTATCAGTTATTCAGATGCATCAAAAGTGGATGAAGTTTATACCATTATTGCTGAAGGTGTCAAGGCAACATATATTGTCAAAGGACCTTACGCTAAAGATGGAGTTATTGGAGAAGTTTTCAGTGTTGATGTTGAAGAATCAACGATTTCACTTAAAGAATCATTGGTCTATGACAAGATAACGAAACAATGGAACGAACTGAGTCGGCCAAATAGTTTCTCACAAGCAGAATTGTTTAATGAGTCAATAATCATTAAGAATAACCATGTTATCGCTTTAGAAGAACTTGAATTAGGGGATAAACTACGAATTATGACAACAATAGATTTAGCAGAACAACTTAAACTTGAAGATTTACGAGAATTCCCAGGTTATATTGTTTATGTTGAATGATAATGGAGGAAAGAAAATGATTACTTATAAAAGGCTATTGAATACAAAACTTAGATCAATCATCGTAACTCTATTGATATTCTCATTGTTACTGTCATCTCAGACCATCTCCTATGCTTCAGAAGGTGAAATCGGCTTTTTTGGAGGGATTAGTGAAGGTGATTATTTGCCAAAAACAATTGAAAAATATGTTCCCAATGATAATAAAGACACTAAATACGCTTATAAAGAAGTTGTGTTTCTAAGTGGTGAACCAATTGAAGTGTCAGGTACGATTACGGTCGTTATTGATGATGAGAATATACTGGATGAAGAATTTGGAATGTATAATGAACGTTATGTTATCGAGGCAACGAATGTTGAGAAAAATGTAACGCTAAAAAGGAATCTGCAATTAGAAACTTCTTATTATGTTAAAGAAGGCGAGTTTAAGAAACAAGTCGTTAAGGATTCAAATGTAAAGAGTTGGGCGGAAACGGTAACGACAGAGGATACTAGTTATACCCTTGATTCAGAAAGTGCAATATTCTCAAAAGCAACAGTCGAAGATATAACGCCTGGAGTAACTTATTACAATACTTCATTGTCTTATAGCGGGACGTTCTATGATGGTGATGGTAACAGTCTATTAATGGTAGTAGCGGGTGATATTTATGGATATATACAACCATGGTCAAAAGTAGAAACCCAAAATATTAATATGGGGTTGTCATCAGAGGCTCTTGGCATTGATATTAATATGGATATAAAACTACATCCTCGACTAGAAGCTAAGAAGACAATCTATTACAATGAAAATGAACCATTTCCAATTAGTTTTGGTGGAACATATAATCAAAGAATGGAAAGAGAAGCTACTCTTGAGTATGAAATACTTTCCTATCATCCGGAACTGACACCTTCCCAATTGAATAATAGCATTCTATTAACAACGGCGAATGAAATAGAAAAGTTGCCAATACCGGAAGGCCTTGATTTTATTGAAGGCTTTTGGGCTGAAGATGATATTAAGAAGCTATATAGCATGGAAATCTTAACGGGAACACCCCATTTAGGTATGCATTTTGAAGCAATGAGCCGTGGTGACTTTGTTAAGGCTTTATGCCTTGCAATGGATATCGATACGAAGCAATATGAAAATCTAAAAAGCGATGCACCAGAAGTTTTTGGTGATGTAGCATTTGATCATCCATTATATCCATATATTATGGGAGCATTTAATACAAAGCTAGTAAAAGGAACAGGAGAAAACTTTGATATCAATCTTCCAATTACGAGACAAGAGGCTTTTGTTATTTATATACGCGTCATTGGATTAGAACGATTAGGAGTTACAGGTACTCCAACGACACCGTTTGTTGATGATGCCAAAATCTCAAGCTGGGCCAAAAAGGAAATTGCAGCAGGCTACCGTTTAGGCATTATTCAAGGAAATGCATCGGGAGAAGTTATGCCTAAAAGTTGGATTTCAAAAGCGGAATCAGCAGCGATTATTAATCGGTTAATTGATTATTTACGAGAAGAAATTGGCAAAGATTATAAGTGAGAAATCGTCTTAGTATCATAAAGATATTGAGTCAACACTTTTCTAGGGAACTCTTTTTAAGGTAGATATTTATTCAGTGGTATAGAATAATAATGATTTTTCAGTTAGAATCGACCATTCGAACAATAGAAGAAGGGGGGATAACATGAAATACATCAAATCTCTAAATGAATTAAGTCGATTGGACCTAGCCCTAGCGGGAGGTAAAGCGTCTAATTTAGGAGAAATGATTAAATTTGAGCTACCCGTTCCTTCTGGATTTTGTCTAACGACAGATGCCTATTGGTTATTTATTAGAGTGAATAGTATTGAACCTCAAATAAAAAACATCTTAAACAATGTAAAAACAAAAGACATATCATCTTTGGAAGATGTTTCTTTGCAAATTCAAAGTCTCTTTGCAGCGGGCGCAATACCATCGGAAATAATAAAAGAAATTAATATAGCCTATGAAAAATTAAGCAGAGAGTGTTTCAAAGAAGGGAACAAACCTTGCTTTGTTGCAGTCCGTTCTTCTGCAACGGCTGAAGATCTTCCCGATATGTCTTTTGCAGGTCAACAAGACACATATCTTAATATTGTTGGGAACCAATCATTGGTAGAATCCATTGTGCGATGTTGGGGAAGCCTGTGGACTGCACGTGCCATTGGATACCGCTTTAGAAATAATGTCAAACAAGAGGACATTGCATTGGCGGTTGTTGTCCAGCAAATGGTTGCCAGTGAAGCTTCGGGTGTAATGTTCACAGCAAACCCTCTTACTGGAAAACGAACGGAAACTGTAATTGATGCGACGTTTGGCCTTGGAGAAGCACTCGTATCTGGTCAGGTTGAACCGGATAATTATGTTATTGATACAAAAAAAATTCAAATCATTAAAAAATCAATTGGGACAAAAGCGTTTTCAATTCATGCAAATAGTCATGGGGGTACAGTCAATAACACACAATCTGCCAATGACCATCAGGCTCTTTCTGACAATGAAATACTTGAGTTGGTACAAATAGGTCTGCAAACAGCGTCCTATTTCAATTCGCCACAGGATATTGAATGGGCGATGGAACAAGGACATCTTTATTTGGTGCAATCAAGACCCATTACATCACTTTATCCCATACCTTCAAGTTCACCCAATTGGAAGACGGCTAATGATAATTTACAGGTATGGTTTTCATTTGCTTCATGGCAAGGAATGCTAGACCCAATTACACCGTTAGGACAGGATACCTTTCGTTATTTTGCAACGAGTATGGGAAGATTGTTGGGTTTTCATGTGGAGGTTAAGAATCAAAATACCTTTGTTAATGCAGGTGAAAGGCTATATATAAACTTAACACCACCCATACGCAGTGAGTTAGGACGTAAAATAGTACCGATTTTTATAGCCTCAATAGAACCAACCATAATAAATCATTTGAAAAGTCTCTATAATGACCCGCAATTGGCAATTAAAAAGAACGGCTTAGGTTTTGGGACTAAGACACAATTTATTCGTGTTATTTTCAAAATCCTTTTTAAGGTTATCAGAAATTTCATAAATCCGGTTAAAGGTCGTAAAAACTTGATTAAGAGAATTGATAGTTTTCTTGAAAATTTACGTGTAAAAGATGAAAACGCAAAAGATCTTTCAGAACAAGTGGAAGTAATAGAACAGGCTTTTATAATGATGCCAGGAATTTTGTTTCCAGTGATGCTCTCAGGAGGCATTTCAGGGATAGCGCCAATGCAAATGCTTTTTAAATTGGCGAATTCTTTACCTGACGGTGCTGAAAAAGTATTGGAACTTACTCGAGGGCTGTCTTATAATGTTACAACCGAAATGGATTTAGCCCTTTGGCGTACGTCTATGGAGATCAAAAAGTCCAAAGATTCTTATGAATGTTTTGCCAATAGTGAGGCTTCATTATTGACATCCAAATACCTTAATGGTGATCTTCCGTCCGTTGCCCAATCTCAAATTAAAGTGTTTCTTGAAAAGTATGGTGCTAGAGGAATTGCTGAAATTGATATAGGTCGGCAGCGCTGGGCAGAAGACCCAATCCATATTATTCAGGTTCTTAAAGGGTACTTACAAATTAAAGACGAGAAATTATCACCTGTGGAAGTTTTCAAGCGAGGTGCGCAAAGTGCAGTCCAAGCACAAGAACAGTTAATTGAGGAGTTTAAAAAAGTTTCCGGTGGATTCATTAAACATCGTGTCGCTAAATTTATAGCTTCTAGGTTACGGGAATTAGGTGGACTACGAGAAACTCCCAAATTTGCTTTTGTTCGTATGCTGTCTATTTATCGCAATATGCTGCTAAAAAGCGGCAGACAATTAGTTCAAGAGGGAGTAATTAAGAATCAAGATGATCTATTCTACCTACATTTAGACGAACTAAAAAAGTTGGCTACAAATAGGGAAAAAGACTGGAATGGAATTATTGAGGAACGAAGACGGAAGTATGAGAGAGAGCAAAGACGTAAGAGAATCCCTCGCTTAATGTTAAGTGATGGGACAGCGTTTTATGAAGGATTTAGTGAGGCTACATCTGAATGTGCCAATATATTAAATGGTATCCCGGTTTCTTCTGGAGTTTGTGAAGGATTGGTGCGTGTTGTATTTAATCCTCAGGAAGATATATTATTGCCAGGAGAAATATTGGTATGCCCTGCAACGGACCCCGCGTGGACACCCCTATTCCTATTAGCTGGAGGGCTGATTTTGGAAGTGGGTGGTATGATGACTCATGGAGCTGTTGTAGCCCGTGAATATGGTATACCTGCTGTGGTTGGAGTTAATCAGGCAACGTTGTTCCTTAAAACAGGGCAGCATATTCGTATGGACGGCTCAACCGGACAAATCGAAATTCTTGATGAGAAAATCAAATAGTGAAAGATTTCTAAATTTCAAATAAAGGTATAAGTATAAATATAAGTATAAAGTATAAGTATTAAGTGCAAATATAAAGTATAATTATAGATATAAGCATAAGTGCAAATATAAAGTATAATTATAGATATAAGCATAATTATAAATATAAGTATAATTATAGATACCAATAAATAAGATTAATGAAAGAGTGAGGTAGAATCAATATGAATAACATAAGGAGAATTAACGATAATAAGGTGGACAATCTAAAATCAATACTTAAAAAAAGCACATCAAGAACGGCAGCAATCATCTTGTCGTTTGTATTGTTATTGACAATTGGTTTTGGGACAACAATTCAAGCTAAAGAAACAGAGGAATATCTTAATGACGTTGAAACTCTTAAAGAGTTAATAATGCAATCATATTCAGGTGGAAATATAACCGAAGATGCATTGTTCGAAGCCGCCATGGAAGGAATGACATCGATACTTGATGATTATTCTACTTTTTACAATCAGATTGATGCACAAGTATTTATTGATATGATTTCAAGTGAGTATGTTGGCATTGGTGTTCGTCTTGACGTCATTAATGAACAAATTGTTGTTAGTGAAGTATTTAAGGGTGGAGCGGCTTACGATGCAGAAGTTCAAGTTAATGATATTATTATTCGTGTAAACGGTGATTTAGCAGCTGATTATAAACTGGATGACCTAGTGGATAAAATTGTCGGTGAAGAAGGATCTTTTGTAACAATTGAATTCAAGCGCGGTGGTTTATTCTATGAAATAGAACTAGAACGAAGAAAGATAGCAGTTCCAACGGTTATACCATTTGAACTTGATAGCGAGACATATAATATAACAGAAGAATTAAGTCGCAAAATAGCCAGTTACAAAATAACTACATTTGCTGATAAAACAGATGAGTCGTTAAATATAAAAATTCAAAAAGCTATTGAAGACAATGTTGAATATCTTATTATAGATATGCGAGATAATGGTGGTGGCTATTTAGAGACCGCAGTAAATATATTAGAAGAGCTAATACCTAAAGGTACAATTGTCAGCCTAATGGATAAATCAGGTGAAATAGATATCAAAAAATCAACGCTTGAAGAAGCTCCTTTTAAAGTCGTTCTTATTGTTAATAATAAAAGCGCTTCAGCATCAGAAATTTTTGCAGGAGCAATTAAGGATTCAAATGTAGGTGTTGTTATTGGGGAACAAACTTTTGGTAAAGGAGTTGCTCAGAATATTTACCGTATAGGTTCAGAATACCTTGTTAAGTTGACAACGCAAGAATTCTTCTCGCCAAATGGGGACAAGATAAATGGTGTAGGTGTTACACCTAATATCATCGTAGACACACCTGATTATGTGTTTTCTAATCGTCGTTTTTATTCAAGTGATGTTGATGAACAAATTGTTAATGTAGAAGCTATGTTAAAAATATTAGGTTACTTTAATGAAGAACCAGATGATACCTATACATACGAAACTTATTTAGCAGTTTATTCTTTTCAAAGTGCAACTGGATTATATCCATATGGTGTATGTGATTTTACAACTCAAGCTAGGTTGAACACAGAATATAGAATAGCAACACTAAAAAATGACCTACAAATGAAAGAAGCAGTCAAATGGATTGTAAAAGATACACAAAAGTAGCATGTATCTTAAAAACTCCTTGACTTTCTTCCTTGATACACCTAGAATTATAGAAGTTATAAACAAAGAAGATTATGCAGTTTCTATTGATGGAACTGTTTCAAATGAATGCAAACGAGGTGAATTATGCAAACGAAGTATATTTTTGTAACAGGTGGTGTTGTTTCAGGGCTAGGAAAAGGTATAACTGCTGCTTCACTAGGGCGTTTACTTAAGGACCGTGGCTATAAAGTTACGATACAAAAATTTGATCCTTATATAAATATTGATCCAGGTACAATGAGTCCATATCAACATGGTGAAGTTTTCGTAACAGAAGACGGGGCAGAAACCGACTTAGACCTTGGGCATTATGAAAGATTTATAGATGAAAATCTTACTCAATATAGTAGTATTACTACAGGGAAAATCTACTGGTCAGTTCTTAATAAAGAACGTAAAGGTGAGTATCTAGGCGCTACAGTTCAAGTGATACCACATATCACGAATGCTATTAAAGAACGAGTTTATCGAGTTGGTAAATCAAGCCAATCAGATATAGTGTTTACAGAAATTGGTGGTACAGTTGGGGATATCGAAAGTCTACCTTTTTTAGAAGCAATAAGGCAAGTAGCATATGAAGTAGGTAGAGAAAACGTGTTATACATTCATGTAACACTTATTCCGTATCTTAAAAAATCACAAGAAATGAAAACTAAACCAACACAACATTCAGTTAAAGAACTTCGTTCATTGGGTATTCAACCAGACATCCTCGTTTGTCGTTCAGAACATGAAATTTCACAAGAAATGTCAGAGAAAATGGCATTATTCTGTAATGTAGATAAAGATTGCGTTATTCAAAATCTTGATGCTGAGACGTTATACGATGTACCACTTATGTTAGAAAAAGAAGGTTTAGCTAAAATAGCATGTAGAAAACTTCATATCGACTGCCCGGAACCAAACCATGATGAATGGATTGCAATGGTTGAGCGAGAGAAACATCTAGATAACAGACGAATAAAAATCGCATTGGTTGGTAAATATGTTGAGTTACACGATGCATATATTTCAATAGTGGAATCACTTAAACATGCAGGGATTCACCACGGAATAAATGTTGATGTTAAATGGGTCGATTCAGAACATTTAGATAAAAAGAACATTAAAGAAGAACTCGGAGATGTTGACGGAATACTAGTACCTGGAGGATTCGGTGATCGAGGTATCGAAGGTAAAATTCATGCAACGCACTATGCAAGAACGAAAAAAATACCATTCTTCGGAATTTGCTTAGGGATGCAATGTGCAGTTATAGAATATGCAAGAAATGTTCTGAAACTGGAAGGCGCTAATTCATCGGAATTAGACCCTAAAACTAAATATCCGGTTATTGATATTATGCCAGAGCAAAGAGATATTGATGAACTAGGTGGAACGATGCGTCTTGGAGCATATCCATGTAAAGTTGCAATGAAATCAAAGGCGATTGAAGCTTACAAAGATATCTTGATCTATGAAAGACATAGACATCGTTATGAGTATAATAATGAATATAGAGAAATGTTAACAGAAGCAGGTCTTAAGATCACGGGAATATCACCGGACGAAAGACTAGTTGAAATGGTTGAAGTAGAAGATCATCCTTGGTTTGTAGGGGTTCAGTTCCATCCGGAATTTAAGTCGCGTCCAAATCGAGTGCATCCACTTTTTAAAGATTTTGTTGGCTCGATATTGAAGGGTCAGTAGTGCTAGAGGTCTATTCTTCCATGCGTTAAGTATCTGATTAATTAGAATTTAAAAAGCAATAAACAAAAGCCATCCAAAAGGATGGCTTTATTTCTTTGTTTACTTTTTAAAAACGGAAGAAACTTTGTCCTTCATGTTTCCGAAAAAAGACTTTTTAACTACAACTGCGGCTTTTGCAGGAGTACCCCTTTTAGGTTTCGGATTGCTTTTCACACCAACGATATACATTCCGGCAAGATCTACTTTAATCAATTTTTTAACAGGTAAACTCTTGAAGACTTTTTCGTCACACATCAGTGTAGTAATCTTTGGACCAATCTTAGCTTTAACTAATGGCATCTTGCGCCATTTTAAATAGAAAGGAACTTGATCTTGTACCATTTTGGGTAAATTCGAATCTTTAAGTTTTTGTTTTTTCTTATCTATAACTAAAATCGATACTGTTTGTTTAGATGATTCGATAAGACCTTGTTGAGAATCCACTTTTTTCTGTAATCGTTTCCCCACAAAGTATAATATTCCTAAAACTACTGCTAACACAACTAATACAATTATTAAAATTTGCCACCATTGCATGGTAGGTACCTCCTGATTTTTACTAGAAAAATTTTTAGTGTTTCAATTTTTCTGCTCGTTCTTAACATTTTATCACTAAATGACCATTGAATCAATGATTAAATATGTTTTGCTTCTTGTTGTTTTTTGAGTTGTTCTTGAAACATTTCATTAATAACGTTTTGAACATATACAGCACTTTTGGCTTGATCCTCGGTACTAAGATCTGAAAGTAGGATAGGCTTGCCAACATTTAGATAAACTGTTTCAGGTTTGAGATTAACTTTATTGTTTTCAAAGACATCTGCTGTACCAAGTATAGATATTGGAATAATAGGAACACCAGTTTTTGAAGCGAGCTTAAAGCTTCCTTGTTTAAATGGTAACATTTCTTTGTCTTTACTTCTTGTACCTTCAGGATAGATGATACATGAGTTGCCATTTTTAATTAGTTCAATAGCTTTAAGAATGGTTTGAAGTCCTGCTCTAGCGCTTGAACGATCTAACAATAATCCATCCATTGCAAGCAACCAAGAACCAATAAAAGGCCACTTTTTAATACTGTCCTTACCGATGAAAATAATTGGTTTTTTGGAGTAGAGCATAACAAGTGGAATGTCTAACATACTTTGATGATTACTAACATAAAGAATATTAGAATCATTATTGAAATTTTCAAGACCTTCAGCAATAATTGTAGCTCTTGAAATCTTGTATAACCACCATGAAGTCAAACGGTTGTACCCATAAGCCATTTTAACCCTTTGCTCATGATTAAACAAACCAATTAAGTAAACCAAACCTAGATAGGGTATGCCTGCCAAAAAATGGATTGGCATAATGATGAAAAATAGAAAACGTTGCATAAAACACACACCTTCTTGTGCAATAATAGGTAGGTCTATATTACTACCTTCCAGTTTTTCTATTATAGCAAGATATCTTACTTAAAGCAACCAAGCTAAGGAGATTAATTGGCTAATATATTAAATAACTTAATTGAGAAATTTGATACATTAATTAAGATTAAAAACTAAATACTAAATTACTCTCGGCTTATGTCGCCATAAGATAGATCCTCATGTACTACAACGTAGCTGTTCATCCCAGAGTGATTTTCTAGTGACTTAGGTTAGGTGCCACAAACGCGTCTCGGCTTATGTCGCCATCGGATAGATTCTCAGGTACTACAACGTAGCTGTTCATCCCAGATTGATTTTCTAGTGACTTAGGTTAGGTGCCACAAACGCGTCTCGGCTTATGTCGCCATAGGATAGATTCTCAGGTACTACAACGTAGGCCGCTCATCCCAGACCAATTTTCTAGTGAGCCACGAGGCGCAGCAAACGCACCTCGGCCTCGTAAGAAAATTTGGCCAGTGATTCAAAGTCCTACGT
>Ga0314774_1001373_pt1 | contig 15788 bp, 15 predicted proteins | sample MetaGCBIA2018_FD_204515 | JGI IMG/M metagenome (GOLD analysis project Ga0314774, IMG submission 204515) | Cryopeg brine microbial communities from Beaufort Sea near Barrow, Alaska, United States - CBIA 2018 | ecosystem: Environmental > Aquatic > Marine > Coastal | place: USA: Alaska | collected... | reverse complement strand
GATACAAAAGCCTGCGAAAAACCACTTGGTTATTCTGAGCGATATTTATAAAAAAAAGTTAATAATTAAAGGCAACCAATAAAATTGTAAGTATGGATATTAACTTCAATAAAAATGAAGATCATAACAAACTTTTACTCTCTTCGCTTAAACATAAATTTGCGCAGATCAAACTTGGTGGTGGAGAAAAACGAATAGAAAAACAACATTCCCAAGGCAAAATGACGGCAAGGGAACGAATAGACTATTTGTTGGATGATGCAGACAAAGCTATTGAAATTGGGGCTTTTGCCGGAGACCAGATGTACAAGGAACACGGCGGTTGTCCAAGTGGAGGTGTGATTGTAAAAATAGGCCACGTTTCCGGGAAACAATGTATTGTCGTTGCAAACGATGCTACGGTTAAAGCCGGCGCCTGGTTTCCAATCACTGCAAAAAAGAATTTACGCGCACAGGAAATTTCCATGGAAAACAGGTTGCCGATTATCTACCTGGTAGATAGTGCAGGGGTTTACCTTCCTTTGCAGGACGAGATTTTTCCTGACAAGGAACACTTCGGAAGGATATTTAGAAACAACGCCGTGATGAGCAGCATGGGGATCACACAAATCTCTGCAGTGATGGGAAGTTGCGTTGCAGGTGGAGCCTATTTGCCAATTATGAGCGATGAAGCTTTGATCGTGGAAAACACCGGCAGTATTTTCCTTGCGGGAAGTTACCTGGTAAAAGCAGCAATCGGGGAGTCTGTAGATAATGAAACTTTGGGTGGGGCAACCACACATTGTGAAATTAGCGGAGTAACCGATTATAAGGCTAAAAATGATAAAGATGCCCTGGAAACCATCAAAAATATTATTGATAAGATCGGGGATTTTAATAAAGCAGGATTTAACCGAAAGGAGGCATTAAAACCTAAGAAAGATCCGGAGGAAATATATGGGATCCTCCCTAAAAAGCGTACTGACCAATATGATATGAGGGAAATCATCCTTCGTTTGATCGATGGTTCTGAATTTGAAGAATACAAGGAAGGTTATGGTCAAACCATCATCACCGGCTATGCGAGAATAGACGGTTGGGCCGTGGGAATAGTCGCCAATCAACGCAAAATTGTCAAAACCAAAAAAGGGGAAATGCAGTTTGGAGGCGTGATCTATTCCGATTCAGCCGATAAAGCTACGCGGTTTATAGCCAACTGTAACCAAAAGAAAATTCCATTGGTATTTTTACAGGACGTTACCGGTTTTATGGTAGGAAGTAAAAGTGAACAGGGAGGAATTATTAAAGACGGGGCAAAGATGGTTAGCGCGGTAAGCAATTCGGTAGTACCAAAATTCACAATAATTATAGGAAATTCCTATGGTGCCGGAAATTATGCGATGTGCGGAAAAGCCTATGACCCAAGACTAATTGTTGCCTGGCCCAGTGCCGAACTGGCCGTAATGGGCGGAACACAGGCTGCCAAGGTCCTTGCACAAATTGAAACTGCTTCTCTGGCAAAAAAAGGAGAAAAGGTAGATGCCGAAAAGGAAAAAGAAGTTTTCGACAAAATCAAAGCCCGATTTGATGATCAGACTTCACCTTATTATGCTGCTGCCAGGTTATGGACAGATGCAATTATAAGTCCGCTGGAAACCCGAAATTGGATCTCATCCGGTATTGAAGCCGCTAACCACTCACCTATTACAAAAGATTTTAATTTAGGGGTTATTCAAACCTGATCTATATGACAAATTCTCAAAAAAGCCTCGGCTTTTTAATTGTTCTCGTTTCCCTGATAATTAATCCGGTTTTCGGACAAGTATTAAGCAGCAAAAAAAGTCAATACACCCAGGCCGATTCCTTACGGGGTTCGCTCAGGGCAGAAAGGGCATATGATGTGTTGAAATATCACCTTCAGGTAAAGGTAGTTCCGGAAGAAAAATACATCTCGGGTTTCAACACGATCAGCTTTAAAACTGAACAGGAATTGCACGTAATGCAAATCGATCTGTTCGAAAATATGAAGGTAGATTCCATCATACATCATAACGGAGCTTTAGAATACGAACGGAAATTCAATGCCGTTTTTGTGACCTTTGAAGAACCCTTAAAAACGGATCAAATTGATTCTGTTCAGTTTTATTATTCCGGAAATCCAATTATTGCAGCAAATGCACCTTGGGATGGAGGATTCGTCTTTGATGAGGACGAAGAGGGAAATCCGTGGATAGCGGTGGCCGTTCAGGGAACCGGCGCAAGTTTATGGTATCCCAATAAAGACCATCAAAGCGATGAACCTGAGGAAGTTTTGATTGAAATCGCTGTGCCCAACGGACTGATGAATGTTTCCAACGGCAGGTTTCTGGGCAAAGAGGATTTAGGAAATGGATATACCAGATGGAGTTGGAAAGTTTCTAATCCTATTAATAATTACGATGTGGTTTTAAACATTGGAAACTATGTTCATTTTGAAGATTCCTTTCAGAATCTGGACCTTGATTACTACGTGCTTCCTTACAATCTTAAAAAAGCTAAAAAACAGTTTGAAGAGGTAAAACCTATGATGGCTTGTTTTTACGATAAATTTGGAGAATATCCGTTTGTGGAAGATGGATATAAACTGGTTGAAACCCCGTATTTGGGAATGGAACACCAGAGTGCGGTTGCCTACGGAAATCAATATATGCCGGGATATTTAGGAAGGGATCTTTCCGGCACCGGAATTGGCTTAAAATGGGATTTTATCATTATTCACGAATCGGGACACGAATGGTTTGGAAACAGCATTACAGCCAGAGACATCGCCGATATGTGGATCCACGAAGGCTTTACTTCATATTCTGAAGCAGTTTATATTGAATGCCGCTGGGGAAAAGAGGAAGCTTTGGAATACCTTAAAGGGATTAGAAAGGGAATTGGAAATCAAAAAACTATTATTGGAGATTATGGGGTTAACAGTGAAGGTTCCGGAGATATGTATTACAAGGGAGCTAATTTACTGAACAACCTTAGGAGCATTTATAACGACGATGTTTTCTGGTGGAAAACCCTGAAAGATTATACTGAAACCTATAAACATCAAATAATAGATACCAAAACTGTTGAAACATTTTTTGACCGGGCAATTGATCTTGATCTGCAGCCTGTATTCGACCAGTATTTAAGGCATTCCAACCTGCCGGAGCTTCAATTAAAAAAGAAAAAAGACGGGATTTGGTACCGATGGGAAACCGATGTTGAAAATTTTAAAATGCCCGTGGATGTTTTTATCAATAGAAAAGAAACCAGGTTGATGGCAACCAATGATTGGCAAAAGATCAATCTTCTGATAAAAAATATAGAAGATATTAAGGTGAAAGAGGAATCTTTTTATATTGAGAGCAGCATTTTGAATTAAGGTTCAAAAAAATTAAATCAAACTAAAAGCAGTTTTTCTTATTGATAAGAAAAACTGCTTTTAGTTTGACTTTAAAGATTAGATGAGCTTCTGTTACTTAACTCTACCCTTCACTGTATTTTCACGATGGAGCTTACCGTTAGGGGTTTCTTCAAATTTTTGAACCAGGTAGATTTTCTTGGGAATTTCATACTTATCCAGGGATTTAAGCGACTGCACTTTTTCCTGAAGTTCTGCAAGCAACTCCTCAGAAAAACCGGCTTCGACAAATAAAACCAATTTTTCGCCCAGAGCGTCATCAGGAAGACCGGTAACAAAAAACCGATGATCAATTACCTTATTTAGCTTGCGTTCAATTTCTTCTGGAAACAATTTAATCCCTCCGGAATTAATCACGTTATCGATCCTGCCTTTCCAAATAAATTTTTTATAGGTTATTATTTCTACCACATCATTGGTAACAATTTTTCCCTCAGCAATCTGTGGAGCTTTAATCACCAGGCAGCCTCTTTCATCCTGAGAGATATTAACATTTGGAAATACTTTAAAAGGAATAGGTTTCTTCTTTTTTTTCTTCGGATTTATACGCCTGGCGGCGATATGCGATACGGTTTCAGTCATACCGAAGGTTTCATATACCTTGGTATTCAGATCCCGGACCATTAGCTGAAGTTTAGGAGCAATCGATCCTCCGCCCACGATCAACTTTTTTATCAAATGTAGCCTCCCAAGGGAATTATCCAACTGAAAAGGCGTCATAGCACAAAAATCATACGTTTTAAAAACCTGATCTAAAGGAGTTGAAGAAGGTGGAACAAGATCGAGCTCCCATCCAAGGACCATTGCGCGTACCACCATCATTTTTCCCGCGATATAACGGGCAGGAAGGCACATTAATGCGGTGCTCTTTTCCGGCAATTTAAAAAAATTGCCGGTTGCCAGAGCCGAATTTATCATGTGCTCCTTTTTTATCTTTATTTTCTGGGGCTTCCCGGTGGAACCGGAAGTTTGAACTTCCAGATATGCTAATGGTTTCAACCAATCCAGAATAAAATCTCCAATATCGCCTTTATAAGGTTCTTCTTCCTTGATAAAATTGTAGGCTACACGGCTTAGATCGGCATTATTTAAATGTGATTTATTTAGCTTAAAATCTGGGTGTGTTTCCGGAACATCAAATTTTATATTCATCATGCTCAAAATAAAACTTGTTTTTCAATATAACCATTAAATTTAACAAAATGTTTCATAAAATTTATGTTAACTCAGCAGGTTTTAACTTTTCTGGTTTTTCCACCTTTCCAAAGAGCCTGTTTCCCCAGTCTTTCCAACCATATTTTTTGGCCATAATAAAAAGAAATAATGGATAAACTACCATTACAGGAATCAAAATTTCCCAACCTACAGAAGGTTCTGAAATGTCCTTTAATATAGAATTTGTTTGAAATGCGGTCCAGTCTGCAGTTACTAATACCACTGTAATCAGGTTATTCCCGGCGTGAAAACCAAGGGCGAGCTCCATTCCATCGTCCATCAAGGTCATTATTCCCAACAAAAACCCGGTCCCTATATAGTGAAACATAATAATGTTACCCAGTTTGGTCACTTCGGGATTAAAAAAGTGCAGGCTTCCAAAAACCAACGAGGTAATTATTAGTGGAGACCATCGGTTTTTAAAAAGGGTTCCAATACCCTGCATTAAATATCCACGGAATAAATATTCCTCAAAACCGGTTTGCAATGGGATCATTATAATGGCAATTATCAGCATTATAAAAAATGATCCTGGCTCAAAATTGACTACATAATCCTGTGGATTTGAATAATAATCGACAAGCGTGGTGGCAATGGCAAAAATTGCTACCAATCCAAATGCAAAAAAGAACCTTCCCCAATCCATTTTTTTTCTGGAAGTTGTTAGCGCTTTTATTGGCTGCCTGTGTAAAACTTTAACAACAAAAAATATTGTTCCCAAGCCTACTGCAAATGATAATAAAACCAAAAACAATGATAGATTGGAATCCAGCAATTGTAACATTTGATTTTGGGTCATATTTACCATCTCGTAGCCGCCTTCTAATAAAACAGCTACCCCAAGAGGAATTTGTCCGGCGAATAGCCCTAGAATTATTATCACGACTCCTATCAGGTATCTCCAGAAATCATATTTAAATTTAAAAACCTGTTGTATAAACATTTATATTTTTTATAAATTGAAATTCCACGGAATTTCGGGATTGTATTTAATTGAACCGTTCTCTACCTGCAACGAACTTTCAAAATTATTGGTATAAAGTCCGCCGGTACCCAAACCCTGGGGCATGGGTGAATTTTTGGTAAAGGTCCATTGACTTATTGCATTCAGCCCTACATTGCTTTCTAAGGCACTTGTTGCCCACCAACCAATCTTTAGTTTTTCGGCCAGGTTCAACCATTCCTGAGTTCCCCGATAACCTCCAATTAAACTGGGCTTAAAAATTACAAATTGCGGCCTTATCATTTGTAGCAGTTCCTGCTTATTAGTTACAGTATTTACTCCTATTAATTCTTCATCTAAAGCAATTGGAATTGGAGTTTTGCTGCATAATTGTACCATTTCCTCAAATTGGCCTTGTTTAATTGGCTGCTCTATACTGTGAATTTCATATTTGCTGAGCTGTTTCAACTTTTCCAGCGCTTCAGCCGGAGCAAAAGCCCCGTTGGCATCCACTCTTAATTCAATTTCTTCGGATGAAAACTCCGTGCGGATATATTTCAACAAATCCAATTCAGAATTAAAGTCTATCGCGCCTATTTTCAGTTTGATACAATTAAAACCTGCATCAATTTTTTCTGAAATCTGGGTTTTCATAAAAGATTTTTCTCCCATCCAAACCAGTCCGTTGATTGGGATAGCTGCTTTTCCTTTTGTGAATTCAGAAGGAAAAAGTATAAAAGGATCCTGTGCTTCCAGGGATTTAAAAGCCATTTCTACCCCAAACTGGATTGATGGAAACGCGATAAGTTGCTCCCAAAGTTTATTTGGGCCTAATCCTATATTTTGGCAAACCCATTTTAACTTCTCTTCATAATCCGGCCGGTCGTCAATGCTCAGGGATCGTAAAATACCACATTCCCCTATTCCTGTTTTGCCTTCATCCCGGATTATTAAAAACCAGGATTCCTTGATATTGAGAACGCCCCTGGAAGTTCCGCTGGGGCGTTTAAAATTTAAAATATACTTTTTGTACGTTGCGTGCATTTAGGTTTGTTTAAACTTTCCAAAGTTTGAAAAATTAGTCTTTGGAAAAGTTATTCATCTTAAACTTTTCCAAAGTTTTTTTTCACTGTTGAAACTTTGGAAAAGTTAGTCTTTGGAAATGCTATTCATTTTAAACTTTTCCAAAGTTTTCTTTCACTGTTGAAACTTTGGAAAAGTTATTCATCTTAAACTTTTCCAAAGTTTTTTTCTACCGTTTGAAACTTTGGAAAAGTTAGTCTTTGGAAATGCTATTCATCTTAAACTTTTCCAAAGTTTTTTTCCACTGTTGAAACTTTGGAAAAGTTAGTTTTTGGAAATGCTATTCATCTTAACCTTTCCAAAGTTTTTTCTCCCGTTGAAACTTTGGAAAAGTTAGTTTTTGAAAAGTTAGTTTACAATTCGATACTTTCCCCAATTTCCAACAACATCAAATCTTTACCCTTTTCATAAAATTTGCGTTTCGCTTCTTCGTGGTCAATTTCAATATATCCGAAAGTATCAAAATGGCAACCAATTATCTTGTCACAGGCTACAAAATCACTTGCCCGGATGGCATCTTCAATTCCCATTGTAAAATTATCGCCAATAGGCAAAATAGCCAGATCAAGGTTTGTGCTCTCGGGAATCAGTTTCATATCCATAGTTAACGCGGTATCACCGGAGATGTAAATATTCTTATGTTCACTTTCAATCACAAAGCCACCAGGTTGTCCCCCGTATTCTCCGTTGGCAAACGAGCTGGAGTGAATGGCATTTACAAATTTCAGCCTGCCAAATTCAAAGTCCCAGCTTCCCCCGTGGTTCATAGGGTGAATTTCAATGCCTTTGGCTTCATAATGACTGGTGACCTCAAAATTACTAACGATTACTGCTCCCGTATTTTGTGCGATTGCTTCGGCATCCAGCACATGATCCTGATGCGCGTGGGTAAGCAGAATATAATCTGCTTTTAAATCTTTGATGTCTATTATATCTTTTGAAAGCTTGTTTCCTGTGATAAATGGGTCTATTAATAAATGAAGCTCGCCAATTTGAATTCCGAAAGAACTATGTCCGTAAAAAGTAATTTTCATATCTAGAGATTTATTGTTTTTTATTGGTCATATGTAATTCGCATATCTTTATTGCTGTTTGTATAGAGTTTCCGTTATGCTCATTTCATATTTAAAGAGATTGATTATTAATAAAAATAAGAAATGAATAAAGAAAATACTCAGTTATGCACATAAATATATTTAAAACTGTAGATTCCAGTTTCAAATGAGAATTCCCAACCCAAATAAAACAGAGATAAAAAAAGTAGTGAGCGCCAAAATTTTTAATTCCGGATCTAAAAGCGTGGGATCTTCATTTTGTACAACCCTCTTTAAATGCAGTAATAGCGGGATAAATCCCAATACATAGATAAAATCATTTAAATCCCCAGCGGTTAAAACCGAAAACACAATTAAGCACAAGATAGCACCTATAATCAATGCATAATGATAGTTCTTGGCCCTTTTATCGCCCATTTTTACCACTAGTGTATTTTTCCCGGCGCTTTCATCAGAAAGCCGGTCTCGCATATTGTTCAAATTTAGAACTCCAGCACTTAGAAAACCTATTGAACACGCGGGCAATAAAATTGTCCAATTAAGTTGTTGAGTATATAAGAAATAAGAGCCATAAACTGCTACAAGACCAAAAAATATAAACACAAATAAATCACCTAAACCGCGATATCCGTATGCGCTGCTTCCAACAGTGTATTTAATGGCAGCTGTAATAGCAGCTAATCCAAGGATAAAAAAGAGTATTGCGAAATAAAAATTTTCGCTTCCAAAGGCTGTATATATAAGCAGGATTGCCAGAAAAAGGGTTGCGGCAGCGGTAGCTACAATTCCTTGCTTCATTCCTTTTGGAGATATCAAACCGCTTTGCAGTGCCCTTGCCGGGCCTACCCTATTCTCATTATCTGTGCCTTTCATGCCATCTCCATAATCGTTGGCAAAATTGGATAAAATCTGAAGGCCTAAAGTTGTGCCAAGGGCCAGGCTAAAAACAGCAATATTAAAATACCCCTGAGCCGCGGCAAGTACAGTACCCACCAGGATGCCGGAAATAGACAATGGCAATGTTCTCAACCTTGCCGCATTCACCCATGAATTGAATTTTCCCATTTAATACATTATTTTTACCACCAGTTCTTTTAGTAAATCCCCCTGCGGGACATTGGCAGCGCCCACTCCTTTCCCTTTCATGTCTGCTTCCCTCAAAAGGCCGATTATCTGACTTACCTTTTTCATGGGATAATTCCCGGCTCCCACCACAAAATCATTTACAAAGTAAGGATTTACTTTTAGCATTTTTGCAACATTCCCTTTAGATTTATCGGTAAGACCGTGATATTGAAGGATCTGCGAAAAATATCCAAATAATAGCGAAACTGTTACAACCATTGGGTTGTCTTTTGAGTTTTGAGCAAAGTAATTTACAATGCGATGTGCCTTTAGAACGTCCCTCATTCCAATTGCTTTTCGAAATTCGAAATTGTTGAAATCCTTGCTTATTCCAATATTTTCTTCAATCAATTCCGGGGTGATAAGGCTGCCTTTTGGAACAATTAATTGCAATTTTTGCAATTCGTTGTCGATTTTACTTAAATCCATCCCCAAAAATTCCACCAGCATTTGAGCCGCAACGGGAGAAATACTGTAATCCCTGGATTTAAGTGTTTTCTGGATCCATCCCGCTATCTGATTTTCGTACAATCGCTTGCTTTCAAAAACCACCCCCGCTTTGGCAACCGCTTTATAGAGTTTTTTTCGCTTGTCTATTTTCTTGTATTTATAACAAAAGACCAAAGTGGTTGTAGGCTGTAAATTTTCGACATAAGCATCCATTTTTTCGATGGTGCGGGAAAGGTCTTGTGCTTCCTTAACAATGATCAACTGGCGTTCGGCCATCATAGGATAGCGTTTTGCATTGCTTATTATGTCCTCAACAGTGGTATCCCGTCCATATAAAACCATTTGGTTAAATCCCTTTTCCTCCTCGGGCAACAAGCTACTTTCAATAAAATCGGCAATTTTATCGATGTAATATGGCTCCTCCCCCATCAAAAAATAAATGGGTTTTACCTGGCCTTTCTTAATGTTTGTTACTATTTGAATTGCTTCTTCCATTCTAATTTTAAATAATTTATAGGGAATTGGTGTTGAAAATAACGGGTTTTAAATTTATCCCTTATTTAGTAATCGACTTAGTCTTCTATTGCTTCACAATCTTATTTCTTTAGTCGCTCAAGGTTATCCTAGATGCTTTCAGAGAAGTATTATTATGGCACAAGGACAATTGAAACAGACTTAATTAGCTGCGAGTGTCTTGGTTAAAGGAATTAGCTTGGAGTTGAGACGCCTTCTTGTCGGATTTATGTTTAGTGGCTTGGTCTCTAAATTATTACTTTTCACTCGAATGCCCCAATTTGCTGTTAACCGATTTTGTAGTGCATTTTATTTACAGCTTTCGTTTCTTTTCCCTCCTCAATACTCAGACGAATACTTTCTCTTTTACTTTGTCTATCTAGCAGAGTTAATTTATCAGTTTTTTTTATTTTTAGAATTTCCTCTTCGTTAATCTCAATTACTGTGGTGTCAGATTTAAAGTTTTCAACAAAAGGATTTAATTCTTTAAAAACTCCTAATTGAGCATTGTCAATGCCGTTTTGCTTTGCAATAACCATTAAATTTATGAATGCTTCTGCTTTTTTACAGTCATTTTCAAATTTTTCACGACTTATTTTACCTGTTATATAATCCCTTATAAAGCCACCAATTCCTTTTAGTAGATTTTCTAAGCAAATGACTACTTGTTTAATTCCAAGAAGTTCTGAGTACCAAGATCCAGTACTTACCTGATTAATTAGTAAAGGTTTTGACTCATTGTCAATTTTATGTATATAACAAATGAAATTATAAAGGCCTTCAATTTTTTTAAAAATTAAAATAAAGTCTCCAACTAATGGAACATCTTGGTCAGTTCCGATTCTTAAAGGTAGATAATCAATTGGTGATTTTTTTTGAGATTTATTTAATTCCTCTAGAATGTATAAAGCCTTCTCCTTGGCATTATTAATTAATTGAAATATTAAAGAACTATTTTCAATTATGTCATAAACTTGCTTCGACTGCTTTTCGGAATAGGCATCGGTGTGCTTTTCAGGGAATTCTTTTAGTAATTTTATCAGCGAATTGTTATCATTATAAGATTTGTCAAATAAGTTTAAATCAGTTATAAATGAGTTAACTAATTCGTAAACCTTATTTGGTCTTTTCTTGCGAACTACTTCAAGTATTTCCTTATTCTTGGAGTTGATTGTATTTTTCAACCTAGCCATTGCTTGTGATTGAGCGCTAGTATCATTAGAAACGTTTATTATATCTTGAGGGTTTATTATATAACTATTTCTAAGTTTATCAATTGAAGAGATTAATTCTATTATTTCTTTGTGCTTTTCAATAATTTTCAAAATTTGTTTTGAATAGAAATAGAAATGATTCATATAATATTATTTTTTACTGGATTTGAGTTAATGCTCTATAAATGTTAATATCAAACGTGTCGTATACCTCTTATTCCTGATTGTTCGCTTTTGTACGGAATGTTTTTTATTCACTTCCAAATGTAACGGATTCAAAAAGAACATCGAAGGGACTCTATTAAGTTTTATTAACCTTTTCTATTTCCTGAAGTAATAGTCGGTTAAGCACTATTTTGCATGTACTTATAGCAATTGTTGTGCTTTCGCACTTTATTATTCAAGTCTAATGGAAATATCAAGATGTCCTCCCAAACCATCGTTTATAATCCTTTGCAAGGTAGAGAAACGGATATCTTTCAAGTTTCTTTCCAATTTAGAGATATACGATTTATTCGTACCTGCTAATTCGGCAAGCTGTTCTTGTGTGAGCCCCTTATCTTCTCTTGCTTGCTGAATTAAAACTCCGAGTTTAAAGGCGTCATATTCCGTTTCAAATACTTCACGTTTTTTAATTCCTCTTTTGCCGAATTTTTCATCGACAAATTGGTCAAGACCTTTTAGGTTTTTATTCTTTGCTTTCATACTATATTATTGACCAATGGCATTTTTGTTTAATAATCTTGGATGAGAACTTCTGTCGGTATATGAAGTGTAGCATTTAATTTTCTAATCATACTTAACGTCAGTTTGCGTTTTTTATTTAAGATTTCGCTTACTCGACTTGTAAATCCAACAACCTCTGCCAAATCCTTTTGTTTCATATTCATCTGTTCCATTCGGAATTTGATCGCCTCAATTGGGTCTGGCATTCCAATTGGATAATGTTCGTCTTCGTATTTTTCAATCAAAATAGAAAGAACTTCAGCCTCGTCTCCATCTGGTGTATCGACCTCTGCGTGAAATATTTTTCCCAATCGCTCGAGTGCTTGTTCGTAATCTTGTTCGGTTTTAATTGGTTTAATTTCCATATCAAATGTTGTTTGCGTCAATTTTGTCGTATTCTTTGTGTGTTCCGATAAACCGGATAAAAACCCATTTTCTTGGAAAGTTGATTTCCACAATCAAGCGGTATTTATTTCCGCAAACGTTGAAAACAATTCGGCTGTTTTTTAGAATGCTTGCAGAAGCATATTGTTTCTTGATCTCGTTTGGGCTTTCCCATTCCACTTTGGAGGTTTCTCGATACCAAGACAATAATTGTTGTTCGCTATCTGGATTTTGTTCCCAAAACTCTCTTAATGTTCGCTTTGCAATAATTCTCAAGATCTCTTTTATACAAATATAACAAGAAACTTACCGATATGGTAATTTATGCGTTTTTTATGCCTTGTTGCTAAAAATGATTCTAACAGACATGCCGGTTAGCTGATAGTTCGCTTTTGTATGGCATGCCGGTTTATTCACTCCTAAATGTAGCTGATCCAAAAAGAACATCCAAGGGGACTTTTTTAAGTTTTATTATCCATTTTTATTTCCCGAAGTAATTTTCGATTAAGCATTACTTTGAAAATACAAAACCAATTGGAAAATCCGTGAGGATTTTCGTAAGTAGGCTTGCACTAGCAATTAATTTTTACGCTGTTAGCTATAGTTTAGTTATTTAAATATTCTTTTGTCAAAAGGGAAATCCGTTATTTCAACAATTTTAATTTTCTTAAAGTCTGGATGATAAGGATTTATTAAATAATTCGAATCGCCTTGCACAACAGCTGATGGAACTTTTAATAAACACACTTTTATGGAATCAATAAATTCATCTCCAATCTTTTGTGTTATGCTATTAGGTGGGTGGTTATTCCAATCTTCATCAAGCTCTTTTAATATTAATTCTTTATATATTATATTGTCAGGAATTTCAATTTCTATCATTACATAGTCACTTGGTAAAGTGGCTAAAGTTAAATGTACAGTTACTTCGGCCATTGCTAAAGCTCTGCTTTCAGCCGTATAAATTATTTCTGTGCCTTTAGAATTCCATCTGTTGCCAGATTTAGCAGCTCCTTTTCCATTTAATTCTTTTGAATATTTTCGTTTTGATAATCTGAATACTCTCATTATGCAAAAATTCCCTGGTCGATTCTATTTAGTTCTCCCATTACTAATTCCTTACCATAAGAGTCTTTAAGAAGTTCAGCCGGCTTTAAGTTGCCTAAAGCATAAGAAGGTGTCGTAAGCCAAAGATAAAATTGTTCTTTAGTATCAAATACTTTTTTTCCGAAATTAGTAACCTCCGCCAATTCTATTATTTTTTCCGTATGAATTGGTTTAAAAAAGTAATTTTCAACATTACTATTTCTATGTAAAGTCCTTTTTGTAATATTTAAATAATCAGCCCAGTCATCTTCTGTAAAAGGAGTTATGTCTTTTATTTTGTTAAATAATTCATAAGATAATCCTGTCCTAATAGCGTGAATTATTAGCATCTTATTCTCAAAGAAGTCTGAATATGTTATTTTTTCGCTTTTAATTTTAAATGATGAAGATTTGTCAATATTTCGAATATATATTTTAAAAGCCTTGTTTACAGCAGTAAATTCAGTTGAATGTTTTTTTTGTTCTTCAGTAACCATAGTTCTTGACATTTGTCTGTAAATATAAGACATTTGTCCATAGGCAGAAAATAATTGGTATTTTTATTTTAATTACAGCTAACATGTTTATATCATACAAGTCGTTTATATCCTATTGCAGATAGTTCGCTTTTGTATGGCATGCCGGTTTATTCACTTCCAAATCTAGCCGATTCAAAAAGAACATCAAAGGGGACTTTTAAAGTTTTATTATCCGTTATTATTTCCTGAAGTAATTTTCGGTTTAACCTCTATTATTTCGTTATTTTGAGGCTATGCAAAAATTGAATTTTCCCAACTATTCATTTCGCTTCAAAAATAGCGAAAATAAAATAGCTGCTTTTGATGAGATCAGGAAAAAGTTTGTAATTCTTACTCCTGAAGAATGGGTGAGATTTCACTGCGTTCAATTTTTGATCCATGAGAAACAATTCCCCAAGAGCCTTATAAATGTTGAAAGGCAATTGAAATTGGGGAAACTCATCAAACGTTATGATGTTGTAGTATATAATTCCAACGGTGGGATCCACCTAATTGTGGAATGCAAGGCGCCTTCTATTGCAATTACCCAAGATACCTTTGATCAAATAGCGCGTTACAACATGAGTTTAAAGGCCGAATATTTAATGGTCACCAACGGCCTGGACCATTTTTTTTGTCAATTGGATTACGTTCAGGAGAAATACCGGTTTTTAAAAGAGCTTCCTCCATTTCTAAGGGAGGAATAATATTCCATGGTTTTTCTGATAAGTTTGATGGGTAAACTCTGGATTCTGATTATTCTGTTTACTTTTGATCCCAAAATCTCCCGACATAATTTTAAAAAGAAAATAATTGATGACAATAGGAGTCGTTATATTGAATTGGAATGGAATTGAACTCTTAAAACAGTTTTTGCCAGATGTAATAAAATATTCCCCCGAAGCAACTGTTTATATAGCCGATAATGCTTCTACCGATGCCTCGGTGCAATTTGTAAAAGAAAATTTTCCGCAGGCAAGTGTGATTCAAAACCAAATAAACGGAGGCTATTCCAAAGGTTATAATGACGCACTTTCCAAGCTTACAGAAGATGTTTTTATTTTATTGAACTCTGATGTGCAAGTTACTCCTTATTGGCTTGAGCCGATAATATCAATATTTAAGAGCGAGCCAGAAGTAGCCGCGGTGCAACCTAAGGTTTTAGACTTTAAAAATCCCGATCATTTTGAATACGCAGGGGCAGCCGGAGGTTTTATTGACCAATTTGGGTATCCTTATTGCCGGGGCCGGATTTTTGACAGTATTGAAAAGGATGAAGGCCAGTATGACGATGAAGTAGCTATTTTCTGGGCGAGTGGTGCTTGTTTGGCTATTCGAAAAGAGTGCTTTTATGAAGTGGGCGGCCTGGATGAAGATTATTTTGCCCACCAGGAAGAAATTGATCTTTGCTGGCGGTTGCACAATTTTGGATATCAGATAAAATACACTCCCAACTCTGCTGTATACCACATTGGCGGAGCTACCTTAAACAGTCAGAACCCAAGAAAGACCTTTTACAACTTCAGGAACAGTTTGTTTAATTTGGTGAAAAATGTGCCTTCGAACAAGATTATTTTAGTGGTTTTTGTAAGATTGATCCTGGATGGCCTTGCCGCTTTTAAATTTTTGTTCGAATTAAAATTCGAACATTTCACAGCTATTTTTAAAGCTCACCTAAGTTTTTACCATTACCTTCCCAAGATGCTCAAAAAGAGACAAAACACCCCGAATAACGCGGATTATTTCACAAAAATTTCGGTTGTTTGGAGTCATTATTTGAAGCAAATAAATATATATTCTGAATTATAACGTTTCCAGCACAAAAAATAGTTTTTCGGTACTATTTTTGATATTTTTGTTAATTCTAACAATTAAAATTAATTTACAATTATGAAGAAAATTTTGCTATTATCGGCTACCGCAGCCCTTTTACTTTCTTCTTGTGTTTCACAGAAGAAATATGCTGAGCTGGAAACTTTACAAAAAGAAACCAGTGACCAGCTAAATACTGCTACTGTTAAATTGAATTCTTGTTTAGACGAGAAAGAGAGGTTAGGT
>Ga0314774_1001372_pt1 | contig 15791 bp, 16 predicted proteins | sample MetaGCBIA2018_FD_204515 | JGI IMG/M metagenome (GOLD analysis project Ga0314774, IMG submission 204515) | Cryopeg brine microbial communities from Beaufort Sea near Barrow, Alaska, United States - CBIA 2018 | ecosystem: Environmental > Aquatic > Marine > Coastal | place: USA: Alaska | collected... | reverse complement strand
ACGGCTCGGGCGAGTACCTGGCGTTCGACATCGGCTCCGTACCGAGCCAGGTCCTCCACAGTTTCGGCATGCGAGACACGAACAACGTCTTGTTCGATGATCGGCCCTTCATCGAGGTCTTTAGTGACGTAGTGCGCGGTCGCACCGATGAGTTTGACACCGCGTTCTTTAGCCTTCTTGTAGGGCCCGGCTCCGATAAAGGCAGGAAGGAAGGAGTGGTGAATGTTGATGACGGGAACGTCAACTTCGACGAGAAAATCGTCGGAGATGATTTGCATATATCGGGCGAGAACGACGAGGTCGACGTTTCCCTTGAGTAGACGGAGGTGTTCGCGCTCTGCTTCTTTCTTGTCGCCAGTGACCGGTACGTAGAAGAACGGGATGCCGAACTGACGCACGAGCTCGGCGTGGTCGGAGTGATTCGAGATCACCATGGGGATATCCACTTTTAGCTCTCCCCGGCGGTGACGCCAGAGCAGTTCGACAAGACAATGGTCGGACTTCGAAGCGAAGATCGCTACCCGCTTCAACTGCTGCGCCAAGGTCAGGTTCCAGTCGAGGCCATCGTTACTTAGTCGTTCAGCGAACTTTGCCTCGAGTTCGGGGCGGCGGGCGTTCAGGTCGGCAAGATCGAAAACGGTTCGCTGGAAGAAGCTGCCACCCTCGGCGTCGGTCGAATACTGGTCGAGCGAAACTATGTTGGCGCCGAATTCCTGCAATATCGTGGAGACGGTGGCCACGATTCCGGGATGATCTCTGCCCGTAACGATGAGGCGCCCCGTATGCTCGACAGATCCCGGGTTCGACTCACCGAACGGTGGGGTGCGGGAATGGGTGCTTACTGGCACGGTTTGCTCCTTGGTTTGCCCGTAGGCGACATGGTCGGTATTTAATCGGGGCGACAGCGATGTCGCGTATTCAGAGGGTGGGCGGTGCGAGAAGCAATGCGGCCGCCGCCGTCTCATTCGAGCCGGCGTAGGAACCTCGTGAGGCAATCGTCACCGTGCGCGCCTCCGCCTGGCGAACTCCGCGGTCCGAAACGCAACCATGCCGCGCGACGACAACCACGATGACACCCTCTGGTGCGATGCCTGTGGTAATCACGTCAGCAATTTGTTCCGAGAGGCGCTCCTGCAACTGCAGTCTGGATGAGAGTGTCTCGATAGCTCGCACAAAAGAACTGAGACCGGCAACGGCGCCGCTGGATCGATACATCAGGTGGACGCTGCCGTGGAAGGGCAACAAGTGGTGCTCACACACGGATCGGAACGAAATATCCCGCAAAGAGATTACTTGGCCCGCGAAGCTTTCTACCGACGGGATGGCCGCGATGTGAATGAGAGGATCCTCGTCCCGCCCTCCCAGCAACTCCGCCCACGCGGTAGCCGCCCGGGCGGGCGTCTCCCTCAAATCAGGGCGGTCAGCATCTTCACCGAGAGCAATGAGAAGCTCCCTGACGGCAGCGCGAACCCGGTCGTAATTCATGGGGTGGTCTTCTTGTCCAAGGCCAGGTTGGGGCGCTCCTCCGAGCACCCCAACCTGAACTAGAGACATGGTCAGCTCGCGCTGCCCGAACGCCAGCCGCCTTGGTATGTGTTACGTGCGGTTGCAGCATAAGGAACGGGGCTGACGACAACGCGAACCTCGCGCACCTTGTGAGGCACTGCGCTGGTCTTCAGGGTGTTGGGCTCCTCACCCCACAGGAGCGTTAGCTCCGTGCCGATCTCGACGTTAGGGTCAACGGTCGCGAGAGACAAGCCCGTGCGCTCGTTGGCACTGTAGCCGGTGAAGAGCGACGCTCCAACAACCTTGCCGGCTGCGTCCACCACGGAGTCGAAGTTCGACGAACCGTAGTTGGCATTGGGCAGGTTGAAGAACTGTGCGGCGTTTTCTGCGGGACCGAGCAAGGACGTCATGATCTCGCCCAAGTCTTCGGCGTTCCAAGCCAACGTGACCTTCTTGCGCTGCTCGGTAGGAACTATCTTCTCCAATGCTTCGCGGCCGATGAAGTCGTGGTCGAACTTGACGAACGAACCGTAGCCAAGCTCCCATGGGTTCAGGTAGTAGTCCTCGATGTTCTTCGACACGAACGAACCGGCGAGCGCGTTCGTTGCCTCGTAGCTGTCGGCGGGGAGCCACTCGCGGTAGGCGCGCTCGGCCTCGCTGGAGTAGATCGCGGGAAGGGGCGAAGGAATCCAGCCCGACTCCAGCGTGTTCGACGAGTACGCACGCGAACCGACTGGCTCAAGACCGAACTCGCGCCCTGCCTCAAGAATCGTGTTGCGGATGCGCTCTGCGTCCTTGTAAGGACCCCAGATTTCAAGGCCGGGTGCGCCAGCCATTCCGTGACGAAGCGTACGGACCTGAATTCCGCCAACGTTCAGGTAGCCCATGTGGAAGAACTTAACCTGATCAACGGGACCACCGTTGAGCTTCTCGATGATGGGCCACGCGTTGGGGCCTTGGATCTGCAGACGCCAGTACTGGCGTGTCACAGCGTTGCCATAGGGGCGCGAAGCCGAACGGCGGTCAGCGTCAATTTCGACGTCATAGCCGCCGGTTTCAGCGTGGTACATCAGCCAGTTCGCTCCGGGGGCGCGTCCAACGTAGACGTACTCGTCCTCTGCTTCGTGGAAGAGGATACCGTCGCCGACAACCCCACCGTTCGACGCAACGGGGACAAACTGCTTGGCCGTGTTCACCGGAAAGTTTGCGACCGAGTTGATGCCCGACTCGGAGATCAACTTCAGGGCATCCTTGCCCTTGATGAAAAGGTTGTCCATGTGGTGCGACTGGTCGAAAAGAACAGCAGTCTCGCGCCATGCGCGAACCTCGCGCTGCCAGTTGGAGAATTCTGCGGGAACGACAGGATAGATGTAGGTACCGATTTGCGAGTTGCGCAGTAGGTCGACGGTGTTACCGGCGGCATCCAGCACTTCTTGAAGGTTCTTGTGGGCGATGATGTATCTCTCTTTCTTTATTGTTGGGGCTGTTGATAGGTGTTGGGAACGGTTAGGACTTATATTGCTCGAGCATCTTCAGGCGCCAGGCTTCGGTGCCTGCCAGCTCATTGAACGTAAACATGTGGAAGGTTTCGATGTTGTTGTCGGCGGCACCGATGGCCGACTTGAGCCCTCGGATGAGCTTGTTCGGGCTGTAGCCACCGGGCACAAAAAATCGCCAGAACATACCCTGCTGCTTCTGCAGGAACTTGAGCGACTCGCCAACCCCGGAGGCCAGTGAAATTCGCAGGAGCTTCTGGCGACTGACGTCTCCCGGCATCCCCACGCGAACGGGTAACTCAATACCATCAACCTTAATCTTGCGGGCCCAGGCGATGATTGCGGCCGAATCGAAGCAGATCTGCGTCGCAACGTACGTCGCCAGTGCTGCTTTCTCTTTGAGCGCCGCGTCGAGAGTGGCCTGAGGAATGAAGTGGTGACCCTCGGGATATCCGCCGACGCCGATTTCGCGAAAGTTGTGCCCAATGGAGTCGAGGGATTTCAGCAGGGAGAGAGCGTCGGTATATTCGCCGGCCGGTTCTTCGGCATCGCCGCCCACGACAAAAAGGCTGTCGATCCCCACCGCAGTGAGGCGCTCGACGAATTCGCTCAACTGTGCCTTACCGCTGATCATTTTGGCCGAGAGATGGGGGGTAACCCGGTACCCGTGCGTTGCGAGACGTTCAGACAGCGCAATCGTTGCCTCGATGCCCTTGGGCGGTGAGGCGGTGACCGAAAGACGCACGGTCTTGGGGACGTTAGCGAGAACTCTCTCTTCGGTTCCCTTGAACGGGAGCACCTCGAATCCTAGATTCGCGAATGCGCTTGCCGGCGAACGCTTGGCCTGTGGGGTCTTTTCTGTCGTCATTACGCGTCGACCTTCCTGGTCATCGTGGCGGTGGGTGCCTTCGATGCTTTGGACTGATCGTACAAATACTCGGCCACGTTGCCTCCTTAAGCCCACAGATACCTATGAGGATAGTGTGTTTACTATGAACATAGTGCTTAAACGGCGTTTACGCCAGTGCTGATTCACATGAATCGCTAACACGACGGCGCCGAGTCTCTGCAAGTGAACCTTCTCAGCGATCCCGGTAATTGCTCCGGGCGAACTGCACGTAGGGCGCCGGGGCAACGGTGGCCCGGATTTCAACCTGCCGGTGCGGTTCGACTTGTGGTTTGCGGGTGTTCGGATCTTCGCCCCACATCACCGTTACGGCAGTACCGGGTTCAGCCGCCCCACTGTCTATCGTGGCGAGAGACGCGAAGACCTGCTCGTTCGCCATGTAGCCACAGTCCATCGAGATCCCGACCGATTTTCCGTCCACTAAAACACGGTCGGCCTGATACAGGCCATACCGTGACTTTGGCAGGCTCATGTACTTGGCTGGTGTGCCGGGCCGAAATAGGGAGCCGATCACCGCGGCAACATCTTCGGGATTCCAGACGAGGGTTACTTTTTGACGATTCTGGTTCGCCGCGTGAGTCTCGAGCGCGGCGCGACCGACGAATTCGTGGTCAAAAGCAACGCTCCTGCCATAGGCGAGGTCGTAGGGGGTGACGTAATAGTCCTCAATGTCAGCCGATACGAGGCTCCCAGCGAGCGATCCTGCGCCGGCAGAGCTCAACCACGCGCGGTACTCCTGCGTTCCTTTGCCACTAAAGATTGCGGGCAGCGGGGACGGGACCCAACCTGACTCGAGGTTTGCACTGGAGTACCCCATCGAGCCAACTTGCACCAAACCGAGGTCCGCGCCGGCCTCCAGGAGCGCCGCGTGGACCTTCTCGCCCTCGGCCTGCGGTCCGAACAACTCAAACCCTGGCTGGCCGGCCATTCCATGGCGCAAGGCGCGAACCGTGGTGTCGGCGATTGTGAAGCTGGTCATACGGAAGAACTTGGTGGGAGGCACTGGCTCGCCGATCAACTTTTCAACGAGGGCGAGGGCGTTCGGCCCCTGAAGTTCGTAGCGGTAAAGCTTTGGAGGACCCTGCCGCACAATCGAATTGCCGTCACGCTCTGCGATCGCATCGTAGGAGCCGGTCTCGAGGTGGTACTGCACCCAATCGATCACCATCGGATGTCCGACAAGGTCAAAACTCTCTTCGGCGAGGTAGAACAAAATTGCGTCGCCGATAAAAAATCCCTCGTGATTCACCGCAATAAACTGCTTGGCGTTATCCACGCGGAAATTCTCGAAACTGTTCACGCCCAAGTCGCTCAGCAGCCTGAGGGCGTCGGGGCCGGTGAGAAAGAGATCGGTCATGTGATGCGATTGATCGAGCAACCCCACGGTCTCCCGCCACGAGTGCTGCTCGGAGCGCCAGTTGCTGAATTCGGGTGCCACCGGGAAAACGGTGGGGCGGGCCTGCGAGTTGCGCAGAAAATCCACCGCGTTTCCTTCGCGGAAAATAGCTTGGGAGAGACTCTCTGTCGTCATTATTAATCCTCACGTCGGTGCTCCGGAGGTCGTCTTCGACCCCAGAGAGTGGTTGGTTAGCTTAGGGGAGCCTTGTGCCCTCCGGAATTGCAGTTCCTGTTCAACGGGAGATTATTCACCGAGCGGATGGGCCGGGCCCGACGGGGAGATGTTGGAAGAACTCCATCGAGAGATCGGACGACCGCACGAGGCTACGGTACGAACCCCCGGGCGGGGCATCGGGGTGTCCTGCCGGCAGATAGCTCCGAAGCAGTGTTTCCGTGATGCCCTCGGCTGCCCGGCGCAGCAGCCCGACGTGAGCCATTGGGGAGCTCCCGTCGTTGGGGGCCACAACACCGACCGCGCCAATCGTTACTCCTTGGGACCCCCGAACGGGCACCGCGATTCCTCGTGAACCAGAAAATATTCGCCCCTCAGAGACGGCATACCCTTCACGGCGAGCGAATTCTACGGCCTCCCGCAGCTGAACCTCGGTCTGCAGGCTGGCGGCGGTGATCGGCTGAAGCCCTCTCGCAATCACGCGGTCGAGTACCCCGGGCTCAGAGCCAGCGAGAAGAACGACTCCGCTGGAGGAGTGCTGGAGCGGGATTCGGCCCCCGATGATCGACGCATTCACTACGGCATCTCGGGCCGAAATTCGTTCAATTACCAAAACGTCAAGATCGGAACGGACGACCAACTGGACGTGCTGGCGGACGCGCGACTGAATCGCGTGCAGGTAAGGAAGCGCAATCTCTCGCAACCCCAAGGCGCCGGGCGTTCGGGTGCCGATCTCCCAGAGGCGGTTTCCGACACGGTAGCTGCGATCCGGCATGCGCTCGAGGAGTTCGTGCATCACCAGTTCGGCGACGAGCCGCTGGGCGGAGGAGAGTGGGATCCCCGTGCGCTTCGCAATTGCGCTCAGAGAGAGAAAGGGCGCCTCAAAAGTAAAGGCCTCAAGAATCAAGACCGCGCGGCCCAGCACAGTGGCGCCATTCGAGTTATTGGCCGTTGTGTCCTCCTTCGACGGCGTTCATTTGCTCCCGTTGAACGGGAGTTGCCATTCTATCGAGCGCCAGGCTCCCCTAAGCTAACCAATCACTCCTCAGCGTCATTGCCGACGACCATGGGAGTCCCAAAGTGAGGATTAACAATGACCGCAGAGAGTCTCTCCCAAGCTATTTCCCGCGTAGGAAACCCCGTGGAATTGTTGCGCAACCAGGATTGGCCATCAATCACGTTCCCCATCGCCCCCGAGTTCACAAACTGGCGCGACGAGCAGCGAGCGTGGAGCACCACGGTGGCGCTCATGGATCAGTCGCACCACATGACCCAGCTGTTTCTCGGCGGAACAGATCTCATACCGGCTCTGATGGAGATATCCCCCAACACCTTCACGAACTTCCGCCCCGGCGTCGCAAAGCAGCTGATTTGCGTCAACCAGGATGGATTCCTCATCGGCGACGGCATCCTGTTCTACAACTCCGCCGGGCATGAAGGTCTCGTGCTGATTGGGCACCACATTCTCATCGACTGGGTTCGTTACAACCTCGAGAAGGCTGAGGCAGTGGGCAAAGACGTGCACCACCGCCTTGAGCCGAACTCGAACATGCGTGACGGTTCACCAACTTTCTATCGCTACCAGCTGCAGGGCCCCCACGCGAACGAGGTCATGGAGAAGGTATTCGGAGGTCCGGTGCCCGAGGTGAAGTTCTTCCACATCGCTGATGTTACGATCGCCGGAAAGCCCGTCAAGGGCCTTCGCCACGGCATGGCGGGTCAGCCCGGCTTCGAGTTCTTCGGGCCCTGGGAGGACAACATTGTCGTGCGTGATGCACTCCTAGAGGCCGGAGCCGAGTTCCAAATCCGCCGTGTCGGTGCGAAAGCCTACTCGAGCTCGCCGCTCGAATCAGGGTGGGTCCCGACCCCCTTCCCCGCGATTTTCGATGACGACCTTGCCGAGTACCGTGAGTGGCTTCCCGCCGCTCGTGCCGGCTCGATCGGCGGTTCGCTCTATTCGAAAGACGTCCATGATTTCTATTTCACGCCGTACGACCTGGGCCTTGGCCGGTCAGTGAAATTTGATCACGAGTTCCATGGCAAGGCAGCATTGGAACAGATTGCGATTGCACCCAAGCGCCGCAAAGTGACGCTGCTCTGGGATGCGGACGATGTCGCCGCGGTCGTGAAGTCGCAGCTCGAACCGGGAACGCCGGCGAAGTACCTCGACTTCCCCAAGGGACGCTATGGCTTCTACCAGATGGACCGCGTGCTGAGCGACGGCGTGGATGTAGGAATCTCAACCGACGCGGGCTATGTCGCCTTCGACCAGCTCTACATGTCGCTTGCATCGGTCGACGCCGGAGTACCCGAGGGCACCGTCGTCGAGGTCATCTGGGGCGAGGAACCAATTTCCCAGAAGCCTCAGGTCGATGCCGTCCACAGACAAGTTCGCATCCGCGCGACCGTGGCCTCTGCGCCGTACCACGACTACGCCCGTTCGGTCTATCGCCAGGACAAGTGAGTCTCGCTGGCATTGTTTGCGAGATTTTCGCAAGCAAAGCCAGAACGCCGCCGTGGTCGCGGCCGGTTCAGCTGGCCGTGACCACCGGGATGACGAGATGCGATGAGTACTGTCCCCCGGTGTGGAGTAGCTGGGGACCCTTATTGGTGTCGGACTGATGCCGGGAATAGACGAACGGCTTCGGGTAGCGCTTAATATCGGTGCCCTGCACCACGAATAGCAACGACTCCCCCACGGAGAACCGGGTGCCCGACGGCAAGATCTCAATTACCAACTCGGTCGGGCCGCCTACCGTCAGCGGCAAGCTTCGTCGGTGCGCCAACACCGGCAGGAAGTCAGTTGACCGCTCCGTATCCAGTTCCCGGTGGGAGGCGCGGATCCAGCCGAGCGCCACGGGACCGTCCTCGAACTGCGCATAATAGGCAAACGGCACGATCTCCCCCGCAGCATCGCGTTTGAACAGGCCGACAAACACGTCCATGTCCTCCGCGTCGGGCGCCGCCATGTACAGGGTTGCCTTGCTGTGGCCGATCAGATCAACGTCCGTGGCGAATTTGTGCTCGAACACGAGGCGCTCGACGCGGAAGGGATCTCCCAACCCGTGGTATTCGAGCGTGGATTCGGCGACGGGGATTGACTCCGTCATGCCACCGTTCGCTCCATCGAGATAGAGGCGACGGTACTCGGTGGCCGCAATCGGCCACTCCTCTACTTCGACCATCTCGCCCGCGTTGAAGCCGGTGCGAACCTCAGCGCGCACCGGAGGCCAGGAGTCAAGGTCCCCCTTGCCCAGCAAGAAGTGGTCGAAGAACTCCGCCTGGAGCCGCACATTCTCGGGCAGGTAATATTCCGCCCACTTCTTGCGGCCATGCACGTACAACCACTTCTGCGCCGACGAAATCCTGCGGAAGCCTTCGAGCGTCCCGCGGGTGTGTAATCCTTGGTCGGTCCAACTCCCGACGACAAATGCCGGGACCGTGATCTTCTCCAAGGCGGAAGCCTTCGACGCCCAAAACTCATCGAAGAATGGATGCTCGGCAGTTTCGAGCTCAAGGTCCTCGATCTCGCCCGTCGAAGCACCCCAGCGCTCCCAGATATACGGCCAGAACGAAGTCTCTGGGATTCCGCCATGTCGGGCCACCTCACGGTACGTATCCGACCAGCCCTCCCAGGGATTGATGGCGGCGAGATGTGGCGGGTTGAGCTCGGCGACCCGCCATTGAGCGACCGTAAGGTACGAAACACCGGTGAGCCCAACCTTGCCATTACTCCACGGCTGCACCCCCGCCCACTCGATGAGATCGTAGAAGTCCTCCGCCTCCTCGGGCGACATGTACGTCGCCGGCCCGCGGGCGTACCAGGTACCGGGCATGTCGGCGATGATCACCGCATACCCGCGGGGCACCCAGAACACCGGGTCGGGGCCCTCGAAGGTCGTCAGATCACTCATGTGCTCTGGCAGTACACCGCTCGCCGGGTAGATCTTGCCGATCGGCGCGGGGTCGTGTTTGCCGTAAGGCGACCAAGCGATGAGCACTCCAGCAGGCTCCCCCGAAACGGGACGATAGACGTCGGCCTGCACGGTGTGTCCCGCGCGCGTCTCAACTTCTACATCGCGGTCGATGAGCATGTCCGGGCTCGTCTCGGTGCGTGGCACCGGCGCTATCCCCCGGCGTGATTCCGGGGGGCTTCGGGGCGGGCGAAACGAGTAACGAGGTTCAGTGGACATCAGCATTGACTCCTTGGATAGATACGGTGGCCTAATGTTACTGCCGGTCCGCGGCCGGAGCATCCCGACTACTCGCCCTTGCCCCTAGCCCCTGGCCTCTAGCGGGAACCGACGATCTCCTGCAACAAAACGACAAGAGCATCTGGGGCGGTCACCATGGCCTCATGGCCGGTCGCCAGTTCATGAACGGGCCAGCCCAAGGCACGGGCTCGCTCAGCTTGGGGCTGAAAGACCCGCATCCAGTCAACGCACTCGATAAAGACTCCCGGCACGCTTGCTGCCTCCTCGTCAAGACTGATCGTCTCAGCGTAGGTAGCCCAAGGGTGCGGGGTGAGACGGGGCGTGAGCCAGTCGAGATCTGCCTGGTCGGTGACGCCCAGAATCTCCAACGACCGCGGAGGAATGAGCCAGCCGAATCCAGGACCGGCGACGGCCTCTCGATAGTGGTGCGCGGGGCCTTCGGGGAGGAGATCAATCGCGGCCTCGCCGTCAACGGGAACAAAGGCATCCAGGTGAACGCGCATTCTGAGCGCCTCCGGGCGGCGCTCCGCTACCCCACTGACGACTATGCCTGCGTAACTGTGGCCCACGAGAACGGCATCCGTAATGCCCTCCGCATCGATGAGTCGCACGACGTCCTCGATGTGCGTGCTCAGATCAACCGCGGGTGACAGGAGGTGCGCCCGGTCGCTCACTCCCGTGAACGTGGGGGCGAAGACGGTGTGGCCTGCGGCACGAAGCTGGGGGGCAACACGGCCCCAACACCAGCCGCCGTGCCACGCACCGTGCAAAAGAATGAAAGTCGTCATTTTGTCGAGTCCTTATTTTCAAAGAGGGCGAGGGCGGCAGCCGTATTAGAAGCCGGTACATGGTAGGTCTCAGTGATCCGAGTGATTTCATCGTTCAGGGCACCGCGCATGACGAGCCACATGATCATCTCGATCCCCTCGGAGCCAGCCTCCCGCACGTACTCCTCGCGGGTAATCTTCGCCAGTGACGCAGGATCCGTCTCGATGGCCTGCAGGAACATGCGATCGAAGGTGGGGTTAATGAGGCCCGCTCGTGCTCCCGCTAGCTGGTGGGACATGCCGCCGGTGCCAAAAATCGCGACCTTAATGTTCTCAGGGTACGACGCCACGGCTCGACCGATCGCCTTGCCCAAGGCATAGCACCTTGCCGCTGTGGGTTGCGGATACTGAAGAACATTTACAAGGATGGGAACGACCGGGCAAGGCCAAGCCTCTCCCGGCTCAGGGCAATAGACCGACAACGGAACAGTGAGACCGTGGTCGACTTCAAGCTCCTGGGCAACAGTGATGTCGAATTCGTCATCGACAAGGCTCTCGACAAGGTGCTGCGCCAACGCTGGGTGACCAATGACCGGTGGCACGGGACGACTGCCCCAGCCCTCGTCTGCAACCGAGTACGAGGCTGCCGTGCCGATGGCAAACGTGGGCACCAAGCTCAAGTCAATCGCGTTGGCGTGGTCGTTATACACAACAAGAACAACATCTGGTGTGTGCTCGGCCATCCACGCACGAGCGGGCGCATAGCCGTCAAATAACGGGCTCCAGTACGAGTCGTGTGTCTTGTCGTGGTCCATCGCTGCACCGATAGACGGAACGTGGCTTGTCGCCAGCCCCCACATAATTTCAGCCAAAACTGCGCCCTCCCGCTCGAAGCGTCTCTGTAAATTCTTCTGTGGTCATCCCGGTGAAAATTCCACCCAGGTATTGCATGGACTTCTTATCAACCTGCGCAAGCTTGAAGACGTAGAAGATGGAACCGCCCAGATCGAGCATTGCGACCCAATCACGAGCCACGATCGCCGCCCGCTGCTCCGGGCTCAGAGCAAACCGATCGCAATAGGCTGCTTCATCATGTAGGAAGCTCGCACGATTCTCAGGCGTGATCAAGGAAGCACACATCTTATTTAAGAGATATCCGCGCCGACTGTCAGCCAAGCCGAACAGATACGTGCCTTCAATCTCTGGTTTTACCGTCATTTTTTCTCCTGAGGATGAGTTGCCAGCGCTTCGACCGTGACGTCCATCCATGGGAACATCGGTAACGACGCTAGGGCATCGTGCAGGGCAGTGGCATCGGATGCCTCCCACAACCCAACGACTGCGCGGCGGCCCGGAACCCTCCACAGTCGAACCAAAACACCTTGCTCGCGCAGTTCCATGGCCCGGATTCTTTCTAGGCCACGAAGCTGTTCACGTTCATCCGTCGTCATCGACTCTGGAGCGTCAATCTCGAACCTCACCAAAAATTCCATTGAAAATCACTTTCTTTAACCATGTGCGTGAAATCTAGTATTGCGCGAAACTACCTATCTGTATAGTGCTGCAGCTTCATCGTACCGTTCATCGAGAACCGTTTTGAGGCGCTCGGTCGCCTCGGCAAGACTCACGGTGCATATTTCGATGCCCCGCAAGGCAACGGTTTTGCCCCACTTCTGCGCCGACGCTGCGTCAACCGCGGCCATCCCCAACCGAGTCGCCAAGACGCGGTCGTAGGCGCAGGGTTCCCCGCCACGTTGCACATGGCCCAACGTGGTTGATCTGGATTCGATTCCCGTGATCGCCTCAATTTGGGGGGGGGCAAGCTGATCGGCAATGCCACCCATCAGGGGGCGGTTAAACGCATCAAGGCCCTTATGAGAATGTGCCTGCGTCATAGTGTCGAGGCGGAAGCCTCCCGAGACCACAAACACGGGAGCGCGCCCGCGGCGGCGAACGCTCCTGGCCCACTCGGCAATCTGGCCAATACCAACGGGACGTTCGGGAATCAATATGGCGTGCGCACCGGCCGCCATCCCTGAGTGCAAGGCAATCCAACCCACCTCGCGGCCCATCACTTCAACCACAATGCACCGCTCGTGAGATTCCGCGGTGGTTCGCATGCGGTCAATGACTTCCGTAGCAATCTCTACCGCGGTCTGAAAACCGAAAGAGTAGTCCGTGGCGTCGATGTCGTTATCTATGGTCTTGGGCACACCGATAATCTTGATTCCCTCATCGGACAGCCTTCGCGCCGCTGTCAGGGTGCCCTCGCCTCCCACTGCAATCAAGGCGTCGACTTCGTTTCGCTCCATCATTTTTTTGATCGCTTCCGGCCCACCACCTTCCCCCTCAAAAGGGTAAGTTCGTGAGGATCCCAGAATCGTGCCACCTAATCGCGAGAGTCCCCGGACGCGCTCACGATCGAGTGGAACCATGCGCTCCTCAACTACGCCACGCCAACCCTGCAGAAAGCCCACGAACTCGTGGTCGTACGCGTCAAGCCCCTTGAGAACGGCGCCGCGGATGACCGAATTCAGCCCGGGGCAATCACCACCGGAGGTGAGAATTCCAATCTTCATTTTCGGCTGAGGTCCAAACCGTGCTGAATGACCCGCACGGCGTCAGCGGCAAGCTCCGCTCCAGAAGCGTACGGATCGCGCCAGATGGCAGGCACGTCGCCCCGCCCGGCGGGGAGAACACTGCGCGAGAATGCTTCGACTCCGAATCGCCCTGCGTATCCGGCCTCAAGCGCCAACTGCACGATCCCCGACACGTCAACAACACCCGTGCCCAATAATCCGCGACCGGATTGGCCCAGTTCGAGATAGCCAAGCTTTGGCAGGGCGAGACGAATGGCCTCCCCCATATCCGCTTCCTCGATGGCCATGTGAAAGGTGTCGAGGTGGATTCTGAGGTGATCGGATTCGCTCAACGTTACGAAGTCCATGGCCTGGGCCGCCGTGTTCACGAGTGAGGTTTCGTAGCGGTTGAGAACTTCAAACGTCAGCGTTATGCCGCGGGCGTGAGCGTAGTCGGCCGCTTGGCCAACTTCTCTAGCCGCGCGCACGAACGCAGCGGGAGCAATGGGGCCGGCAGGGTGCCCAAACGTTCCGTAAGGAACGCCATTGATCTGGTCGCCGCCAAGGTCGACCGTGAAATCAACGACTGACCGGATGAGGGCTGCTCCCGCTGCGCGCACCTCGGCGTCCAGGGAACCAACATCCGTTTCTGGAGAAAGTCCCCCCGCCATCGTGATGGGAGCGAGCCCGCGCTCCGTGATCATCTTGGCTAGGCCGGGAACATCCGTCGAAGCTGAATCAATCGGGGCAACACGACGTGGGAGCATCCGAGGCTGGAAATCGTGTCAAGTGCCTTGGGGAGAGTCTCAAAAGATGCGTCCGCCACCAAAATATTGGAGTGGCAAGCGATGGAAAGAACCAGGAATGGCCCCTTAGGCGCAGGCGTCATGAAACTCTCCTGTGATCTCTAGAACGAAGGCAGATCGAGGCGCTGTTTGAACGAGGAGTAACCGTCGTCGACGTGAACAACCGTTCCGTTGATGACGTTGGACTCGTCGGAGGCGAGAAATGCGACAACATTCGCAATCTCTTCGGGCGCGGTCATCTTGTTTCGCATCTGCTCGGCGGCAAAGGTTGCTTTGAGCTCGTCGCTAAACTGATTGATGATTGCGGTACCCACGCGACCGGGCGTGATGGCAACCGCACGAATGCCGAACTCGGCCAGCTCATAGGCTGCCGAACGCGTGAACGAGATAACAGCAGCCTTGGCTGCACTGTAGCTGAAGGACAACTCAGCAGCGGCCTCACCATAAATTGAAGAGGTGCTAATAATCACACCGCCCGTTCCCTGATCACGGAATTGGCGACCGGCGGCGAGAATACCGTAGTAGACGCCGTCCTGATCGACGCGAATCATGGGGTGATAGTCAACTGCGGGGTCGTGATCGAGCAGCGGCTTACCGCCGGCGATTCCTGCGTTGTTGAAGATGACATCGAGCTTGCCGAAGATTTCGACCGCACGCACCACGAGAGCTTCGACCTCAACAAATTTGGAGACATCCACACGCACGGCCGCTGCCGTCCCGGGGAAACCCATGGCTTCTACTTCGGCGACTGCTGCTTCGGCTTCTGCTTGCGCGAGATTGATGTCAGCGATGACGACCTTCGCGCCTTCTTGCACAAACTTTTTGACGGTCGCTAGACCGATACCACTTGCGCCCCCAGTAATGATGGCGACTTTACCGTTCAAACGCATGTCTTTTCTTTCTCGTGAGGGTTGAAGTGGGAGACAGTAGGGGTGGGGAGGTTATCCCCACCCCTACTGCTATGTGACTCGGACCGCTAGAGCTTGTCCGAAGGGGTAATCGTTGATGCATTCTTGATGGTTACGAGAACGGTGCCAACTGCTTCATAGTTCGTCGCAGGAAGCGTTCCGTCCTTCTGGTACGCGACCATGTAAGCGATAATCGAATCAAGAATCGACGGCCAAGGCTGCTCGATTGTTGCCAGGAAAGAACCGCCTGCTTCAATTTCAGCAATTGACTCGCTTACGGCGTCAACGCCGGTTACCTTGGCGTCGGAACCTGCCTCGGTAATGGCCTTCGATGCACCGAGTGCAGCGTCATCCCAACCGACCCAGACACCATCTAGTGTCCTACGCCGTAAGTTCCTTAAATATGTAGTAAAATTGGGGTATGCCGAGAACGGGACGCCCCAAGACTGAGCTAATTCTGAGTGATGAAGAGCGGGAGCAACTGTAGCGCTGGTCGCGTCGGGCGAAGTCTTCCCAGGCGTTAGCGTTGCGGTCTCGGATCGTGTTGGCGTGTGCCGACGGGATCGACAACAAATCGGTCGCAGCACGACTGGGCTGCTCCGCCGTGACCGTGGGCAAATGGCGGAGCCGGTTTATCGAGTCCCGCCTGGATGGTCTGGTCGACGAGCCTCGTCTGGGGCGCCCGGCAAGGATCACTGCCGAGCGGTTCGAGGGGGTCGTCGTGGCAACGTTGGAGTCGACGCCGAAGAATGCGACCCATTGGTCGAGGGCGAAGATGGCCGAGCGCAGCGGCCTGTCGAAGTCCACGATCGGACGGATCTGGAAGGCGTTTGAGCTGAAACCGCACCGGGAGGACGGGTTCAAGCTCTCCACCGATCCGCAGTTCGTGGAGAAGGTCTACGACGTCGTCGAACTGTATTTGAACCCGCCCGAAGCTGCCGTTGTTTATTGTGTGGATGAGAAATCGCAGGTGCAAGCGTTGACCCGCTCCCAGCCAGCGTTTCCGATGATGCCGGGCATGCCTGAGAAGCCCCGTTA
>Ga0314774_1001370_pt1 | contig 15816 bp, 15 predicted proteins | sample MetaGCBIA2018_FD_204515 | JGI IMG/M metagenome (GOLD analysis project Ga0314774, IMG submission 204515) | Cryopeg brine microbial communities from Beaufort Sea near Barrow, Alaska, United States - CBIA 2018 | ecosystem: Environmental > Aquatic > Marine > Coastal | place: USA: Alaska | collected... | reverse complement strand
CCCGTTTCTAAGTATGAACGTCTATTTAAGAACGTAGATGACCAGGAAAAGCCCGATCCAGACGACGTCGACGAAGTGCCAGTAGTAAGAAACCACAATGGCGCTGGTGGCTTCCTTGTGGCCGAAGTTCTTGACGGCGAATCCGCGGCCGATCACGAGGAGGAAGGCCAGCAGTCCGGCGGTCACGTGGATTCCGTGGAAGCCGGTTGTGATGTAGAACGCAGAACCATACGCGTTGGACGAGAGCGAAATTCCCTCGGACACCAGGGTCGCGTATTCGAATACCTGACCGGTGACGAAGATAGCGCCGAGGGCGTAGGTGAGGAAGAACCACTCGACCATGCCCCACTCACTCGGCTTCCAGCCGGTCGAGCGCGCCTGAAGCCGCTCCGCGGCAAACACGCCGAACTGGCAGGTTACCGACGACGACACCAGGATCAGCGTATTGATCAACGCGAAGGTGAAGTTGTGTTTGTCGGCCTCGAAAAGCCACAGTTCGGGGGCGGTTGAACGGAGCGTGAAGTAGATTGCGAAAAGCCCCGCGAAAAACATCACCTCGCTGCCCAACCACACAATGGTGCCTACAGCCACGCTGTTGGGCCGGTTCACGACGGGCGCACTCGCCGTCTGAGTAATTGAGGTGCTGGTCACCCCTCCATTATGGCCGATATTCCCACAGCTTTTTCTCAATCAGGCGTGCAAGTGAGACTTTTTACCCGCTCGGGGTGCGTGAAATGCTCACGCAAATGCCGTGAATTCGGGGGAGTTGGGCCCGTTCTCGTAAGATCGGAATCATGCTTGAATCGCAGTCTTGGCCCAACATATTAAATTCCCTCCTCGATCGACAGGACCTGAGCGTGGCGGATGCCGCTTGGAGCATGGAAAGAATCATGCTTGGCGAGGCGTCTCCGGCCCAGCTCGGGGCTTTTCTGGTGGCACTTCGCGCCAAGGGGGAGACGGTGAACGAGATTGTGGGATTCCGGGATGCCATCCTCGAACAGGCCATTCCACTACTGGTCGATCCGATGGCCCTCGACATTGTCGGAACCGGTGGCGACCGATTCGGAACCGTGAACATCTCCACGATGGCGTCAATTGTGTGCGCGGCGGCCGGCGTCCCGGTAGTCAAGCACGGCAACCGGGCCGCCAGCTCCGCCTCCGGGTCGTCCGATGTCTTGGGTGAGTTGGGGATCGATCTCTCGCGCGACGCTGACCGCGTCGCCGAGATCTTCACGGAAACCGGGATCACCTTTGCATTCGCGTCGGCCTTTCATCCCGGCTTTGGGCATGCGGCTCTGACCCGCAGGGAGATCGGCATTCCCACCGTGTTCAACTACCTGGGACCGTTGTGCAACCCGGCCCGTCCGGAGGCATCCGCTGTCGGTGTGGCCGACCTGGACCGGGTGCCCCTGTTCGTGGGGGTGTTTCAGACCCGTGGTGCGACCGCGCTGGTCTTTCGCGGGGACGACGGGCTTGACGAGTTGACCACGACCGGACACAGCCACGTTTGGGAGGTGTCGCGCGGACTCGTGACCGAACACGATATCGATCCGCGGGATCTCGGCATCAAACGTGCGCAGATCAGCGACCTGGTCGGTGGCTCGCCGCAGTACAATGCGGACGTCGTGCGTTCCGTGCTCGCCGGGGAGCCGGGACCGATTCGTGACATCGTGCTGCTCAACGCCGCGGCCGGGTTGGTCGCCTTCGACTTGGCCAACGACCCGGCTCAAGTTCAGGTGGCAATTCTCGACCGTTTTCGGGTCAAGATGAGCGTGGCCGCCGAGGCAATCGATTCGGGTGCGGCCACGGCCAAATTGTCTACGTGGATAGCGGCGACCCAGGTCTAGCAGGGCCGCCGCCGTTCGGGTCGCTTCTCAGAGAACGTCGTCGTCGACCCAGTCGAAGGTCTTCGTAACGGCCTTCTTCCAGTTGCGCAGCTGACGCCCACGTTCTTCCTCAGTCATCTGCGGTGTCCACCGGCTGTCTTCCTGCCAGTTGGCGCGCAACTCGTCGAGTCCGCTCCAAAATCCGACCGCGAGGCCGGCAGCGTAGGCGGCGCCGAGCGCTGTCGTCTCGGCTACGACGGGCCGAACCACGGGCACGCCCAGGATATCGGCCTGGAATTGCATGAGCAGGTTGTTGGCGATCATGCCACCATCGACCTTGATCTCGGTGAGGGGAACACCGGAGTCCGCATTGACGGCGTCAATGACCTCCCGAGTCTGAAAGGCCGTTGCCTCGAGCGCGGCACGGGCGATGTGGCCCTTGTTCACGAACCGGGTCAGTCCGACCAAAGCACCACGTGCGTCAGAACGCCAGTACGGCGCGAACAGTCCCGAAAATGCCGGAACGAAGTACGCTCCACCATTGTCGTCGACAGTTTTCGCCAGGGCTTCAATGTCGGAAGCCGACTTGATCAGCCCAAGATTGTCGCGCATCCACTGCACCAGGGATCCCGTCACGGCGATGGCCCCTTCCAGGGCATAGTGCGGGGGCTCATCACCAAGTTTGTACCCCAGAGTGGTCAGCAGGCCATTCTTGGAGTGCACAATCTCCGTTCCCGTGTTGAAAATCAAGAAGTTTCCGGTGCCGTAGGTGTTCTTGGCTTCGCCCTGGTCGAACGCCGCCTGGCCGAAGGTAGCGGCCTGCTGGTCACCGAGGATGCCCGCAACGGGCACCTCACGCAGCAGGCTCGAGGTGTGCGCCGTGCCATAGACCTCCGACGACGAGCGGATGGAGGGAAGCATGGACTTAGGCACGTCGAAGATGGCGAGAATATCGTCATCCCACTGCAACGTTTCCAGGTCCATGAACATGGTGCGGCTCGCGTTGGTGACGTCGGTGGCGTGCCCGCCACCGTCCACCCCGCCGGTCAGGTTCCACAACACCCAGGAGTCCGTTGTTCCAAAGAGCAGGTCACCGGCATCCGCTTTGGCCCGGGCGCCGTCGACGTTCTCGAGGATCCAAACGATCTTCGTGCCGGAGAAATAGGTGGCCAGGGGCAGGCCGACCTTCTTCTTGAACCGCTCGACACCCCCGTCTGCGGCGAGGCGGTCGACGATGGGCTGGGTGCGTGTGTCCTGCCAGACGATGGCGTTGTAGACGGGAACACCGGTCGTCTTGTCCCAGACAACAGCGGTTTCGCGTTGGTTGGTGATGCCGATGGCCTTGATGTCGTGCCGGGTGATATTGGCTTTGGAGAGCGCCTGGCCGATCACTTCCCGCGTGTTGTCCCAGATCTCTTTCGGGTCGTGCTCGACCCAGCCGGCCTGGGGAAAGATCTGCTCGTGCTCAAGCTGCCCGGTCGAAACGATCGATCCGGCCTTGTCGAAGATGATGGCCCGAGAACTGGTCGTTCCCTGGTCGATGGCGAGAATGTAGTCAGACATTGGTGCGTTTCCTCCTGTTGGTTGTGCGTGAAATCAGATGTCGTGGCATGGCAGCGCATGACGACGGGCCGGCTCGTGGGAGCCGGCCCGTCCAATCCGATCAGGTGAGCAGGGGCAGCAGAATCAGAGCGGCCCAGCCGGCGAGCATGCCGCCGATGATGGGGCCGACGACCGGCACCCAGGAGTAGGCCCAGTCAGAACTGCCCTTGCCCTTGATCGGCAGAAAGAAGTGGGCGATCCGCGGCCCGAGGTCACGAGCCGGGTTGATCGCGTAGCCGGTCGGGCCACCGAGCGAGGTGCCGATCACGATAACGAGAAGGGCGACGGGGAGTGCTCCAAGCGCTGCCAGCCCGCCGTTGTCACCCTGCCGGTTGCCACCGAAAGCGATGACCACGAAGACCAGGACGAAGGTGCCGATGATCTCGGTGACGAGGTTCCAGCCGTAGGAACGGATGGCCGGTCCGGTGGAGAAGACGCCCAATTTGTTGGCCGCTTCCGGTTCAGCATCGAAGTGCTTCTTGTAGGCCAGCCAGCATGCGACAGCCCCGAGAATGGCACCGATCATCTGACCGCCGATGTAGACGAGCACTGAGACGATGTTGACGGGAACGCCCATTCCGAATTCCGTGGCGCCGTTGGCCACGAGGCCCAGCGTCACCGCCGGGTTGATGTGAGCACCCGACCGGTAGGCGACAACGACACCCGCGAACACTGCGAGGCCCCAGCCGATGGTCACCATGAGGAAACCCCCACCGACACCCTTGTTCTTGGCCAGGGCGACGTTCGCGACGACGCCGGTTCCGAGGAGAACCAGCATCGCTGTGCCCACGATCTCCGAAATGAATACAGCTCCGATATTTTCCACGAGAACCTTTCTGATCAGGCCGGGGATGCAGAAGCGACCCCTCTGCGGCGAGCGGTTGGCAATAACATAGCGCGGGGTGTGTTTGAAGGGAATGGGCGGGGGTAAACGTTCCCGCCACTTACCCGGCACGGTCACAGCGCGTATGGTGAGCGTGGGAAAATGGCTGCAGTGGGCATTGCTGCCCCGCCCACCGTGGTCCCGCTGGTTCGAACCCCTGTCACCGAGTGAATGGATGGTCATGAAGAAACTCATCAACGATCCCAAGAACGTCGTCAACGAGGCAGTCGCCGGGTTTGCTGCGGCGCACGCTGACATCGTGCGGGTATCGCACGATCCCATCTATATCGCACGCGCCGATTCGCCCGTTCACGGCAAAGTGGGAATCGTCAGCGGTGGCGGCAGCGGTCACGAACCGCTGCACGGCGGTTTCGTCGGGTACGGGATGCTGGACGCCGCCGTGCCGGGTGCTGTTTTCACGTCGCCAACGCCCGACCCGATCCTCGCGGCCACCCAGGCTGTCGATGGCGGCGCGGGCGTGCTGCATATTGTGAAGAACTACACCGGGGATGTATTGAATTTTGAAACTGCTGCCGATCTGGCATCTGCTGACGGGATCGATGTACGCTCGGTCATCATCAACGACGACGTTGCGGTGAAGGATTCGCTCTACACGGCGGGGCGCCGCGGTGTAGCCGGAACGGTACTGGTCGAAAAGATCGCCGGCGCCGCCGCGGAGCGGGGCGATGACCTGGACGCCGTCGCCGGCGTGGCCGAGAAGGTGAATTCCCGCGTTCGGACCATGGGTGTCGCCCTGACTCCCTGCGTCGTGCCGCACGCGGGGGAGCCGAGCTTCGTGCTCGCCGACGACGAAATCGAAATCGGCATCGGTATTCACGGTGAGCCAGGGCGGGAGAGGATCAAGCTCGAACCCGCCGACGCGATCGTCGACCGGCTGCTCGCTCCCATTCTCGAGGACCTGCCGTTCGTCAGTGGCGACGAGGTGCTCTTGTTTGTCAACGGCATGGGCGGTACGCCACAGGTCGAGCTGTACATTGTGTTCCGCCGGGCTGTCGAAGTATTGAAGGAGCACGGAATTACGGTCACGCGCAGCCTGGTCGGCAACTTCACGACGAGCCTCGAAATGGCGGGAGCGTCGATTTCGGTTCTGAAACTCGATGAGGAACTCACGACCCTCTGGGATGCGCCGGTTCAGACGGCGGCGCTACGGTGGGGACGGTAGAAGGAGACTCCATGACCCTGAACGAGCAACCCGATGCAGCTCTCAACGGCGCTGCGCGTACCCTGGACACCGACTGGACGGTTCGGTGGATGCGGAGCAGCGCCCAAGTGCTAGCTGCCAACCGTGCTGAGCTCAACACCCTGGATCGGGCCATCGGCGATGGCGATCACGGTGAGAACATGGATCGCGGCTTTCAGGCCATTGTTCCCAAGCTTGAGGCGCTGCCCGACGACACTACGCCCGGTGCCGTGCTCAAACTCGTCGCGACGACCCTGATCTCCACCGTCGGCGGGGCCGCCGGGCCGCTGTACGGCACGGCGTTTCTCAAAGCGGCCGGTGCGGTCGGGTCTGCCGACTCGCTCGATGCTGCGGCATTGGTCGCCCTGATGACGGCGGCCCGCGACGGCATCGTGTTGCGAGGCAAGGCCGAGGACGGCGACAAGACCATGGTCGATGCCTGGTCCCCGGCGGTGCACGCTGCGGAGGCTGCACGGGCGGCCGGTTCGAGCGTGGACACAGTGTTGACTGTGGCGGCGGATGCCGCAGCGCAGGGCGCTCAAGACACGGAACCGTGGGTCGCCCGCAAGGGACGAGCAAGCTATCTGGGTGAGCGTGCGATCGGACACCGCGATCCGGGCGCCCAGTCGACCGCACTGCTGCTGCGCGCCGCGGCCGACCTCAGGCCGGAGACCGAGTGATGGTTGCGGTATCCGCTGGACGCGTCGGTCTCGTTTTCGTCTCGCACAGCGACAAAATCGCGACCGGACTCGTAGACCTGGCTGCGCAGATGGCGCCGACCGTGCGTCTCATCGCTGCCGGCGGGACGGACACCGACGGGATCGGCACGAGCTTCGAGAAGATCAGCGACGGCATCGTTTCGGCGGACACGGGTGGGGGAGTGGTCATCCTCTGCGACCTCGGGTCGGCATTTCTGACCGCGGAAACGGCCCGTGACTTTCTCGAGGAGTCCGAGCAGGAGCGCGTGCGAATCGTTGACGCTCCACTTGTCGAGGGCGGCGTGGCCGCGGCTGTGGCCGCTGAAACCGGGGGAGACCTCGACGCTGTCGTCGCTGCGGCATTGACCGCACTGCAGCAGACCAACACAACTGCAGGCCATACGCCCGACGACGCAACCGCTGAGGACATAGTCCGGAACGAAACCGGGGAGGGCACCGATTCGCCAGAGGCGAATGTTCTCTCGCGCACGGTGATTCTGGTCAATAAAGATGGTCTGCACGCTCGGCCGGCCGCCGAATTCGTGAACCTGGCCAGCACTTTTTCGGTTCCGATCACCGTGAATGGGACGGACGCGAGCAGTCTGCTGAGCATCATGTCGCTGGGACTTGCCCGGGGGAGCAGCGTGCATCTCTCGTCGACGGACCCAGCAGCCGGGCCCGCGATTGACGCCCTCGCCGACCTGCTGGAATCGGGCTTCGGCGAGAACTAATCCGGGGTCGCCCGGCGGGACGCCGGAATGGGCCTAGCAGTCTCGTGTCTTTTTGTCCAATCCGGCGTATTGTAATGGCATGATTCAGGACAGGAGCACCTCAGATGGCCAGGAGGAGGGCTCGGCCGATTTGAAGGCCTGCCCGATTTGCGGTCATGCCATGCGTGAGCACACGATCGATCACTCGAACCGGAACACCGTGGTCAACTGCCCGGTTCCGCATCCGGGAGCCTGGGATCGTGACGCCTTCGAGCCGGTCAACGAGTTCGGTATGACCATTCACCGGCCTAAGGCCTGACTCGTCGCCCGTCTCGCCGGATGAACGCAGTGACGTGAACACAGTGACGTGAACACAGTGGCGTGAACACAGTGGCGACCGCCTCGGCGACATGCTTGTTGACATAATGTGCATTATCGGTCAAAGGTATTGTTTAAAAGAAGCGACCACACGGCACGTATGGCGGGCGTGTGAATACTCCAGCGCCTGAGGATATAGCGGCAACTGTGCGAACGATTCTGGCGGATGACTTATTGGGGAACGCTTTCAGCGGGCGCCGCCACGGAAACGCCAGCTGCAGGAACCCGGCAGGAATTCTCACGGCTGAGCCGAGCGTAAAGCGCCCACGCGAGCAGCCCGATCGACGCGGCCGCCAGATACGGCTGCACCGGCTCGAAGAACTGCATCGCGCCTGTCGTGCCGAGGGCGAGAAGTACCAGCTTGTTGCACACCGGGCAGCCGACGGCGAAAAAAGTCACCACCCAGCCTGCCATCCCCAGTCGTCCCACAGCCCGGCTCGGCTCGGCGCCGTCCGGGTGCGCAACATAGGTCGCCGTCACGAGGCCGGCCAGAACAGCGCTCACCAGAAGAACAGGCCAGGACCACGCGGTCGGTGCAACCTCCCGGGCGAATATCGGAGTATCGATCAAATCAGTGGGAACAGCGATGAAGACCACGGTGAACAGCGCCGTGCCGACCGCTACCCACCAGCGCCGTGCCGGCCAACGGCGCAACTCCCCCATAATGCGGAATATCTTCGCTGCAGCCGTTCTGGGTGTCGCGCTCGGCATCCGTTGTTTTCCGTCCGGTTGATGGCAAAGTACCATCTATACCCTACGGGGTATGTAGGGCTTGGGCAAGCCTGCCTAGAGTTGCTCAGGCCCCGGTGTAGGCGGCGAGATGCTCGCCGGTGAGGGTCGATCGAGCGGCGACGAGATCGGCCGGTGTTCCCTCGAAAACGATTCGTCCGCCTTCGTGCCCCGCACCCGGGCCGAGATCGATGATCCAGTCGGCGTGCGCCATGACCGCCTGGTGGTGCTCGATGACGATCACCGACTTTCCCGAGTCCACCAGCCGGTCGAGCAGACCCAGCAGGTTCTCGACGTCGGCGAGGTGCAGGCCAGCGGTCGGTTCGTCCAAAACGTACATATCGCCTTTTTCGGCCATGTGGGTGGCGAGCTTGAGTCGTTGCCGTTCACCACCGGACAGCGTCGGCAGTGGCTGGCCCAAGCGCAGATAGCCCAGTCCGACGTCGGCGAGTCGGACCAGAATAGCGTGCGCCGCGGGAGTTCGTGACTCCCCCGCACCGAAATATTCGCGGGCCTCGGCGACCGACATCGCGAGCACCTCGCTGATGTCGCGGCCGGCCAGATGGTAGTCCAGAACGCTGGCCTGGAAACGCTTTCCTTCGCACACCTCGCACGGGATCGCGACACCGGCCATCATGCCCAGATCGGAGTAGATGACCCCGGCGCCGTTGCAGTTCGGGCAGGCACCTTCGGAATTGGAGCTGAACAGTGCGGGCTTGACGCCATTGGCCTTTGCGAATGCCTTGCGGATCGATTCGAGCATGCCGGTGTAGGTGGCCGGGTTGCTGCGTCTGGAGCCCTTGATGGTACCCTGGTCAACGGATACAACGCCGTCGCGGCCGGAGACCGATCCGCTGATCAACGAGCTCTTGCCCGACCCGGCGACGCCGGTCAGCACGGTCAGCACCCCGAGCGGAATGTCGACATCGACGTGCTGCAGGTTGTGGGACGTGGCGCCACGTACCTCCAGCACCCCGGCCGGTGCCCGCACGGACGACTTGACGACGGCCCGGTCGCCCAGGTGCTGCCCGGTCAGCGTGCCGCTGGTTCGAAGCCCCGCGAGGGAGCCCTCGAACACCACCTCCCCACCGTCTGACCCGGCTCCGGGGCCGAGGTCAATGACATGGTCGGCGATCGCGATCATCTCCGGTTTGTGCTCCACGACGAGTACAGTGTTGCCCTTGTCGCGGAGCTGACGCAGCAGGGTGTTCATCCGCTGAATGTCGTGTGGGTGCAGCCCGATCGTGGGCTCATCGAAGACGTAGGTGACGTCGGTGAGTGATGAGCCGAGGTGACGAATCATCTTGGTGCGCTGCGCTTCCCCACCTGAAAGGGTTCCCGAGGCGCGGTCGAGAGAGAGGTAACCAAGCCCGATTTCGACGAAGGAGTACAGCAAATGCTGCAAGGTCGCCAGCAGCGGCGCGACGGCCGGCTCGGTCAGGCCGCGCACCCAGTCGGCGAGGTCGCTGATCTGCATGGAACAGGCATCCGCGATGCTGATCTCGTTGATCTTCGACGACCGGGCGCCCTCGCCCAGCCTGGTGCCGTTGCACTCAGGGCAAACGGTGAAGGTCACGGCACGCTCCACGAACGCACGAATATGGGGCTGAAGCGAGTCGACGTCTTTCGAGAGCATGGATTTCTGGATCTTCGGAATGAGCCCCTCGTAGGTGAGGTTGATTCCTTCGATCTTGATCTTGGTCGGCTCCTTGTAGAGCAGATCGGCGAGTTGCTTCTTGGTGAAATCGGCGATCGGGGTGTTGGGGTCGAAGAATCCGCAGCCGTTGAAGATGCGGCCGAACCAGCCGTCCATGCTGTACCCGGGGATGCTGAGCGCGCCGTCGTTGAGCGATTTTGTCGCGTCGTACAGTGCCGTCAGGTCGATGTCGGTGACGGAACCCCGCCCCTCGCACCGCGCACACATGCCGCCGGTGATGCTGAAGCTGCGGCGCTCCTTGACTGTTCGTTCGCCACGTTCGATCGAGATCGCACCCGCGCCGCTGATCGACGCAACGTTGAAGGAGTAGGCCTGTGGCGAGCCGATGTGCGGCTCGCCGAGCCGACTGAACAGGATGCGCAGCAGCGCATTCGCGTCGGTGGCTGTACCCACGGTGGAGCGTGCGTTGGCCCCCATCCGCTCTTGGTCGACGATGATGGCCGTTGTCAACCCGTCGAGAACGTCAACGTCGGGCCGGGCCAGGGTCGGCATGAAGCCCTGAACGAAGGCGCTGTACGTTTCGTTGATCATGCGCTGGGATTCGGCGGCGATGGTGCCGAACACGAGCGAGCTCTTGCCGGAGCCGGACACACCGGTGAAAACAGTCAGGCGCCGCTTTGGAATCTCCACGCTGATGTTCTTGAGGTTGTTCTCGCGAGCGCCCTGCACACGGATCAGGTCGTGGCTGTCCGCAACCGGCAGCTCGGGCGATACGGCGGCGGTGCTGGTGGCCATGCGAATCAGATCTCCTTCGGCGCGGATGCCCTGCTCTGCTACTCGCCGGCGAACCCTGCGGTGTCGCCCACATAACGGGTGTTTCCCACCGGAACCGGCTCCGTCGCGGCCGAGACGATCTCCGCCGCAAACTCGCTCACGTTGTACAGCCGGCCCGCCGCTTCCTTGCGGGCGCTGAGGGCGCCCGGATTGGACCGTTCAAGAAGTGTTGCAGTGATGGTGCCCTCGATCATGTCGCCGGAGACAACCACGAAACCGATTCCTGACTCTTCGAGCTGCGGGATGATGGCGCGCAAGGCGTCTTCGCCGGCCCGCTTGCTGCGAGCGACCAACTCGTATTCCGGCATGGTCGGCGTGGTCTTGATGAAGTGGGCCTGGTGACTCGTCACAAAGACAACCCGGGACTCGTCGTTGAGTAGCGGGATAGCCTCGTTGAGCAGGTTCACCTGGGCATCGCGATTCAGGGTCATGGCGTAGTCCTCGGCCATGCCGCTTTCCATGCCGCCCGACGCGTTCATCACGAGAATGTCGAGACCGCCGAATTCGGCACGAATGGTCTCGAACATGGCGGCAACGCTGCTCGGATCGGTCAGGTCGGCACCGACCGTGATCGCTTCTCCCCCGGCGGCGCGAATGGCGTCGGCGAGTTTGTTGGCCCGCGCCTCTTTGTTGCGATAGTTGATGACGACGCGTGCGCCGGCTTCGGCGAAGTACCCGACGGTGTCGGCGCCGATGCCGCGCGACGAGCCGGTGACGAGTACGCGCTTGCCCTCGAGTGATCCTGCTGCAAGTGGATTGGTCACGCGTGCTCCTCTAAAAAGTGTTCAGTGTTCGGGCAGTGCTGCCTGTGCCGGCGAGAGGCGATTGTGCCGTTTCTCGCTTGTCGACCTTATCAATAAGCCCCGCACGCTCCTCCGGCGTGTTGCCGCCGGCACCTGCTAGTTTCAAAGGGAATCGGATTGGGAGGTTATCACCATGGTCGACCTGACCGACTATCTCTGGATTCTGTGGCTCGTGTTCATTCTCCTGGCCGTCACTATCGAGCTGCTGACGCTGGAATTCACGTTTCTGATGATTTCGATCGGCAGCCTCGGGGGGCTGGCCGCCAATCTGCTCGGTTGGGACTGGTGGCTGCAAATAGTCGTGGCTGCCGGGCTGTCGGTGCTGTTGCTGCTGACCATCCGTCCCTTCCTGCTGCGCGTACTGCGCAACGGTGGCGATCCGGCCCGCAGCAATATCGACGCCCTGATCGGCATGAGCGGTCGCGTGGTTTCCACGGTGACCGAGACCGGCGGGCAGGTGAAGCTGGCCAACGGCGAGACTTGGACAGCTCGCCTCGCAGCCGCGAGCGACAGCGCAAGAACGTCCGTCGATCCCGGGCAGCCGGTCACCGTGCATCTCATTGAAGGTTCCACCGCCGTCGTCACTCCCGCCGAAAGGACTCAGCACAATGCTTGACCCCGAAGCTTTCATCGGTCAGATTTTTGTTATCGCCCTGCTCGTGGTTCTGGCGGTGTTCGTCATCGTCGTTCTGGTGCGGGCCATTCGCATTATTCCGCAGGGCAATGCCGGAGTGGTGGAACGCCTCGGCAAGTACCACAAGACCCTGCTGCCCGGACTGAATTTGCTTGTACCGTTCGTTGACCGAGTGCGGCCGCTCCTCGATATTCGCGAACAGGTCGTGTCGTTTCCCCCGCAACCGGTGATCACCGAAGATAACCTCGTGGTTTCCATCGACACCGTCGTCTACTTTCAGGTGACGGATGCCCGGGCCGCGACCTATGAGATCAACAACTATCTTGGAGCGGTCGAACAGCTCACCACAACCACTCTCCGCAACGTGGTCGGCGGGTTGAACCTCGAAGAGGCACTCACCAGTCGCGACAACATCAACAGTCAGTTGCGTATCGTGCTCGACGAAGCCACCGGCAAATGGGGCATCCGCGTGGGCCGGGTCGAGCTCAAGGCGATCGAACCGCCCCACTCCATTCAGGATTCGATGGAAAAGCAAATGAGGGCCGAGCGGGACCGCCGTGCGTTGATCCTGACCGCCGAGGGCACCAAACAATCCGCTATTCTCACTGCGGAAGGCGCACGTCAGGCGGCAATCCTCGAGGCGGAGGGTGATGCCAAGGCTGCCGTTCTCCGGGCACAAGGCGAGGCCGAAGCCATCACCACGGTCTTCCGCGCCATCCACGACGGCGATCCCGACCCGAAGCTGCTCGCGTACCAATACCTGCTGACCCTGCCCAAACTGGCCGAGGGCAGTTCGAACAAGCTCTGGATCGTTCCCAGCGAGCTATCTGAGGCGATGAAGGGTATCGGAAGCGCATTCGGAGCCCAGCACCCGGCCGCGCAGGGAGCCACCGCTGCGACTCCCCCGGCCGATCCCCCTGCGTCGCCCACCCCGGCCGCACCATCAGCATCCGCTGCACCGCAGGCCTAGGGGTGACCGAGCGTTCAAAGTCGGAATTCCTGACTGCACAGTACCCGCGGGTCATTGCCCACCGCGGGCTCGCTCTCGACGCGCCGGAAAACACGCTGCTCGCCTTCGTGAAGGCGCTCGCAGCCGGGGCGACGCATCTCGAGACGGACGTCCACGTGTCGCTCGACGGCGTCGCCGTGATCAGCCACGACCCTGACCTCGCCGCGGTCGGACGGGACGTCCGCATCAATCAGCTGACCATCGCCGAGCTCAAACGCATCAGTCTGGGCTACGGCCAGTCGTTCACGTCGCTGGCCGATGCTCTGGAGGCGTTCCCGACCGCCATGTTCAATATTGACGTTAAAACGGATGCTGCGGTCGAGCCGACCGCCCGCGCGATTCGCAACCAGCGAGCCACCGGCCGCGTGCTGGTCACCTCCTTCAACGAATCGCGCCGCCGACGCATGGTCGGCCTGCTGCCGGGCGTGGTCTCGTCGGCGTCGTCGCCGCTTGTGACGGCAGCCGTTGCTGCGACGAATTTGGGGCTCACCGGCCTGGTTCGTCGCACCTTGCAGGGCTGCGTCGCTGTACAGGTTCCGGAACGGGCCGGGCCTGTTTCGATAGTCACACCCCGTTTCATTGCCATGATGCATCGGGTGAATGTTGAGGTGCACGTATGGACCGTCAACGACCCGATCGACATGGTTCGTCTCCTCGATAGCGGTGTCGACGGTCTGGTCACGGACCGCACCGACTTGGCTGTGGCCGCCATTACGCGCCGAACCTGAGAATTTGCTCCCAGAATGGGGGGTTGGGGAAGGTTAACACACAGCTTGATGGTTTAGAACTGTGGAAGCGTCGCGATCGAACTGTGATCGCGAGCGAGAGGAGACCACACTATGGCTGACCGCAGTTTGCGTGGCATGAGACTAGGCGCACAAAGCCTACAGAGCGAAGAGGGCGTTACTTTTTCTCCCCGAGTCCCTCACACTTACCGGTGTGATACCTGCGGGCGTGAGACGGTAATGATTTTCTCGGCCGAGGCTGAAGCTCCGGACGAATGGGAATGCAAGTACTGTGCACGGACGGCGACTCGACTCGTCGACTCCCTTCCTGTGACCGTTGACCACTCCGACGAAAAGATTCCTCGGACCCACTGGGACATGCTGCTGGAACGCCGCACGCGTGACGAACTCGAGGAGTTGCTCGCAGAGCGCCTCACCGTGTTGCGTCTGCGCCGTGGTGGGCAGCAGAAGATCGGCGCTTAGGCACCGATTGCACTCCATACGACCCCGCACTCGTGGCGGGGTCGTTCTTGGTTAACCCGCGTTGGTTAACCCGCGTTGGTCAACCCACGTTGGTTCAGCCGCACAGCAGACCCGACGTCTCCTGTCTAATCAGCGACGTCGGCGGTGGCGGGCGGCGCCGATGCACAGCGCCAGGCCGGCAAGTCCCAGCCCGGACACGAGCCATTCGAAGCCGCGGCCGACGACCATCGCCGGCGTCACGGTGTCGCTGAGCGGGACAGTCTGTACCATGGCCCCTGCCGTGAACGTGGGCAGGCTGTCGAGGGTCTGCCCGTCCGGGGTGATGATGGCGCTCGACCCGACCGTGGAGATGTTCACCACGGTGCGACCGGTTTCGATCGCGCGCAGGCGCGCGATGGCCAACTGTTGCACGCTCTCATCGGTGTGCCCGAAATCGGCGTTGTTGGTCTGGGCCAGGATGATTTGGGCGCCGCCGTCGATCATCTCGTGCACGAGCTGGTCGTCGGCGATATCGAAGCAGATTGCGATGCCGGCCAGAACACCGTTGATGTCGAAGATATTGTCGCGGGTGCCGATGCCGTAGTCCCGCGCGATGAGGTCGATCAGTTCGGGGGCGAAAGGCCGCCAGAATGCCCGATCCGGCATATATTCTGCGAAAGGAACGGGGTGAACCTTGTCGTAGACGTCGACGGCTCCCCGACCGGCCTCCCACATCAAGGAGCTGTTGTAGTACGTGTCCTCAGGCTTGGTGATGGTCCCGGTGATGAGCGGGGCATCCATTTCGGTGCTGATGTAGTCGAGCACCTGCGCGGCCTGCGCCGACCGCTCTGGGTCGATGTCGCTCGCGTTCTCCGGCCAGACAACGAAATCGACCGTCTCACCGATCAGCGGCAGGGTGGCCGAGGTGTGGTCCTCCAAAATCTGTCCCGGCGAATACTCCGCGAACAGCCCGGCATCAGCGTTGCCCTGTACAGCGGCCAGACGGACCGTGCCGGTCTCGATCGTCGGCCAGGCGGGCACAGCCAGCACGAGAGCCACAGCGCCGAGAGCGACTCCCGTGCGCCACGTGCGGGTCAGCTCGGGTTCACGGAACAGTTGTACGGCGAGGGCGCTCAGCCACACGACGATAAAGCTCAAACCGGACAGGCCGGCCCAGGCCACGAGGGATCCGAACGGGCTCTCCGACTGGGACAGGGCAACTCTGCCCCAGGCGAAGCCACCGTAGGGCCAGACCGCGCTGATCGCCTCCCGAGCCGTCCACAATCCGGCAACGACGACCGGCACGACGCCCAGACGTCCCCAGGAGCTCGGCCAGATCCGGGGCCCGTGCCGCAAAACGACGGCGATGAGACCGAGCCCGACAGCGAAGAACAGGCTCTCAAGTCCGCCGAGGGCGAACCACGGAACGAGGCCGAGGTAGAGGGTGATCCAGAAAATATGTATCAGCCAAAACGACAGTCCGGCAACCAGTCCTACGAGCAGTCCGGTGAGGAGGCTGCGGCCGAGCACAGCAACGAGCATAAGAGCGACACCCACTGGCGCGAGAAACCACCAGCCGCGATCCGGAAAGCTGCCATCGAGTATGGCGCCGGCGCCGGCAGCGACCAGAATCGCTGCCCACAACGGCAGGCTGAACGTGCGCTC
>Ga0314774_1001369_pt1 | contig 15825 bp, 15 predicted proteins | sample MetaGCBIA2018_FD_204515 | JGI IMG/M metagenome (GOLD analysis project Ga0314774, IMG submission 204515) | Cryopeg brine microbial communities from Beaufort Sea near Barrow, Alaska, United States - CBIA 2018 | ecosystem: Environmental > Aquatic > Marine > Coastal | place: USA: Alaska | collected... | reverse complement strand
TCCATTGGTCGATTATGGCGTCGGGTACGGGACGAATTTCGGGCTCGTCTGCTGAGGGATTTGTGTGCACGCATGCTCCCTGCGCGGCATCGGGGTACAAAAACGAGTTGTACCTCTGTACTTTCGCTGTACCGACTTGCTCCAGGTACAGCCGATCCCAGTGTTTGTCTAGGTTTTGAGGGCCAAAAAGGGGTTGTACTGATGTACCGACTTAAAACAGCACCCCCTTAGGGAGTAAATGTATTGATATATATAAATAGGGGGGCCTCCATGAGCCTCCCCGAAATATATATACCTAGCCTCGTAGTGTATATATATCTCTTAAGGACATAAGTACAAGTAGTAGTAAGGGGCCCCCTTCCCAGTAAATTACTGGGCAAATCTGTACCTGGTCCAAGTCGGTACAGCCGAAGTACACAGGTACAGATTTTCGGCAACTTCCGCGGAAATCCAGTGATTTATTTTTGACCTCCGATTTCTGGCCCAAATCGGCATCGTCGGCGAAAACCGTTTTCAACCTCTTTCGGACGTTTTTCGACGACCATCAGACCATCGGACGTCATCACAAACAGGTCGAAATCTTCCCCAAACGGTCATCGACGATCGTGAATCGTCCCAAAATCGGTCGACACAACATCGAAATCTTCCTTGGAATGAGCATCGGAGGAACTGTTTTTGCTCCTCGGGGACAGCCGGCGGGACAGATTCGGCACCGACCGGGACGCACATGGGGTACGGATATGCGGCCCCACAGCCGCCAATTTGGCTCCGAAATCAAGGTGAATCAGGCGCCAGAATTCGCCCGCTCTCACACTGACTCCAGCCCATAAGAGGGAGCACATTCCAGCCGTCTCAGCCCCGATGGATATGGCACTCTGAAGTGGCCCCAGGTTCCGGGATTTTTGCACGGCGCTTTCTAACCAACGTCCCACATTTGATCGAGTGATGCGACGTTGGCTAGAAAGCGCCCCGTTCTTCATGGCCCTTGACATGCGTATCGTAACTGTTGATGTGTACATCAAATTAAACAGACGGTTGTGTCACATAGTTATAAGAATCGCTCCCGAAATCAGAGCCCGGAAAGTCAGGGGTGTGGGGGAGTGGGGGGAGTGGGGGTGACGGCAGGCGTCCCGGCGCCGAGGCGTCTCGTATCTCTAGGGTTGCGAGGCACAGAGAAAGTGCGTGCACTGTCGTGCGCATGACGCCCGGTCACCGGGCTTTATGTCGGGACACCTATACGGACACGCCCTCGCCGAACGTGCTGCAGCTCCCAGACACGGCCTGCAAGTGTCCGGTGCGCGTCCGGCTTGCGGACACAAAGCGGACTATCAGATGAGGTCCTCACCGATAGCGTGAGCCTCCTTCTGCAGAACCGTTTGAACTGTTCGAGCCATAGCATCGAGCCACGGATCCTTGACCCCATATTCGGCATCCGGGGTAAGAACCGTATAAGCGAATGTCGATGGACTTGCATTGCCGGGATCAGACCGGTTGAATTTCCCCGAATGAGCCGTCGCATTTCGCCGTCCATACCAGGCTCGGACTGCAGTGTGAAGATCAGGCGCGGGATGGACCACGCTGCTCACGTCGATGCCCATCATCTTCGAGTTGATGAACTCGTAGACGCGCGGCGCTGCCCGATCGGTCGTCGCTCCATTCTCCCAGAATGAACCATCGGGCAACGCGACCCTCATGCCGCCAGCCACCCTACTTTTGGCCAGCGTCTCCAAGACTGACCACAAGCGGAAGTACTTGGCGTCGGGTGCGGTTTCGGCTATGGCTTCTGCAAATAGATCAACGCACAGTTGAAGAAGCGGATCTGTCTGTAGGGCTGCGGCTTGAATGAGGAGCGCTGATTGGCTCTCGCCCGCAAACTCACCGCCCGCGAGGTTTCCCCGATAGCGAGGCAGCTCTAGTCGAATTTTGGAACTCACCTGGTCATTGGCTTCGCGCGTTTCGATGACTACTCCGACCGACCTTCCATGAGATCCGCGGCTAAGTGCCAAGAGTCCGAGGATCCGATCACGAACTTGTCTTGTCAACAATTCAGCTTCCAGATAGTCGACGGCCCACACCTTGGGAAAAGTGATGGCAAGCCACGGGTGCTGGTGTCCAAATTCTTGTGACCAGCGATCTTCGGGAACAGTGGTGTGCCATCCGGCCAGCTCAATAGCCCGTTCGAGGAGACGACGCTCCTCGGAGCCACTAGGCACCGAATCAATCGGGCGAATAGTAACCCCTGGTAGGTGCATCTGAGTGGTCAACAGCACGTTGTCCATCGCATAGGTGAGGCGATGCTCTCGCGCATTCGGGGATTGTCGATCGCCGATCGCATGGTCATATCGCTCAAGTCGCTCCTTTGCGATTCTCGCCATGGACTCGCTTGATCGCTCCGGCATACTGAGCGCCGACGAATCGACAATGCTGGGTTCGACGAGCTCGAAGCGATGACTCGAGTGCTTGCCAATAAGAGCATTCACCCAAATCGCAGTCTCGCGGGCCACTTGCACACCGTCGAACGGCTGATCGACATCGCCCTTCGAGTCAAGCTTCGAGGGGACTGTTGCGATCCAAAAAATCTCGATCGAGTCTGCCGCCCACAATTCAATGGATACCGCTCGACCCGCAAACTCCATGGCCCCACGAACTTTGATCGTAATAGAATCACCCGATCGAAGGTTTTCTGGAGTGATAACTGCATCAGTTCGCATGATGCATTCTTACATTTGACGGCTGGCTTTCTCAGGCTTAGCAAATGAGGCACGCACCCCATTTCGCGAGCACTTTAGATGAGTCTCGTCGGTTCATTGACTTCACGGTGTCCCGCAACTATCGTCGCTAAAGACATTATGTCAGACTTGCCACTTCCCGCTTAGACCTCCAGCACCTATGCTTCCTCACCACACACATTCCTCACCACCGAAGGCGCCTTCATGAGCACACCCGATCAGTCCCGCGAGCTTCTGGTCCGGTGCGACCGCTTCCTCTCCACTCGGGTCGCGCCGACGGCGGAGGCGATCGACCGGAGCGGAGAGCCCGATCTCGAGCTCCTCCGCGAAGGCGCTGAGCTTGGGTTCGCCAGGCTGCTCTTCGACGATGAGAGTCGTGTCGATCTCTCCGACATGGCACTCGTCTATGAGGTGACCGAGCGGATCGCCAGCGTCAGTCCTCCGCTGGCCATGGGTCTTGGCGTCATGCGGCTGACCTCCTACCTACTGGCGCGGTTCGCGACCGAGGAGGTCAGGGACCGCTGGCTGCCCGCCACGCTGCAAGGCCGCGCCTTCGGATCGTTCGCGATCAGCGAGGAGAACGCCGGAACGGATGTCCGCGCGGGCGTCACCGTTGCCCGGGAGGACGGCGACAACTACATCCTCACCGGTGAGAAGCGCTGGGTGGGGTTTGCACCGGTCGCCTCCTACGCCATCGTGCTCGCGAAGCTCGAGAGCACCGAACGCGACGCTCCGACCATCGCCCTCGTGGTGGACATGTCGAGTGAGGGCGCCTCCGGCGAACGGGGGCCTGAGCTCGCGTCATTCCGGGGCCTGTCGAACGGGACGCTCCGCTTCGACGGCGTCGCCGTGCCGCGGTCGAACGCCCTGCAGGTGGACGGATTCGCCGGCATGATGGACGGCCTCAACTTGGCGCGGATCGACGCGTCGGCATATGCCTGCGGTCTGCTTCGCGGGGCACTGGAAGTGAGCGTCGAGCGCGCCTCGACGCGAAAGGCATTCGACAAGCGCATCGGAGACCTGCCGAGCATCCAGATCAAGCTCGGACGCATGCTTGCCGGGTACCACGCCGCCCGTGAACTGACGCTCCGGGCAGGCGAGTCCTTCGCGGCAGGCGCAGGTGGGGATCAGGACCTCATCTCGGTGGCGAAGATGACGGCGAGCGACCTGGCGCGCGAGCACACCGACCAGGCGATGCAGATCTTCGGAGCTACCGGAATGCAGGCGCACTCCCGCGTCGAGCGGATGCATCGTGACGCCAAGGCTGCCCAGATCTTTGACGGCACCAGCGAGATCCACGAGACCATGCTCGGGCGCCGTCTCGTTCGGACGTTCCTTCGCGACGGCCGGCACTCCTACCTGCCGACACCGGACCTCGGCGACCACGCCGCGCAGAAGGCAGCCGACTAGGAGGCTGCTGATTTAGGTGGTTTTAGTGCGCCAAACGAGTGTCGGGGGCCATTTTTTGCACCGTGTGCGGGCGCTGTAACGGGTGCTGCGGGGACCGCGGCGGGCTTAGCCTGCAGCTGGGGTGTTCGCCGGCCGGCCCGTGGCGGTTGTCTCGGGTTGCGGGTGCCGGTTTTCGGGGTGAGTGGCCCTACCGGGGGTGTTATCCAAGTGCCCAGACTCCGTTCTGGCTGGTGAGTCCGAGGTTCAGGAGTCGTTTGAGGTTGATTCCGGCGGCCCGGTTCACCCACCACGCGTTGTTTCTGACCACGCCCCGGTAGGGGGCTCTGCGGGCTCCTCGTGTCATCCACGCCAACGACCGTTCCACCATCGGCCGGTGTTGCCGATACACCCTCTGGAACTCGGGGTCCTGCGCACGGACACGGTGTTCACGGCGGAGCTTGTCGTGGGGGTAAATGACAAGTTTTCTTCCGGTCTTCGCTTTCGTGCACTGAGCCATGAGCGGGCAGGCCTGGCAGGACTTACCGAAACTGACCCGACCCTTCGGACTGATCGGGCGGATGATGCCAGCGGGACACGTCATAGTCTGTGTAGTGTCGTCGATGGTGAAATCATCGACGGTGAAGCCGCCGGGAACGGCGCGGCCCAGCGGCATCGGCTTGATGATCGGGGTGTGACCGTTCGTTGTGATCTGGTCGAGGAGCTCACCGCTGCCATAAGCAGAATCGCCCAGAACCTCAACGTGTTGGCTGGCGATGCTGGTATCGGCAGCGATCATTTCCATTCCGCGCGCCGCATCACTATTGGCCGGTCCCGATGCTTTCGTCAACGCTGCCGCGGTGACTAAGCCTGAATCCACCGGTCTGACCTTGGGTTCAGGCTAAATGCTCGCGAAATGTTGGCCGTCGTGTGAGTGCTGCGGTGTGCTTGGCGGATGGATCACAGGTTGTCGATGAGCGCACGTCGAGAGATCACTAAGAAGCACGCGGCCGAGTACCGGCAAGCGTCGAAGAAGGCCAAGGGCGTGATGCTCGATCAGCTGGTCACCACGACGGGCTGGTCGAGGGCTAACGTCAGGCGGGCGTTGGCTGCCGCACTGAAGCGGAAGGGGCCCGCTAAAGCGGTCAAGCGCACGCCGCGGTCGCGGACGTATGGGTATGACACCCTCAAGCTGCTGATCCAGATCTGGAACCTGGCCGGTGGGCCGAGCGGGAAGTATCTGGCCGCGACGATGCCGATCTGGTTGCCCAAGCTGGAGCAGCATCACGAACTCAACAAGGCGCGTCCGAACGACCACACGCGGACGTAGCTGCTGGCCGTGTCTGGGGCGACGATCGACCGGCTGCTGAAACCCACCCGTGACGGCGCACGACTGGTCGGGCTGTCGGGGACGAAGCCGGGCCCGCTGCTTCGCAACTCGATCCAGGTTCGCAAGGCCGGCGATGAACACGAACAGGCTCCCGGGTTCGTGGAAGCCGATCTGGTGCTGCACTGCGGGTCGACCCTGGCCGGCGAGTTCGTGCACTCGTTGACCGTGACCGACGTGTTCACCGGCTGGACGGAGAACGCCGCGTTGAAGAACGGTGCCCACCGGTGGGTGATCGAGGCGATGACCAGCATCGAGGCCCGGCTGCCATACCCGCTGGTCGGTCTGGACACCGACGACGGCGGCGAGTTCATCAACCACGCCCTGATCAAATGGGCCGGGGACCGGAACCTATTCTTCACCAGATCCAGACCATACAAGTCGAATGACAACGCTCACGTCGAGCAGAAGAACGGCGACGTCGCGCGACGCCACGCCCTCCACTACCGATACGACACCGCGCTCGAGTTGCAGCTCCTGAACGAGCTTTACGCGCTCGTGCGGGTGCGGTTGAACATGTTCACCGCGACGACGAAAGCCATCGGCTGGCGATCAAACAAGCACGGTAAGAAGACCCGGGTCTATGACAAGCCCCGCACCCCCTACCAGCGGGTCATTGACTCCGGAATCCTCACCGCAGGGAAAGCCGCCGAACTCGCCGCCCTGTTCGAGGCGACGAACCCATGCGAGCAGCACCCGCCACAACGCCATCAATCAGCTCCACAAACTCGGATACGAAGTCGAACTGACCCCACTGGTCGCAACCCCCTAAAGGCGCGCCAGACAAGAACGCCTACCGCCATCAACGGCAGGCCACCTCGGCGCGCCTCCAAGCGGAATCATCACACTCATTTTCGCGTCAGGCACTACGTGAACCCGGCGGCCTCTGACGCTATGCGCGAGGCGCCCGGAATGAGGTGTCCCAGTGCACCGCGAGCTGCTCCGCCATCCGCTCAGCAAGGACGCTCCGGCGGATTTTCCCGAGCATCGTTACCGGGATGTCGTCGCCGAAGATGACTACCTTCGGCGCGCGCTGGTGCCCGAGCCGTTCCGCACACCACTGGAGCAATTCGCGCTCCTCCACCTGGTGTTCGAGCACGACATAGATGGCGACCTCTTCGCCGTACCAGCGGTTCGCAAACGGAATCGTGGCCGCACGCCGCACCGCGGGGTGGCTCTGGGCGACCGAATCGATCGCGTGCGGGATGATCGTCTCCCCACCTCGCAGGATGACCTCCTTGAGGCGACCGTCAAGGAAATACCACTTCTTGCCATCCTCGCGCCAGCGCCAGTGCCCCAGGTCACCGGAGTGGAACCAATCGTCCCGAAAGGCCTCCTGGTTGGCGCTCTCATTGTCGACGTACCCCCACATCAGCATGCCGCCGCGCGCGGCCATCTCCCCGATCTGGCCCTCATTGCACGGCTTCTGCGACTCGGGATCCCGCACCTCCAGCCGCACATGCGGCACCGCGGTGCCCACGGAGCCGCGGAACTCCGGCGGCAGCGGCCCGTGCCGGTCGGGGGTGACCGTCAGCACGGCGGTGTTCTCCGAGAGCCCATAAATCTGCCGTACCGCGATGCCGAAGCGCTCCTCGAACGCGGTGGCAGTCTCCGGCCTCAAGGGTCCGCTCCCTGAGATAACCTGGCGTATGCTGCAGTCGGCCGGCGGGGTCCGCTCCTGCGAGAGGAGCACCTCCAAGATCGTGGGCACCAGGCTGCTCGTGGTTGCCTTCGTCTCCGCCGCGACCTGCCAGAAGGAACTGCGGAACTTGTCGCAGAGCACAACCGATCCGCCGACGAACCACGGCAGGAAGCTGCCGATCAGCAGCCCGTTGACGTGGTGGATCGGTAGGACGGTGATTACCCGGGTGCTCGCGTCCCAGCCGAAGCCCTGGCGCATCGAGTCGAAGTTGATCAGCATGCTCCGCATGGTCAGGAGGATCGACTTGGGCATGCCGGTCGTACCGCTGGTGTAGACCCTCAGGGCCGGAACATCCAGGGACGAGACGTCGTCGAGCACTGGCGGTGGCACCTCGCCCGGCCTGGGAGCGAGCAGGTCGCTGACCTGGATACACTCGACGCCGACATGGCAGCCGGCGCGGGCGCGCAGGTCCGCTTCTGGCCCAACACCGATCCACCTGGCGCCCGACCCGCTCAGGATCAGTGCATGGCGCTCGTCATTGTCGTCGAGGTCGAGGGGCACGAGACACGCACCGAGAAGCCAAGTGGCGAACGCCAGTGCGAGCACCTCCGGTGAGTTCCCACCCAGTGTGGCGACCCGGTCTCCCTGCGTCACGCCATGATCGCAGGCGAGCCGAGCGGCGACACGCAAGACGGCCCCACGCCATTCGGCCACGGTCCACTGGGCCGGCCCGTCGCCCGCAAGATTCGAACTGATCAGGTAGACGCGGTCGTCATCAGGTCGAGCGGCGAACTGGGCCGCGAAGTTCGGCCACGATGGTGAGTAATCGTCGGTGTCGTCCCGGGCACTTGTCTCGAAAGGCCTGGTTCCATCGGTCATCGTAATCCATCCACATGCTCGTCTGGGGAGTCGGACCGCTGTGTGGTGCAGGCATCTCCCCGCTCTTGGACCATTATCCGGGTATCGTGCCCCGCCATTCAGGCGCGTGCTAGTCTACCAGACATCGTCTGTCATATCGACAATAGCGGTCAGAACTCAAGGGAGTGCATCAGGTGAACAGTGAAGTGGCGGCATACGTGCCAGGGGGCGAAGCTCTTTCCCGGCTTGGGTACGGACCGGCTGCGAATATCCCGTCCTTTGCGAAGTCCTTCCCGGACGGCGGAACGTGGCGCATCGAGATCCCGAGCGTCGAGGGCCCCGCGTCACTCGAGGTCGCGCTGACGGAAGCGTCGAAGCTCGAGGTTCCGATCCACCGTGTCTCACAGGGTTCCGGTGTCACGATGCACACGGACCGAGAGATCGTCGACATGGTGCAGATGAGTGCCGAAACGAACGTCGAGCTGTGCCTGTTCGCGCGCCCGGGGGCCAACTGGGACATCGGTGCGGCTCGGTACAGCGCGGCCGGCTCGATCGCGGCACGATCGCGCGGGGTCACCCAGCTCGGTGCCGCCATCGCGGAGATCGAACGAGGCGTCGCTCTCGGAGTCCGGAGCTTCTTGATTTCGGATGAGGGGTTGCTCTGGACCGTGAATCAACTGCGCCAGCAGGGTCACCTGCCGGCGGAGATCCAGTTCAAAGTGTCGGTGATGGCGGCCCCCGTGAACCCGGCGTCCTTCCGCGTCAACGAGCTGCTCGGCGCGGACACCGTCAACGTGCCCTCCGATCTGACGCTCGCCCAGCTCGGGGAGCTGCGCGCCGCCGGCGACGCAACACTCGACTTCTACGTGGAGGCTCCCGACAACATCGGTGGGTTCATCCGGTATCACGAGATCTCGGAGATCATCCGGATCGCCGCCCCGGTCTACGTGAAATTCGGTCTGCGGAATTCGCCAGACATCTACCCCGCCGGGGCCCAGCTCACCTCCAACATACTGCAGTCGACCAGTGAGCGTGTCCGGCGCGCCCGGCTGGGCCTGGATGAGCTTCAGCGAAGCGGGGTGTCGCATCCGATGTCACCGATCGGCAGCCGGGACCAGCTGACGATGAAGCGCTTCAGCTCGCCGACGATGTGTGAGAGCGACGGAGCGCAATGAAGCCCGCGTTCGTCACCGTTGAACGGCATGGTTCTGTGGCGGTTATCCGCATCGATCGTCCGCCGCTCAACATCCTGAATCTGCAGACGCAAGACGAGCTGCTGCGCGCCGCCGAAGAGATCCAGGCGGACCCATCGGTGCGCAGCGCGCTGATCTACGGCGGCGAGAAGAACTTCGCGGCCGGAGCCGACATCAGGGAGATGGCCGAGATAGATCCGGCTGAGCTCGCGTCGCGTACGGACGGGCTGCAGCGGGGATTCACCGCACTCGCCGGTCTCTCAAAGCCGGTTGCGGCGGCGATCACCGGGTTCGCCCTCGGGGGAGGGTGCGAGCTCGCGCTCTGCGCCGATGTGCGGTTCGCGGCGGACGACGCGGTGCTTGGGCAGCCGGAGATCCTGCTGGGGATCATGCCCGGTTCAGGCGGTACCCAGCGGCTGCCGCGCGTCGTCGGACCCGCGAAGGCGAAGGGTCTCATGCTCACCGGCCGGAAGCTCTCCGCAGACGAGGCGTTTCAGCTCGGTCTTGTCGACATTGTGGTGCCCGCGGCGGACTTGTTCAACGCAGCCCTGCAGTGGGCAAACCAGTTCGAGAACGCACCCGCGGTGGCGCTCGCCGCCATCAAGCGGGCGATCGATGATGGGATGGATACGTCGCTCGACGAAGGACTCGCCCTTGAGCGGGCGCTGTTTGCCTCCGTGTTCGCCACCGAGGACAAGAAGATCGGCATCGCCAATTTCGTGAGCAAGTCGAAAGATGCACCGAAGTTCGTGAGCAGGTGACGGTGTCTTCGCCTCTCCAGCCTCAGCCGAGCCCCAAGTCTCAGCCAAACACTGAGCAGATGCCTGACCCGCAGGCACGGCTCTGGTTCAGGCGCATCGCCGTCGGGCAGGAGCACTCGGTCAGCCGTACGGTTTCCGAGTCGGACGTCTATTCGTTCGCCGGGATCACCGGCGACCTCAACCGCATTCACCTCAACGCCCCGTTCGCAAAGACCACCAAGTTCGGTGACCGGCTGGTGCATGGGGCGTACATCTTGGGGCTCATCTCCGCGGCATCGACGAAGCTGATCGACGCGAGTGGTGGCTTCGCGGTGGCCTATGGGCACGACCGGATCCGGTACCTAGCCCCGAGCTTCATCGGTGACACGCTCACCGTGCTCTATCGGCCCACCGACATCAATCACTCCAGTGGGAGGGTCCACTCGGAGGTGGAGGTGCGGAACCAGTATGGGGCGCTCGTGACCGTCGGCTCGCACATCGTTCTCTTTCTCGACGAGGAAGCCACCACCAGCTCATCCGTGGGCGACGAGTGAGCTCCGCGGACGTGTCGGCGGGGACGAAGCGCACCGTGAACCAGGCTGGCTTGCGGTGGGGTAACAATTTTATCCCATATTTCGCCCGAAGTCTGGGATGCTGGACATTGGGTCGGGAAATCAGTTAACATTTGGACTGTGTCTCGCCGACCTTTTGCTGTGTCTCGGCGGTGACGTGGTCCAATTCCCCTAAAATCACACGAAGTCATGAAGCAAAGGTGCAAAAATGACCATAAAAAATCACAAGCGATTTCTGACCGCGGCAGCCGCGGCCATCTCGCTCGGAATCGCCGTCACCGGCTGCTCCGGCGGCGGCGTGCTCAACTCCGACGGCGGTGAGGGTGACGAGAACACTGTGTACCGCTGGCGCCTGGTGACGCAGCAGATCCCCGGCACCGCCCGCTACGACGAGACCATCGTCCCGTTCGTCGAGGGTGTTGAAGAGGCCTCCGGCGGCCGGCTCATCATCGAGCCTTTCGGCGCGGATGTGTTGTTCCCGACGACGGAGACCTTCGCCGCCGTGCAGCGTGGCACCATCGAAATGGCCGCCATATTTGGTGGGTACTGGACAGGCGTCGACCCCGTGTTCGGGCTGTCACCGGGCTCGGTCCCCGGCGACCCGATCATGACCTTCGAAGAGCATCAGCAGCGCGTCGATGCCCTCCAGCCCATCGTGGACGAGGCGTACGCGCAGTCGGATATCCTCTCCCTCGGCGCGTTCGACTACGGCAACCCGGAGATCCTTATGTCGAATGTCAAGATCGATGAGATCGCGGACTTCCAGGGCCTGAACATCCGCACATCTGGCATCTCCAGCCTGTACTACTCGCACCTGGGTGCGTCGGCGATCGCGCTCTCGGCTCCGGAGATCTACTCCGCCCTGCAACTCGGTACCATCGACGCGGCGGAGTTCAACGATTACCTGGTGAACGGCGAGATGGGCCTGGCCGAGGTTACGACCTACGTCATCGAGCCAGTGCTGCACCAGGGTGTGATCTCGGACAAGGAACTCATCGTCAACCCCGAAGCGTGGGAGTCTCTCCCCAAGGACCTGCAGCAGATCGTGACCGCCGAGCGCGATGAGGTACGTGACGCTTCGATTGATGCATACACGCAGCTCAACGAGGAAGCCAAGCAGAAGTGGCTCGATGAAGGCGTCGAGATTGTCGAACTGCCGGATGACGTCGTCGAAGAGGCTCGCGTCGCGGCTGCCGAGTTCCTGAACGCATACAAGGATGAGAGCGACCTCACGCGCCAGTACATCGAGGGCTACGCTAAGGTGCTCTTCGACCTCGGCTACGTCAAGGAAGCCGAGCGACTGGGCTTCACCGGATAGGCAGTATACCTGCGCATCGCGGAACCCATTACGGGTGCGCTGCCTCGCCAGCTCGGCGGACAGTGCACCCGTATGCGCACCTCTTTTCCAACTTTCCAACTATGACAGGAGAAGCACGTGGAGCGACGAATCTGGCAACGATATTCAAAGGTCGTTGATCGCACGTCAGGATGGTCCAGCGTCGTTGCTGGCCTCCTGATTATACCCCTTACTGCAGTCGTTGTCTTCACGGCGTTCATGCGGGCATTCACCCCATTCTCACCGGACTGGGGATTCTTGATGACCCTTTTCCTCTACGGAACGATGATCATGCTTGCCGGCGCCGAAGTGCTCCGCAAGGACGAGCATGTCGCTGTCGACATCCTCCCCTCCATGCTGCCGCGGAAGCCCGGGGATGTCCTCCGCATCTTCGCGACGCTCGTGATCATCGTAGTCTCCGTATTCTTCGTTTTCGTCGGAAGCGACCTAGCGTGGGCCTCGACGATCATCAACGAGCACTCACCTCATCAGAGCGGGTTCAACCCACCCATCTGGTGGTTCCGGTGGATCATCCCCATCTCGTTCTTCCTGATCCTGCTCGAGGCGCTCCGACGCCTCGGTCACGAGCTCCGCAACTTCGGCAAGGTTCCGACGGACGATGAGTCCTCCGGCCACGTGCCGCACATCGAGGATGGCAATGGTGCGCACGCATGATCATTGAGTATCTGCCGCTGCTGATGTTCGCAGTGCTCCTCGTCCTGCTCGCCCTTGGCGTCCCGATCGCGTTCTCGCTGTTCACCACCGCCCTAGGGTTCGCATACTTCGCCTGGGGTGCCAGCGGCGGGTCGATCCTCGTAAGCGCCGTATGGGGCGTGATGAACAACTTCGTGCTCATTGCCATCCCACTGTTCATCTTCATGTCGCTGCTCTTAGAGAAGTCGACGATCATCGCTGACCTCTTCGACTCCATGTACAAATGGTCTGGCGGGCTGCGCGGTGGACTCGCCGTCGCCACGGTTGTGGTGGGTGCCGTCATCGGTGCGATCTCCGGAGTCGTCGCCGCTGGCGTGATCGGGCTCGCCCTCATCGCACTGCCGCAGATGCTGCGCTACGGCTATAACCAGCGCATCTCGCTCGGCGCGGTGATGGCAGGCGGCACGCTCGGGCAGGTCATTCCGCCGAGCCTGAACATGGTCGTCTACGGCGCCATCACCGGGGTCTCGGTGGCGAGCCTGTTCGCCGGTGGGGCCAACGCCGGACTGATGCTGCTCGCGGTATTCTCCGGCTACATCCTGATCCGGGCCTTCATCAACAAGGACCTCGCCCCGGCGCTCGCCAAGGAGGACAGGGCATCGTGGAGCGAGAAGTGGAAGTCAACGAGGTCGGTGCTCCTGCCGATCCTGCTGATCATCATCGTGATCGGTTCTATTCTCACCGGGACGGCGACGCCCACTGAGGGTGCGGCGATCGGCGTGGTCGGCACAGTGCTCATCTCCCTCGGTGCCCGGAAGCTCCCCTGGCAAGGGTTTGTCGACTCCCTCTGGGGCACGGGCAGGATGACCGGAATGGTCGGCTTGATCCTCGCTGGTGCGGCGAGTTTCAGCGCGGTTTTTTCCGGGATTGGCGGCAACCGGTTCGTCTCGAACCTCGTCGAGTCCCTTCCCGGAGGCCAGTGGGGCGTACTCATTTTCTCGGTCCTGTTTGTCTTCCTTCTCGGGATGTTTCTCGAGACGCTGGCGCTGATCATGCTGGCGGCACCGATCCTGACGCCGCTCATTGCCAACGCTGGGTTCGATCCGCTGTGGTGGGGCATCATCTTCATGGTGGTGCTGCAGACCGGATTCCTGACGCCTCCGTTCGGATTCGCGATCTTCTACTTAAAGAGCGCGGTCGGCCGAAAAGTGGCGATCGCGGACATCTACAAGGCGACTCCGGCGTTCATCGGACTGCAGGTGCTGGTCATCGTGCTGCTCATTGTGGTTCCGGGTCTCGCGACCTGGCTGCCGGACTTGCTGCTGTAGCGAAAAGCCAGTCGGCAGTTCGAGGCACAGAAGCTCGGATAGGAGCACGGAGGAGGCGGTCGCTGCCGTGGTCTCGTCCGGGCTTTCTCGGATCCACCGGTGTTCGCGAGCGGTACGTCGCGCTGGCGCCGGTTTTCACACCCACCTACGAGGAGACTAATGGAAGAACAAGTCACGTACGAGACCAGAGATGGCATCGTCTGGCTCACCCTGAGCCGGCCCTCCAAGCTGAACTCGCTGACCCTCGCGGGATGGCGCGGCATCGCGGACGGGCTCGCCCGCGCGGCCGAGGAGTCGCCCGCTCCCGTCGTGCTCACTGGTGCCGGGTCGGCCTTCTGCGCCGGCGATGACATCCCGTCGTTCAACCGGGTTAGCACCGATCGGCGCCGTGCCGAGGAGTTCTTCGTCGACGGCCTTTACGGCACCATCGAGGCCATCGTCACCCATCCGACACCAGTGATCGCCGCCGTCAACGGGATCGCGTACGGCGGCGGGCTGGAACTGGTTGCTGCAGCCGATCTCGCCATCAGCGCAGCATCGGCGAGGTATAGCATCCCAGAGGGACGGCTCGGCGTGTTCGCCGCCGTCTTCGGTGGACTCGCTCCGACCATGTTTGGCTACAAGCAGGCGAACGCGGTCGCGTACACCATGCCGGTGCTCACCCCAGCGGATGCTCTCGCGCTCGGACTGGTCAATACGGTGGTTCCGGACGCGGACCTGAACGCCGAGGTGAACGACCTCATCCGCGATATGCTGGCGTCCTCCCCACAGTCGCTGAGTCAGACGAAGCGGCTGCTCAGCGCCGAGGCGCGTGAGCGCGGGCTTCCGAGGGTGAAGGCGTCGCTGCAGACGCTCGTCGACGACTTCCTCGGCACCGAGAACGTCGTGCAGGGCACGAACGCCTTCGTGGAGAAGCGCCGTCCTGATTTCGGCTGGGGATCGGCGTCCCGGGAATAGTGCCCCCTAACTCACCTGCTGGCGGGGTCTGACTCGCCGGACGACGACGCGTCCGCGTCCGGCGTCCGCAGCCATCCCAGATCCCGAGAGAGCTCTTCGGCACCCCGGACGATGAGTTCAGCGTACTTAGGCTCACCGGCCGCATCCCATCTCATATTCGGCACCGAAATGCTGATGGCGGCGACGCAGGCGCCTCTCCGGTCGTAGACCGGGGCTGCGACACAGGTCACGTCGTCGTTCGACTCGCCGCTCTCCCGACCCCAACCACGAGCTCGGGTGATCTCCAACTCCTGGAGCAAACGCCTTTTTGTTGTAATGCTCCGAGCGGTCATCGGGATCAGCGCCGAGTCGTCGGGGAACAGCGCGTCCAGCTCTTCCGGCGGGAGCGATGCGAGCATCACCTTGCCGACGGCCGTGCACCACGTCGGCAGTCGGCCGCCCACGTGCGACACCATCCGGATCGAGTGGGTGCTGTCGACCTTGGCGACGTAGATGACATGACGGCCATCACGGATCACCATCTGCGCCGTCTCGCCGCACTCAGCGGCGATACGCCGCGCGGCTGCTCGCCCGGATGCGACGAGGTCGAACCCGCGCTCGTAGGCACCGCCGAGCTCAAAAGCCTTCACGCCCAGCACGTACCGGCTGGAGGACGCCGGCGCCGGACGCAGGTAGCCCCGTTCGACGAGCGCGCCGACGAGCTCATGCACGCTCGCACGTGGAATGCCGAGTGCCTCGGTGATCTCCGGGACCCGAAGCGCGTCGGAACGGTCGAGGAAGAGTTCGAGGATGTCCAGGCCACGCCGAAGGGCCGGCGCTGTGGCCCGGCCCGGACGAACAGGGCGCCGGTCACCGCCGTGATGCTCCGATGAGGATGCGTGGGGAGGAATGCTTCGTATAACCATATTCAGACATTGTAACTAGTCAGGTTCTCTTGGGGTGGCCAAGCATTTCCATGATCGGTCGTTCTCTGGCCGGTGACATTGGGTGCCGTGGTTAGGCGTGTGCGGGGATCCAGCTGTTACCGGTGAACGCGTCGAGGA
>Ga0314774_1001367_pt1 | contig 15828 bp, 13 predicted proteins | sample MetaGCBIA2018_FD_204515 | JGI IMG/M metagenome (GOLD analysis project Ga0314774, IMG submission 204515) | Cryopeg brine microbial communities from Beaufort Sea near Barrow, Alaska, United States - CBIA 2018 | ecosystem: Environmental > Aquatic > Marine > Coastal | place: USA: Alaska | collected... | reverse complement strand
CGTCAAAGACAAAACTGTCATCCTCAAAGGTGATTCCGGATACTGCGGCTTCTGTGATTACAAGATCAGCTGTCAATATCAAGGTCGTGAAGTTGGCGCCCGTGATCGTGGCGGTCACTTCCTGAGTGCCAATATCCGTTCTGCCGTTGTCGGTATACCCTACACTTGTTCCTGTCGGAAGTGTTCCTCCGATGGCGAGTGCTTTTACGGTGCCGTCAAAGACAAAACTGTCATCCTCAAAGGTGATTCCGGATACTGTTGCTTCTGTGATTACAAGATCAGCTGTCAATATCAAGGTCGTGAAGTTGGCGCCCGTGATCGTGGCGGTCACTTCCTGAGTGCCAATATCCGTTCTGCCGTTGTCGGTATACCCTACACTTGTTCCTGTCGGAAGTGTTCCTCCGATGGATAAAGATTTAGCCGTTCCGTCAAAGACAAAACTGTCATCCTCAAAGGTGATTCCGGATACTGTTGCTTCTGTGATTACAAGATCAGCTGTCAATATCAAGGTCGTAAAGTTGGCGCCCGTGATCGTGGCGGTCACTTCCTGAGTTCCCACATTCGTTCTGCCGTTGTCGGTATACCCTACACTTGTGCCTGTCGGAAGTGTTCCTCCGATGGCGAGTGCTTTTGCGGTGCCGTCAAAGACAAAGCTGTCATCCTCAAAGGTGATTCCGGATACTGTTGCTTCTGTGATTACAAGATCAGCTGTCAATATCAAGGTCGTGAAGTTGGCGCCCGTGATCGTGGCGGTCACTTCCTGAGTGCCAATATCCGTTCTGCCGTTGTCGGTATACACTACACTTGTTCCTGTCGGAAGTGTTCCTCCGATGGCGAGTGCTTTTGCGGTGCCGTCAAAGACAAAGCTGTCATCCTCAAAGGTGATTCCGGTAATGGTATTAAGAGATATCGTAATCGGAATAGTTACCTCATCGGTTAGTGCACCTCCAGTACCAGTAGCTCCCTGATCACTTACATCAATGGCTAAACTACCAGCTCCTGAATAGTCAGGGGTTGGTATAAATTTCAAATTAAACAAAGCCAAATTAACAGCCTTCAGACTTCCTTTAAAAGTCATAGTTGCATCATCAGTACCATCACCCGAAGTAAAAATGATCCCTAAAATTGAATTAAGAGTTATTTTTCCATTCGTACCAGTAAGGCTAACTAGCATAGGTGAAAAACTTGCATCTACATCAGCTATACCTATGCCTGCTATAGTTCCAGTAACGTTTTGGCTAGTCGATGCTGAGGCAGGTGCAGTAACAATCGGCATATCATTCACCGCAGTAACATTTACATTGATAGTACCAATGGTGATATCATCTCCTCCTCCCGAACCGGTGTTGCCGTTGTCATTGATTGAAACAATTATAGAAGCAGAATTAGCACCGTTTAGATTTTTATTAGGTCTGAAGTAGATATTAGTAGGCTCAGTTATGTAATTATTTAAATCAACAAGATTCCCTGTGAGCTTAAGTTTATTAGTTAAGTTGCCTGTTACCGTAATACCTGCCGAGGCCTCAAATGTTCCTCCAGTAGCAGTCAAGGTTACAGTTAATTGTCCACTTCCCGCATCAATATCACCTATAATAGCGGCTGAAATATCTAAATGATCGTTAGTTGCATCCTCATTAACCGTAATATATGATGGTAAACCCGTAATTGTTGGGTCGTCATTAACGCTACTTATATCAAAAGTAACTGATGCCGTATTTGAATTAGCTTTACCATCATTACTTATAAAAGCGATTCCACCTGCGTTTGTCCCAAATAAATTTGGGGTAGGTGTAAACGTGGCTGCATCCAATGCAGTATTAATAGCGGTAAGCGTACCTGCAGCAGTAAAGCTTGCTGACCCATTTCCTGATCCTCCAAAAGTTATTCCCGTAGTGCCTAGCGTGACTTTCCCTCTTGTAATGGTAAAAGTAACTGTCTGATTATCTCCGTCAACATCCGCAATCTGGATATCATCAGCAAGTGCGACGTTGAGCGCATCTTCTGCCACGGTTGGTGCGCTTGGAGCTGTCGCTGTGGGAGCTTGGTTAGCCGCAAAAAGAGATCCTGTAAAAGCATCTTCCAGGTTAGTTGGATAGTTGGCATAATTCCCTAGAGTCCAATTTGAAGAACTATTTATGTCGCAAGCACAGGCAATAGCAGAACCATTGAACGTAGTAGGTCCACTGTAGAATCCCTCCTTCCCAATGACTAAAGCTGTAGCTCCCTCCACCAAACCAGTATTTAAAAGTGACCCAAAATCGAGCGAGCCCACAAAAGCTAAAAATACTCCCGGATCAGCTCTAGTTCCTGTATAGGCATATATCTGATCTCCATTTCCTGTACCGAATCCGGGGTCTGATTCTGTGGCTGTACCTATGGAAGCTGTAATGGGGAAATCTTTATCGTCAGAAGCATTCACTATATCTACTATAGTACCCCCTGGAATCGTAGCTCCTGAAGTATTCGACCAAGTGATATCACCTTCTCCCGACCCAAATACTAATCCGTTCCATTCTTCATCTGTAAAAACAATCGTAGCATCAGCGGGTGCGCCATCTAGCAGCAAAAAGGAGAATCCATCCTGACCTCCAGAAGCAGCGTCGTTATAGGCTACAAAAGCTATATCTCCAGGATCGTTGATTTTATTGTCAAGTATCTGAGCAGAAAGGTGTGAACTAATTAATAGGGTAAACCCTGCGAGAAGTAAAAATATATGTTTCATAAATATCTATAAAATCTTAAATGGCTCCGAAATAATCTTAAACTACAGTTTGAGAGGATTGAGCTTTTGGCTTACCAAACTTTTCATTTGTTTTTATACCTAATGCGACCAGCTTATTTCCGGTCAAAATGGTCTCTGGAGTTTGAATAATATTGAGTCTCAAAAATCTATAATCTGAACACAGTACAAATAATCCTTCCGAAACAGTAGCATGCACAATTGTTCCTGGTCCCAATAAGGCAGCGTTAGGAACATCTGCAGGGCTTACTTCTAATATCCTCACCAATGTATTTCTAAAAAAGGTCACCGCTCCTCCGTAAGAAGGATTTGCAGCATTGACCAATGCTTCTATTGACTCAGAGCTCTGATTATTCCAGTCTACAATCAAATCTTGGCTATTAGGGGTGGTGAATGGGTTAGGATTTGGAGAAATAAATTTCCCTACATGATTAGCTTCTATCAAAGCAAAAAGTTTAGTCGGAATAGTTGCTGAGATCTGACTCAATCTCGCTCCAAGTATTCCGTAATTTTCTCCTGGAAAAATAGATACTTGTTCTTGAATCATCAGTTGACCGCTGTCCAGATCAGTGTTCATCAAATGAACAGAGATGACGGCAGTCTTCACTTGGTTTTTCAAAGTCCAGAATAAAGGGTCACCGCCCGCATACTCTGGAAGTCTTCCGAAATGAAAATTATAGAGGCCTTTTTTGAATTTTTTAAGTAAAGCCTCAGGAAATAGGTATGGAAAGGACATACAAAGGCCTACATCACATTTCAACTCATCTACCCAATCCAACAATTCACTTTGAAGTTGATCTTTACTACTTTTAAAAACTTGTATTTCTCTTTCAGCAGCGAAGCCTTGAATGTAAGTCAAGGCTTCATGATCCCTTTCAGGTAACACTATACCTTTAAGTTCTCCCGCCTTTGCAAGGGAGATCATCATTGGAATACTCCAACCAGAATTAGTAAATAAAATTGTCTTCATACTCTAATCACATAAATAAATAAGGATTTGTGTAACTGTTCTTGGCAGCCAACAAGTCCTCAATTTCTGATTCCATGATTTTCACAGAATCTCTTTTCTCTAAATCTAGCTGACTCTCGTCTATTCTTTTACTGATATAAAAATCCGATTCAAAATGTCGGGAAGTAGAAGAATAGGTAGTCAATCCAGTTACCGTTTCTTCATTAAAGCCATCCCAGGCATCATATATTGAAGAGGCGTCATCAGTATGGGATTTCAAATTTTTTACTGCTGAATATAATAATTGCCCTTGCTGATAACCAAGAGCATGATGCACCGATGGTTGCACACTGAAATAGTCGCTGATACCCTCGCTAAATTCTACGTACGTGGCAGACGAATTGGATAGCGACACAAAAGAAGAATATTGCTCACCCTTATAGTGAGTGGAAAAGGGAGTTACAATAACTTTAGAAACATCAAGAACTGCCTTTTTCAATAATCCATTAAGCAACTTTGGATGTAAGAGCAGACAATAGTTATGCTCCTTGTTTAATGGAAAATTTACGGCAAGATCTTCGAGCAATTCATCACCGTCATAGGCTTTAGAAATAAATAAAGTATGCTCAGTGGAAGCGGAAGATTTCAAGCCTAAAAAAAATGCTCTGTACGAATCATATCCCACGTCAAAAAGTGAAGTGATCACGCTTAAATGATCTTCTGGAAAGTGTTTTCCCACATACTTTCCCAATTCAAAAAGAGATTGCCAAAGCATAAATGAATGGAAATACAAATTGTCAGGTACTTTCGATACATCGATTTTAGTTTCACCTAGCCCACCTATCAGTACTGGTACATCCATTATTTCAGCCACTTCACCGATCTTTATTGCGGTGTTAAACTCCATCAATCCAGCGATGATGGTGACTTCATCCAGCGTCAATAATTTCCTGGTTTTCTCCAAACTTGCACGTTCAGTACCAAAACCAATATCCTCCACAATCAACTCTACTTTTCCACATGAGAAATTATTTTCATGAATAGAAAAATAGAGTTTAATTCCATCCAAAAACTCCTTGGCAAGCTTAGGATATTCTTTGGATTGAGGTAAAAGAATACCAATTTTTATAGTATCCTTGAGGGCTTTTTGCTGAAGCATAATTAAAATATTTCAATCCTTTCAAATGACTAATTCCTTGAAGGATACATTCCATAAATACATATAATGGGATTTAAAACGAGATAAGGCATTTCATTCTCATGTGGAGCACCCAAGCCCGTAATTACTGTTTGAAGAGATGATAATACGTTGACTGCACTGCCATAATTTTGACCGGACGTGCCGGCAGTTGCATACTTATCACTGCCACTATTTCCCAATACACCACTAGCAGAACTTTTTTCATCCTCATCTCCTGGAGTGGTATTTACTGGAATCGCTAAAGATCCAGAACTGTACTGTCCACCATGATTATGAGAAGGCATATTGCTTTCATTCAAGGACACATTTTCTATTCCCTGACGTTGGCCAGTCTGATAGTTTGATAAACCACTCCCCTGTCCACTGCCTACCGCCACCCTTCCTCTGAGGTCAGGAAGTGCATAAGTAGTACTGCCATCTCCTCCGTATAATGTGCCTAATAATGAAAATAATACTTGATTCTGTGCAATAGCTATTAGTTGTCCTTGGCATATTGACCAGTTTCTAGGTGCCCAATTGGGTGCGAAAAATCTGATCTCTCCAAAATATCCTTCCATGATGCTTAACTTCTAGAAGGGAAGATACCCGTTGCACATATTATAGGCGTCACTGCAAGCCATGGTTGCATATTATCGTGTGGCCTATCCCCACCAATACTATTTACAGTTACATTTCCGGTTACGGGAATTGGACTTCCCGAATATATAGCATTCGGCGTAGGACTTGAAGCATATTGGTCACTTCCAGTATTACTAAGTACTCCAGCTGCCGGGCTTGATTGATCCTCATCTCCCGCTTGAATATTGACAGGTATACGAGCAGTTCCAGAAAAGGCAACCTCATGGGTATGTGAAGGCATTAACGCTTCCGTTAAAGTAACTTGTTCTTGACCACCTTTTGAACCTATTTGTCTAACGCTCAACCCTGGGCCATTTCCCTGACCTACCGCAACTCTACCACGGAGGTCTGGAATAGCAAATGTAGTTCTGCCATCACCTCCATATTCTGTCCCGATAAGCGAGAAAAAAGCGGCGTATGCGCTTATCGGTAAGACTGATCCGTCGCAGATCATCCAGTTTCTTGGTGCCCAGCTCGGGCCGAAATACCTAATCTCTGATATTGTTCCTTCCATTTTATTATGATTTATAGTTAAAAATTAAAAATGTGATCCTTATTTTTATAAAAACTTTTAGCGCTATACCTATGTCGTCTTCATCAGAATTTTATGATTCAATAAAAACTTTTATACTTCAAGAACTTAATACTTGGGCTCCAAATAAGCCGTTATTAGAAATGCCAGACACTACATGGATGGGATCACCGTTGATCTATGATCGTTCGTTGATCTCCTATAAGGGGAGTGAACCTGTGTATGAGACATGGAAAAAAGAGTTTTTTTTAAATGCCTTTGTATATGCACATATCTATAAAAATGCAAATACAGGAACTACAATTCTTCATTCCTATTTGGGTTTCAAAGAAATCACAAACTAAAAGTCTTAGGATTTAAATGAGTAACACTCCCTTCACAAAAAGGGAGTGAAAAAATGAATCAATTGAAAATAGATTCATTTTACCTGTCCTAAAAACATAAATTCAGGTGAAATCTTTATCTCACTAAATAACTAATTCACTAAAACCTTATTTCTTAAAATTAACAGAAAAATATTAAAAATAGCATACGTAGAAACACGTATATGCACTTTATTTTAATTAAAAGCACATCATTTTTAGACACTAGTTAGAAATAAATTAATTTTATACAAGCATATAAATGTTTATAAAATACAACAAACGGTATTTTATCTCATATATATCCAATTCAAGCCTTATTTATGACTTATATCTCTGATCATAATTTTCAAAAAAATAATTTTTGTTCTGAAAATTTGGTAATGGTTGAGTATGAAAACTGCTTATTCGACCAATGCATCTTTTCTGATTTGGACATTCGTGGAGCCAGTTTCGAAAATTGTACGTTTAAGCACTGTGATCTCACCTCACTAAAAGTACCCGAAGTTTCATTTCGAGGGGTTAATTTTGACTCGTGCAAAATGCTGGGTGTTCATTTCCACACAGCTAATCCCTTTCTTTTGGAATTTTCCTTCCAAAACTGCAAGTTGGATTATTGTAGTTTCTACAATTTAAAAATCAAAAAAACCAAGTTTCTCGCTTGCAGATTAATTGAGGTAGATTTTACTCAGGCAGATTTAAGTGGTTCTAGTTTTGATAAGTCAGATTTAAGCGGAGTTGTATTTGATCGTACCAATCTTATGGCCTGTGATTTTAGAACCGCAACTAATTTTCAGTTAGATCCTGAAATAAACCGGATCAAAAATGCAAAATTTGACTTGGATGGACTTCCTGGGCTTTTGACCAAATACGGAATAAAGATTGGCTGAGAATTAAGTTATTTCTGAATTGGAAGGTTAGCTCAAACTATACCCTATGAGGTAAGTTCAATTCCTTTGGAGTAAAAACATGGGAAATTCTAATGTTACGGAGATCTTTAAAAAGTGATCTCAAACTAATATTAATTTTTCTTAAAAACTGGCCGGTTAAGAATCCCGCAGACTTCCTGCCAAAATCTGGCTTCAATATTGAACAAGCACATGTGACATAACACCATTTAATATGAAAAAATACTTAACCATAGCATTACTCCTGACCATGTCTCTTTCGGTTTTTGCTCAGGATAATATGACCGTCCCTTTAATAGAGGTAGAAGGATACAGTGAAAAAAAAGTAGCACCAGATGAAGCTTCTTTTCAAATCAACTTGGAAGAGAAATCCATGAAAGTTTCTGATGGAGTCAATGTGCTAAATAGAAAAACAGAAGCGCTAGTCAACTCCTTGAAAAAGGCCAAGATCAAGGATTATAAATTGATCGCTGATAACTACGCTGTAAATGTAAATCGCATCTATAGAAATGGAAGCTCTACAGACAGCGGCTATGTTGCAAGACAATCCTTACAAATAGTTACCAGCAGTAAAAATGAGGATCTCCAGAAGATCGTAGAGGCTATTCAAAATTCCGGAGACATGAGCTTTTCTATGAATTTCGAAGTTTCTGAAAACACCAAAAAAGCACTTGAAGACCAACTTCTTCAGGAAGCATTGAAAGATGCCGAAAGTAGAGCGATGCTAATTGGTCAGACACTTGGAATTAAATCTCTCCGTGTACAACGTGTGTCCTTATCTGCAGATCAATCTCCATATATGCCCAAAATGGAAATGATGAGAACATCTTCTTCTGATGAGTCAATGGCTCCAACCCTATTTAACCCTGACGAACAAACTATCCAAAAACGAGTGTATGTCAAATACACTTATGTTAATTAATGAAAAGGTCGCTTAGGTGGCCTTTTTTTATACCTTACCTTTCTGCTACATAAGCCAGACGTTATTTTAACAAAAATCATGAATCAGCTAGACATAAGGGACTTTCCACTGGAATTAGAAAAATTAGAAAATAAATGCAAAGAAATTGGCTTCGAGATGCCTTCAGATAGACTTGCTGGCTCTTTGCTAAAAACTCTGATTGCTTCCAAACCCACCGGAAAATTCCTGGAATTGGGCACGGGAATAGGCCTATCCCTTGCCTGGATGATTGCTGGAATGGATCAGTCCAGTAGCATAATCTCTCTTGATAACGATGAAAATCTCATTCAAATCGTCCAGAATATTTTCCATAAAGATGCTAGAGTTTCACTACTTGGTGAAAATGGGGAACAATGGATTCAAGATTATTCAGGTGGTAAGTTTGACTTAATCTTTGCCGACACCTGGCCGGGTAAATACAATTCCCTTGATGAGGTATTGGATCTTCTAAAGGTTGGGGGTATTTATGTAATTGATGATATGAATGAGCAGCCAAACTGGCCTGAGGGTCACGATCTGAAGGCTAAAGGATTAATTGAAAAACTGGAACAGAAAGAGAATTTCACAATGTGCAAGATGAATTGGTCCACCGGAATTATTTTGATGACCAGAATTAAGTAATTTCACTTACCTCTTTACACAAAAAATCAATCCTGTCAAGTAGTCTCGCAGGAGTTAAAGTGAAACATTAAATTAATGTTGGCTTACCTTAACTTTTTGATATCAGAATATTAGCAAACCGTGTTCTCGAAGAATTTCCCAAACTTCAGATTCTACTAATTCTTCAAAGTCTCCCAGCTGATCTTCATAGCCCGGACGAATATCTCCGATCTTATTTAGTGGACTTTGATAGGAAACTTTAGATAATAATGCTGCCACCCAATTTCCCAATTGATCAGGAAGTTCGAGAATGAAGTCCTCCTTTTTCCCAGAGAATATCAACTCAGCCATCCCATCTTCTCCCGCTTCCTTTAGAGTTGGAATGGCTCCTATCCAGATGATTCTTTTTTGATCTTTGTAGATAAGAGGATCTTCAGATTCCAACGCAGTTACAATATAATTTGACGCTACAGTGGTTTTCGGTACTTTCTTATCAAACCAAGCATTTAGCTGAATGTCAAATCCTAATCCATGCATATAGTTAAAAAGTGATTTTCGCAGTCCCTCCCCAAAAATATCATGGTCTGCACCACTTGGGTCTTCATGTGATAACTCATTATTTGCAAAGCTCCCCATAACTGGATTAGAATTAACTGTTCCAAAAGCCTGAGGATTTAGGCCAACAGGACTGTGCGCAGTCATTGCAAACCGGTGCCAAAATCCAGATTGAAGAACTTCTGTTTCAAATAGCTGGCGCACCATTTCTAGTGAATCAATTGTCTCTTGAGTCGTTTGGGTAGGAAATCCATACATCAAATAAGCATGCACCATAATTCCCGACTGGGTAAAATGATTGGTCACTTGCGCCACTTGAGACACTGTGGTTCCTTTCTTAATTAATGTGAGTAATCGATCTGAAGCGACCTCTAATCCTCCTGAGACAGCGATACACCCTGAAGCTCTAAATAGGCGGCATAAGTCAGCTGTGAAATTACTTTCAAATCGAATATTCGTCCACCAGGCCACCGAGAGCCCACGTCGAAGTATCTGTATGGAAAGATCACGCATTAAAGCAGGCGGTGCGGCCTCATCGATAAAATGAAATCCATTTTGACCAGTCTGAAGCATAATTGTTTCCATCCGGTCACAAATAATCTCAGCAGTGACAGGTTCATAGCGCTTAATATAATCCAGAGAAATGTCACAAAAAGTACATTTGCCCCAGTAGCATCCATGAGCCAAGGTCAGTTTATTCCATCTTCCATCGCTCCAAAGTCTATGCATTGGATTTGCGATTTCTATGACAGAGAGATATTCTCGAAGATTTAAATCAGCATAATCAGGAGTGCCTGTTTCTCGCTGGGGGATGTCCCTTCTTTTATCCGAATTAAAATAAGTCACCTCGCCATTTTTCATGGCAAAAGTTCTCTTCAGATCCTCCAATGCTCTTTTACCATCCAAGTAATCGAGTAAGGAACAAATTGGAGCTTCTCCGTCATCCAACAAAACAAAGTCAACATAATTAAACACTCGGGGTTCTTTTAGAGACCTCAGTTCGGTATTGGGGTATCCTCCTCCCATCCATACGGATATTTGCGGATAGTTATTTTTAAGATACTTTCCGCATTTGAATGCACCATAGAGATTTCCCGGAAAAGGAACAGAAAGCCCTACTGAGGTAGGTTGAAAAGCAAGGATTTTTTCTTCCAAAACCTCATAAAGCAGTTCATCAATCATACTGTCTGGCTGACTCAGAGCTTCTTCCATCTCATCAAAAGTCGACGCGGACATTCCCAAGCGCTCTGCATAGCGGCTAAACCCAAAATTAGAATCCACAGCCTCAGAAATTAAGTCGCTCAAATCCTCCAGATAAAGGGTAGAAAAATATCGGGCTTTATCACGTATTCCCAAGGTTCCAAAAGACCATTCGAGTTCGGCAAGCTGCTCAAATCTGCTGGCCTCCGGCAGAAAATCACCCTGAGCAATTGTATATGCCATCGTGGGATCTTTATCCTGCAAAAATGAAATAACCGAGTCTATGGTATTCAGATAGTTGTGTTTCAGTCTTACTATTCTGGCAGCATTGTCAGACAAACTATGACTCTTTGACTCTGATATCTCAAAAACAATTTTCAATCCTTTTTTACAAAATATCCTCAAAATCACTTCAATCCCTAAATCTGCCTGATTGCAAGGAACATTAATGGTATTTAAAAAGCCTTTCAGGTAAGCGGTTGCTGGATATGGAGTATTCAGCTGCGTAAAAGGCGGAGTAATAAAGAGGACTTTAGTAGACAAGAATAACTAGAGTTTGAATCACCAGAATTTATACTCAATTTACTGGCAAAGGGTGAATTTTGTTGTAAATCTACCACTTTGAACGTCTGAAAATAAATAGCTTAAGATAATTGCCAGTTACTTTTTATTAAATTACTGAAACAACTCTTGCAACACCTTATGAAAAATTTGAAAAAGGAGGATATAACTCAGGAAGTCTTTGACCTGTACGATGCTTATGCCCACAATAAACTGGCACGAAGAGATTTTATAGAAAAACTATCCGCCTATGCAGTTGGCGGAGTTACAGTGGCAGCCCTGATGAGTGCGATGATGCCTAATTACAAAGACACCCGCACTGTGGCAGAGGATGATCCGAGATTAATCTCAGATTACATCATGTATGATTCTCCAAAAGGCGGTGGGAAAATAAAAGGGCTACTTTGCTCCCCTACTGATAGTTCTGGAAAAATCCCAGGAGTAGTGGTGGTTCATGAAAACAGAGGACTAAATCCATATATAGAAGATGTGGGAAGACGGACAGCCGTAACTGGTTACCTTTCACTTGCCCCAGATGCATTGACACCATTGGGTGGTTATCCCGGAAATGACGACCAGGGAAGAGAAATGCAGAGTAAAAGAGATCGGAATGAAATGTTGGAAGACTTCATTGCAGCCTATGATTACCTGAAAAACCATCCTCAATGTAATGGAAGAATAGCTGTAGTCGGATTTTGTTTTGGTGGATGGATTTCAAATATGATGGCGGTGCGCATTCCAACGTTGAATGCCGCAGTTCCATTCTATGGAGGTCAACCCACAGAAGAGGAAACAGCCCAAATCAAATCGCCATTAATGCTGCATTACGCTGGATTGGATGAGCGTGTAAATTCAGGCTGGCCTGCTTATGAAAAAACGCTCAATGAACATAACATTGAAAACCATGCCTTTATTTATCCAAATGTCAATCATGGATTTCATAATAACACTACCTCAAGATATGACAAAGCAGCTGCAACTTTGGCTTGGGAGAGAACCTTAGACTTTTTTAAGGAGAAGCTGAACCTCTAACGATCTCCTTCGACAGAACGTAGAAATTCCGCTCAGGGATTTCTACGTTCTTTGCCTATCTTTTCAGATTAAAATCCGATAAATATGAAATTAGCTCTCCCAAGCTATGTATTATTCAGTCTGCTATTTTTGAGCATTTCTTGTGAAAAAAAGTCTGAAGATTGGTCATCCAAAACTGAAATCACCAAATGGAAAGACGGAAAAAACGGAGCAATCTCCGTCACCTACGATGATGGCATTATTAATCAAATGACTATAGCAAAACCCATTATGGATCGTTTAGGTTTACCAGCTACCTTTTTTATTATTACAGAAAAAGTGGCCGGGTCACAAAAAGGGAAATTCATAGGAAGAGATCCCACGGTTATTATTGAGGAAACATCAACTATTAAAACTGATTCAACCAATTTTTTTGAAAGAGCCTCTCTAATTGCATTTACAGGCTCCAGCGAAGCAGAATTATATCATGCTAATGCAGGGTCACTTTTCGAATCAGGTAAAATAAAAGAAGCTTACGAGTTGATTGATGAGGGATTTGAAAAAATCAGGAAAAAACTAATGCAAGACACCGATGAGGTGGTTTTTCATAATAATAAAGAAGATACCACCTCTTGGGACCAATACCGGGAATATCAAGCACAAGGTCATGAGATCTCCTCTCACACCGTGACACATCCCAAACTTGCTGTACTGGATGAAGCTAATATGCGGTATGAGTTGGAGCAGAGTAAGGCAGATTTGGCAAAATTTCTTGGAGAAAAATCCACCTTCACCGCCGAAGGTCCTTATGGCACTGAGAATGAACGAGTGATGGAGTATGCCCATCAAACTTATTCAGCTTTGCGCAACCGTATGGCTGAAGATTGGTTAATAGAGATCAATCGCGGCAGCAATGACAGTCCAGTGAATGCCACCAAAGAATACGTGCAGTGGCAGCGAGGGATTTTGACTAATTCAAGTGAGGAACTGATGGAATCTTGGGTAAACACTACCTCCACAAATGATAATATTTGGTTGGTATTGGTCATCCATGGAGTAGAACAATTTGGTTGGGAACCCAAAACTGAGAATGAACTTCGAGAATATTTCGTGTATATGAAGACCAAAGAACCAGACCTTTGGATTGGCACATTTGGGGATGTCACTAAATATTTGCGAGAACGAAAGGCAACGCAACTTTCCGCCACACTTAGTGGAGATGAACTGATCGTCGATCTCGCTTCAGCACTAGACTCTGAAGTTTATGATGTTCCATTAACTATTAAAACCTACGTACCAGAAAACTGGAAAGCAGCTTCAATTAGTACCTCAGCTGGGAAAATTGTCACTGATACATTTTCTGACGAAGGAGGAAAATTCGTGCTTTTCAATGTTGCACCTTCCGAAAAATCCATTTTGCTGAAAAATAAAATGAATAGTGAATGAAATCCAGCACAAATAACTCCAACTAACTCTGGCATCAAAGTGGATAAGAATAGCCTAATTGCCATTTATAAATTTTTAAAATGAAAGAAAACAAGTTTAACATTGCTGTTTTGATTGATGGTGATAACGCCCAAGCTAAATTAATTAAAGAGATCCTAGAGGAAGTATCCAAGTACGGTAAAGCTACTGTGAGAAGGATCTATGGCGACTGGACTACTCCACAAATGAATAGCTGGAAGGAAATGATTAATCAATACTCATTCAGTCCCATTCAGAAATTCTCTTATACTACCGGTAAAAATTCAACCGATAGCTCGTTGATCATCGACGCAATGGATATTCTTCATAGCAGTAGTGTCGAGGGTTTTTGTATCGTTTCCAGTGATTCTGACTATACCGGTCTTGCAAAAAGAATTAGAGAAGAGGGAATGTTCGTAATGGGAATAGGGAGGCGAATTACTCCGAAAGCATTTGTGCAGTCTTGTGAGATTTTCACTTACGCCGAAAATTTACTCCCCGAACCCGAAGAGCCAGTTTCTAAACCTGGTCTGAAGAAACCTGTTAAGAATCCCATCCGAAAAAACGTAGCTCAAACAGAAGAACCTAAAAAAGAAATTGAGGTTAAGGAATCTCCAGACTTGGATTTAAGCATTATTGACAAGGCATTTGAGATCTCCTCTAACGAGGATGAAGAAATTCACATCGCAAAAATCGGAGCATCTCTTCGAAAAATAGATCCAAGCTTTGACCCTAGATCGTATGGTTTTAGAAATCTAACCGAACTATTTAGGCACTTGGATAAATACGTTGTGGTGAGAAATGAAGTAAATGGCTTGAACTACCCTTTGGTGAAACTCAAATAACTGAGCGTTGAAATATAAAAAAAAATCCGTCAGATCTTTCCGACGGATTTTTTCATTTGTAATAAGGAGGATTAGCTTTCAAGCGTATTCGAATAAATTAAAGAAATTCTAGCTACACTGACCTACTAGCATATAGATGATCACAAACACTAAAATGGTACCTAGGCAGCCACCTCCTAGTTTGTAAGCACCGTATCCTGCTATTAGACCTTTAAATAAGTTGTTCATATGAGTGGTTATTAAAAATGAAAGTTAGGTTGACAATCATCTGCTTATCATATGGAGTGCCAAAGTTTATCATTCGACACATATTGCTAAATAAGGCTTCAAGAAACTAACACATCCTCTAAAGTCAAAAATGTTATCCCCCGATCTGCATATTTTTATCCCCACTTGACACAAAATTGTGACTTGCCCATGACTGATAGGAAGTAGCTGAATCTAAAATGTTTTTTCTGATTATCCGAAATCATGCCAGTAACCTTATTTTCTTTGGTTACTTGGTGGGAAGACCGATACTTTGACAAGCTCAGCATAAATGACGGGTGATCGAAGTATCGGCTATGATCGTGTTTACCATTAAAAAAGTCAATTTTTGTCTTTTACTATGCAATTGCCGATAATCAGAATGATTTTTAAGAATAATCTAAACAAATTATCCGCCTTCGTGCCGCTGGGTTGAATATAGGTCGGTTCGACCAAGCAAACCTTGCTACCTGAGTTTGCAGTCTTTGAGAGAAAGCGGGGAAAATACTGCTACGTCGCACTTAATCCACATTATCTAGATAACTATTTATTTCGAAAACTAAGTAATTTTAAGAATACCGAGATGAATATTAAAGTTGGCAAGTGGAAAAATTTGTGCTGACCCCTATAAACTGGAACGTTTCTCAATTTTGTAATCCTTATTGAGTAGGTTTTTTTAGGCATAGGCGAACAAAATAATTCCTTTTAAAAGAATCTTGTTCGCCCGCCTGTTTATTTCATTCGGCTTAACTATCCCTGGCAAGTTGCTCCTCAGCAGCACTTGTTTCCGTTTTGTTCAGCCCTATAAAGATATTCCCTATCTGCGGTTCATGACAAGTGAATGCCAGGGAAATCGCTTTTAAAAACGGTTCGTTATTGAGTTAATTTAGGTATATTTATGAGAGGGTAAAAAAAATGCCCACTTGCTACAGTGCCCCAAAAACCCATCCGGCTTTCCCTCATTTTTTTAAAGATTTGAAAGATCCCCGTCTCACCGTCAAAGGCAACCATCTTTATCCACTAGAAGAAATTTTGTTTCTCAGTATATCCGCAGTCATCAGTGGCGCAGATAGTT
>Ga0314774_1001366_pt1 | contig 15830 bp, 12 predicted proteins | sample MetaGCBIA2018_FD_204515 | JGI IMG/M metagenome (GOLD analysis project Ga0314774, IMG submission 204515) | Cryopeg brine microbial communities from Beaufort Sea near Barrow, Alaska, United States - CBIA 2018 | ecosystem: Environmental > Aquatic > Marine > Coastal | place: USA: Alaska | collected... | reverse complement strand
GACTTTATAATTAGCAACTGTATAGACTGATACAAGGCCGTTCGTTTTCATAATTCGTCCAATTCGTCGTCTAGAAAGAATTTTACCTTCATTCTTTAATTCTTTCTTTATTCGTCTGGTGCCATAGGATTTGCGATTAGCTCTAAAAATTCTAATGACGTCGTCAGTAAAGGGCTCTATTTTAACTGTATTTGGCTTTTGCAATTCATAATAGTAAGTGCTTCTAGGAATCTTTAGGACGATGCACATTGCTGATATCATGTTAATAGGTAATCCTTTGATGTTATCTCCAGATTTTCCCCTAACCCACACCGTACGTGAAACTTTCACTTCATACGGCGTTCCATCAAAGTTAGATATTCATAATTTTACTATTTCCGATTGTTTTGCGTAGCTTATTAAGTCTTTTAAGTGCAGTCTTATTTCTAATACTTCTTCCAATTCTTTTCATGTATATCAGTTGATTTCTTTCATCTTCTTCATGGATTAATTTGTAGACATCTGATGAAACTATTACAATATTTTTGTAGTTGTCAGACCCACCTAATTCTTTTGGTGTTTGATGAATACATTTTAATTTACCTATCACAAGTTCATCCTTTGTTATTGCACAATGACCTTGTTGTCCAGCCATTTTTGATAATGTATTATCATTAAACTCAATGGTTTGACCTCTAATAGGATTAGCAAGCATATATTTAAACATATTTGAATTGACATTTTGTAATTCAGTATGTATTTTAGCTCTACCGCTTGCTCTGTAATTGCAAGTGGTTTGAGTAAAACCATATGGAATACTAAATTTTATACCTCCAATAGGAAATAATCTGATAAATTACAATACATTATAAGTTTTGAAATTATATTTTCCATAATACTTCTTAAAAGTTTTTGAAATGTGCCCTTGTTTATTTAGGATTGATTTCAATCGGTTCTCTAAGGTTTTATTGACTAAGAAAGCTATTAAGCTAAAATCTAAATTAACATGTGTTGCTATCCTGTAATAGTTATGCAGTCCCAAAATCATTGAATTAAGTTTATTAACTTCCTTCACTGAATTGGTCCGCTGAATTTTTATTACTTGCGCTTTCAGTTTCTTTACTGCTTTATTGAAAGCTCTGATACCCATTTTAGATTTACAGACATATTTATGTCCTTTCTTAAATGTTTTTAGTCTAAACCCAAGAAATTTCATATAATTTGTTCTAAGATTTGTGATTTTTGTTTTACTTTCGCTTACTTCAAGTTTAAGTCTTTCACTTAACCATTTAGTCGTTGCAATTTTGATTTTACTTGCGGTTTCATAGTCTTCACACATAATAGTAAGGTCATCTGCATATCGCACCATATAGAATCTTTTTAAGTTAGAGCGATTTTTAATAGCAGTCGTTCTATTACTTACACCCCAATATTCGTGGTCTGTGGTAAATGTTTCAAATTGATCACTTAGCCACCAATCTAATTCATTGAGTACAACATTCGCAAGTAACGGTGAAATTAAACCGCCTTGGATTGTTCCTTTAATAGGTACCCCTTCCCCTTGAATTTCTGAAGAAAGTGACTTTTGTAAAATAGATAAAAGGTTCTTATCTCGAATACCCAAGGTCCACAGTTGTTTCATTAACTTTGAGTGACTGACATTATCAAAAAACCCTTTGATTATCACCAGCTGATGATAATCAAAGGATTCTTTGACAATGTGGATCACGAATGGTTAATGAAATTTCTAAGAGAAAGCATTCAAGATAAGAATTTTCTAAGATATATAAAGAGATTTCTTAAAAGTGGAATAGTAGAAGAGCTGAGATACTACGAAAGTGATAAAGGAGCGCCACAAGGTGGCTCTATATCGCCAGTTCTTGCGAATGTATACCTGCATTATGTTCTTGATATGTGGTTTGAAAAAGTAGTAAAGAAACATTGTAAAGGAACAGCAGAAATAGTAAGATATGCAGACGACTTCACATGCTTCTTTCAATATGAGACAGATGCCAACAAGTTCTATGAATCACTAAAGAAGCGATTGAAAAAATTCGGATTGGAATTATCAACGGATAAAACCAAAATAATAGAATTCGGAAGATTTGCTAAGGAACGAAGTAAGAATGGAAAGACGGAAACATTTGATTTTCTAGGATTTACACACATAAATGGTAAAAAAAGGAAAGGTGCTTATAGGATAGTTATTAGGAGCAGTGAAAAGAAACTTAAGAACAAACGGAAAGTGGTCAAGGAATGGCTAAGAAAGAATATGCATGGAGAACCAGCAAAAGTAATTAAAAGATTGAATAGAAAACTGGTTGGACATTACGCATACTATGGCGTATCAGGAAACTACAAAGGATTAGTAAAATTCTATAAATATGTCGTAGATACATTTTATAAAACATTAAGACGAAGAAGCCAAAAAACTTGGCTTAATAAACGTCGCTATCAAATGTTACTTGACAAATTTCCAATTGCTAAACCTAAAATTTATGTAAATATTTGGTAACTGTAAGAATTATATGAAGAGCCCAATGCCTTAGTTGGGCACGGTGGGTTCTGTGAGGGGTATTTGATTACATCTTCATATAATATAAACTGGAGTTATAGATAGACTCTCAGAATAAACAGAGATAAAAAACATAAATACATGTATAAATATAAAAAATAATGAATAAAACATTGGCTTAGAATAAAAGCATAAAAAATTGCATGACAAAATACCAAATTTTATAGGTGAAAAAATTTGGCTAATTATTATTGTAAGATGCTTTATATTGCTATTAGTTCTTGTAAGTCCAATGTATCTTTTAAGTGGATGTGCCAAGCATCAATATGTTGGCACATCATGATACCATATAAACGTACATACCACATTTTAGTAGAGCGATGACGACCGTCTTCGAGATGGTAATCAACCTTTTCTCTTTTGTTGGTGCGTTCACTAGAAGTCCGGTTTTTATAGATATCATTCCACTTATCAGAATTTCGCGGAGTTTTAGTGAAAATTCTCAAATCATCTTTAGGATTGGTTTGGAAATTACGACCATACTTAGCTGTAGAACAAGGATTAGGGCAATCTATAGTTGTTCCTTTTGCATTGCCACAACGCCATTTTTTACGGTTTTTAGCATAATCAAAGCCATTACTTTTCATTTCAATTCCGCGACTACAAATAGGAATACCTTGATCAGAAATGGTAATATCAGAATTACCTTCCAAAATGAATTTAGTTCTTTTATTAAGATCAATAAAAGGTTCAACATTATGAGCATCTAATAGTTTATAAATAGCTTTTGCATCATGAGCAGAATCTAAAAGAATCTTATCAATAGGAGTAATATCAAACCGATGATAAAATTCATTAAGATTTAATAAAAGACCTACAGAATCATGCATAGAAGCCTTATTTAATTTAGGATAAATAGGTAAATCATTATGACTATCACAAGCAGTAAGCATATATAAATCATAGCCATTATAGTATTTAGCGCGCGAACTATCCCAACCTGAATCAATATCAGGTTGTTGGTAAAAAACTTGTTTTTCGCGATTATAGGCAGCATATTTTTTATCATCTAAAAGTTTTTTATAACGAGGATAAGCACAAGTTTCAACAGGAGTACCATCTCCAGAGATTGAAAAGTTGTTTAAATTACCAAGAAGTCCAAAAGAGGCAGAAACTTCAAGGAACTGAGACTGAAAAAGTTCAAATAATCTATCAGTATCTTGTTTTTTCTTAGAAGTACCATATTTAAGAGCGCGATCAATTAAACGTTTAACACGGCCAGGTTTTTTCATGGGTGCTTTTTCACCTTTTTTAGGTTTTTTCTTTTTAGATTTTTTCCGTTTTTTGTACTTGATATGCTTTTTAGTATTATCTTGATCACTCAACCATAATCGATTAAAGAAATCATAAAAAGCCCCAACAGATGGAGTATTATTAGGTTCAAATCCACTTATAATTGCATAAAGTGGAACACGTTTTAATTGATCAGCCCATTTAGTAAGACCCATTGAAGGGTTAACAAAAAGGAAAAGTAAAAAAGAACGTAACATATCAGATGGATTATAACCAGTAGGTCCTTTAGTTGAGTAAGTATTAATCAATAAATCAAAATTGTCATATCGTAGAAGTTACTGATTAAGTATTATTTAAACAATTTCATGATTGGCTAAAGACTATTTTTTTATGTAATAAATTAGATAAAAAAAGGTTCTATGCTATGAAAAGTCATAACATAAAACCTTATATTTTGTCAAATCCCTTAAGTTGGTGACATTGCTCTTAGAAGAGGCTTTTTTTATTAGAAGTTTTATTTCGATCAATAAACTAATATTATTCGATTTTCATATCGATAGATTTTTTACATTGTTGTAATATTTACAATGAATTGGCTTTGTGATTTGAATTAGTACAATGTGATTGGCATATAAGTATGCTATAATTAAGAAAATGTTACAGTTTTTTCATATCTTGGGAGGGATAATATGACTTGTTACAAAAAAAGATTTGGTATTTTATTAATTGTTTTTGTTTTAGTTTTTAATTTAGTTGGATGTAGTGGCACTTCAAATAATGATTCTGAAAGTCAAAATATTGAAGAAAACGAGAGAAGAATTGCTTATTTTTCCTACTCTACAGAGCCTTTTATTGATTTGGATCCAAGTGTAGAATACTCAAATGGTATTATAACATTGCATAATATTTACGAAACATTAACACGTTATAATCATAACACAAAAAAAGTTGACCCATTATTAGCAACAAGCTGGTCAAATAGTGATGACGGTAAAGAATGGATTTTTAAAATCAGAGAGAATGTAAAATTCCACGATGGGACTGATTTAAATGCTGAATCTGTAAAAAAATCAATTGAACGAACGATTGATATGCAAATGGGTGCAGCATATATATGGAGTTCAGTTGAATCAATTGAAGTGATAAGTGATTATGAAGTAAAATTCGTTTTAAGTTATCCGGCACCTATAGATTTGATTTCAAGTGCAGGGTATGCTGCATTTATTATGTCACCAAAGGCTGTTGAAAAAGAATCCTCATGGTTTAATGAAGGAAATGCTGCTGGTACAGGACCTTATCGACTTAGTAAAATTACTAAAGGCGAAGAAGTGATTATGCAGCAATTTGAAAACTATTGGCAAGGTTGGCAAGAGAATCAGTATACAGATGTAATTATTAAAAAGACTGCTGAAAGCACATCGCGACGACAGTTAATCCAAAAAGGAGAAGCAAGCATTACATCTGATTTATCTGTTACGGACGTAAAAGCATTATCAGAAGATGAAAATGTAGAGGTAATAATAGCACCATCTTGGAAGAATGTAATCGGTTTTTTTAATACTGAGAAACCACCATTGGATAATACTAACTTTAGAAAAGCATTAAATTATGCTTTCCCATATGATGAAGTTATAAGTAATGTTAAAGAAGATTTAGCAACGCCTTCTTATGGGTTAATACCTGAAGGCTTGTGGGGACATAATGAAGATTTGCCTCAGTATGAATTTAATTTAGAGAAAGCTCAAGAATATATTGATAAATCAGGAGTCGATCCTTCTGAAGTAGAATTAGAAATGACATTTACAACTGGTAATGAAGCATTTCGTAATTCAGCACAGTTATATAAAGTTTATCTTAAAAAACTTGGAATCGAATTAAGTATAAGAGAAATGAGGTGGGATAGTGTATGGCAAAAATCAAAACTTAGTGACCCATTAGAGAGACAAGATATTTTAGTAATGTATTGGTGGCCAGATTATCCATCTCCAATAAGTTGGTTACAGAGTTTGCTTCATTCTGAAGAAGAAATATTTTTTAATCTTTCTTATTTAAAGGATGATGAAATCGATAATATGATTGATGAAGGTGCTTCATTAACTGCTACTGATCGAAAAAAAGCAGAAGAAATCTTTGTTGCGGTGCAAGAAAAGGCAATTGAAAAAGCATATACCATTAATATGTATGATGATAAATCTGTATGGGTTACAAACACTAACTTTAAAGGATTCGAACCTAATCCTGCCTATGCTGGTGTAGTATTTTTCTACGACACTTACTATGAAGAATAAAATTATTAGGAGGTTTTTATGCTATCGTATATTTCAAAGCGACTATTTCTTGGCATAATCGTATTATTAGGTGTTGCAGTGATTACTTTTACAATAGCAAGAGTAATTCCCTCTGATCCAGCTGTAAAATGGGCTGGTTCAAGGGCTACCGAAGAACAAATAGAAGCTGCAAGAGAAACTTTAGGACTAAATGATCCTTTACCGATTCAGTTTATTAATTATATTAAGGATTTATTGAAAGGAGATCTTGGATATTCTTTACGAACACATCAACCAGTGGCCCAAGAATTAAAAACATTTATCCCAGCAACTCTTGAACTAGTTTTTATTTCTTTTATAATAGCAATACTTCTTGGAATACCATTAGGGATATATTCTGCTTATATGAAAAATCAGTTACTAGATCATGTAAGTAGACTATTTTCAATTGGGGCTGTTTCATTACCGACATTTTGGATTGCTTTAATATTTCAATTAATATTTTATAATTACCTTGGCATTTTACCATTGGGTGGTAGAGTGAGTACTGAAATCACAATATTATATGAATTACCAGATATAACTGGGATGTTATTATTGGATAGTGCATTAGTAGGAGATTGGTATATATTTAAGGATGCATTGATTCATATGATATTGCCATGTATTACAGTTGCACTTTATCCAATTGGGTTGGTTGCAAGAATGACAAGATCTGCGCTTTTAGAAGTGCTTAATGAAGATTATATTATTGCTGAAAAATCATATGGATTAAGTCAAAACAAAATTTTGTGGGTATATGCTTTAAAAAATACCATTGGTCCCACTGCAATTGTTGTAACATTGTCTTTTGGATACACATTAATGAATACATTTTTAGTAGAAGCGATATTCAGTTGGCCTGGTCTAGGCAATTATGTTGCTACATCTGTTGTGACATTAGATTATCCAGCAATTATGGGAGCAACAATATTCTCAGCAGTAACTTATATTCTCTTAAATTTATTAGCTGATATTATAATTGCTCTAGATCCTCGGGTCAGATTGTAGGAGGATTAGTAGGAGGATTAGATGAAAAATATTATAAATATTGATTTAATTAAACCGAAGATCAAAGAAGCAAAATTGTCGTTATATTTATTAAAGAAGGATAAGTTAACGCGAATAGCTTTATATTTAAGTATATTTCTTTTTATATTAGCTTTAGTTGGATATTGGATTGTACCATATCCTCAACATATTGCAGATGAAGCCAATTCCATAAATAAGTTACAGCCTCCTTCAATGGAGTACTTCTTTGGAACTGATGAGCTAGGGAGAGATATTTTTAGTAGAGTTATTTATGGAACAAGAATATCTTTAATTACTGGTTTATTTTCAGTTGGTTTAGCACTGCTTATTGGAATACCTTTAGGTGCTATTGCCGGTACAATGGGTGGATGGATTGATGAATTAATCATGAGAATTACAGATATATTCTTAAGTTTTCCACCGCTTCTATTAGCGATAGCTGTTGTTTCAGTTTTAGGACCTAGCCTTCAAAATGCTATGTTAGCAATATCATTGTCATGGTGGCCGTGGTATGCTCGTTTAGTTAGAGGGCAAGCAATTTCATTAAAGGAAAGAAAATTTGTTCAAGCAGCCAAAGCAATTGGCAGTTCTAATTTTAAAATAATTTTTAAACATATTATACCCAATACTGTTTCGCCTGTTATTGTTCAAGCCTCGATGGATATTGGAGGTGTTATTTTAACAATAGCCTCATTAAGTTTTTTAGGATTAGGTGCACAAGCGCCAACACCGGAATGGGGATTAATGATTAGTACAAGTAGGAATTATTTTCTAAATGCATGGTGGTATAGTATATTTCCAGGACTAGCAATTTTTATAACAGTTTTGACTTTTAATTTGCTGGGAGATGGTTTACGCGAAATACTCGATCCAAAAACCAGGAAAAATTAGGGAGGAAGTTCATGAGTTCATATCTTGAAATTAAGAAATTAGTAATTAATCATAAGACATTTGAAGGGATAAGGAATGTTATTGATATAGATTCCTTAAAGATTAAAAAAGGTAAAACTTATGGAATAGTTGGTGAAAGTGGTGCAGGAAAAACTATACTAGCATTAACTATTTTAGGATTACTTCAGACACCTCCTGGTAAAATAGAATCTGGTGAAATTATTTTTGAGGGAGAAAATTTATTAAAAAAGAGTAATAAAGTTCTGAGAGAATCTATTAGAGGGAATAAAATTTCAATGATATTTCAAGATCCAATGTCTTCATTAAATCCAGTTTTTACTATTGGGTATCAAATGATACAGATTATTAAGAAGAATCAAAATTTGAAAAAAGATGATGCTAGACTAAAAGCAGTTGAGATGTTGGATATCGTTAAACTACCTGATGCTAAAAGTACATTAAGAAAATATCCCCATGAATTAAGTGGTGGTCAACGTCAGCGAGTAATTATTGCTATGGCCTTGTCATGTGGTGCTGAACTTCTAATAGCAGATGAACCAACACGAAATTTGGATGTTACCATTCAATCAAGTATATTAAAAACATTAAAAGAAATTCAGAATAAAATGAATGTAACAGTACTTTTTATTGCAAATAATTTAAGTTTAGTAGCTACATTCTGCGATAAAGTGGGGATTTTAAAGGATGGCAAAATTATTGAAGAAAATGATGTACATTCTATATTAACTCAACCGAAGATGGATTATACTAAGTTTTTGATTAATTCTGTAACTGATGTAAAAAAAGAACCAAAAAAATCCAATAATAGTGAGATAATTTTAGAGGTTAAGAATTTAAAAAAGTATTTTGAAATTAATAAAAAATTCTTTAGTAAAAAATCTGATTTTGTTAAAGCGGTAGATGGTGTTGATTTAACGATAAGGAAAGGAGACATTATTGGAATTGTTGGTGAGTCAGGTTGTGGAAAATCAACTTTGGTGAATACGATTTTAAATTTGCATAAACCAACTAGTGGTGAAGTAATATTTAAAGGTAAGAATATATTTGAGTTAGAAAAACAAGAATTAGATCATGTTAGAAAGAATATTCAAATTGTATTCCAAGATCCATTTTGGTCTTTGAATCCGCGTTGGTTGGTTAAAGACATTATAGCTGAACCGATTCTTGTTCATGAAAACATTTCTTCAACTGAACTTTTGAGTCGTGTTAAGAACTTATTAAAAATGGTAGGACTTAACGATAGTGCAGCTTATAAATACCCGCATGAGTTTAGTGGTGGTCAAAGACAAAGAATTGCAATTGCAAGGGCTTTATCAGTAGAACCCGAAATTATTGTATTAGATGAACCGACATCAGCAATTGATGTTGTCTCACAAGTGCAAATATTACAATTACTTAAAGATTTAAAGAAAGATTTAGATTTAACTAATATATTAATTTCCCATGATTTAAGTGTTGTTCATGATTTGTGTGATAAATTGCATATTATGTATTTAGGCAAGATAGTAGAATATGGTGAAGCCAATAGAATATTTCAAAAACCTCTTCATCCGTATACTATTGCATTATTTGAGTCTATTCCTACATTAGAAAAATCTAATGTTAATGATTTAGCACAAATAGTAGGAGAGGTTCCTAGTGCGATTAATCCACCAGAGGGTTGCAGATTTCACACAAGATGTCCACGAGTTATGGAAAAGTGTAAAACTCAAATTCCTTTAATGAAAGAATTTGAAAGTGATAGGATAGTAGCATGCTTTGCATTGGAAAATGATTATGGGAGGAATAATGAAAGTATTAAATAAAGAAGAATTATATGACATATTATATGGTGCAACTATTTTAGGAACTGGTGGCGGTGGGGAGTTATCAAAAGGTTTAAGATTAATTGATGATGCACTGAAGCAAGGTAAAGAGTTTAAGTTAATTGATTTTAATGAGATAGGGGATGAAGATTTGATTGCTACGCCTTATTATTGTGGAGCGATTTCACCCGAAACTGAAGAGATAAAAAAGAAATATGAAGGTCTACCTAGATTAACGGATATACCTCATTTAAAAGCATTAAAAGAAATTGAAGCTTTCTTTAAAAAAGAAATTAAAGGAATCATTTCTACAGAACTTGGTGGTGGGAATACAGGTATCGCATTATATACAGCTGCTATGGCCAACAAGTATATTTTAGATGGAGATCCTGCTGGAAGATCTGTACCAGAATTGCAGCATTCAACTTATTACTTAAAAGGTGTTTCTATAGAACCTTTAGCGGTTTGTAATGAATTTGGGGAAAGCGCTATATTTACTGATATCGCTAATGACTTTAGAGCAGAAAAATTAATTAGAGCATTAGCAGTAGAAAGTAAAAATAGCATAGCTGTTATTGATCATGTTCATCCGAATAGAATAATTAAAAAATCTGTAATTAAAGGTGCAATTAGTTATGCTATGAAAATAGGTAACGCCTTTAGAAATGCAAAAAAAATTGGTAAAAGTGTTTCCAATGCAGTGATAGATGCAGGGAGTGGTATTAAATTATTTGAGGGCATTGTTGAAAAAAACAACTGGGATACTGTCGATGGTTTTACAATTGGTGAGACAATTATTAAATCTGAAAAAGAAGAGTATAAAATTTGGTATAAAAACGAAAATATTGTCAGTTGGAAAAATGGAACTTTTGATGTTACAGTACCTGATCTTATTTGTATAATGGATTTAGAAAACGAAATGCCGGTCATAAATCCTTCAATTCGAGTAGGGAGTCATGTTGTTATATATGCTTTACCAGCTCCTGAAGAGTGGAAAACAAAAAAAGGCATTGAGTTATTTGGACCTAAAAGTTTTGGCTTCTCAACTAATGTATTAACACCATTTGAATAAAAATGGTATAATAATATTTAAGAAAGGGTGAAACTTATGTATATACGAGTATCTGACACTTTAAAACTTCCATCGCTAAAGAAATCTAAAATTATGGCTGGTAGTGGAGGATTAGATCGAAAAGTGTACCGAATTAGCGTAGTAGAATGTCCTGAGTTTCCCATAAATTTAGATTATGCGGGAGAAGTTAATCAGTTATTCAAAAATGGAGATTTCTTTATTTCTAGTTTATACGCGATTCGAAATAATCCAGAGTTACTCATTGATACTGTTAAGTTGTATAATCAGTTTAACTCAAGTGGAATTATTATTTTTGATAAATATATTGCTGAAATTCCCGTTGAAGTTATTAACTATGCTAATAACGTAAATTACCCAATCATTTTAATAGAAAATACAATAGCATATGCTGATATAATATCTGATGTAATGAGAGCAATTTTTAGTCAAGAAAATAATTATAATTCAATCTCATTAATAGATAAAATACTTAATACTGAACTAGATGAAAGACAATTAGAAAAGTTGGCATATTCACTTAATTATAGTCTAGATGATTATTACTGTATTATTAGTATTGAGTATGATCATGCCATTGAAGAAAAACTAAACTTACTAATTCATCGTTTAAATACTTGGAATAATATATGGGCGGTACGTTATTATCACTCTATATTAATAATCATTTCAGAAGAAAATTGTTTTGATAAAGATTTATCAAAATATATTAATAGCATATCTGATACTATAAGTAAATATACAATAGATTATAATATTGGAATTAGTGATATATTTCGTAGTGCTCAAAAAATTAAGCTAGGTATTAATCAATCTACAGATTCTTGCAAAGTATCAAAATTTCTTAACAAAAAAGTTGTATATTATGATGAGATTGGTACATATAAATTATTACTTGCTATTAAAAACAATAAGATATTAGAAAATTATTATTATGATTTAATTGAGCCAATTGAGAAATATGATGGTAAAAATAATGGTGATTTGCTTAAAACTCTAATAAGCTATTGTAAATTTGATGGAAATTTAAAGAATGTTTCTGAAGAGATGCACCAACATGAAAACACAATAAGATATCGCTTGAAAAAGATAAGAAAACTAGTAGGGTATGAAAATAAAGATTTAGAATTTAATGAAAATATTTCAATTGGATATAAGATTTACAAAATTATTAATAAGAATTTCAAGTGATATTGAAAGAAACTGTCTGGAAGTAGATAGTCTATCCTAGTAAGATATGTAAATATCTTGCTAGGCATATTAAGTGATTAGTTATTTATATAAATATTTCTAGTTTTGTCTATGCGCAACATTCGTCCTTTATTGCCTTTATGACTGCAAGGTTACCTTAAAAAAAATATGAACCAACATACTATGAAGGTGTCAAACCGAAGACTATTGAGATTCCAAAAGGGAAAACAGTAATAGAATATGTTCCAGATTCTGAAATTAAAACTCCTAGTGAAGCTAGTTTCTCGGAACGGCAGGTTAATACTTCCATATTTAATGTGATTAGTATCCCTTTGGTTCCGATATTTACTCTGCTAGGATATAATAAAGAAGTAGCTTCAATGATGCGCCTGAAAGTTTGGTTGGATTTGCAGATATGTATTTGCTGGCATCATCTATATCAGGATCAACTTTGGGAGCATCGTGGTTCTTTATTGGAGCCTGCCATTTAAACAATTAATATTTATGTCTGAGAACAGATATGGTGTTGGTAGAAACCAAACTAGGAGTAAATTTTTCGGATACAGAACAATTTTGTCTTTTCCAATACTATATGTATTAACAAGAATACTAGCGTCTATGGGAATTGTTTCCTTCTAAGAATGCGATCCAAGAAGACTGTATAAAATATTTTCACTTCGATGGTTAAAGTATTGAGTTATAAAATATAATTAGGACAATTGAGGATTCAACACTTCTTAGTTGTCCTTTTGTTTGTAAGTAAATGTACGCTTCTATTTCATGTGAAACAGGTTAATTCAATACAGCAGTTCTTCTTTATGTAGCAGCAATAAAAAGTGGTTACCTTTTAGATGTTGATTTAGCTGGTAGAGCTGTACCAGAAGTTCAGAACTCAACATTCTATATTCATGGTCTACCAGCAAGTCCGATTACCGTAGCTAACGCGTTTGGTGAAGTCACTATTTATGAGAATATTAAAGACGACAAACGAGGCAAAGTATTGTTGAGAGCTTTGTCAAAAGTAAGAAAGAACCATGTGTCTATAGTAGATCATGCCTTGGAAATGAAAGAACTGCGTCATGCTATTATTTCAGGGACGATTTCAAAAGCTTTGTATTTAGGTCGTACCTATCGTATAACTAAAGAAGAAGATAAAGACTTTGCTCAAGAAGTGGCTAAAGCAGGGGATGATATTGTGGTATTCAAAGGAACAATTCGTAGCTTTGATTGGAAAACATTTGAGGGATTTACAGTTGGTCAATTTATTTCAGAAGGCAATGCCGGCAATGAAAATGATGAATTGAAGATGTGGTTCAAGAACGAAAATCTCATATCTTGCCTAAATGATGAATTGTTCGTAACGTTACCGGATTTGATATACGTAATAGATATTGACAGTAATGAACCGGTTACAAATCCAAATTATCGAAATGGGATGAACATTATAGTTGTGGTTTACCCTGCACCTGTAGACTGAACAACGGAAAAGGGACTGGAAGCTTTCTGACCAAGAACCTTTGATTTTGAATATATCCCGACTATCGGCAAAATTCAAGCTATTTAAATTTGTATTGCTGTTTAATATTAACATACACTGCATATGATAGTTCTTGTAGACATGATAGACATTAATAGAAAAAGACTATAATTTTAAGGAGGAACCAAAATGTCACCAAATATTAAACCGTACCAACAGGATATTATTACCAAAACACAGGAACTAGTTGACATCGCAAGTATTGAGGGGGAGCCAGACGGCGCCTACCCTTTTGGGCTTGGGCCAGCCAAAGCATTGGAATATGTTTTAGAACTAGGGCAATCCCTGGGATTCAAAGTTAAGAATGTAGATCATTACGCTGGTCATGTTGAACTAGGCGTAGGCGACGAGATTTTAGGCATTCTAGGGCATGTTGATGTTGTACCGGTAGGTGAAGGGTGGTCATCACCGCCATTCAAATCTGAAATTAGAGATGATAAGATCTTTGGACGTGGAACTTTGGATGATAAAGGCCCTATCATTGCGGCCTTATATGCCATGAAAACTGTCGCAGACTTAGGTATACCATTAAATAAAAGAATTCGTCTCATTGTTGGCACTAATGAAGAAACGGGTTCTAAAGGTATCAAGCATTATTTGGCTAAGGAAGAAGCGCCTACTTTTGCATTTGCACCGGATGCTGATTTTCCCGTAATCCATGGTGAAAAGGGAATAATAAGGGTCTTAGTCAGAAAAAAAATGGTAAAAGATTTGAGTGAAACCTATGGAAAGTTTAAAATTGAAGGGGGCACAGCTATTAATATGGTTCCTGACAGTTGTTTTTTTGAAATAGAAAACCGAAGTGTAGATGTTGAAGGAATTGAAAAAATTGAAAAACTGATTAGGTCCATGTTAGAAACATCTGATGACTACGAATATAAATATAATGATGGTAAGTTAAGAATCAAAAGTTTTGGTAAAGCTGCTCATGCAAGTACGCCGGAACATGGTGAAAATGCTATTTCTAAACTAATGTTACTCCTCAACAAGCTTGAGTTGAATAACATGTTTTTAAAGGACACAACGGAGTTTTATACCAACTGTATTGGTATGAATTTTAATGGTGAAAAGCTGGGAATCGGATTGAGTGACGAAGTATCAGGTAAATTGACTTGTAATTTAGGTCTGATTCGAATGGATGCTACACAGGTTGAAATGGAGATGGATATTCGGTACCCTTTAACTAAGACCTACAACGAAGTTGTAGACCCATTGGTAGTTTACTGTGAGAATTATGGATTTGAAGTAAAGGTGAAAAAACATGTGGATTCCATTTTTATTCCCAAGGATAATCAAAATATACAAAAGTTGATGCATGTCTATCAAGATGTTACAGGTGATTATGAAACGGAACCTCTGGTCATTGGTGGTGGAACCTATGCAAGAGAGTTAAATAAAGCTGTTGCTTTTGGACCGTTGTTTCCCGGTGTCGAAGATACAGCCCATCAAAAGGATGAGCATATCTCAATTGATGATCTGATGAAATGTAGTGAAATATATGCAAAAGCTATTATATTCTTAACAAATCTATAATTGAGTTTAATATTACTGAAACTTGCGTGGTGTCAATTACAGTAATTAAATATATAAAAATCGCGTATAATTATAAATGAATTCATGGGTCCATTAGTTATATGATACCTAAGTCATTCGAAATCTTATTAGATGTATGAAATTATAACGAGTTGTGTCTAATTTTCTGAGATATTAAATCGGTTTGAGAAGATTTTTAATTAGTTATTAGAATAATCATTTATTACTTGTCCACGCGCAACACTCGACCCACGTTGAGACAAGTTGTTAGTTGAAGAGAAACTAAATTAATATAAAAAATAAAATTCGAATAATTTAAAGGCTCTCTGAGAAGAGGACCTTTTTATTGTCTCAATTTTCATATTAAAATTATAATAAAGTGTTTTTAATTCTATAAAATATATCTATTACCTTCTATACACGCAAGCACAGAACTTAAATTGACTATCGATCGATTTAGATACTGAAAAAAAGTGTACTTTTTACACACCTAAAATTCTGGCTCAAAACAGATGAATAAAGTAGGTGTTTTTATACTTATTTCATGATATAATAAATATAGACTTTATTTCAGTGTAAAAGGAGAAAACATGAAAAAAATATTTGGTTATGCTAGAGTCAGTTCAAAAGATCAAAA